>Ga0315293_10004980_pt1 | contig 12552 bp, 10 predicted proteins | sample YL17G13_20_MG_FD_203071 | JGI IMG/M metagenome (GOLD analysis project Ga0315293, IMG submission 203071) | Sediment microbial communities from Yellowstone Lake, YNP, Wyoming, USA - YL17G13_20 | ecosystem: Environmental > Aquatic > Freshwater > Lake > Sediment | place: USA: Wyoming | collected... | reverse complement strand
CCAGCCTTCTCCCATCCGGACTGTACCGTCGGCCCCGGAATCACACCGGGTCATGCGCCAGAGGCGCTCGCGGGCTGTACCGCCGGTCGGGATTTGGGCCCTGCGGCCCTCACCCTGCCCCGAAGGCGTGGATTTCAGATGACTGATTATGCCGCAGGTCCGCGGGGCGCAGACGTCCCCACATACCACGTCCGTCCATCGCACGCTCCCGGTTCTGCGGGTGGCAATGACGCATTTGCATCCGCAGTCCCCAGTTCGAGACCCGGCCAGGACAGTGGCAGGCCTCTGCAAGCAGGCGTGGCTGTTCCACCGGATTGGCGGAGATCATCAAGCGCGTTTACGTCACGGTGTAATCCTATCCGCGAAGTGTGGAGCTCACCGCCGCGCCCGAGCGCGGACGGACATGATTTTTGGCTTCTGTGAGCATCCAGCACAGCCGCGCCACCATGCTGCTCCCGCGAATCGGTCGACGCGCCCCGAGACGCATAGCAAGACCCCTGCACTCGTTCGGGAGTTGACGGAGAGCCGCTCCGCATCGCCACCGGTCTTCGTCTTCACTTAGGCTCCGGCAGCCCCGGATGCTTCCAAAGGGGTCGAGCGTTCTTGCCGATGCCCCACTTGACCCGTCGACGGCGCAGGTTTATACTCGGGTTAACAGGCGCCCCCGGTCGTTCTGCGGACCAACGCAGGCGGCGGGGGTTTTGTTGAATGCCCTCACTTGCACTCCGCCTTCCCTTGGTCCTCCTCGCTCTGCCGCTCCTGGCGGGCTGTGGCGCTATCGACGCTCCAACCGCCGCGGCGCTGATCCCAACGCCTGAGCTCCGACCCAGCGCCACCCCTCAACGCGAGCCACCTGCAGCACAGGCGACTCCTTCCGGGTGTGGCGACCCCCACGGACAGGTGCTCAAGGATGAGATCCCGATCCCAGGTGACTCACGCCCGCTTGCCTACCGCCTATACCTCCCCCCATGCTTCGACCCGGAATCGGAGGCTCCCTACCCCACGCTGTTTCTGTTGCACGGTCTGGCCCAGTCGGAGGCCGAGTGGGACGACCTGGGTGTTGATGCCGTTGCTGATCGCCTCATCCTGGATGGTTCGGTACGACCGTTCGTGATCGTGATGCCCGGCGAGCGGACCGGCTTCGATATGCAGGCCGCCCTCACCGATGTGCTCCTTCCCCATCTCGAAGCCGCACTCCCGACCGGAGGCCGTCCCGAATTGCGAGCCGTCGGCGGGTTGTCACGCGGCGCCGGATGGGCGCTGCGCATCGGGGCCCAGCGGACGGACCTGTTCGGCGCCATCGGCCTGCATAGTCCCGCCGTCCTTAGCCCAGACCTGTACCTGCTGCCTACTTGGGCGCGGCAGATTCCCTCCGGCACGTACCCGCGTCTGTGGCTGGATATCGGCACCGACGACACGCTCCTCCCCGCCGCACGCGAGTTGGGCGCCGTCCTCGACGAAGTCCACTGGCCCTATGCCTGGGTCCTCAACCGCGGGGAGCACACCAGCAGCTACTGGTCCGAGCACTTGGCGCAATACCTCCGCTGGTATGCCGAGGGATGGCCTTCGAGCAGCCGCGTGGACGCCTCGGGGTAATCGATGATCTCTGTCGTCTCCCCGTGTGGCTATCAGTCCGCCCGACCAAGCGACTCTCGCCCTGGCGGAGGGTCCCCGCAGGCGTCCCCTTCTTTCTCGGCCAACCCCTTCCGTCGGGTGACGGCGGGCATCCCTCAGGCATTGAGCCACTCCGTGCCTACGGAATGGGTCGCGACCCGTTCCGGGTCCCTACTAATGAAGCCAGTCTTCACAGGCGAGGAGAACCACCATGAGTCGTCGCATCGTGCTCATCGTTCTTGCTGTTGGGGTCGCGCTTGTGCTGGCCATCCAGGTGGTGCCGTACGGGCGCCAGCACACCAACCCGCCGGTGACGGCCGAACCCGCATGGCCGGACCCGGCCGTTCGCGAGTTGGCCGTCCGAGCTTGCTTCGACTGTCACTCGAATCAGTCTGTCTGGCCGTGGTACAGCAACATCGCCCCGATGTCCTGGCTCGTGCAGAACCACGTCCAGGAAGGGCGCGCCGTCCTCAACTTCTCAGAATGGGATCGCCCGCAGCAAGGGCTGAGGGAAGCGGCCGAGATCATTCAGGAGGGCGAGATGCCGCCGGCGTACTACCGGTTGATGCACCGAGCGGCGAACCTTACGTCAGCCGAGAAGGCCCAATTGGCCCAGGGACTGGCGGGACTACGCTGATCGTTCCGGGGCGACCCGCCAGCGCGGTGACGGTGCCACAAGCGGTCTGCAGCCGAGGCGCTTGCGACATTCAGAATACACCCAGGCGTAGTCCTTCCTCGAGCTTAACCCAACCCGCGCGCCGGAGCTTGCTCAAGGCTCTGACGCGCGGGTTGATGAGGAGAATGTGACGCTAGTGTCTCTCCTCCGCCTGAAGCGGCCGTGAATGCCGCCTTAGCGTTTGCTTAGGCGCCCCCAGCCCCGAGGATCATCAGGATCGCCTCCAGAGAGACCGGCCCTTCACGTACCAGCGCCGGCGGCTCGACCGTGCAGTCAATGACCGTCGAGGGCCGGCCGCCTGGGGCTTCTCCACCGTCCAGAACCAGATCGATCTTGCCCCCCAACCCCGAAACGACCTCATCCGCCGAGAGAGGATTGGCCCCGCCCGAAGGGTTCGCCGATGTCACCGCCAGCGGTCCACTCTCCCTCAGAAGGGCAAGCGCCACCGGGTGATCGGGGACGCGCAAACCGATGGTGTTGCCCTGGCTCACCGCCTCCGGCACGGAGGCAAGCTTCCGGACGACGAGCGTGAGCGGCCCCGGCCAGAAGGCGGTGGCCAGCGTTCGGGTTCCGGCCGATAGAGGCTCTGCCACCCTGGAAGCCGATCCTATGTCAGCCATCAGAATTGGGAGCGCCTTGGCTGCTTCCCGCCCCTTAGCGACGTACACGCGCTCGACCGCCGAAGCATCGAACGCCAACGCACCCACGCCGTAGACCGTGTCGGTCGGGAATGCCACCAGTCCGCCGCGTCTCAGCACGGCGAGCGCGGCCTGGATGGCTCCGGGGGCCTCGGCCTTGAGCACGCGTGTGAGGATCCTCATCGCCGGTGTTAGAACTCCAGCCCCAGCACGCGGTCGCGGCCGGCAAGGTCCGGGGATACCCACAAGGTCAATGGGGAGCAGCGCGCTCCGGCCATCTCGTGAAGCCGGCCTCCTTGGCCCGCGCCGATCTCGAGCAATACCGTCGTTCGCTTCGGCCGACAAACGCCGAACTGGTCGAGCAAACGGCGTACAAGCGCCAGACCGTCGTCGCCCGCCTCCAGTGCCAGGCGCGGTTCGAACCGCAGGGAAGCCGTCTCGCCGACAGGCACGTAGGGCAGATTGGCGACCAGCACGGCGTCCTCCAGCGCCAGCCCCTGCGCCAGATCAACCCGGGCGAAGCCGATGCGCCCCACCACCCCGTGCCGGCGGACATTGTCGCGCGCGATGTGCAGCGCGGCCGGCGAGAGATCGGTGGCCAGCAACCGTGTCGAGGGCACCTCGAGCGCAAGGGTGATGGCGACGCAGCCCGAGCCGGTGCCGAGGTCCACGACCCTCGTGCCAGCCGGGCGACGGGCAAGCGTCTCGAGGGCTGTGTCAACCAGCAGTTCCGTTTCGGGTCGCGGGATCAGGACATCCGGGGTCACCCGGAAGCGCCGGCCGTAGAACTCCCACCAGCCGAGGACGTAGGCTAAGGGCTCGCCCTCCTCCAAGCGCTGGAGGGCGGAGGAGAATCCCGATTGCTGACCTGGGAGCAGCCGCGCCTCAGGATGGGCCAGCAGCCACTCGCGGGATCGACCCGCAATCTCCGCCAGCACGACCTGAGCGTCCATGCCGGCGGTGTCACTTCGGGAGCCAAGCGCCCGCCTGGCTTCGGCCAGAGCCTCGCCAACCGACATTCCGGGCAACGGGCTACCCCTCCGCGGCCTGCAGCCTCTCGGCCTCATCGCGCGTGGCCAGCTCGTCGATGAACGCGTCCAGCCCGCCGTCAAGCACGCCGGGCAGGTTGTGCGACGATACGCCGATCCGGTGATCGGTGACGCGGGATTGAGGGAAGTTGTAAGTCCGGATCTTCTCGGAGCGCACGCCGCTTCCGACCTGTGAGCGGCGGTTGGCATCCTCTTCCGCCTGCCGGGCCTCGAGCGCCATGTCGTACAGGCGGGCGCGCAGGATGCTCATCGCCCGCAGCCGGTTCTGAAGCTGCGAGCGCTCGTCCTGGCACTGCACGACGATCCCCGTCGGCAAGTGGGTAAGCCGGACGGCGGTCGAGTTCTTCTGGACGTTCTGCCCTCCGGCGCCGGACGAACGGTACACATCCATCTTGACGTCCTTCTCGGGGATGTCGATCTCCACTTCGTCGGCCTCGGCCAGGACGGCTACCGTCGCCGTGGAGGTGTGGATTCGCCCCTGTGCCTCGGTGGTCGGGACGCGTTGTACTCGGTGCACACCGCTTTCGTACTTCAGGCGCGAGTAGGCGCCCCGCCCGCGGACCTGGAAGATCACTTCCTTGAAGCCGCCGAGCCCGGTGTCGTTCTGCGACAGGATCTCCGTCTTCCAGCCGCGCACTTCAGCGTAGCGCGTGTACATGCGGAACAGGTCGGCGGCGAACAGACCCGCCTCGTCACCGCCTGTCCCGGCGCGAACCTCGACAATGACATTGCGCTCATCGCGTGGGTCGCGGGGTACGAGGAGCGAGCGCAACTGCCGGTCGAGCGCTTCCAGGCGCGGCGTCAGTTCCTCGACCTCGGCCACGGCCAGGGCGCGCAGTTCGGGGTCGTCATGCGAGCGCAGGCCGCGCGCCTGCTCGAGCTGTTCTTGCACGGTCTGGTACTCGCGAAAGGCGCTGACGACCGGCTCCAGGCCGGAGCGTTCCCGCCCTAGTTCGGCCATCCGCCCCGGCTGGATGGCTGCAGCCGAAAGCTCGCGCTCGAGCGCCTCGAAGCGGGCGGTGATACCTTGAAGCTTTTCAAGCATCTTCGGCGCTCCCCCCTGGTTTCCAGGGGACACGGCATGCTCCCACGGCGTGAGTGGGAGCATCAGCCTGATTCTACCATGCTCGCCGCGGGAACCCACGCGTCCTGCCCGGCGTCTTCAGGATAGATCGACTGCACCTGGAGGATCCCATGCCTCGCTCCCTGCGTCTTGCCCTCGGCCTGCTTGTGGCGCTCGGCCTGGCCCTCCCGGCCGTCGCTGCCTCGGCGGACGGGATCATTGTCCCCGAGCCGCCCATCTGTGGGCCGGAACCGTGCCCTGGCCCCTTCCCGGTCTCGCAGCTGGCGATCCGCTACCACCGGGTGAGCGTCAGCATCCAGGACCAGGTAGCCGTGACACATGTCGACCAGGTGTTTCGCAACGACAACGACTACACCGTCGAAGGCACCTACCTCTTCCCGCTTCCCCCCGGCGCCGTCGTGACGGACTTCACGCTGTGGATCGACGGCCAGCCGGTCGAGGGCAAGGTCCTGACCCGCGAAGAGGCCCGGCAGACGTACGAGGACATCGTCCGCACGCTGCGGGACCCGGCGCTGCTCGAGTACGTCGACCGAGGCGCCGTGCAGGCGTCGATCTTCCCCATCGATCCTGGCGCCGAGCGGCGCATCCAACTGGAGTACACCCAGGTGCTGCAGGCCGAAGACGGCCTCCTGCACTACCGGTACCCCCTCAACACCGAGAAGTTCTCCACCCAGCCCCTTGAGGAAGTCACCGTCCGGGTGGAGGTGACCAGTCGCGACCCCATCCAGGCCGCGTACTCGCCGTCTCACGCCGTTGAGCTTGTGCGCGACGGGGAGCATGACCTGCGCGCCACCTACGAGGCGGCCAACGTCCTGCCCGACAGGGACTTCGAGCTTTACTACTCGCTCGGCGATGACCGGGTCGGCGTTCAGGTGCTCAGCGCGCGCGATCCGTCGGAAGACGAGGACGGATTCTTCCTGCTCCTTGCGTCCCCGGCCTTCGGCTCGGACCTGGCCTCGGCTGTTGCCAAAGATGTCGTCATGATCATCGATCGCTCCGGCAGCATGGACGGCGAGAAGCTCGAACAGGCCAAGCAGGCGGCGGTCTACGTCCTGCGCCACCTCCATCCGGAGGACCGCTTCAACCTGCTGTCGTTCAGCAGCGGCACGGACGCCTATGCCGCCTCGCTGCGTGACGCCGGGGAAGCCGCTGAGGCGATAGCATGGGTTGAGCAGCTGGCGGCCCGCGGATCCACCGACATCAACCGCGCCCTGCTCGAGGCGCTGGCGCAGCTCGACCCCGAACGACCGGCGATCGTCCTGTTCCTGACCGACGGCCTCCCCACCGAAGGCGTCACGGACCGTGAGGCGATCCTGGACAACCTGGCCCGCTCTGCGCCCGACAGCCTGCGCTTGTTCTCGTTCGGCGTGGGCTACGACGTCGACGCCGTTCTGCTCGACACGTTGTCCGAGACCCACCACGGAGCGACAACCTACGTCCTGCCGGACCAGGACATCGAGGAAACCGTCTCCGCCTTCTACGCCAAGGTCAGCACCCCGGTGCTCACGGATCTGCGCCTTGATTTCGGCGAGGCGCGCGCCTTCGACCTCGTCCCCGAGACACTGCCTGACCTGTTCGCCGGCGGCCAGCTGATTGTGGTGGGCCGCTATCGCAATCCGGGTGAGACCACCGTCGAGTTGACCGGCGAGGTCGGTGGACGGCGGGAGCGTTTCTCCTACCCGCAGATCGACTTGCGTAGCACCGGCGGCCCCGACTTCCTGCCGCGCCTCTGGGCGACGCGCAAGATCGGGGCGCTACTCAACGACCTGCGGCTGCACGGCGCAGACCCGGAGACCGTCGATCAGGTCGTCCGGCTCAGCATCAAGTATGGGATCGTCACGCCGTATACCTCGTACCTCGTGACGGAGCCGCAGGCGCTCGGCGCCGAGGCCATCGGCGATATTGCTGCCGACGCGTTCAAGTTGCTGCAGTCGCAGCCGACGGCACCCGCCTCCGGGCAGGCCGCCGTCGAGCGGTCGGCAGCCGAGTCGGCGCTGGGCGGCGCCAACGTGCCCCTCGCACCGGAAGGCGAGACGGCCCAGGTTGTCCGGGTGGCCGGGACGCGGACCTTCCAGCTGGTCGACGGCGTTTGGACCGACACGGCCTTCGACCCCAAGACGATGAAGCCTAGCGCGGTGCCCTTCCTCTCACAGGACTACTTCGCCCTGGCGGCGTCGAGGCCCGATGTCGGCGCGGCGCTGGCACTCGGACCTCGGGTGATCGTGGTCGTTGACGGGAGCGCGTATGAGGCCGTGGGCGCTGACGAACCGGGGGATTCGATCCAGCTGCCTTCGCCCCTGCGCGAGCCCGATCCCGGGGCTGGCAATCCTGTCCAAACCGGTAGCGCGGGCGGAACGAACGACCGCCCATCCAGCGGAGCGGGCCTATGCGGGATCGGTCTGATGCCGCTGGCTATGGTAGCGGTTCCTGCCGCCCGGCAAATCCGCATGCCGTGGGGCCGTGGTAGAGCCCTTGGAGGTCCAGCGCCCGAGCCGCGCCGCTGGGCGTGAACGATTCGCAGAATCCCGTCCTTCAGACGAAGGTCAGAAACTTGCGGCATGAGAGCGGCTCCCTCGAGGGAGCCGCTCTGTTTGGGCTACCGGGCACCTCGTCGGGCGCCAGGGCTATGGGCAATTGGTGCCGACCAGTGTAAAGGAGCCGACGAATAAGGGCGCCGACCAGTTCCCGGCGAGGTCCTTCACCTTCCCATACACATCGATGGTCTCCGTGTCGAAGACCTTCGTCAGCGTGACCGTCCCATGATACTTCGCATGGAAGTCCGACCCCGGTCCGCCCTCGAATCCGCCGCTCTTGTAGGAGAGGGCGGTGTAGAAGTAATCACCGAGGCTTGGACGGCTGTACTTGACGAAGGCGTCCGCTGCATCGATACCGGCTGAGAAAGCCGGATCAATAACCTCGAGCTCATCCACATCGAACGCGCAGACATTCAGCGTCGCTGGAGGATCGGGGTCTAGGTCGATACAGCAAATCGTCGGGTCGGTCGTGTCCAGACTCCCGGAGGGTGTGCTGGTAGGCGGCAGTGCGGCGACCGTGGGGACAGGCGTCTTGGTCTTCGTCGGCCTCGGCCTTGGGGTCTTGGTGGGCGTGGCCGTCGGCACCGGCGTCTCTGTCGGGACCGGGGTCACAGTCGGCGTCGCCGTGAACGGGTCGGCGCCCTCGAAGTCACGTGCCGTGGCCGTCGGGACCGGCGCCTGCATCTCGGCCGCCATATCCTGGCTCTCGCCAGCCGCCTCTTCGCTCGACATGCCCAGGTCCTGCATGACCTCCTGGAAGATCGACAGCCGGAGCGATCGAACCGTGCTCCCGCCGGGGTCGGGCGCATAGTTGGCCGAGAGACGCGAACGCAGGCTGGTCATCAGGTTCGACGGCGCGGCGGCCGCGGCGCTCAGGCGCATGGCGGCGGCGATCCACAGAACCATGAGGACCAGGAACAAGCCCAAGGCCCCGATCAGCCAACGACGTCCGGATGGAGTCTGCATACCGATCTCTCCCGGGCAGGCCTCCCCGCGGCCCCACCCATCACCCCAAGCAGGCACGCCCCCGGTCGTCTCCGGCCGGGGTGGGTCCCTGCTCCTTCCAGCCTAGGGCACCTTCGGCCAACCGACAACCGTACCGTCCTTCCTACCAGGAAGGCGCATTCAGGACGAAAAGCGGACCTAGCGGGCCACGGTTGGGGATGTTACGGGCTCAGCCGCCAGAGGTACCGGGGACTATTCCTCCCCGGTGGGTTCTACCAGTCGGGCGAGGCGATCGCGAACCTCATGGATCCCCAGGTCGCCGGCCACGCCGCGCACCTGGGCCCGGCCGAAGCGGCCGAACACGAACTGGCGCTGGGCTGACCCCAGGCTCCGGTACGTCTCCTCGCTGATCAGCACAGCCGCTGGCCCTGCCTCGCGGGCGATGGCCAGCATCCCTTCGACAGCCGTCAGGGCATCCCCAAGCAAAGCCTGGTACGCGTGCCCTTCGGCACCCAGGCTGCCGAGGATCAGGTCGCCGGTCGCCACCGCCTGACCGATCTGCAGGGGACCCAGACCTCGATCGAGACGCTCTTCGTTCAGCGTGCGCAATCCCTCGACGACGTCCATGGCAGCATGCGTCGCCTGCAGAGCGGAGACGGCGGGGGGGACAACCGTTGGCGGAAGGCCGAATTGGGCGACGACCGTCGTTCCGCCTGCCCGCGCAATGGATCCGCCATGTCGGACCATGATGGCGGCAACCATCGCCAGGCACTCCTGCAGCCCGCGCACCAGGACGTCAGGATCCTCCTCGGCCTCACCCAGACCGCGCACCTCAAGGGCCAACACGGACGCCCGTCTCCGTCCAGCGATCAGGGTAGCTGGGATCGAGGGCGCCTGCGCCGGGGCTGGCGCCATGGACGGGCTGGTGAGCTCCGCCTCGGGCCGCACGTCGACCATGGTTCGCTCGCGCAGGTCATCGACCATCTGATTGAACGTGCGCGCCAGAACCGCCAGCTCGTCCGTGCCATGGTCGGCGACGCGCGTCTCGAGATTGCCCAGGGCCACCTGAGCCGAGGCGTCGGCGATCGCAATGATCGGCCGCGTGATGCTGTTGGAGATGATCAGTCCGGCGACCACGGTCAGGACCAGGGCCGCCGCCCCGAACTGGATCACGCGTCCGACGTCGTCGGATGTCCCACCTGCCAGGGCCACCTGAGGCAGGGCGATGCCAAGGACGCCCAGCGGTTCGGTCCCCTGGCGGGCGACGAACGCCGTCAGCACCTCGGTGTAGTCTGTCCCGGACACGGGCACGCTGCGGATGGGATCGCCGGTCTCGCCGGGCGACATGGCGCGTTCGATCGTCTCTCCGGGCAGCGTCAGCGCCGCAGGGTCGTCCGGCTCAAGCGATGTCGCCAGGAGGCGGCCTTCGAACTGGTCATACACCGACACGCTGGCGCCGGCCTGCTCGGCCAGCTGGGGGAGCATGGCCGAAAGGTAGCGACCCACCAGGACGGCGCCGAACAAGCCGCCCGCCGTGTCGCGCACTGGGCCGCCGACAAAGAACACGGGCACATCCTGCTCTTCAACCCGGATGGTCTGCACGCCCGCCTGCTTGTCGCCGATCACGCTGTCCGCCGCCCCGCCCAGCAGGCGCTGGACGAACGGCCAGGCAGTGTAGAAGCCCTCACCGCGCAGCGTCGAGTATTCCCCCGGCGATCCGCCGGGGGTACGCCGGACCGAGAGCAGGCTGACAGCCTGCGCGTCGACAATCGATACCACGTCCACACCGGCATTGACCACCAGCGGCAGGACTCCGGCGCGCAGCGCCTCGGAGTCCGCCCGCTGGACGCCATCCAAGATGCCCTCCGTGTTGGCGATCAGCCGCTCAGTCGCCAGCAGGTCGCTTTCCGCACGCACGACCGCATCGGCCGCCTGCTGCCCGCTGTCCGCCAGCTGCCGCAGGTAGCGGTCCTGCTGCTCTTGCCCGAGCGTGCGGCTGAGCAAGTAGACCATGCCCAGGCTGAGGACCAGGGCAAGCACAATGAACGGAAGCGTGATCTTCCACCGCAGGCTGAAACGCGGCGTCGGCACCGAGATCCGCATCGGCATGCCCCGCTCCCTGGGGTCTCCTTACTGCAGGATGAACGCCAGGACGATCAGGCCAAGGATCAGGCTGCCTGCCAGCAGGCCGATTCGCCGAAGATCTTTGACCACGTGCGTGTAGTCCGGGTTGAATTCGCTTCTTCCCGGCCCCAATCCGCCCTCGGGCTTCCGCGTCACGGAGGTCGTCACCGAGCCGGCCGGCGGCCGGCGCTGGGTCTTGCGCGTTGCTCTGCTCACCTTGTCACTCCACGCGATCGATGTCCAGCGGTCGCTATCCGCCGGTCAGTTCGGCAAAGACCACGATCCGCTGGTTGTCCACAAGATACGGGTAGCACGAGACCAGCGTCAGTGTCGGACGCTCCGTCGGCGCCATCACGCTGACGTCCGTTGGCTCAACGATCTGGACCCCGGTCACACGGTACTCCCACTGGCGCGTGGCCGTCGAGACCAGGACTTCGTCGCCGGGCTTGAGTCGGTCCAGGTGGCGGAAGAGCTCGCCGAAGATGTCGTTATGGGCGGAGACGACCAGATTGCCCTTCTGGCCCGGGTTCGCCGTTCCCGCGTGCTGCCCAACGCCCTTCTTGAGCTGATCCCATCCGTCGCCCTGGACCACCGGCGCCGGGTCGTTCCACAACGCCGGGATGAATATGGCGCGCGCCTGCTCGGGACCCGGTGTCGGCAGCGGAACCTGGCTCAGCGACTGCACGAGTGGCCGCAGGTTCGCCGGGATCTCAGCCTCGTTCGGCGCCGCGCCGCCCGGCGAGGTCGGAGGCGTGTGGCCGGATGGCAGCACGACCGCGGTGATCAGCGGCGTGGCTGTAGGCGTCGGACCCGCCAGCGCTTCGGCGACCTCCCGGTTCAGTGTGCGCAGGATGCCCATGCCGCTGAAGAGAAGCAGAGCCAGCCCCAGGACGGCACCGACCTCGACGACCAAGAGCGCCTGGCTCAAGGCTCCTCGGCCGCGTCGACGCCGGGCTTTGGGCTCACCGGGCATACCGCCCTCACCCGAGGCGGCGAGAAAGGGCTCCGCGGCCCTCAAGGCCGACGCCGGTATCGGATCGGGGCTTACAGCCACGGCCCGACCGCTCTGCCGAAACTTCTCCAGGCGCGCCTGACGGCGCTCCAGCCGCTTGCGCGTCAGGAGCGCTTCCAGTTCCTCGAGCGACAAGTCTTCCGCAGGCCGCAGATCCTTGGCCACGACACGCCCCGCAATGCCCGGGTGGCAAGATGCACTTTCGATGCCAGCCTGGGCCGCGCGGATTATACCTGAACGCCTTCACCGATACCTGTTGCCGCTCTTTCCTTCTATAATCGCCGTCTGTCTCCCCTAGGCATGGGTTCCAACAGGAGGTTCAATGGACGGACGGTTCGCGGTGATAGGTGCCGGCCGCCAGGGCACGGCGGCAGCCTTCGACCTGGCTCGCTTCGCTGAGGGAGTCGAAGTCCTCCTGGCCGACAGCCAGGAGGATCTGGCGCGGACGGCGACCGAGCGGGTGAACCGGCTGCTGGGCCGGACGGCGGCCCAACCGGCGGTGCTCGATGCCGGCGATCCCGCCCGGGTCGAGGGCTGGCTGCGCGCCAACGACGTCCGCGCCTTCGTCAGCGCAGTCCCATACTTCTTCAACCTGGGGCTGACGCGCGCCGCAATCGCCTGCGGCTGTGGCATGACCGACCTGGGCGGCAACAGCGACGTGGTCTGCGCGCAGCTTGACCTGTCACCTCAGGCGGCGGCCAGCGGTGCTTGCATCGTCCCGGACTGCGGCCAGGTCCCCGGCATGGGCACGTCGCTGATCGTCTACGCCATGGAGCAGCTCGATGAGCCACGCGAGGTGTTCATGTGGGACTGCGGGCTCCCCGCAAATCCGCAGCCGCCCTGGAACTACCGGCTCGGGTTCAGCATCGAGGGACT
>Ga0315293_10004977_pt1 | contig 12556 bp, 7 predicted proteins | sample YL17G13_20_MG_FD_203071 | JGI IMG/M metagenome (GOLD analysis project Ga0315293, IMG submission 203071) | Sediment microbial communities from Yellowstone Lake, YNP, Wyoming, USA - YL17G13_20 | ecosystem: Environmental > Aquatic > Freshwater > Lake > Sediment | place: USA: Wyoming | collected... | reverse complement strand
CGATGCCGGGATTTTCGAGAAAACACGCTTCGAGATGGGCCTCGAGATGGTCGACGCCGACGAGCGGCTTCTTGTGGTAGTAAGCCAGACCCTTGGCGAAGGACAGGCCGACGAGAAGCGAGCCGATGAGCCCAGGGCCCTGGGTCACGGCGTAGAGGTCGATCGCCTCGAGACCGACGCCGGCCCGAGACAGCGCTTCGCCGACGATGGCCGCGATCGTCTTGATGTGCTGGCGCGAGGCGAGCTCCGGCACAACCCCCCCATATGGAGCGTGGACCTCATCCTGGGACAAGACGATGTTGCTGAGAACTTCGGGAGCCGCGGAACGCCCGTCAAGAGGGACAGCCCCCATGGGGGCCAAAGAGGGACGGCCCCCATGGGGACGGTCCCCATTCGGAGTGCGGAGCACGGCCGCGGACGTCTCGTCGCACGAAGTTTCGATGGCCAGGACAAGCACGGTGGGTCGACCTTTCCCCCGTATATTAACAGAAAAATCCCCCTCCCGTAAGGACTGGGCAGGCAGGAATGGGGACACGTACCGGAGGTGCGGCAGGGAGCGTGCCTCCGGTGCATGTCTACTCGGCTATTCTCCCCGGGTCTATTCGTACCTCCGGGACCTGTCCCCAAAGCTATTCCCGGGCCTACGGCCATCGCTGCCGGAACTCCAGATGGGCAACGATGCTAAAAATTTCGCACAAAAGCAACACTCCGGCCGGGTCCGGCGTATTAATTTCGAAAGCACTGGGAATTTATCGCCTTGCCGGCTGTCTTACTCTTAGGTGGTTTTGTTGACAAAATGGCCCGAAAGTTGCTTATTGTAGGCTAAGAAAGTAAGGTTAGGTCAGCACTCGGGTTCCCAGCGCTCGAAGCGTCCTCTTTTTAGCATAAATTAGGAGGTGGGCGATGCGCGTTCCCAAAGCCGTCCTGGGTGGTTTTCTGATCCTCGTTCTGGCCGCCGCCGGCGTATATTTTCTCGTCCTCGACAAGGCCCCCGCCAAACCTGAAAATCAGGTGAAAAACGCTTCGGCCGAGGCCTCTGGCGAAAGCACCGCCACCGCCCCCGGCCAGAAGGTCGAAGCCGCTCCGCTCCCGGTCAAGGTGTCCAAGGCGGTCATCGGCGATCTGGTCATGACCCTCAAATCGCCCGGCGAGGCCTATACGGAAAAGCGGATCGCCATGAAGGCCGAGGTCGGCGGCGTTGTCAAGAACCTTTACGCCGCCGAGGGCCGCCACGTTAAAGAAGGCGACCTCCTCGTCGAGCTCGACGACCGCGAATACCGCCTCCGCCTCGAAAAGCTCGAGGCCCAGCGGCTTCGTTACCTGTCGGAGCTCTTCCTCGAGAAACAGTACGCCGCGACCGGACAGGATGCCTCCCCGGGCGTCGTCGACAAGCTCGACAAGGCCCAGGCCACCTACGATCGCGTCGCCGAGGCCTTCAAGAAGGGACTCGTTTCCCAAGCCGACCTGGAGAAGGCCCAGAGCGACCTCGAACTCTCCCTGATCGAAGCCGGCCGCAAGAAGGACGAGATCATGGCCTCGACGAAGGGCCTAACCCAGGCCGAGGTCGACGTCAAGATCGCCCGTATGGACCTCGAGAAAACGCGCATCCGCGCCCCCTTCGCCGGGATCGTCACGGACATCAAGCTCTCGCCGAAAGAACGTCTCGACCCCAGCCGCGAGCTCTTCACCCTCGTCGACATCAGCCGCATCAAGGTCAAGGCCAAGGTCCTCGAGAGCGAGGTTGGCAAGATCGTCGCCGGCCGCGAGGTCGAGATCCGCTTCAGCGCCTTCCCTGGCCGGGCCTTCAAGGGCCGCATCGAGGCCGTCAGTCCGGTCATCAACGCCGAGGACAAGACCTGCGCCGTCCACGCCACCATGGACAACCCGTCCGAAGAGGTCAAGCCTGGCATGCACGCCGAGGTCGAGATCCCGACCGAGATCTTCAAGGACCGGCTCCTCGTCCCGCAGCAGGCCATCCTCGTCCGCGGCGGCCGCAAGCTCGTCTTCGCCGTCGAGGGGGACGTCGCCAAGTGGCGCTATATCGAAGTGGGACTCGAGAACGAGCGCTTCGCCGAGGTCCTGCCCGGCAAGGAGCCGGGCTGGGGCGTCGCCGCGGGCGACACCGTCATCATCGAGGGCCACATCACCCTGGCCCACGACACCAAGGTCAGCATCGTCGACTAGCCCTTGGATCCGAGGAGGGGGACCATGCGCCTAAAAACCATTCGCGCGGCCTTGGCCGCGGTCGTCATCGCGCCGCTCCTCTGGGGCGGCCCGGCCCAAGCGCCGAAGCCCGAAACCCGTACGCTCTCGCTCGCGGACTGCATCCGCAAGGCCCTCGAAGGGAACCTCGACCTGGCCATAGAGGCCATCAATCCCGAGATGGACTCGGCGTCGATCACCGAAGCCCGGGAAAAATACTTGCCGGAGTTCGGCTTGAGCTCGAACTACCTCAACCAGGACCTCCCTAGTTCCTGGGGCCTCGAGGGGCCGACCATCAAGACCCTGATGGACTACTACCAGTTCGGCGTCACCCAGCGGACGCCTCTCGGCACCCAGCTCGACCTGGGCCTGTCGACCCGTAAGACCGATACGTCGCGGTCTTACCCGATCGTCAATCCGGCCTACTATAGCGAATTCCGGTTGAACCTGACACAGCCGCTCCTCAGGGACTTCGGATTCAAGGTCAACCGCTACGAGTCGACCAAGGCCCGGCGACAGCTCGACATGTCCGAGGCGGCTCTCAAAACGATCCTGATCCAGACGGTCTATAGCGTGGAGGAGGCCTACTGGAACCTCTACTATGCCCGCGAAAGCCTGCGCGTCCTGGAGCTCTCGCTCGCCCAGAGCCGCGAGACGCTCAAGCGGAACGAGGAGGCGACCCGTATCGGGACAAAGTCGGCCGTCGAAGTGCTGAGCGCGGAGACCGAAGTCGCCGGCTACGAGGACCGCGTCCTTTCCGCCCGGCTCCAGGCCGAGAAAACCGAGAACCGGCTCAAATCCCTGCTCAACATACCGGTCGCGGGAGCCGGGGCGGCCGCCGGCGTTACGGCCGCCGCCGAAAAGGACTTTGTATCGATCGTCCTTGCCGATAAGCCCGAAGCCGAAAAGCGAGTGGTCACCCTCGAGGACGCCCTGGCTACGGCCGGGGCCGAGCGGCCCGAGCTGGCCAGGACCAACGCGATGATCGCTAACGCCGCGACGGACGTCGGCTATTACAAGAACCAGCTTCTTCCCCGGCTCGACCTCAATCTTTCCCTTTGGTCCCCCGGCCAGTCGGGCGTCAAGTATGTCTACCTCGACGACAACCCGCTCACGGGGATCGTTATCGACACGATCATCGGCAGCCGCGGCGAGTCCTTCCGGGACATGTTCAAGATGGCCTACAGCAACATCCAGTTGGCCGCCACGCTGTCCGTGCCGCTCTCGAATATCGTTTCCCGGGCGGGACTGGCCCGGGCTCGGCTGGCCCAGGACCAGGCCGAGATCCAACTCGAGAAAGAGCGCCAGACGATCGAGATCGAGGTTACCGAAGCGGTCAAGGACCTCGAGGCGAGCGCGACGAAGATCGCCACCTCGGCCCGTTACCGCGGGCTCATGGAGAAACGCGTCCAGGCCGAGACCCAGCGCTACGACCTCGGCCTCGTCGGCAGCGAGTGGCTCTTCACCTACCAAAGGAACCTGGCCCAGGCCAAGGCCGACGAGATCCGGGCCGTCATCGACTACCGCATCGCCCTGGCCGCGCTGGACAGGGCCATGGGCACGACCATCCGGACCAAGGGCCTGAAGTTCAAGGGCTACGAATTCTGAGGACGACGATGGACAAATACTCCAGACACTTCGCGATCTATGCCATTCTCTTGATCGGCTTTCTTCCCTTCCTTCTGGCGGCGGGTTCATCCGCCCAGAAGGTCGAGACCGTGGACGGCGTGCGGGTCGTCCACAATGAAAAGGGCGGCCTCTGGGGGAATAGCCCCAAGGTTTCGCTCGAGCTCGTCCGCAAGATCGGCGACGTCGACACCGAGGACGAGAACGTCGCGTTCCATTACCCCTCCGACATCGCCGTGGATAAAGAGGGCAACATCTATGTCCTCGACTCCGGGAACACCCGCATCCAGAAGTTCGGGCCCGACGGCAAGTACCTGGCCACGATCGGCCGCAAGGGCCAGGGGCCGGGAGAGTTCATCAGCCCGAGCGGCCTCGACCTCGACGAGGACGGGAACCTCGTCGTGACCGATACGGCCCAATCGCGGCTTCATGTGATCATCGGCGGCGGGAAAGACGTCAAGTCCATCGTCCTCAAGGACGAACCGATCTACGGCGTCCGATCCCTCGGCGCCGGCGGCTACATCGGCCGGGCGTCGACCTACTCCTTCCCGAGGCGCAACCAGCCCGAAAAGAAAATCGGCGAGATGCAGCTGTTCCGGAAGCTCGACCCGGACGGCCGCGTCACCGCCTCCTTCGGCGAACTCGCGGATTTTGGAGAAGCCCTGACCAGCGCGACCGGGAACGCGAGCGAGTTCGACGTCGACGCCCGCGACGCCATCACCGTTAGTTTCAACGCCCAGAACCGCATCGAAAAATACGGCCCCGACGGCAAGCTCCTCTGGCGGGCCGACCGGCCGCTCAACTACGGCACGGAGGTCAGGAAAAAAGGCAAGATCGACCGGTCGGGCGGTAACTTCTCGATGTCCGCGCCGGAGATGAACGTCTGCTCCAAGGGCATCGCCGTCGACGGCCGCGGCCGGGCCTGGGTCGTCACGCTCCAACGCCAGCTCAAAAAAGAGGAGGAGGTCCAGACCTCGATGATGAGCGTCGGCGGCCCCGGCGGCGTCAACAACGTCTCCATCAAGACCACTGGCAACACCGAGCTCAGGACGACCGACGCCTTCAAGCTGGAGGTCTTCGCCGAGGACGGCGTCCTCCTCGGCGAGATCCCCCTCGCCCACTTCGTCGACGTCATCCGCATCGCGGGGGACAGCCTCTTCCTCATTGACCGCGAGCGCGGCGTCACGGTCTATCAGTACAGGATCGTGGAGAAATGAAAAGACATATCGCCGTCGAAGCACGCCGGACGGCAAGATATCTGGCGCTCATGGCCATCCTGGCCGCGGGGAGCGTGCTTATCGCCCAAGAGGTTATCGAGAACCCTGCCAAGCCTTTGTCTAAGGACGCAGGACGCGTCTTGAAGCTCACCGAGGTCTGGAGGATCACGGACGAGGGAGGCGAGTTCTTCTTCAAATATCCGAACAACCTCCAAATCGCGGAAGACGGCTCGATCTTCGTCGTCGACGCCGACGAGTTCCTCAAATTCTCCCCGGATGGAAAATTCCTCAGGAACATCTTCAAAAAAGGGCAGGGGCCCGGCGAGCTGGGAGATTACTTTCATTACTTCGTCTTCGGCCGCGAGATCTACGTCCAGGACTTCAACTCCCATCGTTTCTGGCGGGCCGATTTCGACGGAGTCTTCCAGGACCAGATCAGCCTGGCGAACAAGGATTACAATGACTTTGTCGGAGTCGTTCCCGACGGCTTCCTGTTCATGCGGCAGGTTTTGCCCCCTCCGAGCGAGCGGACGGGAAAGCTCATGGAGATTATTCACACCGTCGCCGTCATCGCCAGGGACGGTTCTTTTCGGAGGGACGTCGCCACATTCAAGCCGAGAACGTTCCTGGGGTACCAAGCGGGAATGGGCTGGGACAACTCCATCACCAAGCTAGACGCCGATTCGAAGCTTCTGTTTGCCCTTCACAGCCGGGACTACCTCGTCGAGGCCGTGGATCTGGCCTCCGGCACGATCATCAAAAGGTTCGGACGGGACTATCCTAAAGTCCCCCATGTCGAGAAGGAGTATGAACCGGATTTTCGGAAGAGGACCGGGGCGCCGAAGATCGAGTTCGAAGCGGACGTCAAGAACCTCTACCCTGTCGGCGATCGGCTCTGGGTCGAGACCTCGACCGAGGACGAGGCCAAGGGCCGGCTCGTCGATGTCTTCGATAAGGGCGGCCGTTTCGCCGACAGCTTCTACCTTGGGGCGGGCCGGACTCTGATGGCCGTTCGGGAGGACGCTGTTTTTTGCCAGCAGAAGAACGAGGACGAGACGATCGCAATCGTGAAATATCGGATCGAAAGATAGGGGGAGATGATGAGGAAAGCGACTCCTTCAGCAAAATTAGGGGCATACCTCTTAGCCACCCTTGCGCTGCTCTCGTTCAGCGCCATGCTTTCTGCCCAGGTCGTCGAAAATCCGGCCAAGCCGAAGGCGGCGAACGCGGGGCGGGTGGTTGTGCCGCAAGAAGTCTTGGCCATCTCCGACGAGGGGACGAGCGATTATTACTTCAAGTGGCCGCACGGAATTAAAACCGGGCCGGACGGTTCGCTTTTCCTACTGGACGAGAGCCAGGTCCTGCGGTTCGACAAGAACGGGAAGTTCCAGCACAATCTTTTCAAGAAAGGCCAGGGACCCGGAGAGGTTAACAACGTCGGCGCCTGTCTGCCTGCCGTCAAGAACTTCATCATCCACTCGCCCTACCCCAACAAACTCGTCTTCTTCGACCTCGCCGGAAAATACGAACGGGAGCTCCCTGTCCGTTCCGAAACGCGGTCGATGATGACCGCGCTGCTTTTCCATGGCGGGAAGTTCTATTTCGAAACAAGGGAGTTTCCCCGGGTCAAGGGCGATCCGGACTACGTGGACAGCCCCCACTCGATCCTCGCCGTGAGCGAGGCGACCGGCGAGATCAAAACGCTGGCCGCATTCCCGACCAGGGCGTTCGTCGTCACCTCGCCCGGCGGCGGGGGCGGGATGTTCGATATCACCCGCCTGATCTCCGTCCCCTTCAAGCAGGGGCTCTTGGCCCTGACCCACACCAGCGATTACCTGATAAAGGTCTACGACCTGGCGGGCGACAAGGTCGTCCGCGAGTTCCGGCGGGCCTATGAGCGGGTCAAGCCCGAGCCGCTGACCGAGGAGCAGAAGAAGGGCGGCCTGATCATCGACGGCAAGCACTATGGCCCACCCGAGCAGAAATATCAGAATGATGTCATGAATCTATTGACCAGAGGCGACGAGATCTGGGCGGTAACATCGACCAAGGATAAGTCCAAGGGCGTTCTCATCGACGTCTTCGACGGCGAGGGGGTCTACCGGGACTGCTTCTGGCTCAAGCTCCCCGAAGCGGCGCTCAAGAGCGTCCTCTCTCCCGGTTCCTGCGCCCTCGACGGCGATTCCCTCTGGGTCGTCGAGCGGTCCGAGGACGAGACGCTCGCCATCAAGAAATACCGGGTCGTGATATAGGGCATGGAGACGCTATGGATCAAGGGAGGCCGCGCATGAAAATCAACCGGGGATACATCCTGATCATCGGCCTGGCACTCCTGGCCTCCGTGACGGGTGCCGCGGCCTTCGGGCAGGACAAATGGAAAGGGACGGTCGTCAAAGAGGGCGAAGTGACCATCGTCAGGAACCCCAAGGAGCCGCTCTACAAGACGCCCGTCCTCGAGCTCAAGGAGGACCTCTCGCTCGGCGGGCCGGAGGCCCAGGGCGACTACGCCTTCGGCCAGATCCGGACCTTCATCGTCGACGACGCCGGCTCGATCTACGTCCTGGACCAGCAAAGCTCCCACGTCAAGGTCTTCGACGCCTCCGGCAAATACGTCCGGACGATCGGCCGGCAGGGCCAGGGGCCGGGCGAGCTCGAGAATCCCATGACGCTGTCCTTCAACCGGACGGCGGGCGAGCTTGCCGTCCACCAATCGAGCCGGCGGATGTCCTACTTCAAGACCGACGGCACGTTCCTCCGCCATCTCTCCTTCAAGGAGATGTGGGCCCTTCGCGGCCGGGTCGATTCCAGGGGCAACATCTACATCACGGAGGGTTTCGTCGACCCCAAGGACCCGCGCTATGAAACGAAGAAGCTGGCCCCGGACGCCTCCGTCATCGCCTTGCTGGCCAAATCGCCCGCCCCGACTCCCGGCAAGCTCAACCCCTTCTTGGCCATCAGCTACTTCCAGGTCGACCGGGCCGACAACCTCGTCTACGGCTACCCGGAAACTTACGAAATCCAGTTCTTCGGCCCCTCGGACGAGAAGATCTTCAAGAAAATCAGGCGCGATTACGACCCCGTCGCCGTCACGGCGGAGGAAAGGGCGGAGCGGGAGAAGGACGTCCCTCCGGGGATGACAATCAACTTCGATTTCTCGAAATACCACTCGGCCTATTACCGGTTTTTCCTGAGCGACCTGGGGCACGTTTTCGTCCAGACCTGGGAGAAGACAAAGGATGGAAAGAGCATCCACGACATCTTCGACGCCGAGGGGAGGTTCATCGGCCGCGTCCCGCTCAAGCCCTCGGGGGTCGAGATCCTCAAGGGGAAGTACTACGCCCTCGAGGAGGACGAGGACGGCTACCAGGTTGTCAAGCGCTACGCCGTGACTTGGACCGTTAAATAAAGGAAAGCGAGGGATCATGAAGCTCGCCCGCATGGCCGTCGACCGGCCGGTGACGATGTACATGTTCTACATCGCCGTCATCCTCCTCGGCGCCGTTTCACTCCGGGAGCTGTCCGTCGACCTCCTGCCCGACATCAGCTACCCGCGCCTGTCGGTCATCACCAACTACCCGGGCGTCGCGCCCGAGGAGGTCGAGACCCTGATCACCGCCCCCCTCGAGTCGGCCGTCAGCCGCATCCCCGGCCTCCGCCGCGTCGAATCGGTGTCGAAGGAGGGCGTATCGCTCCTGACCCTCGAGTTCGACTGGGGCACGAACATGGACTTCACCATGCTCCACACCCGGGAACAGCTCGACAACGCCAAGGACCGCTTCCCCGAGGACGCCGATAGCCCGACCATCATCCCGCTCGACCCCCAGAGCCGGCCGATCATGACCCTGGCCCTCACGGGCGACCGGAGCCTCCTCGAGCTCAAGGAGTTCGCCGAGGAGCTGGTCAAGCCGCGCCTCGAGCAGATCGAGGGCATCGGCTCGGCCGAGACGACCGGCGGCGTCGAGCGCGAGATACAGGTCGACGCGGACCCCCGGAAACTCGCCCTCTACGGGCTCAAGGTCGAGGATGTCGCCGCCCGCGTCAGCTCCTTCAACCGCAACCTCCAAGGCGGGACGATCCGCAAGGGGACGTTCAAGTACGCCCTCCGCGTCGTCGGCGAGTTCGAGTCGCTCGATGAGATCGGGGAGATCAGCCTCAAGGTCACCAAGGAAGGCGGCGTCGTCCGGCTCCGCGACGTGGCCACGGTCCGCGACGGGATCAAGGAGCGGCAAGGCATGACCCGCCTCGACGGCGCCGAGAGCATCGGCCTTCTCGTCCGCAAGGAGTCCGGGGCCAACACCGTCAAGGTGACGAAGCTCGCCCGCGAGGTCATCGACCAGATCCGCAAGGAGAACCCGGGCGTCGCGCTGAGCGTCGTCAGCGAGCAGTCCAAGACGATCGAGGAAGCCATCGGAGCGGTCAAGGACGAGCTCATCCAGGGCGCGATCCTCGCCTTCCTGACCCTGCTCATCTTCCTCCAGGAGTGGAAGACGCCGCTCATCATCGGCACGGTCATCCCCATCTCGGTCATCGGCACGTTCAGCCTGCTCTTTTTCGGCAACATCACCCTCAACATCATGTCGCTCGGCGGCCTGGCCCTGGCGGTGGGCATGCTCGACGACTGTGCCGTCGTCGTCTCGGAAAACATCTTCCGCCACCGCGGCCTGGGCAAGGGCCTGAAGGAGGCGGCCTATATCGGGACGAAGGAGGTCGGGCCGGCCGTCGTCTCCACGGCGTTGACGACCATCGTCGTTTTCCTGCCGGTCATCTACGTCCGCGGCGTCGCCGGCCAACTGTTCAAGGACACGGCGCTGACGGTCACCTTCGCCCTCCTCGCTTCGCTTCTCGTCTCGCTGACCCTCATCGGCACGCTCCAGTCGAGGACCTTCGACTTCGGAGCCGGCACTGGGGAACGCTGGAAATGGACGTGGGGGCTCAAAAAATTGCCCGTCGCGGAGCGTCCTCTCTATGCCGTGTTCAAGGGCGTCGGCTTCGTTCTGAACTTCCTCGTGAGCTTCGTCGTCCAGCTCTTCGCCTTCATCTTCCATTATCTCGGACTGCCTTTCCGCCCGGTCCTCAAGGCGATCTTCTCGGCTTTCAACGCTGTCTACGGCCGGTTCATCGTCTGGTATCAGCGATTCCTCAGGTGGAGCCTCGACCACAAAGGCCGGGTCATGGCCTGGACGCTCGTCTTCTTCGCGGTCACGTTCGCCCTGGGCGGCCTCATCCGCCGCGAGCTTATGCCGCGCATGGAAACGAACACGTTCGAACTCGACTTGAAGATGCCCGTCGACTTTTCCTTCGAGCAAACGACCGAGATGGCGGTCATGCTCGAAGGCCGCCTCCGCGGCCTCGCGCCCGTCCGGACCGTCCTCTCCCAGGTCGGCATCGTCAGCGGCATGGAGAGCGCCGACCCCAACATCTCCGTCAACTCCACCCGCGTCTTCGTCGAGGTCGGGAACCCCAACGAGCTCGAGGGCGTCCTCGACGTCATGCGGGCCCGCCTGGCCCAGTTTCCCGACATCACCTATACGATCGTCCGTGAGCAATCGACGATCAACCAGTTCTTGAACCTGTCCGCGGCCGAAGTGGGGCTCAAGGTCAAGGGCAAGGACCTTGACCGCCTCAAGGAGATCGCCGAGGACCTCGTCGGCCGGCTTTCGAGCATCCCGGGCATCGCCGACCCGGCCACCAACATCGGCCAGGGCAAGCCGGAGTTCAAGGTCACCGTCGACAAGGACGCCATTAAAAGATACCCGGGCCTGACGCCCTCGATGATCGGCGATTTCCTGGTCAGCGCCGTGCGCGGCCGGGTGGCCACCCAGTTCCGGGAAATGGAGAAGAAGTACGACATCCTCGTCCGTCTGGAGGACGCCTCGCGGCAAAATATCGAGGCCCTGCTCGGCGAGACCCTGCCCTTCGAGGGCAAGGTCGTCCCCCTCCGCGACCTCGTCTCGTACGAGGTCGTCCGCGGCCCGCGCGAGATCCGCCGCGAGAACCAGCAGAGGGAGGTCCTGGTGACGGCGAACCTCAAGGGGCGAAAGATCAGCCAGGTCACCCCGGCCATCGAGAAGGCCATCGCGGGCCTGCGCCTGCCGACCGACTACCGCGTCGTCTGGAGCGGCGAACGCGAGGAGATGAGCCAGTCGTTCCGGAGCCTCATCCTGGCCCTCCTGCTGGCCACGCTGCTCACGTATATGATCATGGCCGCCCAGTTCGAGTCCCTCGTTCACCCGTTCATCGTCATGTTCACCCTGCCGATGGGCGCGGCCGGGGCGATCGTCGCCATGCTCCTCACCGGCCAGACGCTCAACGTCATTTCCGTCATCGGCATGGTCGTCCTCATCGGCATCGTCGTCGACAATGCCACGGTCAAGATCGACTATACGAACCAGCTCCGGCGGGGCGGCATGGAGCTGCGGGCGGCCGTCGAGGAAGGCAGCCACGTCCGGTTGAGGCCCATCCTGATGTCGACGGCGACCACGCTCATCGGCCTCATCCCGATGGCCCTGGCCCTCGAGAGTGGGGGCGAGCTCATGCAGCCCCTGGCCATCGTCGTCATCGGCGGGCTGACCTTCTCGACCTTCATGACCCTCATCCTCATCCCGGTCATCTACGAGTGGGTGGAGCAGAGAAAGCGATGAAGGTCTTCATCGACCGACCCGTAGCCACGGCCATGGCCTTCCTGGCCCTGCTCGCGACGGGCGTCTATTCCTTCCTCAGCACGCCGATCGAGCTGGCGCCGAAGGAGAGCTACCCGAAGGTCGACGTCGTCACCAGCTGGTACGGCGTGCCTCCCGAGGTCGTCCAGACCCAGATCACGGCGCCTCTCGAGGAAGCCTGCTCGACGATCAAGGGCATCATCAAAATGACCTCGACCTCGCAGATCGGGCAGTCCCGGATCACGCTGGAGTTCGATCCCAAGACGGACATGGAGTTCGCGACTCTCGCCTTGCGCGAGGAGCTGACAAAAGCCCGGACGCTCCTGCCGCCCCTGATCCGGCCGATCGTCCAGCCCTACATCCCCGAGGACTTCCGTGTCCGTCCCTTCCTCGAATACACGATCTCGGGCGATTACGGGCCCCAAGAGCTTCAGGAGCTGGTCAAGGAGAAGCTCGAGATCGGACTCGGCTCGGTCCGAGGCGTTTCCGGCGTCGAGGTCGCGGGGGGATCGGAGCCCGAGATCCGGGTCGTACTCGACAAGGGCAAGGTCAAGGCCTACGGCCTTCACCCCTACACGGTCAACGCGGCCATCGGCGCCCGGCTCGGGACCTATCCCACCGGCCGCGTCCGCAAGGGGAACCAGGAGTTCCTGTTCAAGTTCGCTGACCGGATCGACAGCCTGGCCGAGCTCGAGGAGACGGTCGTCGCCTATTCGGGCCAGAATCCGATCCTGGTCAAGGACATCGCCTCGGTCGAAGTGACCTACGCCGACATCCGCGCGATCCACCGCATCAACGGCCAGCCCACGGTCAGCCTGACCGTGTCCAAGGAGCGCGGCGCGAACACCCTCC
>Ga0315293_10004974_pt1 | contig 12558 bp, 29 predicted proteins | sample YL17G13_20_MG_FD_203071 | JGI IMG/M metagenome (GOLD analysis project Ga0315293, IMG submission 203071) | Sediment microbial communities from Yellowstone Lake, YNP, Wyoming, USA - YL17G13_20 | ecosystem: Environmental > Aquatic > Freshwater > Lake > Sediment | place: USA: Wyoming | collected... | reverse complement strand
ACTTATATAAAGTCGGATAAGACAATTGATCCATATAATGCTGAAACAATTGGTAATGATGTTAAAACCACATGGAACGCTAAGACATTCACGATATATCCGGGAGATTTTGTATTAGCAAGGACGTTGGAATATATTAAGTTACCAGATTTTTATGCTGCGCGCGTTGAAGGTAAAAGTTCGCTTGCTCGAATTGGTCTCACCATTCACCAGACCGGAGGATGGATTGACAGCGGTTTTTCCGGGACGATAACATTGGAAATCAGTAATGTGAATGTAAGACCAATACTCTTGCATGCCGGTATGCCAATTTGTCAGCTTGCTATCTTTCTGACAAATCCTCCAAGAATACCTTATGATAAAAAGGTTGGAGCTAAATATAATGGACAGGTTGAACCAACAACGAGTAAATACTACCAAAACACATATAATAAAAAGGAGAAACAATGGCGACAAAACTTGTAAGATGCACTTGTGCACACAAATTTCAGGATGAAATGTATGGCGCGGGAAACCGTATGGCAAATGAACTTCGCAATGGACAGTATTGTTGCACAGTTTGTGGAAGTATTGTTGGATCTGCACAAAGTATTCATCAGGCACCAAAGGCAAAAGAACCAGAAGTAGTTAAAGAAAAAGTTAAAGAGAAAGTGGTTAAAGAAAAAATTAAAGAGAAAGTTCCAGATAAAAAGTCTGGTGAAAAAGATAAGAAGAAAGGCAAATCAAGTATGAAAGGTGGTAAAAGATGAGTGGATGTGGATTCATATTAGATGGAATGTGTTGTTGTAGTGATGTAGAATGCTATGGATTAAAATGCGGATACCCGGATGCTTCATTATGCCCAATACATTTGGAAATTGATAATGCTATTGAATCTTTTCAGCACATACAAGAAGCACTACGCTTATATAAAGAAGAGGTCAATAGTTTACGTGTACAACTCGAATTACAAACAAAACTCGCAGATCGTCTGGCACATTGTATTGTCGAATGCGATCCATATTTTTGCGAACATATGAAGGAGAGGTTGAAAAAATGAATGCCAAAGAGTATATTGAAGAGTATTATCCTGATGAAGAAGAAGGTCTCATCGTATTTGATGGTCTTGATGAGGCGTTTCTTGGTGTTGGATATATATTCAATAAGGCTTTTGCATGTTATAGCAAAGATAAAATTATAACGATTTTGATGGATCGAGATTGTATGACTTGTGATGAGGCTATTGAATTCTTTGATTTCAATATTGCTGGTTTGTATGCAGGAGAAAGAACTCCTATGATTCTGGAGAGTGCGGAATGGTAAAGAGATGTGAGATTGCGATCACGTATTGTAATAATTCCTGTCCTCATTTTTATCATAAATATGAAGATTTTGAGAATGTCTGGTGCGGAAAACTTGAAAAGAAAATATTCGATGCCGGGGATTGTGATCTAATAATGTTCGATTACACGCAAAGAGAGATACCGAATGTGTGTCCGTTGGAGGATGCGTGAAGAAAGATACTTTCATAATGGGTACATTTGGTGTGATTGGAGTTTTAGTTATATTAATGTTTATTTTAGCCTGCTTAATTCAGGTTAAAATCATTGGCATGGGCTATGCTTCGCTTGGAGTTATGATTACATGTGCATGTATAGGTGCAATATGTGTAAGCGTCATATTAAAAATGGTTAAAATCGAGGGTGATTATGAAGATGAAAAGAATGAATAAGGCACAGGAAGAATTTGATAAAATCATCACTCCTAGTGTATTAGAGGAGTGTATGGAGATGCACAAACAATTGACAAGATCGAACCCTGATGATCATTGGAGGAAATTGCGATGACAAAAATTGTAATTAATAAACAACATGGTGGTTTTGGATTATCTCCAAAAGCACAAAAACGGTATCTGGAACTGATAGGTAAAGAGTGTTATTTTTACCAGCATAATATTAAAAATTATACGCGCATATCAGAAGATGATGCTGAAAACAGGATATTTTCAGTAACTATTATGAGAGATTTCGGATCTGAAATAGACAAAATTCCAAATGATGCATATTGGAGTGATGGCGATCTGGAACGTGATGATCCATTGCTTATTCAGGTGATCAACGAATTTGGAGAAGAAGCAAATGGAAAGTTTGCATGTTTGAGTATTATTGAGATACCGGATGATGTAGAATGGCAGATAGATGAATATGATGGATGGGAGACAATTCATGAAAAACATCGAAGCTGGGGATAATATAGTAGAACGTCCGTGGGGATCCTACATCGTTCTTGACGACAAGCCGAATTACAAGATCAAATGTGTTCGTGTTGAGCCCGGACACCGGGTGTCTTTACAATTACATCATCACCGAAGTGAACACTGGATTGTTGTTAGCGGAACTGCTGAAGTAGAGTTAAATGGTGAAACCATGTTGCTTATGCGCGGTGAAAGCACGTTTGTATATAATGGTACGAAACACCGTTTGAAGAATCCGGGTATTATTCCATTGGAAGTAATAGAAGTCCAGATCGGAGAATATTTGGAAGAGGATGATATTGTAAGATTTGAAGATGAATATGGGAGAGTCGATGAAAAAATATCAGCCGCCTGAAGAACATTATGATCATTGCGGAGACTGCACCTTTTGTTCTGGATCCGGGTGTTTCTTTTGTGCACATCCGTTTATCATAAACAGTCTTTCAACTGCTGAACGAAGGATTATGTGCTTTGACAAAAATCAACCACCATTACAAGTATGGAAGAGCACTCCAATTCCGGGCTGGTGTCCGTTGGAGGACGTGGAATGAATAGCTTTGTTAACCGTGAATTATTAAATAATTATGATTTAAAATCTACTATAATGGCAAGTATTGTTTTGTTAAGTGCAGAAATATTATGTCTTTTTGGTATTGCCATAGTGGTATCGTTTGTACAAATAATTATTGGAGTAATTCCATTATGAGTCTGCCACAGGTTCCTGAACAGAAAAATGTCTATATTGGAATTGGAAGATGCGAGCAGGATTTTGATAATTTTCTTTACGAAGATTTTGGATTTTGTTTTCTGGAACGTGATATAGGAACATACAAATTCTGGAAAAAACGCACACCAGCAGATATCGAAGAATATATCAAGAGTTTAATCACCATGCGCGATGCGTGTGATCGTGTGATCAAAAAACTGGAGTGGGTGAAACATGAATATTGAATTAATTCCATTAGTACTCTTAATGCTTGGCGCATTCTGTCTTGGATTGATGACCATGTATATTTATTTTTTGTGGAAATATAATCCATTTTTTGGATATCTTGATGCGGTCTATTATAGCAAGAAGTTATAAATAATCTCCTTTTAATATGATCAGTATGGATACTCATACTGTTTTTGTGCGATGCCCCCATTGTGATCACCTTAATATTTCTGATTCAGAATTCTATCGTGTCAAGTGTTCGTCATGCGACGAAATCTTTATCAACCTAAAGAACACATTAGTACTTAATGGTAAATCTGGATGACATTATTAATAAAATGACACGTGATGTTAAGGCGAGATGTGTAGAGAGATTGAAGCGAGCGAAAGTCATCACAGATAAGCCATTATATGAGGAATATGGTATTTCTAGTATAATGAAGAAGAAACGGGGGCTGTAGGCATATTTATATATCGTTAGTTATATTAATATTATTGTGACAGTAGATAGTTGTTTAATATTTATAGGTGAGAAGATAGAAGCATTTTTTGGACCAAAACAGTTTGTCTGGAAAACTCCAAGGACTATAGAGAGTTTAGATTCACAAGTTGTTAGATCCAGCAAGTTTAATAAAGTGTTGGATGCGCGAGTCATTGAAGCGTTGATGGTGCATTGCCTGAATATTGAAAAGTGAGTTTTACCATTCCTGATACAAAGACATTTCGTTTTGCTTAATTATAATGCTCTATGATAATCTCTCACTATTGAGAGTGGAACCTTACCAAACCATACCACTTCTTACCTAACCGACACATCACATTGCCAAACCTCACTCCTCACATACGAGGAGGGGAACCTTACCTAACCTCACCGAACCTAACTTCACCCCAACCAATCGCACCAAACCTCTTTATTATAAGAGTTTATAATAATATGTTCTTTTATTATATAAATTAAGCGATTGATTTAGATCACAATACTTATAAATATTTAAAGACTAATAATAATAAGATGACAACTTTCGTAATTGCAGATATCCATGGAGTTATTTTAAGTTTAAACGATGTACTTAAAAAGTGTAAATTTAAAAAAACTGACACTCTTGTTTGTCTTGGTGATAGTGTTGATGGAGGAAATGCTACCAAATCTGTTATTGATAAATTATTAACTATTCCAAAACTCGTCAATATAATAGGAAATCATGATATTTGGGCACTAAAATGGATGAAAACTGGTGTAGAACTTCCAATTTGGTGGCATCAGGGAGGTATGCGTACTGCTGAGTCCTATAATTTTGATTTTGAAAATGTTCCACAATCACATATTGACTTTCTGGAGCACTCCAGACCATATCATATTGATGAAAAACATCGCGTCTTTGTACATGGAGGATTTGATCCAGATAAACCAATAGAGATGCAGGATGTTGAATTCCTGACATGGGATCGCGATCTCCTGTGTAAATATGCTCCATTAGGAAACATTAAAGGTTACGATCATATCTTTGTGGGACACACAAGCACCCAGTTTTTCGATTCGTTGGAACCAGTAACTTTCAATAATGTAACAGCGATGGATTGTGGAGGTGGCGCGAGTGGTGTATTATCTATAATGGATATTGATAGTTTTAAATTTTGGATATCTCCAATGAACGCAAATATGCAAAATAAGATGTCTTTATATAAAGACAGATTCTAAAATTATTTATTTTGATCGCCATATTTATATAGTATGAGATATAATATATATTGTTGAAACTTTTACATAAAGAAGTATAAAAAGTATGTAAAAGTTGAGACATTAAATCGGAGGTATTTATGACAGAAATTGATGTAATTATTAAAGGTGTAAAACCATTGTTAATGCATTCTACGGCTGAAATGTTATTACCAAAAAATAAAAAAATTAAATCGTCTGAACACGATCCAGAAAAAGATGCAAAATTATGTTTGTATTTTAATGATGAGGGTAAAATTGCAGTACCGTCTATAGCAATTCTCGCAGCAATGCGTAAAGCAGCAACAAATCTTAAAAAAGGTGGTGCTGGTAAAAAAACTTTAAGAGATTATGTTTATAGTGGACTTCAAATTGAACCATCTATGATTGAGTTAACACCTCAAAATTATATAGTAGATGTACAAATGGTAGTTGTTGGGCGTGCAAGAATTCCGCGAGCTAGACCGTTGTTTAAAAACTGGAGTATTTCGTTTAAAATTCTAATGGTTGATGAACAAACATGGGATGCCGGAACGGTTAGACAAGTTCTTACCGAAGCTGGACAATATCAGGGGTTGCTTGATTTCAGACCATTGTATGGAACATTTGAAGTTGTTAGTATGAAGGTTGGTGGGAAAGAGGTTAAATAAAATGCCAACGGATTATCGTACTTGTCTTGAAAAACAGATGTATGGTTATTTGACACAATTAGGCTTTGAGTCTGGGGTAGATTATTATGAACAATATTCATTTGGAAATTATGTATTGGATTTTGCTTTTATCCGATCCAGAAAACCATTTCATGGATTGGATATAGAAACTGATGGTATGCAGTGGCATTCGGATCCGAAACAAAGAAAAAAGGATGGTTATCGAACATTTAAACTTATGAAAAGTGGTTGGTTGGTGGAAAGGTTTGGTGAAATATTTACTATAGATGACGTTAAATTAATTTTACACAAATATGGTATAAATCATCATTAGTGATGAGTATGGTGGAATGAGGTATGGTCAAGTGGGTTAAGGTATAATATGGTGCGATTTGGTGAAGTGAGTTGTTGTCTGATGAGGTCTGGTTAAACTCTCATTTTGATGAGAGGTTTGGTGGGATGAGGTGTGGTTGGATGAAGTGGCGTGGGGTAAGGTAGTATACGGTAAGATGAGGTGTGGTAAGGTAAGGTTTAGTTTTCGTAAGTGAAAAGAAATAAAATTATAACAAACATGCCCCATACCATTGTAGGTGGCATTTTAAATAATTACATTCTGGAATTTGACAAGACGCTGACTCGGAATTACATTCACAAAAATTCGGACAATGAGCAGGAGTTGTAGGAATGTCTGGTGTAGAGCAATTTGAGAACTCAATACTGGAGACAAAACCAAATGCAATAATGATTATAAAAATAATGATTATAAAAATAATATTATTTTTCAAATAATTATATATATTCGTCATCGTTATCAATCTCTCCTACAGCATCATCAAATTCACATCCACCGGACCAGTATGAGAGATCGGTAAACCATCCATCTTTAAACAAATTGTGACCATATTCATCTTGATCATAAACCCATCCGCGCCATGTCATTTCTCTTTCAACATTTTTGTATGCCGTTGTTAGCGCTTCTTCATATTGACAGGCGTATTCAAATGCAGATCCTGATGTTATGGCAGGTTTACTGTCATCTCCATTGATATACAATTCTTCAGTTCCCCAATCCCATCCATATATCACTCCATCAATAATAAATCCGTAATTGTACTCATCATCGAGAGAATAAGGTGTTACATTATATTTTTTGTTGAGATGTGAGATTACTATATCAAAATTTTCCTTTTCTTTAGCCCACTGGTCAATAAATATTTGAAGATCGTGCACAATGTCAACTGGCGATGTCATACATATTAATCAGGTTCAGCATTTATAAGCATTGTGCTTAATTTTCTTAAACAAGTCTACTTGTTTTAACTCAAATACACTTTAGCAACTAAACTTGTTTTAACACAAGTATACTTGTTTATCCATATGCATACTGGTAATAAATTTATTTTAAATTATATCTAATCACCCATAGAGATTTCCACTGGAACTTTTAAACAACTTTACTTGTTTTGAAACAAGTATACTTGATGTTTTTAATTCAGGTTCTAATTTTACTTTAATCGTTCATATATTTTTATTTAAGTTTAATATAAAATTAATATTATATAAATGATCCGACAGTAAGGATCAACTCACGTTTTCAAATCGGTTTTCTTTTTTAAATGACCAGTTCGTAAAAAGAAATAAACTATCGTTTACCATATATGTACTATATATAATTATCTAAGACTTCGCGATTAGTATATAATGATAGTTTATTTATTTTTTGAAACACCCAAAAGTCCAAATAAAAAAAAGAAATCGATTCAAAAAGACGAGTTCATCCATTCATCTAGATCATATATATAATAATACAAATTATATTATTATGTAAATAAAACTTTAACATTGCTTAAATTTAAAACAAACAAGTTTGACAGGTAATCAAGTATACTTGTTTTAAGACAAGTAAAAGTGATATTGCGCAGAATAATTTTCAAGACCATTTTGTTGGCGCCAACAAAACGATCAACCACCACTCTTTTATAAATTAGAATATAATACAATACTTAATGGTCAGAAAAGAACGTTACCATTTAAGAGATTTAATCTTTAACGAGTTACACAGGCATTTTGGGGAAGGTCTGTATGCTGTCGATCTGGACTTCCTCGAATTCAGGCTTGAGAACAATTCCATTAGGCTCATCTCGCTCATAGAGGTAAAGTCCGAACATGCCAAGTTGAACTTCTCAAGGTTGCAACACCGCGCACAAAAACAATTGGCAAATGCAGCAGGAATTCCATACTTCACAGTAAAATATCTGAAACCTGACTATACTGTAATGATTTATCCTATGAACAAGATGGCTAAAAAATATATTCCGGATGTCTGTGAAATGTCTCTTGTAGAATATGCTCAACTGTTATACCAGTTAAGAGGTCTTGTGTGTCCCGAACATATCACATCACATCTGGAGAACCACCATATTCATGATGTTGATCGACAATATAAGATACATCGCCTTAATGCTATGGAAAAAGAAATTATAAAATTGAAGAAGGAGTTGAAGATTAATGGAAAAGTTGGAAGAGATTTCTAGACATTATAAATGGATTGAACCAACATTGTATATTCAGAAATCGCAGGATGATCAGGTAGCGTATGTATTGTATAATAGCATTTCAAACTTTAAACGTGATAATGATAGATTCAAATTGGTTACTATAGAAATGCCACGCTGGAAATCAGATTATACCGGATATATCACTGATTACAGGATTGAATATGTTAAATACCTTAAAAATTTATACCCGGAAAGTTATAGTACCGATAGCGGATTTAGTTCAATTATAGATGCGATCAAGTCCAGACACGAAGATTTAATTATGCTTTATAAAAACTTCTCTCTTATTGGAGCTGCATCATATAGTGTGATTGAAAAGAGAGATAATATTGATATTACTCACATCGGAGTTCTTGAAAGACGTAAAGGCTATGGAACAATTATTATAAAAGAAATATTCAGGACTGCAAAGATATTGAAATACTCTATGTCAGTAACATCTAATGGTTATGCTGATGATTTTTACCATGCGTTTGGAATGATAAGAAGTGTGGATAAGCCGCTTGGTATTTATACTATGAAACCATATTTGTATTATGACAAATCTGATATATCTCACACAAAGAGTGAATATGACAATGTTTGAAAAAATTAATATCTGGTGTTTTGATCATATAGTAGAGATTGGAATGATTGGATTATTCATTGGAGGAGTTTTTGGAATGGTTGCATTAAGTACAAAAATTATTTTGGTGTAAATGTCGGCGAATTTTGCATTTATATCAGGTTTCGGAGCAGCGATTACGATCTGGGTAGGCATGGGCATCCTGATTGAACTCTTCAGGCACCGTTCGATGCTCGAATCTCCTTATCCTGAAGTGGGATGGTATCAGTTTATTCCATTCGCAGTTGGAGTATTCATGTGGATTGCTGGAGGCTTTTTGCAGTAACCACTTTGAATATATACTAGCAACACAAATTGTATATGAGAAACCTATGGAACCTGAAACTGATTATAAATTCTCATTATATCCATCCAAATTCCACGGATACTGGAGACCGAATGGGAAGATCAATATTTATCTCTCTAAAATATGGGAGGACATGAATGATTCCTTTTCTGAATCTCCTGAAGAAGAAAGAGTTGATGAGTTTACCAAAGATATGTCAAATGTTATTCTCATCGAGACAATTTGTATGTATAGAAGCAGGAGCAGGGCAAAGATCAAACATAAGTGTAAACCGCATTGTAAAGTAGCGCGCATGGCGAACTATCTGGTATTTCCAGATGATTGGAAAGGTATCAAAGATTTCTATAAAAAGATTGATGAGGAGGAAAAAGATGAAACTACGTAATGGATTTGTAAGTAATTCGAGCAGCAGCTCATTTGTAATTCAAAAGAAAGACCTGACCAAAGCACAGATCTGTGCTATCAAGTATCACCTTGAATTTGGAAAATTGCTCGGAATGGATAATTGTGAAGATGAATATGACAGGTGGAGTATGGTAGGAATTAAAGACAGGAAATGCGGGATTATTGAACTATCTACGTCTATGACGAATTTTAATATGCGTGAATTCCTAAAGAGAATTGGAGTTTCGAATGAAGTTGTCCCGGTAGAAGAGGAATGGTAAATATGTGGGAATTAAGATTGATCGGATGGCAAAATTCAAAACTTATTCCAGATGGAAATTTGGAAGCATATCTCAAATCATTGCCACCGGGCAAGAGTGATGAGATAGCCGAACTTAAATTCAGGGAGGTAGAATGATCAGACTAGGTTTCGTTTCAAACTCAAGTAGCAGTTCATTTGTCATACCAAAAAAGTATTTGACAGATGAAGATCGTGAAGTATGCGAACAGCACATGTACGACAGTGACAGTGATATACGTGAAAGTGAACATTACATGTATGGGACATTCTCAATGCATAACGTGTGCCTGACCAGAGTATTCAAAAAATATGAAGGTAAAGAAGGAGTTGATTATGTATGCGCAGACTAGGTTTCGTTTCAAATTCAAGTAGCAGTTCATTTGTTATTCCAAAAAAGTATCTGACTAGAGAAGATCTTAAAATATATGATGAATATAGTAATAATGATGAATTTTGTGATGATGATTTACACGAAGGTAACATATATCTTTATGGATCTGTTTCAATGCATAATCTGGAATTGAATCGGATATTCAGAAAATATTTACACATGGAGGGTGTTGAATTTGATTAGATTACATTTTGTATCAAACTCAAGCAGCACTTCATTCGTCATTCCAAAAAAATACCTGACGAAAGAAGAACTTGAGATGTATAAGGAACACGCAGATGGTTATACCACGTGTGATGAAGAATTATTTTCCAGCGAACATTATATTTATGGAAAGGTCTCCATGCATAATAGTGAACTTGAGAAAGTGTTGAGCAAATACGCAAAGAAAAAGGATGCTGACTATGAGAATTAGATTAGGTTTTGTCAGCAACTCCTCTTCGTGCAGTTTCATGTGCCCGGTTTGCGATAATAGTTTCTTCGGGTGGGATTGGGACGATGATCCTGTTTGTAACTGGTGTGGAGTACATATTAATAATGTCAAAACATTTTCACAATTTTTGATCTTGAAATATGGTCTCAATGAAGAACAGGAGAGGAGATTGTATGTTGCTTCGCAAGGTGGTCATATTGACTAATGAATTCATCGGATTTTCGAATTCCTATGATAATGGATATTGCAAAAAATGTGGAAATATGTTCACATACCATTGGAATGGTTGCAATCCTTTATCCGAAGACAAGACTTGTCCAAAATGTGGATCCTTTGAGGATGTAGAATCTGAACATCGTATAGAAAGTCATATATCGATGTTAAGAATGTTTATACACAACGATGATTTGACAAACGAAGAACAAAAGAAGAAGATGCGGAAAGAAATCAATGAACTGAACAGGATCCGAAGAGAACTTGACAAGTATAATGAGGAGAGAGAGAAAATTTAGACACTACGTTTTTATATAGTCTGATTAAATATATATTATGTTCAAACTATCCGAATGCGATGCAAAAGATATCTTCATCATGGAATACCATTTCGAAGATGAAACGCTTGATCTTGAAATCCGTGAACCACAGAGTATAGAAATTCTTGATGGGCAGCACACCATTGAAGACAACGAAGGTTTTATCTTTGTGATCAGACCGGAATGGGTGTATCTCTCAATCTTGAAACGAAAAATAGCCAAAGAAGCCAATCGTTACGAGTAACCACTTTCCTTATATACTCCTTTCACCAAATATATAGTTATGACTGAAATTGAGGTTCAAAACAAGATTAATTTCAGGAATATTATTATTTTCTTTCTGATCGGACTTGCTGGAGTTATCAATGGCTTCAGGGATTTTGATATATATCCTGATCGGATCGCAAAAATATTATTCCCGGATCCGGTGACATATCATAATGTTGTTGTATTGAACAATACTATGATGAATTCGTTAACAGTTCAGAATTCTATGTCATTTGGAACAATGAGTGTTATGATTATTGCATTAATTCTCGTTGTTGCGTTTATGATGAGTATAATGGCTGGTGTTGCAGGAAGAGGTGATTAAGATGGATCTTAAACAAGATGTTATTAATAATATGAGCCAGTCTGAACTATTAACCAAGTTGGGTTGGAACTCATTCAAGGCTTTCGTTACAACCATTGTTCTTATCACCGCGTTTGCCAAAATGATGGAATTAATGGGCTTTTACGGGTACGTATCGTTAGGACAAGTCATTCTCTTCACTGGTATCACAATGGGAATTTATTACTACTATTTCTGGAAAATGCAGGAGCAGAACACAGTTCCTCATCTATCAGATGTTCCTCTCACATGGAGAGATTTCTTCTATACAACAAAAATAGATGCTGATAACCAACTCATATGTCTTGCTACATCATGGGTGTTCGGAGCAATTGTATATATAGTAATGGTAGTATTGGCATACGCCATAAAGTTCTGCATAGATAATAGTGGAACAGGCGATGTGATGAGCCTTTTGAGAGTGGTTGTTATCGGTCTTATTGCCACGACATTCTATATCTATACACAGAGAAACGCTCTTAAAACGAAGTTCTGGGGAACTATTATTATGTGCACTGCATATGGGTTTGCATTGAGTATTTCTGCATACCTGCTTGGTATGACCATTGGTATTTCCAACATGGTCTTTGGCGTGCCTATCACCCTTGCAATACTGATACTCCAGTTCACGTTCACATCGGTCTACACATACATGGATCTTCTCGAATGGGCACAACAGACACACATAAAAGTGATTGAGGTTACGACACCGGAAGTTCCGGAAGTACGGCTACAATATTAATCACCAAACATAAATACTTCTTTTTACATACATATTACCAATCAGGTGAGATATGCAATTAAATATTACACAGATCGACTACTCCAATACATCAAGTGGTGGAGCTGTATTACACGTTTTCGGAAGAGATAAAGATGCACAGGCGCATCGGATAGACTTAA
>Ga0315293_10004973_pt1 | contig 12559 bp, 8 predicted proteins | sample YL17G13_20_MG_FD_203071 | JGI IMG/M metagenome (GOLD analysis project Ga0315293, IMG submission 203071) | Sediment microbial communities from Yellowstone Lake, YNP, Wyoming, USA - YL17G13_20 | ecosystem: Environmental > Aquatic > Freshwater > Lake > Sediment | place: USA: Wyoming | collected... | reverse complement strand
TCGCCGCTTCTTCGGCAAGTCGTAATTCTATATTATTATTCACGACTAAATATTTCCAACGACTTCCCATACCTTTTTCTTCATCAGGATTTCCATTGTTAAATTGACCATCGTTGCAAATCAAAGATATTCTTTTTCTTTCTAAATCTTTTTGATAGACCTGAATATTCGGTCTTCCTTTGTTATTATCGGTTTCTATCACTGTTAAAGAATTATCTTTAATAAACAAATCATTATTTAATTCAAGTGAAGAAATTTCGGATGTTGCCGTAAAGTCGATTGTAGGAGGGGGTAACACTGGTTTTGAAGGAACAACTTCTATATAATTATAAATATTTTCAAATGCCGATTCTTTTTCAATAGAATAAATATTGCCTATATTTATTTTATCGAAAGTATAAATATGTGGCGAATTACTATTTATACTAGGTCTATTTTCAAAATGAAGTCTTCCATATCTATCAAATGAAAGTATTGAATTCGTTAATTCTGCAAATTGAGATAAAACCGCCCATACATTTAATCCGCTAAAATCAGCGGCAACAAGATGATAAGTAATGTCTTTACTTAATTTCCATATAATATTTCTACCGCCTTTAATTGCTGAAACTGCCTGATGCAATTTTTTTCCAGAAGAAAATCCGAATATTTCATCATAAGCCGTATCAATTTTCAACATTAATTCATACTGTCCAAAATCTCCTTCTACGCATGGCATACTATTCCCTATTTGTGTCAATATAGGAGTTCCTAAAAAGGTTATACCGTTCCATTTTTTCATCGTATTGTCTTTAGAATCCAAAAAATAATAACCGTCATTTGCTGCGGTTTTAAACGTAAATTTACGAATAAATGGAATCGTTTCTTCTGAATAAAATTTAAAAGTCGATGTCGCCCAGACTCGTTCAAGATATAATTCAACACTATTTTTCTTTTGAATTGCAAATATGCCTAAAAATTCTCTTTGTTCTTTTTCTGTTTCATCGGCAGATAACATCCCTTTTTTACGTAAAATAATTCCTCTTAAAGTTTTTAAAGAATCCCAACCGCCAATAAAAATATGCTCCTCTGCGTCTTCTACCCATCCTTTTATTAAAAATATTTCACCACGATTTAAATAATCATCTAGATAATTATGAAAATACATAAGTCTGCTTTGTACGTTTCCATTTATTTCTTCTGCGTCTAACCATTCCACTAATTCCCATCCTGCGCCAATACCATAACCAAGTTTAAATGTGCTTAATCCAGCATAATAAGGTCTGATAAATGGCTCTAATGTTTTATTATTTACAAATTCAATATTTCCATCATTTTTCCATGTCAAAATTCCGGCATTAAATAATTGACCTTCATAAGATTTCCATAGTCCGTGAGGTTCAAAATCACCAAGAGAATAAGTTTCGATTTCATTAATTTTAGGATTTTCATCTATTTCGTTTTCGAAATTATCAAGACCTGTACCTTCATCAATTGTATCTAATTCTGTTCCTGTGATAATTTCATCTATTGTGTCTCTCTCAAATAAACAATTTGGGAAAATTGCCATATCTGTAATTAAGGGCGAGTTTGTAGTAAAATCAAAAAGAGAAATTCTGCCATCTATATAAAGTTTTTTTAATGGATTTATTTTAAATTTACGTCTGGAAAAACAAAGAATATTATCATTATAAGGGTCTAATTTAAAATTCTTTTGAAAATTCATACAAAATTTCATAAATACATATCTATTCGTATTTTCTTCGGCAATCGAATTAGCATGAATAATCGCATATAAATTATCATCACTGCCTAATGCGGGCATATTAAAATTAGGAGTATAACAATCTGTTCTAATTACCAATCCACCAGTATCATCATATCTAGATAAATAATATTTAGCACATTGATCGAAAAAATATGACCCAAATTCACATGGTTTAATACCCGAATCAAACTTATTATCACCATTTGTTTGTTTCGTCATGCGTTCAAAATAATACCAAAATTTATGAAGATTTATAGAATATAATGCTTTAGGATAATTCAGATTACCAAATTGCATTGGGGCAGTATTAAAACAAATCCTAAAAATACTCAATATTTGTCTTTTTCTACCTAATTCATAAGTTGGCCCAGATGCAGAATCCGTAGGCACAGTAGGAAGAACATCTAAATGTTTTATATACTCTGGTAAATACATAGGAGTTTCAATAATACCATCGGTATTTATATTAGTTGCGCCAGTAATAGATATTACTGATCTTGTTTGTTCTGCATTTGGATTATAAGAACTAATTCTTGATATTATAGTTGTTGCGGATATATCATAATTATCTTTAAAAGGAATCCATTTACAAACAAGAGTATTATCATCTATTATATTTATTACTTGTAATATTCCATTATTACTTATATGCAAACCATTATAGCCATTATAAATATCTCCTGGTAAAATAGCCGTACATTTTTTAATCTTAAAATAACCATGAAAAATACTAGGAAGTAATTTTGAGTTATTATAAATGTCCTCCCATATAGCGTCGCTATTTTCTAATATTATAGAACTATAACCGCTTCCACTCCCTATTCCCAATACTTTCCATTTTAAAAGATAAACCGTAACGCCTAAACGCGACACAATTATATCTACTATATCACCTATATTGAATACCGAAGTACCTTCATATCGTATTTCAGTATTATTTTCTGCGAATATTTCATTTCTAACCAAAACACCATCTGTTAATTTTGCGAATCGTTCTATTAAATCATTTGTTCCTAAATTTAAAGTTATTAAATTAGTATGACCAAAAAAATAACCTAAAGGTATTTGTAATTCTTTTATGACAGAATTAGAATCTGTTATTTTAGCACCGCAAAAAAATCCTGTTGCTCCTCTTCCCGCATTATTACTTGCCGCTTTCCCATGTACCAAACCACATATTTTACCTTGTGTAAATCTATCAGCAACCCACAATAATTGGCTATTTAAATTTTCTTCGGCATTATTATAATAATTGAATTTTTCTTCAGAACCAGATTCAAAATTTGAATTTACAAAATATCCGTCATAAGGGTCTGTTTTATCACTAATTGAATAAGAACTTGTAGTATCATTAAATGTTGTTCTAAATCCTCCTACTGGATAACCATCATAATGTTCTCCATATTCTCCATAAGAAAGATTTCTGACAAGAAAATCTTTTACTTTAAAACGTGTTGTAGATTTATCTAATACTTCATAACTACCTAAATATAAACCATTTAACGTAATATCTACTACATTACCAATAATTATTTTATTAAATTCTGTTCCTGAAATAGCACCAACTGAAAACCAATAATCCGTAGTTTCTATTGTAGCTCCAGAAAAATTGTATCCGTATGCTAAAAATCCATTTACATTTGTTGGATTTTGATAAACTCCTTGTGAATCATGGAATTTTGATTCCGAATCAGAGCCATAGGGATAATGATCGTGATAAGGTCTAACGGGTTGGCAGAAGGGTGAAACAAACACGCTTCCATTACCTTGAGGGTTCTTAATCGCTTTAAATACCCATTTACAACCTAGTGGGTACGTACCATCGAAATCATCACCTTCGGGGTCCCAACGATAGTATTCTAATCTATTGCCTTTAAATTCATACCAATCCAATTTCCAATTACCTCCAACCATCGCTTTTATTGCATTTTTCATTGTAGCAGTAATACTACCTTGAAATCTTAATTTTGTTCCGGCAACACCTTGATAATATTTTGTATCCCATACATTATGTATTATAGTGCATAGAGGTAAATGTTCTTTTGCTAATAAATCATCAAAATTAGTTCCAGCTTGCGGTGTTAATACTAATCCTTTTTCATCAGAAATAGCTAAATCAATTAATGGAGTATTGCTGGTAATTCTATTATCTCTATCTTCGGCATTGGAAATAAGACCTGTTTCATCTGTTAAATACCAATATCCCAATAATTCACTATTACCATGTTCAGATATTTTACTTCCATCAAACGCAAAAAGACTTTCATTTTGATCATCGTATTTAACCCATAAACCTACAACAGGGTAAATCCAACAATGCACATCTCTATTATAGGTTATATTATCGTGAACACCGGCAATAGGCAAATCATCATGCGTACCTGTAATTACATATTGACCATCGCCGTCGATTATAGGTGCGCCAAAATCATAGTCTCTGGTATTAAACGGCATAGCGATATATTCAGCCAAAACAGCACGAATATTAATTCCATGTCCGTCTAGTTCCGATGTTATAACTGAACCAGACGTAATTACATCGCCTGCGCTAACTCTTAATTTTTTTCTTTGTACTAATGCGCCATAATAACCTTTTTCAACAGAAATATTATCATTTAATTCTTTATCAAAAGCTTTATCCGTTATTTTACTTTTTGCGTCTATATCCGTTCTATTTTCCATGTGTATTTTATCGTGATAAATATCATCATCTAAAATTTCCGATTCACCCGTATCCCTGTTCCATGAATTAAATTTTATTATTTGAGGTTCTATAACCATTAAATTTTCACCATTATTTTTTAAATACATTTTTCCAGTGTCAGGAATAATAATCACAACAGCATTATTTTTATCAAAATTATTGGTTAAACCATCGCCATCTAATTCATACGTAATTTTATTCTCGCCGGATTTATAACCATATTTAATAATGGCGGTATTAAGTTGAATATTTTCATTAAAATTTTCTTCTATTGCTATTTGTCCTTCTACGTCCGCATGATACGGATAAGTCCCTATTAATTGAGTATCTATTTTATCTTTATTACTTCTATTACAACCTATAATAAAAATATTACCTTTAATATCTGCATTTCCGTCTGCATCTGTATGCCCATGAAATCCCATAATCATATCTTCATAAGTAATCGTATTTACTTCGATACTCATTACTTTTGCATCAAGACTAGCTACGACATTATTTACAAGAGTGGTATAATACCCATACCCCATATAAGTTTTACCCGCATATTTATAACTATCTAAACCACTATTTGCATGAAAATTAGATTCAGGAACAAATTGGCCTATTCCCAATGCCCCATAAATAGCGGTTTTATATAAATCTGCTCCATCTATATTCATATAGGTATCATTAATAACAGTATCTAAAGTACGAAAACACATTTCACCAGTATAAACACCACCATCTACACTTGGTGAAAGAGTCTCTACTGCATTGGTTAAATGTTTGGAATTATCATCCCAGTTCGCGGTTACATCTACATTCCAAATAACGAAATTACCGTTTTCATTTGGTTGCCCAGGATATGTATGATGGCAACCCACGGCCACCAATTTAGTAACAACAGGAAGACCATATTCATTATATAAATCACCGTTTGAATTTAATTTATGCTTTAAACCTAAAAATCTTATGGGATAACGTAAATATTCTTTATTATTATTTCCACTATTTGAAATACCATTATCATAATCTTTATAAATTAAACTTACATATTCATCTCTATCAGGATCATAAGCAAGAACATAGACTTCTTCTTTTTCCTCTGCTTTTTCTTCAATTGTTCTCGTAACACCCAGATAAATAATCCATCTTTCTACTATTTCATCTTTTACATGATCTTGTTTTAATAAAGATACTTCGATATTTCTGACTTCTAAATCTTTAGGAGGTGTTCCTGAAAAATAATATGTGGACACATATTTCGGATCGCCATTGAATGTTATATCTTTTATTACTTCAACTTTTTCTTCATTAGAACCGGCTATGCCAATAGTGAGGACATCACCTTTTTTTATTGTAAAATTATTTCCTACTTCAATGCCTATATTTATTATATTCGATCCCGCTCCTGAATTTTGCATTAATTTACTTTTAAAGATATTCCTTGCTACGGCGGCGGTAACGATAAATTTCTTTTCGCCTGCAATTGTATTATCCGTTGATTTTATTACTGCGATAGGTTTTCCTATTTCACTGAATACTCTTGAACTATCAGGCGTTTCAATATTTGAAATGCTTATTTTATCTTCGCTGTTTAATATTTCTTTACCATCATTATATTGGCTTCTCGCTGATTTAATTAATTCCTGTGTCAAAAATTTAATAGATCGTTCTCTATACCAATTACGCCCGTCTCTAACTTTTTCCGCAGATGTTTCCATAAATGGCTTTTCTAAAGAATCTAAAGTAAGAGTGGCAATGCCCGCAGTATTAGTCTTAATATTTCTTAAATAAAAATGAGCAAGGTCTTGTTCTATAATTCTATTTGTTTTTGCAAATTTACCAGTAATCTTAACTTCTCTATATGTTAAATCATAATTAGTATTTTCAATAGTTGAAATAAACTTGGCTTCATTTCCATTAACAGTAACAAGATTAGCTTTTTTTAAATTATCAAAAATATAATCAGAATTGTCTAAATTAATATTAACCGTAGAGGCTTGAAAAACAAAAGGTGTTTCGCCCTCTGCGCCAATACTAATTATATCATTAATATCTTTTATTCTATAGATATTTTCTATTTCAGTAAAATCTACCCATTCAGGTTCTCTTCTTGTGATTAAACTTTCATTTGTCGCGGTTTTTCCATGATCTTTTATATAAATTCTGGCTTCAAAATAATTTTCGCCTTTATCCGGTAAATTTCCTGTTACAGAAACTTGAGTTCCTTGCCCAGGAGTATGATAAGCATTTGCGCCGCCCACAACATCAATATTGTTTTCAAATTTATTATTATATGATTTTGCCATATTTTTTAGCTTCCTGAATTAAACTGATTTTAACTGCGTCAACGACATCTTTAAAAAATTCATCTGTATATTTTGTTTTCATAGTACCATTATAAATTTTCATAGATGCTTTTGTAGAATACACTAATTTTTCTGTATTTTTTTCATAAAATTCAACCAATGGCATTAATGTAATACATTTACATTTAATATCATAATCATTAATATTTTTAAATAATTCGTTTATACTCTTTTTTTCTTTTAACATGGCCTATAAACCTGATGCGGATTGTTTTTTCTAAAATCATTTGAAGGCAAGCGGCCAGGTATATCCGTAGAAATGCCTTTATAACGATCTTGCCCTAAATGAGAAATCAAGGCACCATTTAAAACCGCAATTTTATATCCTTTTTTGTTTACTCTATTCGCATATTCACCATCAAGATTAAAAGTTTTTAAATCATTATAAGGTATTTCATTCCATAATTTTCTGTAAAAAACCCAACACATACCACTGGCTACAGGTTCATATCTTATTCCATTAGGAATTATAGGAAAATTATTAAAAGCATGTCTTATTTTCATTTGTTTCATTAATTCATGGCTTATTGGGCCAACATATCCTATATTTTTATAATTATTTAATACATCTAGACAGAGATCAAACCAATTCAAATAATACATGACATCATCATCGCTTTTAACTATAATATCTCCTCTAGATTTCTTAAATAAATTCATATATCTTTTTGGCGTATTAGATATTCCCGTTCTTTTTTCTTCAATATCCGTTAATATTTCTCTTTCATATTTACTAGGAAAAGTATCATTTATTGAACTCAAGGTTTTATATAAATGATTGCTTTCTTTAAAACTACAAATAAGTATAGAAACTAACATTAACGTAATTCCTCTATAAATCTTTCTGGGTTTTCAAAAAAACAGGGATAATGAATAAGCCCGTTATGGAAAAAATGATCAACAGCGACATTACGCGATCCTGCGCCCGCATGAAAAATCATATCATCATATATAGCATATAATTGACGATGTAAATTTTTTTTATTTGTACGATGCAATTTCTTCCATGTTCTTTGTTTATAATTCAGGATATATGGATTGCTTGCGACAATACCAAATTGAATTGTAGTCTTATTATACCACGCGCAAAAACAAGGATGTGCGATCTCCCTATAAAAATTGGGGTTTTCAAGTCTTTGCACTGCCACAAATTCATTTTCTTTTAAATAACTAGTAGTTTTATCAACCCAATTTTCATCAATCGGGAAAGCATCGCTATCCATGATAATAATCATATCTTTCTCTTTTATAGAACTAATATAATGTAAAATCATATCTAATGCTTTTATGTGTTTTACTTTATCGGAAATATAAAAAGGTCTGTATTCATATTCTACATTTTTAGTTTTTTCTTTTATGAATCGTTCTTGTATTGCTATCCATCTTTGACCTAAATCATTTTTTACGTGAGGGCTTAAAATATGTATCATAAATTACACTATAATTTTATCAAATGCTTTATTATCATCCCATATCCCCTGTAAACTTTCCGGTCTATAACCAATCCCGCCTAATACTCCTCTAGGCGCGGGAATAGGGGTATCTTTTTCATATTCACTTATCGCCCAAGAAAAATCAATTAACATTAGTTTTCCATTTAAAATTAATAAATTATTTTTATTAATATCTCTGTGTATAATTTTATTTACCATTAAGGGCATTATTATAAAATCTTTTTGATCCTTGTATTTTTTTATATTATTAACCTTTTCTCCGCAATAGTTCATATCTATATAGTCATTACCTACGCCTAATAATTTAGGAAAATGAGTATATATGGATAATATTTCCAAAAAATGCTTCTCTCTTTCTTTCATCCATAAAAATACGGGTCTATATTGTTTTCTTACCGTATCTTTTGATATTCTTGTAACAGTTGATATATATCCTTTCCATCTCTCTCTATTTGCAGATGTAAATATTTCTTTTTCCCCAGTCATTACAAACTCCTGCGTTAAAAATAGTTTTAAAACCGCTAGACTCTTTTAAATATTCATAAACATCGTTTTGTGTCATTCCTTTAATGCCCGCCATACCATCTTCTGCTGAACTTTCAAAAACCATTATTTTAGTTTTACTACTTATTATTTTTAACATTTCTTTGGCTATATTCATTCCTTGTTGTTTTACGCACCACATCCACTGTGATAACCATAATATTATATCGCATTCTTCTAACTCATTAGCAAATTTTAAATCAATATTTTTTTCTATTAAATTGACATTTTTAATTTCTTTAAGTCTAATTAATATTTTTCCTATATCCAAACTCTCTTTGTCGTAGTCATAACCACAAACATTTTTCGCACCAGTTAAAGACGATAACATACTAAATCCGCCGATATTACAGCCTATATCAATTACGAATTTATTATAAAAATCAATATAATTTGAAATAAGACTCCAACGACTTAACGTATCTTTTCTATGACTGGAGATTTTATACTCTTCAAACGGCAGGGCATGATAAACAGTATTTCGTCTTATCGAACTACCTTGATAAAATAAAGGGCGTATTCTTTTAACCGCTGCATTTAATTCCATTAAATATAAAATGGTATCCGTTTATGAGTTTTAATATTAAAATGTAATTTATTTGTTATAAAAAATTTAATAGGTTTTTGTTTTAAATTTTTCCATATCAAAGTATTAAAAGTATTATATATTGGAGGTATTACGGAAATTCCTGTTTTACCAAATGATGTAAAAATTACAACACCATTCAAGTATATATTTTTATTTTTAAACTGTAAAATCATACATTAGTGTCAATCATAATAGGTAAATCATCGCAATCCACACCAGAAAATAATAATCCAATCGAATCAGCATTCATCTCTGTTTGTGTTATATCTATACTAAACATCCCCGTGGTCCCGATTTCACTTATTGAATTAGATAATGCAGAAAAATTACCATTGTCTTTTCTTATTGTCCCTGTAATTGTTTTTCCTGTAGCCAAAGAACAATGGTCTGTTGATAAAAACATAGGGAAGGTAAAATTAGAATAAGCAACATTCTTTTTAATCCCCGTTGGTAATGATAATAATGTCTTAATTGTTGAATTTGTAGGTATATTTATAATTGCACTGTCAATAGAAGTTAAAGCTAATAGTGCGGTATCTAATGCTGAATCAATAGTCGCAAGTGCATTGATAATCGTGGTTGCGTTTGCGGCCGTGGCGACACTGGTGGGAATGTCATCCAGTTTATCATCAATAGAATCTTCTGCTCCAATTCCTGGCGCAGTTGCCGCAAGCAGCATAGCATCGCGGGTTTGTTGTGCGGTTAATCCAGAACCAGTTTTAGTGTGCATGGAATCAGCGCCAGCTTCATAAGTGGTTCCACCGCTATCATCGGCAATTTTTGTAAGCATTCCAGCTAAAGATGCCACCCCTGAATCGAGAGATACTGGTGTACCAATTGTTGTAGCATTGTCACTAACAAGATTATCTACTACATCAACCGAACAATAATAAGGATTTGATCCTGTATAAGAAAATTCCAATAAAGTCTCTCCAATAGTATCCAAAACGCTTGCAACTATATCACAGGCATACCAACCACCACTCATCTCATCACAAGTATAATTGGTTGTATATGTCAAAGTTTCAAAGTCAGTTGAACCTGAATCCACACGTTTGAGAACAATACTGGCAACCGTTGCAGCTAGCACATCCAAATAGAAGAATACCCTTGCTGCTCCATTCTTTTTAAATTGCATTGTTTGTTATCCTTTCTTATTATTTTTTGCTATTCTATCCGATGGGGGTAAGCCTGCTGTCGGATAAATAATATTTTTCTGTAAATTAGTTGCCAAATGCCAATCCATATTAAGCGATATTCTTCGCAACTGCGAGATAAATGAAGTTCTGAAATCATCCAAACTTGTTGCTATATTTCCATCAATTGTTGCTGCAACTGAATTTAAACCTGTTGCACAATTCAATCTTGCATCTTGCAAATTATTGTAAAAATAATTATAGTCTTCCTTATTAGCAGTGTCGGAGGCAGTTACAACCTCTATCCCGTATTGATTAGCAGATGTAAATTTATTAAAGAACATACGCATTCCAACTTCTGCATCAACCATCTTAATACAAGAACCACCAAGATTTCCATTAAAGTTACTACATAATATTACGTTTGCTGATGTATATCCTATAGAAATATCGTCATCACCATTTGCATGAAATATGCAAAATATAGCAATTATATTCTCGTTTGTATTAAGACCATCAAAAATTCCACCACCGGTATTTGAAATAAATTCACAACCTATAAACAATGAAGTAACAGCAGGACTAACGGCCTTTCCAGTATTATTTTGAAAATCACAAAGAATATAATTAACATAACCACCCGAAGTTGCTGCTCCAACAACTCCTATACCACTACTATTAATAAATCGACATTTTATAAAGTTTATATCTACGCTTGTTCCCGCAAAATGTATTAATTGTGTGGTTGCTGCATCAAAAGTTATGTTTTCAAATGTCCATCTATCCATTGCTGCCATATTCAGCAAATCAACAGGTAAATCTCCCCCTTTACCTTGTATAGTAAATTGTCCTGTTCTCGCTACTCCATTCGCGGCACAACCAATAATTGAAAAACCACCATAAACAGCACTGCCATCTATAACTAAAGTAGGAATTGGACCAGCACTCGCAATATTTTGCAATCCTCTTGCATAACAATTATCACCATAACATCTATAAACAGTTAAGTAAGAATTGATTGAAGTCCAAGCATTTGTCCAAGATAATCCTATTTCTGTACCAACAGCAGCGGGATCACAATAAAAAGACATCTGCGCAGCATCCCATAGAATTAAACCGGAGTTTTGAGTACCCCTTACAGAAGTCCCATCGCTTACAGTTAGTAAACTTGTTGAACTTACAGCATTACAATCTGTAATTGATATATAGGATGCAGTTGCAACAACTAATAAAATAATATTATAAACTGTATTTGGTGTACTTGATAACCATGTAACAAGATTTCCTGCCGCACCACTCCAGTCATTAGCAGTATAATTCACCATTGTATATGTTGCCCCAGCAAGAAAAGTAATTGATTTATTTGCAGCACATTTTAATCTATTTATAGATGTTGAACCACCTGCAAAAACTACATTATTGCTACACACAAAATTGGCACGAGTAAAATGCGTACCATTTGCGCTACTTGTAACTGTAGGATTACCTGTCAGATTAATAGTAATAATTGAACCTGAACCATTTCCCAATTTTGTGAAATTTCCACCAACATTTAGTATAGTACTTGTTGATGCAGACCACGCCCCTGATCCTGTTCGATTATCAGTAAAATATCCAGTCAATGTATGAGTAAATGCGGCAAGTCCAAAAACTCCTGCATAGGTGCTTGCAATTGTAATAGATGCAACAGCGAGTCCAGCCGTTGCTGTTGCATTATTTGCTTTTGTAGCATCAAATACTAAATCATCAGTACTACTTATAGCACCTAATGACCAATTTGCTGCTTTATTCATATCAGTACTAGTATCTGGAGGATTCCATGTATTTGTAGCCATATTACAATCCTCCATTTACAGGAATCGCATTTTTCAAAATTGCATCTATTGTTGCTGGTGCTATTTTTGCAATTACCATCGCTTTCACAAGTTCGTTTTCTGTAAAGATTTTTTCTGGTACAATTGCATCTTGTTTCGCTTTTTCATCAACTGCAAGTTCATCCAATGATTTTGGAGTATGATAACTAATCCCCTCA
>Ga0315293_10004971_pt1 | contig 12560 bp, 10 predicted proteins | sample YL17G13_20_MG_FD_203071 | JGI IMG/M metagenome (GOLD analysis project Ga0315293, IMG submission 203071) | Sediment microbial communities from Yellowstone Lake, YNP, Wyoming, USA - YL17G13_20 | ecosystem: Environmental > Aquatic > Freshwater > Lake > Sediment | place: USA: Wyoming | collected... | reverse complement strand
GCTAGAAGCATGGAGTACATTGTGGGCGCACCGCAAAACACGGATATCTTGTGTTTTTCGATGGCTTTCAACGTGCTTTCGATGTCAAATTTGGGCAGCATAACCATTTTTCCAGCAAGGTGGATCGGCGCGTTCATGCCTGTTGTCATGCCGTAAATGTGAAACAGCGGCAAAACGGTTAGAAAAATCTCTTCGCCGGTCGTGCCACGTAGCCAAGCTGCACATGCAACGGCGTTGGAAACCAAGTTCATGTGCGTCAGCATAGCGCCTTTCGAGGTGCCAGTCGTTCCGCCAGTATACTGCAAAGCAGCCAAATCCTCGCGTGGGTCAATGTCGACTTTGGGTGGCTTCGGTAGATATCTAGTAAGAAGGTCTTGCATTGAGAAAATGTTTGGTCCATATTCAACCTTGTGTGATGGGATCTTCTTGGTCAGCGTCCCCAGAATCGCCAGCATTTTTGGCATGTAATCCTTGAGACTGGCCACGATTACGCGTTTGACCTTGGTCTTGTCTATTACTTTCTGCACAACAGGATAAAGCGCGTCTAAGACAACAATCGTTTCAGCCTCGGAATTCTTCAGTTGGTGCTCAACTTCGCGCTCTCGGTACAGCGGGCTGATAGCTGTCTCAATTGCGCCTATCTTCAGAATACCGTAATAAGCTATGACGAACTGGGGCATGTTAGCCAGATAAATGGCTACTTTGTCGCCTTTCTTCACGCCCAATGCGGCAAGAGCCGTCGCAAACCTGTCGCTTAGCTCGTTAAGCTGTCGATAGGTCAAATTCTTGTCAAAGTACACTGTTGCAATCTTGTCGGGATACTTTTCAGCTGTCCGCTTCAACAGATCACCCAGCGGAACGTCAGGATAATCCAAATTCCTAGGAACCCCTTCAGGCCAGAATTTGAACCAAGGCTTCTCAGAAGGCTTAGAAGGCTGAATTTGCTGAACTGGTTCAGGCCGCGGCTGTTCTGAAGAGGGAGGCGACTCAGGCGCCTGTTTCTTAGCTCTTCTCTTTGAGGTCATAAACGAAAACCCGTTTCCTATATATCAAAGGCCAGACGTAATAATATTTTCTACAGAAGGATTGACGATTGAAGACGGAGCAAGCGTGGATCCAATGCGGAGACATCAAACTCTACGCTGAACTGCATATTCCTGATACTGTTCCTGCGCCAGCGATACTCATCTGCCATGGCATGAACGCTAGAGGTTTGCAGGGTTTGAGAATCTACACGAGACTGGCGGAGGCTGCGTGCAAGGAAGGATTCGTTTCGCTCGTTCTTGACTTTAGAGGCGTCGGAAGAAGTACAGGAGTCTTTGACTATGGCGACGGTGAACGAGAAGACGTCAAATGCGCTCTGAACTATCTGGCATCCAGATCGGAGGTTCTGGCGAACAACATTTTCGCTGTCGGTCACAGCCTGGGTGGAGCAGTTTCGCTGTATGCTCTTCGCGATGAGAAGAGGGTGAAAGGCTTAGCGTTGTGGTCTACGCCGAAGAATCACAGGTATAATGTGAAGAAATTCATCAGTCGCACGCGTGGGAAATTTGGTCTCTATGCGTTTCTGATTGGCTCACGCGTGGACAAGCTGTTCAACGTCTCGAAGCTGTTCAAACTCGAAGTCTACGGCATATCCTTGCGTCCAAAGCTTGTTAGGGAAAAACTGATGCAGCTCAACGAGTGTGAAGCTGCTTCGAAGCTTCATTTGCCACTACTCGTAGTAATAGGGCGTGAGGACATAATCGTAGGCGTGGATGAAGCCGAAGAAATCTATCGTTCAGCCAATGACCCCAAAACCTTGTTGATCATAGAGGGAGCGGATCACATTTACAGGGGAAAAGAGCAAGAACTAATCAGCAAGACCATTCAGTGGATACGACACTTGGTTTAGCAGCTTGACTCAGGCGGTACAAACTCGTAAGTCGGCTCGCCTTCCTGCGAGATTTTGGCGACTAGTTTGACTTTCATGCCTACTTTGATCTGTGACAGTTTGAAGCCAGTAAGCCAAGCAAGCACTTTCACGCCTTCTTTGAGCTTGCCAATCGCCACAGTGTACGGCTTGTACTGACAGAAAGAGGTCGGTCTGACCACGACGCGCGTGAAAGTCTCGATCTCTGCTTCGCTGCTCAGCTCGATCCACTGCATATCAGAACACAAACAATCAGGGCAATCGGCAGAAGGCGGAAAATACAGTTTTCCACACTTGTTGCATTTGGTCGCATATACTTTTCCTTGCTTCAAGCCTTCCCAAAACTTCAACGTCTTGCTGATCGGAATCTCTTCGACAATCGTTATCGACCTAGACTTTATTGTGGGCATAGATGCTGAAGACATACTCAGATCATCTCCTCAAAATCGTCACATAGCAATAGTGACCTGTGCCGCCCACGTTGTGGGCTAATCCGATATAGTTTTTCAAAGGAACTTGTCGACTCTTCTCGACAGCTTCTTCCCTAAGCTGTTTAGTCAATTCGTAAATCATTGAGCAACCAGTCGCACCGATTGGATGACCCTTCGCCTTCAAGCCGCCGTCCATGTTAACAGGTATCTTTCCGCCGATTTCAGTCTGTCCTTCACGGAGGAGTTTCACGCCTTCGCCTCTGCCACAGAAGCCAAGATCCTCGTAAGCCATGATCTCCGCAATCGTGAAGCAGTCGTGGACTTCGGCAAAATCAACCTGATTCGGCGTTACTCCAGCGGCCTTGTACGCTCTTTCTGCCGCGGTTACGCTTGCATCTAGACCGACGAAATCTGGGCGTTTGCTCAGATTCGCTGTTCCGGAAGAGTATCCGATTCCGGCAACCCACACGGGCGTGTCTATTTTGAGCGCTTTGGCTTTCTCTTCAGAGGCGACGATTATTGAGGCTGCACCGTCAGTCATGGGTGAGCAATCATACAGCTTGAGTGGTGAAGCTATAACCATTGAGGACAGCACGTCATCCGCTGTGATCCTGTTCTGGAGCTGAGCCTTCGGATTCATGGCAGCGTACTTGTGGCTCTTGACAGCTACTAAGGCCAGATCCTCTTCAGTTGTGCCGTATTTGGCCATGTGGGCATTTGCATACAGCGCGTAATATGCGGGAAACGTCAAACCGAAGTTGTGAAATTCCCAGAAATAGTAGCCTGCCCTTCCAATCCACTCCATAGCTGTAGGCGTGTCTATCTCCCGCATTTTTTCCACACCTAAAGCCATAGCAACATCAACGTGACCGCTTGCCACAGCAGAGCAAGCAGCAAAAAAGGCAGCGCTACCACTTGCACAGGCGGCTTCAACACGCATCAAGCCAGCACCTGTCAAACCACAGTATTCGCCCACGACAACAGCTGGAAGCAGTTCTTCATACCAAGCTCCAGCTCCTACGGAGCCTACAGCAACGAACGGAACATCCTTCGCCGCTACATGTGCTTCTTCTAGTGAGGGTTTGACTGCTTCAAAAGCCAGTTCAGAAACGTTAACGTCGCTTCTGATACCAAACTTGGAATTTCCAACACCGATGACTGCTACTTTGCGCATTTGCACCACTTCTTCATTATACTTGGGCAAATATTGAATATATAAAGAAAAAGGGAGAGCTCGTGTCTACTTTCCTTTGAACTCTGCTTTTCGCTTAGAGAACATAGCTTCGACGCCTTCCTTGAGGTCATCCGTGGAGAACGTCAAGCCCATCATGCTTGCTTCTAAGCGTAGGCCTGCTTCCAAGGGCACCTGTGACCCAAAGTTTATGGCATGTTTTGCGTATTTCATGGCTATTGGTGGTCCGTCGCACAGTCTTTGAGCCCAAGCTTTGGCTTCTTCTCGCAGTTTCTCGTAGTGCACGACCTTGTTGACTAGGCCGATTTTCAGTGCTTCGTCGGCTTTTAGCTTCATTCCGGGGATCATGATCATTTCTTTCGCTCTTGGCAAACCGATAAGTCTGACTAGTCTTTGGGTTCCGCCCCAACCTGGGATTAGGCCTAGCGATATTTCGGGGCTTCCAAGTTCAGCGTGTTCTGCAGCTATTCTGAAGTCGCATACCATTGCCAGTTCTAGTCCGCCGCCGAGTGCGAAGCCGTTGATTGCCGCTATGACTGGTTTGCTCATTTCTTCGATTTTGCCGAAGACTTTCTGTCCGGCTCTTGAGAACTCTTCAGCTTTGACGGGTGTTGCCTTTGGGAACATGGTTACGTCTGCGCCTGCACTGAAGGCTCGGTCGCCATCGCCGCTGATGATGACGCATTTGATGCTTGGGTCTTTTTCCGCCGTGTCCAGAGCGTCTGCGAGTTCCTCGATCAAGACGTCGTTGAAGCTGTTGAGTCTGTGTGGTCTGTTAAGAATTATCCATAGTGTGCTTGCTTCTCTTTCGATTTTGACGGTTTCGTATGCTTTGCTCATTTTTGTTCACCATGCTATTGTTTGCTTCGTGTGTCTATATTACTTTTTTAGTATTTTCTGAGCAGATACTTCAGCACTGTTAGCTTCTGAATCTCTCGTGTGCCCTCGTAGATTTCGGTGACCTTTGCGTCGCGGTGGTATCTTTCGACACGGTATTCGCCTAAGTAGCCGTATCCGCCTAGCACCTGTATCGCGAAGTCCGTGACTTGCATGGCGATTTCGCCGGCGTAGAATTTGGCCATCGCGGTTACCATGGGATCCATTTTTCCAGCATCAACAAGCCATGCGGCGCGGTAGGTTAGCCATCTTGCCGCTTCAATCTTCGTGATAGCTTCAGCTAGTCCTGCACCGATCAGCTCATGCTGCAACAGTGGCTGTCCGAATGCTTCGCGCTGTTTGGAGTATTTGAATGCGATTTCGAAGGCGCCTTGGGCCATGCCTATGGCTTGTGCGGCTACTCCTACTCGTGTTTTGTCGAAGAACTCCATCGAGCTGTGGAAGCCCTTGTTTAGTTCGCCTACAATGTTTGCGTCTGTAACCTTCACGTTTTCGAAATGCACCTCGCCTGTTACTGAGCAGCGGACACCCATTTTGTCGTGCAGTTTTGATGTTTCGAGTCCTTGTGTGCCTCTGTCGACTACAAATAGTGTTTCGCCTCGGTATGTGGGTCGGATCTTTGTGTCTGTCTGCGTTAGGACTACCACGAAATCTGCGGTTGTGGCGTTTGTGATGAAGGTTTTTGTGCCGTTGATCCACCATTCGTTGCCGTATTTTGTGGCTGTTGTCTCCATTTTTGTGATGTCGCTTCCGCTCACGTTTGGTTCAGTGAAGCATGCGGCACTCATCATGTCGCCTCTGCATATGGGTGGCAGATACTTCTCCTTCTGCTCTTTCGTACCCAAGACAGCGATGAACTCGCTGCCGAAGCTGCCGCTTGAAACTGCCACGCCTAGGGATGAGTCTGCGCGGCACATTTCCTCTATGGCTAAGCATGTTTCAAGCAGTCCGTATCCTTGTCCGCCATATTCTTCAGGAAAGCTGAGGCTTACGAAGCCAAGCTTGGCGGCAGCCTTGTACAAGTCCATGGGAAACTCTTCTTTTCTGTCAAGCTCCAAGGCAAGTTCAGGCTTGAACTCTTTTGTGCAGAACTCTCGTACTGCTTTCACGATTCCTAATTGCTCTTCTGTCAGTTCAAAATTCATTTAATAGAACCCCCTTCCTGTCTTCTTTCCCAAATTGCCTTTTGCTACATAGTCTTCTAGGAGCGGACAGGGTTTATACATTTCCATCTTGTATTTGGCGTAAAGCTCCTTGAGCTTGTTGAGCATTGTGTCCAAGCCTACGCGGTCGGCGTATTCGCATGGTCCTGAAGGCCAGTATGTTCCTAGCTTCATTCCTGTGTCAATGTCGGCGGGGTTTGCTGCGTCGTCGTGGATTAGCCATGCTGCTTCGTTGACAGCTACTGCCCAAGATCGGTCCACGTCGTATTCGTCGAGTAGGTTGAAGGGTATTCGTGGTCTGCCTTTGGTCCAGTCGTAGAAGCCGACGCCTGTTTTCTGTCCAAACTTTTTGTCTTTGATCAGCGGGTCGATTACTTCGGCACACGGTTTGAACCGTTCTCCGTAGGCTTGATAGAGTATGTTGCCCACTTCGTAGGCGATGTCCAAGCCTACAAAGTCTCCGAGTTCGAACCATCCCATCGGGAAGCCGCCTGTGTACTTGACTGATGAGTCTATGCCTTCCATGGTTGCTTCTTTTCTCTGGTAGGCCCAGAAGGCTTCGTTGAAGACAGCTCCGAGTATGCGGTTGACTATGAATCCGCGCACGTCTTTTCTTACGGTGATAGGTGTTTTGCCTAGCTTCTTGGCCAGATCGGCTAGTGTGTTCATGGTTTCCTGGTTTGTGCTGTCGCCTTTGATGACTTCGACTAGCGCCATCATTATTGGCGGGTTGAAGAAGTGCATTCCCGCGACTTTGTCTGGGCGTTTTGTGGCTTTGCCCATTTCTGTGATGCTCAACGTGGAGGTGTTGGAGGCCAGTATCGCGTGTGGCGGAGTTGCCGCGTCAAGTTTAGAGAATATAGTTTTTTTCAGGTCCATGTTTTCTGGTGCTGCTTCTATGGCGAGGTCAGCGTCTTTTCCTGCTTCCTCGTAGCTTGTTGTCGTGTGTATTCTTGCCAGTGCAGCGTCAGCATCTTCCTGTCTGATTCTCTTTTTTTCAGCGAATTTGCTGAGGCTCCACTTGATTTTTTCTTTGGCTTTTGCCAAGATCTCGTCGTTTATGTCTACCATTGTTACTTCGTAGCCGTTCATTGCTAGAAGCTGTGTTATTCCGTGGCCCATTGCTCCTGAGCCAACAACGGCTGCTTTCTTGATTTTTTCAGTTGACAATATTGTTCAGTCTCCTAACTGTCTGAGAATATGGTTTGAGAAGGGAATGTAAATAAGACTTTTGAACTTTTGCTAAGTGTTTCGTTTTGAGATTGTGAAGAAAAGAGGATGGGAGTGTTTAGGGCTGTTTGGCTAGGTAGCCGACGATCGTGTTCTTTTGAACTTCCGTTGTGCCTTCGTAGATTTCGGTGATTTTTGCGCATCGGTGGAAGCGTTCAACGTGGTAGTCGGCGAGGTATCCGTATCCGCCGAAGATCTGTATAGCGTCGTCTGTGACTTCCATGGCTGCTCGGCCTGCAAATGCTTTGGCCATTGATGTGGCTACTGGGTTGGGTTTTTCGTGGTCGTAGAGCCATGCAGCCTTGTGCATTAGTAGTCGTGCGGATTCGATTTTGATGGCCATTTCTGCGAGTTTGTGACTTATTCCTTGGTAGTTGATTATGGGTTGTCCGCCTTGTTTGCGTGTTTTCGCGTATGCTAGTGCTTTTTCGAATGCTCCTTGAGCGGTTCCAACTGCTTGTGCAGCTACGGTGATGCGGGTTCCGTCGAAGAGTTCAAGCGTGTAGTAGAAGCCTCTGCCCAAGTCGCCAATGACGTTGGTTTCTGGAACTTTAAGATCACTCATTGCAAGTGAACCAGTGACGCATGGGCGTATGCCCATTTTGCCGTGAAGCTTTGTTGCTTCCAGTCCGGGCATGCCTTTTTCGGCGATGAGCAAGCTTTGTCCACGGTAGGACGGCTGCGAGTTGGGGTCGGTTTGGCACAGTAGGATGAAGGTTGAAGCGGTTGTGGCGTTGGTGATGAATTCTTTGGCTCCGTTGATTACCCATTCGGCTCCGCATTTGGCGGCGGTTGAGTCCATTCTCGTTATGTCGCTTCCGTGTTCGGGTTCTGTGAATGCGGCTGCTGCGAGTTTGTCGCCTTTGGCCAGTGACGGAATGTACTTGCACTTCTGTTCATCGTTGCCATGTTTTAAGAGGACGTCAGGGATCATGAGGTTTCCGAGCGATATGGCTACGCCGAGTCCTGGGTCTACGCGGCACATTTCTTCTACGACTATGCAGTCTTCGAGGACGCCTAAGCCTTGGCCGTTATATTGTTCGGGGATGCGCATGCTGATGAAGCCAAGCTGTGCGGCTTTCTTGTAGATCTCAGAGGGAAATTCTTCTTTTTGGTCGTATTCTAGTGCTAGTTCGGGTGTGAACTCTTTTTCTGCGAATTCTCTTATGGCTTTTTTGATTTCCTGTTGTTCTGGGGTTAGTTTGAAGTCCATTTTTCTGTTTTTCTCCTTGTTCTTAGAGGTTATGTTTTCTGTGCTCGTAGTTCATTAATCTTGTTTTTCAGAGGCGGCACAATCTTGAACAGGTCTTCGACTATGCCGTAGTCTGCGAAGCTGAATATGGGTGCCTTGGGGTCCTTGTTCACGGCTATGATGAGGTCGCTGCTTTTCATTCCAAGTATGTGCTGGAAGGCGCCGCTGATGCCTAGAGCAAGATAGAGTTTGGGTTTCACCGTCTTGCCTGATGTGCCTACCTGTCTATCTGAAGGGAGCCAGCCTTTGTCCACTATTGGGCGTGAACAGCTGAGAACAGCGCCGAAGGTCTTGGCGAGTTCTTCAACTTGGGGCATGTTCGCTACGTCTTTGATGCCGCGGCCAATGCCTACGAGTTTTTCTGCGGCGGTTATGTCTACTCCGCCTGGTGGTGGGAGCACGTATTGTAGGAAGCGTTTTTCTGCAATTTCCTCGATTAGTGGTGATGGTGTTTCTATGATCTGCCCGTTCATTGGTGCGGGTGGTTTTTGTGGTGGGAAGGTTGCTTGTCTGATTGTGGCTAGGTAGGTTTCGGCTTTTCGTGCTGTGGCTTTGGCGTTTACTTTTCCACCGTAGACTTGCCTCGTGACGGTGAAGGTGTCGTTTTCGAAGGTTAAGTCGATGAGGTCTGTTGCTAGTGGAAGGTTCAGTTCTGTTGCGAGTCTGGGTGCTAGGTCTATGCCTTGGCTTGTGTGGCCCATCAATACGAGTTTGGGTTTGCGCTGCGCGATTAGCATGGCAAGGATTTTTCTGTAGGCTTCCGAGTTGAAGTTTTCCACTTTTGCGTCTTCAACAGTTATCACGTTTTTGGCGTATTCTGTAAGCAGTTTGGCTAGCTCTTTGGCGTTCTTAGCTAGAATCACCGCAGTTAGTTCAGAACCGGTCTTCTCGGCTATTTCTCGGGCTTTGGTGAGCATTTCGAAGGTTATGTCTCGAATTTGACCTTGCCTATGTTCGGCTAGAACGAATATTTCTGTCATTTAGATCAACCCCTTTGCTTTCAATATGCCAGCGATTTTCGCTGCTACTTCGTCAGGTGTGCCTTTGAGAAATTCCGCTTGCTTCTCGACTGGCGGGACATACAGCTTGTCGATGGTGAACCATGAGCCAGCGGGACCCACGTCAGCTTCGGTTAATCCTGTGTCGGCTAGGGTCATAACTTTGATTTCTTTTTGCATTGCTTTGCGGATGCCCATTATTGAGACGTAGCGTGGCTCGTTTATGCCTGTCTGAATCGAGAACAAAGCAGGAAGCTTGATCTCAACCTGTTCTTCTAAGCCGCCTTCAAGTTCGCGATTCGCCTTAGCGGAGCCAGAACCCAGTTCAAGCTTCTTTACCATAGTAGCATGAGGAATATTCAGCATCTGCGAAAGTATTGGACCGACCATTGCGTTGCCGTCGTCGCCTGCCTGCATTCCTACGAGGATTAGGTCATAGTGCAGGGTTTTGATGACGCTGGCTAGGATTTTGGCGATAGCGTAGCCGTCTGAGGATTCGAATTTGGGGTCAGTTAGACGTATGGCTTTGTCTGCTCCGCGGGCTAGACACTTGCGTAAAGTTGAGTCTGAGTCTTCGGCGCCTATGGTTATGGCTGTGACGGTTCCGCCTTGTTTTTCTTTTATACGCACTGCTTCTTCTAGTGCGTAGTCGTCCCATTCGTTGATGTCGTAGACTAAACCTGTTTTTTCTATGTTTTTGCCTGTGGCATCTATTTTGAGTTCGGCTTCAGACGTTTCTGGAACATGTTTGACACATACAACTACATCCAAAGTGTATCGATTCTCCATTATTTGTTTGAACAAACTAAACACTCAATGTCATAAAACTTTTGCCTAAACCGAGCTTTTCTGAACATCGTTGAAATAGTCGAATCATGCTTCTGCAAGAATCCATGCAACAGACTGATGACTAGCAGTTGAAGCCTAACATGTCTTGACCATAAAAACCCCAACTTGATTTTGCGCGCGTTGTCTAGATTTGTAGTTTTTGTTTGATTGTGTTGCGTTTCTCTTCTGGTAGTGGTCCGAATTTTTTGATTCTGTCTGTGAACATTGTGAATAGTTCGGCGGCTTTCTTGTAAACTGGCAACGGCACGTAGCTATATCTTACCCTCATGTTTTCTACGCCGTATTGTGCCAGTTCTCGGCCCATGTCGATCATTCGCTTCTTAGTGAAATGCTCGTCAATTTCCTCGCTGCCTTCAATGACCAAAACCCCGTCAGCACCGTAGGCAAATGCACTCAATATAAGTTTCTTGCTCAGAATAGCTGTTGTAGGCACTGCCACAAGTCGCACGTTTTCAGGATACTTCGTCCTATCCAAACCCAGAAAGTCCATGCCAGTGTAACCTATATTCTTGTCCACGAAAGCTAATACTCGAACTTCGCCTGCATCCTTATCCGTAAGTACACCGCGTACTTGAGCTAGAATCTGTCGCATCGTCGCGTTTTTGAAGTCAATAGCCTCTTGTGGGCACATGGGGATGCATGCACCGCAACCCGTGCACATGAACGGGTTAATCACGGCTTTGCCGTTCTGCATGCTAATCGCGTTTGTCGGACAAACGGGTACGCATGTTTGGCAGCCATTGCACAGGTCAGGAATCACGAACGCCTTCTCTGGACTCGTCGTAACATAATCACTCTTCAAGAACAAAGCAGCCTTAGCTGAAGCACCTAAACCGTCTGAAACTGTGTCACGCACATCTTTTGGGCTCAAGGCGCAGCCGCATGCAAAAATACCCGTGACCAGCGAGTCAACGGGGTCAAGCTTCGGATGCTTCTCAGTAATGAAACCATCCTCGCCAGTAGCCACTTTCATCTTGTCCGCAAGCTGTTTCAATCCTTTCGAAGGAACCATAGGCGTCGCTAAGCCCACCAGATCGAACTCTTCGTTCGTTAACTCGTTTGTCAGCGTGTCTTCGGCCTCAACGACCAGTTTGCCTGTCTTCGCGTTCTTGTAAACCTCAGCCACTTTGCCGCGGATGAAGCTGACGCCAGCCTCCTGATCCCGCCAGTAAAGATCCTCGTAACCCTTGCCAGTAGCGCGAATATCTGTATAGTAAACCGTCACATCGATGCCCAGCATCTTCTTCAAAACGAAAGCCTGCTTCAACGCGTACATGCAGCAAATCCGGCTACAATACGGAATGTAGTTCTTGTCTCTTGAACCAGCACACAACAAGATCGCCATACGCTTAACATCAGTACCGTCTGCACGCTTCACGTAGCCGCCTGTCGGGCCTGTAGCTGAAACCAGTCGCTCCAACTCCATCATGGTAATAACGTCTTTGTATGTGCCATAACCGTAGGTCGCAATCTGTTTGGCATCATACAGGTCGTAGCCTGTTGCAACAATTATGCCGCCCACGTGCAAGCTAACCGTCTGACCCGGATCATCAATCACGATTGCCTTAGCGGGACAAAGTTGCTCACACTTGCGACATTTCGTGCAAGCATCAAAATCAATCGTGTAAGCTGAGGGAACAGCCTGTGGAAACTCGATGTAAGCCGCCTTCCGCTGAGCCAAATTCTCATTAAACTCATCCTTAACGCTCACAGGACAGACCTTCGAGCAGACGCCGCAGCTTCGGCAAGTCTGAACGTTCACGCCACGAGGCTTCATAAACACTTTAACATCATAATTGCCCGGTCTCCCGCTAACCTCTTGAACCTCAGCGTAAGTCATCAAATTCACGTTCGGATTTCTCCCAACCTCAGCCATGCGCGGAGTAAGAATACACTGCGCACAGTCCAGAGTCGGAAAAACCTTAGTCAACTTTGCCATGTTTCCGCCGATGCTCGGCTTACGCTCTACAAGATGCACCTTGTAACCAAGATAACCAAGCTCTAAAGCAGCCGTAATTCCGGCGATGCCGCCGCCGATGATAAGTATCTCTCTTGAACCTTTCTCGCTGACTGTTCGCAGTGGCTCAAGTTCTCTGCTACGCTCGTAGCCGCCGCGAATGAGGCTGACAGCCTTCTTCGTTGCTTCAGCAGAAGGATGGGGACCCAGAATCCATGAGTCCTGCTCGCGGATATTCACGAACTCAAGCATGAACGGGTTCAAACCATCCCGTTCCAACACGCTTTGGAAAGTGGCCAAGTGCATGCGCGGTGTACAGCTTGCAACGACCACGCGATCCAGGTTTTCCTTCTTAATCGAGTCAGCAATAATCTCCTGAGCAGGCTTAGAGCAAAGATACTTGTGAAACTTGGCAACAGCGACGTTAGGCCAATTCTTCACGGTGTCAACAACCGCTTTAACATCCACAACTTCGCCAATGTTGCCACCGCACTCGCAAACGAAAATCCCGATTTTCGGCTGCTTCTTCTCCATTCTCAGCAAACTCCATGTTCGTTGATAGGTTTTGATGGATAAAAGGGAAAACACTTATTAAAAATCTTATGCTTTCACATCATACAAACGGGATGATTAACATGAACGCCCAAGAACTCGCCCAGAAGCACAAACTTCTTGAGTG
>Ga0315293_10004969_pt1 | contig 12561 bp, 9 predicted proteins | sample YL17G13_20_MG_FD_203071 | JGI IMG/M metagenome (GOLD analysis project Ga0315293, IMG submission 203071) | Sediment microbial communities from Yellowstone Lake, YNP, Wyoming, USA - YL17G13_20 | ecosystem: Environmental > Aquatic > Freshwater > Lake > Sediment | place: USA: Wyoming | collected... | reverse complement strand
CAAGGCGCTGGCCTGTCTCATACGTTGACTCGCGGCAGTGGTTCAGGGACGCGCTGCCCCGCAGCCTGCAGGCCTGGCCGGACGTTCGCCTGGAGGCGCATCCCCTGTCCGCTGCGCCCGATCTGACGATCGACTGGATCTACGCCCAGCCTGCCACGCCAGCCCGGCTGCTGGTCCTCACCACCGGGCTGCATGGCATCGAGGGTTTCGTCGGCGCCGTCATCCTACGGCTGTTGGTCGAGGAGTTCCTGCCGCGCCTGGATGCAACCGCGACCGGCCTGCTGCTGATTCATGCGTTGAACCCGTGGGGCATGCATCACGGCCGCAAAGTGACGGCGCGCAACGTCGACCTGAACCGCAACTTCCTGCTCATGCCCCAGGCGTTCGACCCGGCCTTCAATCCCGACTACGCTCGGCTCAAAGCCTTCATCGGTCCGGAGCACCCGCTCGATCCGCCAGCCGGCGCCGCCTCGCGCTTTGCCCTAGCGTTGATCGATGTCCTCCGCAGGGATGGGGCCGCTGTGCTGCAACGTGCCTCGCTCCTGGGGCAATACGGTGATCCCCGGGGCATGTACTACGGTGGCACACGACCCGAAGAGGAAACCGGGCTGCTCCTGCGCCTCATGCGCGAGACCGTACCAGGCTATCAGGCTGCAACTCTGCTTGACCTGCACTCCGGTTATGGACCGCGCTTCCAGATGTCCCTGGTCCACTCGACGGGCGAGCCCCGTTCCGTGGAGGCGCTTCGCCAGCGCCTCGGCTACCCGCGCGTGCTCAAGGCCGATGACCGGGACTTCTACGCCATGCGCGGGGATATGGTCGACACGCTGTATGAGCTGGCCGAGGCCGCCTGGCCGCAGGTTCGTTTCTACGCCACCGCCTTCGAGTTCGGCACGTTCGGGGATTCGACCCTTGCCCTCGCCCGCAGCTTGCGAGCGATGATCGTCGAGAATCAAGCCCACCATCATGGAGCCCGTTCAGACTCGGCCAGGCGTTGGGCTCAGCGCGAGTTCAGGGCGCTCTACCGGCCGGACGACGCGCGCTGGTGGGACAAAGCCAGTGCGGACGCCCGCCAGGCATTCGAAGGCATCCTGCGCGCCGAGGGCTTCCTTCCGATGTAGCAGGCGCGAGCTGGCCCCCACGCGCGGACCCAGGGTCCGCGCGTGCGCACCTGCCCGCGACGGATCGAGACATGGAGTCCGGAATGAGCGACCCCCACTTCGAACACCTGCGCCGCCAGGGCTGGATCGTCCGGCCCGCCCGGCTGGAGGACGTCCCGACCGCCGTCGCAATGTTCAATGCCGCGGAGAGCGATCTGTTTGGCGCGGGTGCGTATTCGCTCGAACGCTACCTGCAGGAGTGGCAGGCTCCCGGATTCAGCCTCGAGCAGGACACGCGGCTGGTCTTGACGCCGGACGGAAAGCCGGCGGGCTGTGCCGAAGTGTGGACGCTGGCCGACCCTCCGGCCTACCCATGGATCTGGGGCCGCGTCGATCCGGCATACGAAGGCCTCGGCATCGGGAGCGCCATGCTTGCGTGGTCGCTCACCCGCGCCCTGGCGTCGCTCGAACGGGTGCCCCCGGACGCACGCTTCGCGCCTCGGGTTGCGACGCGTCCCGGCCACACTGCCAGCACCTCGCTCTTCGAGGACTTCGGCTTCTCGCTCGCCCGTTCCAACTGGCGGATGGCCATCGACCTGGCCGCGCCGCCCGCGCTTCCGGCCTGGCCTCTCGGCATCCGCCTGCGGCCTTATCGCCATCCCCAGGACCTTGAGGCCGTCTACCGCTGCGTGCGCGATTCATTTCGCGATCATTGGGGCTACGTGGATGTCCCCTTCGAGCAAGGCCTGGCGCTCTTCCGGCACAGCAGCACAGTGCTCCACCCGGTCGAACCCGATCTGTGGTTCGTGGCCGTGGACGGCGCGGAGATCGCCGGCATCTCGCTGTGTCGGCGTCGAGCCGATGACGATGCCGAGGTGGGCTGGGTTGACATCCTGGGTGTCCGGCGCGCCTGGAGAATGCGCGGCCTCGGCCTTGCCTTGCTCCTGCACTCGTTCCATGCCTTCCGCCATGCAGGGGCGGCGCGGGCCGGCCTGGGCGTCGATTCCGGCAGCCTGACGGGAGCGACGCGCCTGTACGCACGCGCCGGGATGAGCGTCTCGCGTGAGGTCGCCCTGTACGAGCTCGAGCTGCGCCCCGGCCGCGAGCTCGGAACGCAGGCTTAACGCAGTCGGGCCATTCAGGGGCGCAAGCGGCGCCAGCCGATCCATGCGCGGGCCCTCGCCTTGCCATAGGCCGCTGCTTCAGATGCGCGCACCCTGGACCCTGGCGCCCCGCTCCGTTCGGACCTTGCGGTCCCCCTGCCGCGACCACAAGCCAGCCGGGCAACGCGACCGGCCCTCCGGGGAGGGCCGGTCGGCGCACCGACCTCCAAAGTCCGCAGGCCTTCGGAGGTCGGACGCAATTCGGTTTCCGGCAATATCCCGGCTAGTGGTGTTCGGCTGCCTCGGCCTCCGCTTTGGTCTTGTGGATCGTGCCGTCGGGATGGTTCGGCGGACTGTAGATCGTGTACAGCTGCAGTGGTTTGGTCGCCGAGGCGTTGATCACGTTGTGATGCGTACCAGCCGGCACGATCACCGCCTCATCCTCTTCGACATGGTGCTTCTCCGTGCCGTTGAACACGAACGTCGCCGAACCCTCTTCGATACGGAAGAACTGGTCGACGTCCCCGTGCACTTCGTTCCCGATCTCCTCACCTCCCTGCAGGCACATCACCACCAGCTGGGCGTACTTCCCGGTGTAAAGCACCTTGCGGAAGAACTTGTTCTTCTCGGTCTCCTTCTCGATGGGGCCAACATAACCGGTCATGCGTTTCCCCTCCTGGGATCAGTCTCGTGGATCAGGGCGGATTCTACTCCCTCCGCCGTCAGATCTTAAGGATTCGGGCCTACGCGGTAGCCCTCATCGGCCGGGATACAAGTGCGTCCCGCGTCCTCCGCCCGCAGGCGATCCCCCGCGTGCTCCGGTGGGCCCACCGGCACGCGGCAGCCCTTGCAGGAGGCTGGCCAGCCGCCGGCGGCTGGCCGGGCGCTTGAACCAGCGGGCGAACGCGACCGAGTGCCGCAAGTAGATCAGGTATTCCTGCGGGTCGACCGGCTTCCCGAGGTAGTCCCGCAGGCTCCAGTACAGAACGTAGAGGTTGCCGGCCTGGATCAGGTGCGGAAGGACATCGAGTTCGGCAGCAGAAAGCGGTGCGACCTCCGCAGCAGGCTCGAGCAGGCGCTGCTGATAGCCATCCAGGAAGGCGCGAGTGTCCTCCAGGCGCAAGCGACCATCGGCCCGCCCTTCCCACGAGGTGCAGAAGTACCATACCGCCAGCCCAACGTCGAACGCACGCAGATCCACCTTGGCCCAATCGAAGTCGACCAGTCCGCTGACCTGCTGGCCCTCGAACTTCAAGTTCCCGGGGTGGTAGTCGGAATGGATGATCGTTTCGGGCAGCCTGTCCGCCGCCCGTCGGAGCACGTCCGACGTCTCGGCGATGCTCTCCCGCACCGCGTCGAAGTGCGCCGCCACGCAGCGGTTGAAGACCGTCCGCGTAGACCGGGCGCGGCACTCCGACCATGTGGCGTCGATCACGTCGAGCAGCTCGATGATCTTGGGCTCGGCGCGTTGCCCGGGCGGAGCAAACGTCGCCAGGTCGCTGTGAAACTGCGCCAGCAGCCTCCCGGAGGCGCGCAGCTCGCGCGCCGAACAGCGCGGCCCCACCCAGGTGTAGCGATCGTCTCCCAGCAGGTAGTCGAAGATGGCGTAGAAAGCGCCCTGGCGCTGGAGGACGGTCGTGCCCTCGCGGGTGGCGTGCACGCGCGCCACCGGGCACGTCCCGCGAACGGTAAGGTGTTGGATCAGGGCGTGCTCGAAGACGATCTCTTCGTGCCGTATGCCGGGCTTGTAGCGCCGCAGGAAGTACCGCTGCCGCCGGCCGTCTTTGAGGGTGTCGATGAAATAGGAGGTGTTGACCGTCCCGCGCTCATCCCGAACCATCGCCGACAGCTCGCCCAGGTCATAGGCTGCAAGGACGATGCGAAGCTCGGTGCTCGGGTCGGTGGTCATCGGGAAGACCTCAGTGGTCGACGGTGTACCCGCCGACCACGGCCTTAGAACTCGCGCACCGCTTCCAGCGGCCGGGCGGGATACACCTGCCCGGGCACCGGCGGCATCGGGTTGTAGACCCAGTCGACTTGCAGCACGCCGACGCGGACGCCAGCCATGCGTCGGAAGCCCAGGAAGGTCCCCCGGGTCAGCACATCTTCCATCGTCAATGCCAGCCCGAAGGCCGCCAGACTCGCTCCTGCAGGGATGCGCAGGAGTTCCTCGGTATAGACCGACGTCGAGAACACCAGGTGTCTGTCGTCGAGGCACTGGGTCTGGATGGCCGGGATGATCACTGGATAGCCATCCTCGCCCACGTACGTGAGGAACTTCAGATTGTCGAGCTTGTTAAGGAAGCCGCGCGTCCAGGGATTGAGCACGGGCGGGCCGCCCGGCTTGCGGGCCAGCCCGCGCGCCAGCATCGTCTGGACCGCCGCCAGGATGATGCGGTTCATCGGCAGCGGGTGACGGCCGGTTTGGCGAACCAGGTCCAGGTAGTACACCGTATGGACGCCGAAGTAGGCGTTGTAGCGGAACATCGGGACATTGTTGTAGTACTCGTACTCCGGTCCCTGCCGGGCGGTGTCCGTCCACGTAGCCGTGCCGCGCCAGAGCGTCCGGTCGAGGTCCATGATCATGAAACCGGCGCGCGGGTTGGCCAGCAAGTGCATCTTCGACATTCCCTCGGTGAACTGGCCGAACGACAGCCGCGCAGGCGCGCACGCCATCAGCGTGGAGAGCATCGTCACGTGCGGCAGACCTTGGGGTGTGACCGTCGCCAGCAGGCCGATCTTCAGCGCCGGCTGAGTGCGGCGGATGTCATCGTCGCTAAAGGTGGTCAGGCTCGCCATCGGTTCCATGCTCCGCTCCTAGGCCGGCTCGAGGGCCTGCGTCGCTCCCGTCGCCACGATCTCGGCCCGCAGCCCGCTGGCCCGGGCCACGGCCTGGCAGGCCTGCAACTCCTGCGCCGTCATCAGCCGTGTCTGGGCATAGGGCCATTCCAGCCCCAGGCGCCGGTACTGCTCGCGGCACAGGTTGTTGAACGCGCACAGCTCCCAGCGCGTGATCCGCCCCTGCAGGTGCTCCGCCAGGTACGCCCCGATGGCGCTCAACGTGCCATCGTCGGTCGTCGCGCCGGGGATCAGCGGCGTCCGGATCCAGATCTCGGGCTGCCCGTGCCGGGCGGCGAACTCCCGCACCAGCAGCAAGTTTTCCAGAATACGGACATTCGACTGCCCGGTCAGACGGATGTGCTCGCTGTCGTCCATGAGCTTCACGTCGAAGAGCACAAGGTCCGTGACCGGGAGCAGCCCTTCAAGCGTCCCCGGCGAACACAGTCCGCAGGTGTCGAGCGCGGTGTGTATACCCGCCTCGTGCAGACCGCGAAGGATCGCTTCGGCGTACTCCGGCTGCAGCGTCGGCTCGCCTCCGGAGAGCGTCACGCCGCCGCCGGAGGCGGCGAAGTAGGCGCCATCCTTGGCCAGCTCGTGCACCAGATCGTCAGCCGTAAGATCGATCCCCAGCGCCTCCAGCGCGCCGCCAGGGCAAGCACGGGCGCAGTCTCCGCATGCCTGGCAGCGCCGCCGATCAATCGCCAACCCATCGTCGGTCATCATGAGGCAGCCATTGCGGCATGCCGTCAGGCACGAACGGCACCCCAGGCAGCGCTCGGCGAACCACTGCGTCTGCATGCGCGGCGCGATCGCTTCCGGGTTGTGGCACCAGGCGCAGTGCAGCGGACAGCCCTTGAAGAAGACGGTCGTCCGAATCCCCGGCCCATCCTCGGTCGACAGGCGCTGCAGGTGCAGGATCCGCCCGCGCGTCATCGCATCGAGTGGCTCTCGCGAGCGATGATCTCGTTCTGAAGCTCGCGACCGATGGTGGTGAAGTAGGCGTTGTAGCCGGTCACGCGCACCAACAGGTTGCGGTAGTTCTCCGGATGCTGCTGCGCGTCGCGCAGCATGCCGGCGTCGACCAGGTTGACCTGCAGCGCGCTGCCGCCGTTCTCGACGTAGCCGCGCAGGAAGGCCTTGAACTTGCGACGGTGTTCGGCGTCGCGAAGGATCGACGGGTTGAAGGTCATCGTGTGGCTGCCGCCGTTGGGAAGCAGGTTGAGATAGCCATCCCAGTCGCCTCGCCCGTCGACTGCCTTGCCGCCGAGCACCTTGCCCACCGAGTTGGCGTTCGCCGTCGGGCCGTGGATGTCGGCCCCGTTCGACGGGCACAACGCATTCGACAGGAACTTGCCTTGTGGGCGTCCATCCGGGCTGGCGGCCATGATGAATCCGTCCGAGACCCAGTAGTTCCAGCTCAGCATTCCAGGACGATACTGCCGCCCGGTCGACCGGGTACGATGAGCCCAGCTCTCGTCCGTCCACAGCTCCATCACCTGCCGCGCCAGCGCATCGGCGGCATCGTCGTCGCGGCCGTACTTGGGCGCCTTGTGCAGCGCCCGGGCCTGCAGCACCTCGTGGCCCACCCAGTTGTCCTTGAGCGCCTGGATCAGCTCGGCCATCGTGCAGGCCTGCTCATCGAAGACCAGGTACTTCACCGCCAGGAGCGAATCGACCGTCGTGGCGTAGGTGACCGCCTCGATCGTCACATACCCAAGCTCGGCACCGCCCTGCGTGATGTCCAGACCCTTCTGGGCACAGCCGCGGACCAGGCACGAGACGTAGGGCGTCGGGGCGAAGCGAGCGCGGATGCTCTCCGACTGCTCGTACAGGTCGACGATCCGGTGAATGATCGACCGCGTCTGCTCGGCATACGCCTGCCAGAACTGCTCCCAGTTCCGGAACCGCGTCGCTTCGCCGGTATCGGCGCCCCAGCGGCGGGCGGGTTCGGTCTTCCCCGTCATGTCATCGTGGAATGGGATCAGGTCGTACCCGCCAGTCAGCGCCAGCTCGACCGCCTTCAGCAAGTTCAGGTTGGCGTCGACCGTCCCCGACCGGTCATTGCCCACCATCGTGTTCTCCAAACAGCCGACGGGCGCATAGTCGAAGACATTCCCCTCGTGGATCAGGCCGGTCACGCCGGAGCGCCTGGCCTGCAGCATCATCCCGGCCATCGAGCGCTCGTCGAAGTTGAGCAAGAAGGGCGAGCCCTGGCTGGAGGCGATCATCTCGACGACGCGATCAAGCAGCCGTTCTGGCGTCCTGCGGTGCAGACGGACGTTCGGCTTGGGTTCGAGGATCGGCGACATCTCGTCGATCACATCGAGCAGGAGGTAGGTCAGGTCGTTGGTCATGTCCCGACCGGCGGGCCCGAGACCGGATAGGGTCAGCAGCTGCCCGTACCCGGCGGTGATGCCCTGGTTGCCGCCGGTGCGGATCATGGCGTCATAGGCAGTGTTGCAGTGCAGCCAGAAGCACTTGAGGAGCTCCTTGCCGAAGTCCGGGTCCATCCCGTCGCGGATGGAGGCCTCCCACAGCGGGAACAGGAACTGGTCGATGCGGCCGAACGAATCGCCCGGACCCGGGTAGTTCTCGTCAGCCATGACCAGCATGTGCGTCAGCCACAACGACTGGACGGCCTTCCAGAATGTGCGCGCCGGCTCCCACGGGACTCGGCGCAGGTTGTCGGCCATTTGTTCGAGCTCGAGCCGGCGCTCGGGATCTGGCTCATCGTGAGCCAGGTGGGTGCACTCACGGCTGTACGCGGCGGCCAGGTCGCGCGCCATCGTGGCGGCGGTTCTCATCGCTCGCAGCTGCCCGCCACGTGGGCCGCGCCGCTCCCGCTCCGGCAGTGCCCCCAGCGCCGCCTCCAGTTCGGCATGAACGGCCTTCCAGCCCTGGCGGACGATCCGGCCGTAGTCAGGGATCAGGTGACCGGAGGTCGCGCCGGCGTTCCCGTAGCCGTGGTTGTGGAACCACAGCATCGCCGCACGGCTGCCCTTTGGCCCATAGACCAGCCGGTCGCGCCGGCGCGTCTCGTCGCGTGTCAGGCAGGCGGAGGTCTGGATGTTGAAACGGCCCCCAGCCAGTAGATCCCCGGGCAGGACCTCGCGCGGCAGGTAGCGGACCATCACCTCGCGGTTGAACCATGCCCGCCGCTCGGGTAGTGTCCAGGTCCAGAAATCCGCATCCAGCGCCACGGGGCGTGCAACCTGTTGGAAGGCGGAGCGGAACGTCTGCAGAAAGGCATACGTTTCGGGGACAATATAGAAGGTCAGTTCGTCATACTGGAAATCCCACGCCGTGCCAGTCGTCCACGAGGTGTACTCGTTGTTCCAGGCGCGCCCGACGCCCTGGAAGTAGTAGTCGCGCAGCCAGGTGATGCGCGGCGACAGGTTCGACGGGGCCTTAATCGCAAAGCGGGGTTTCTCCAGAGCAACCGTCGTCACGGGCGCGCTCCTTTCGAGGCGTCTTGGGAGGCTTGAGCCGGGCGAGCCGAATGCGGCCACGCCCTTCGCTTGAGGAGGATTCTACGCGAAACGGGCGCGCCGCGCAGCCTGGGTCGCCGCGCGGGTCCGATCGTGCCTGCGCGGCGGACACCCGCACTTGGGGTACCGGCCCGCGAGCCGCGGGGGCGTTCGGGGGTGCTCCTGGCTTTGACTTTGGGGGGAAAGGTGAGCCACCTGGGACTCGAACCCAGAACCTAACGCTTAAGAGGCGCTTGCTCTGCCAATTGAGCTAGTGGCCCTAGTCTGTTCACTCTCCTGCCCCACTTGAACAGACGCTTGACTTCTCAAGCGTCAGCTGCTCTGCGAATTGAGCTAGTGGGCCAGCGATGGCCATTGTACCGCAGCGAACGGTCGTGTCAAGACGAGCCCCCCACGCCCCTCAAACGGCTCGCCCCACCTGGTCGTCGGGGCGGGGCGAGCGAGCACCGGATGATGGATGAGGACGTCGATGAAGGCCGCAGCGCTCCATGCCAGCCGACGCTCAAGGGAGCCCAGGAAAGCCGCGGGCGTCTGACATCCCCCTCAGCCAACGCCTTCCCGGGCTGCCTCCAGTCTCCAACGTGGCTCTCAACTCGGAGTCTCTTTCCGAGACCATGATTCGTGCGGCCCGACCGGCTACGGCCAGGGAATCGAGGCCGGTCCGGTATAGCCGTGCTTCTCGACGGTGTACACCTGGCCTCCGGACTCGCCTTCGCAGCCTGACTGGTCCGTGAACGAATACGTGGTTCCCATCGTGGCGGCCAGGAGGTCGATCAGATACCCGTTCTGGCACACCTGTACCTTCAGGAAGTAGCCGCGGTCGTCATCCTCGGTCATGTTGACCTTAGCCCAGGTGACGACGACCTCGTCGCCCTGTCGCTCGGCCTTCACCCACTCCGGCGGACCATACAGGGTCGAGGCCGGGAGAGCATTCATGTACGTGACCACAGAGAAGATGTCGCCGTTCACCTGGACCACCGAAGCAGAAACCCAGCAGGCGTACCAGAGTTTGTCGAAGCGGACCCACAGCCACGAGCCGTCGTAGTTGCGATTCCACAGCACCCCGTGATCGCCGTCATACAGGTCCCCGGCGTGCAGGTAGGCCTTGTTCGGTCCGTAGCGGCAGTGCGCCTGCTGGTTGACCGTCACGTCGGGGAAGTCGAAGGTTGGGGTGAGCGTCACAGTAGGCGTCTCGGTGACGGTTGGTGACGGAGTCACGGTCGCCGTGGGTGTGATGGTCGGGGTGAGCGTGACGGTCGGCGTCGCCGTGCGCGTAGGCGTGAGCGTCGGCGTCGGCGTCTCGGTCGCCGTCGGTGTGGGCGTTGCCAGCAGCGCCATCACCGGCTCGCAACCCAGCAGCGTCCAGCTCAATCCCACCAATACCGGCACGCTCAACACCCTCGCCAATCGTCGCCCGTAGGTCACCATGCCCTCCCGCCCCAATGCCTCACCATTGCGTCCGATGGATTGTATGCGGGCGGCGGCCTGCGCGGCAATGTGCCGTTTGGACTGGGCACCCGGGCTCACGCTCCTTGTCCTCCAGCCATGGGATCACGTCCCTCGGATCGTACATATCCGATTCCATGCTTGTCTTCCGACCATCAGGCAGCGATCGGCCTGAACCCCCGTTGAGGGCGCGGCCCACCACGACGGAGGCATTCGTGACCCCGGTAGTCCCCCCGCCGCCATCGTTCCCTCGGCAAGGTGCCCCTGTCGGGGTCCCCTCTCAAACCGACCTCGCCGGCTTCGCATGCGGGCGAGATGGCTGGCGGCCACTCGGAGAAGAAATCAGGGCTTCGGATGGGCCGCGAAGAACTCCCACATCGCCTCGCTCGCATTCAGGTCCGGTGACGGCTCATCTCCCTGCGCAGTGAACTTGACGGCCCCCGGCCATGCGTGCCCGCCGCCCTCCACCGCCAGGAGCTCGACGCTCAAGCCAGGCTGGCACCCGATGTAGCTCTCATGCATCACAGCCCCGCTCTGCTCGACCACCGGCCCGAGGCCGCAGCCGTCGCGCGCGGCCCAGAAGGTCATGGCATAGTGGACCGAGCGGTCCACACGCTCGTGGACGTCAGCCTTGACGATCGGCGGACCTCCCTCGAACAGGACGTGCTGGTCGGCGGCGCCGTGGATCGCCAGCACGGACACAGGCTCCACCGGCTCGCAGTCCGCTACGTTCAAGGCGCCAGCCACGGGCGCTACGGCGGCGAACAGATCCGCCGCCTCGCATGCCAGCCGGTAGGACATCATCCCGCCATTCGACATGCCGGTCGCGAACACCCGATGCGGGTCGATCGCATACATCCCCGAGAGTTGGTCGACCACTGCCCGCACGAACCCGACGTCATCCACCTGCTCGTCGAGCGCGTACCCGCAGCAGTTGCCGGCATTCCACGTTAGCAGGATGTCTTCCAGCCGGCCACTCCCGTCGGGGTAGACGACCAGGAAGCCCTCACGCTCGGCTATGGAATCGAGCCCGACGGTCCGCTCCAGATTGGCCGCATTCCCGCCACCCCCGTGGAGCGCCACGACAAGCTCCGCCGGCACCCCAGGTTGCAGTGAGGCCGGGACGTACAGCGCATATGTTCGCGTGACTCCATGGAACTCGATCGATCCCCGCGTTGACCCCGGCGTCAAGATCTGGGATGCTGATTCCGTCGGCTGGCTCGTCCTTGGCTCGGCCGCTGCAGCTGACCTGCGGGCCGTGCACGCGCTGAGCACGCAAGCACCCGCCATGCATACCGCAGCCAACCTTCTCCATTGCACCATCAGGCACCTCCTGCCTGACACCAGCATGCGTCTCGCAGATCATGGGGATATGACCGGCTGGCAAACGGCGTGTAAACCCCCCGCGGCTGGGCGGACAACCAGCCCCGGCAGCCAGCGGTGCGGCGACCTGTTCCCGTGTCCAGCCTGCCTCAGCCAGCCGAGTCGCCGGCGCCACTGCCAGCCCCCGTCACTATGCCCGAGGTGGATCCGTGCAAGCTCAAATCGGCACCGTGTGGGGTAGCTTCCAGCATAGCTGGGGTTGCCCCAGCGCCGATCGGCGGCGCCTCGGCGTACACCGCAAGGAGCGGCGCGCTCCGTGCCCACCGGGGGGCCCGCCGTCACGCTGGAGGCGCCATCACGACCACGTCGGCAGCGGTCTACTGCCCGAGCATCTCGAGCAGCACCGGGTTGATCCGCTCCCAGTTCGGCGCCAACACTTGCGCGCCCTGATTGGTGGTGAATGGCAAGACCATCTCGCGCGTGATCGTGCGCGCATCGATCCTGTCCGGGCCGGCACGGAGCATGGCGAAGAGGAGGCGCGGCCATTCCCAGGCAGGCAGATTGCTGTCCAGCGAACGCAGGAGCGCAACCGCTGCCCGAGGAACGCGGGGCCAATGGAGAGGATCCGCCGTCTGGCGCAGGACGGCCTTGAGGAACACTTGGCCGCGCTGCATCCGGAAGAAGTCATCCGAACCGGCACGGTCCCGAACGAAAGCCAGCGCCTGCTTGCCATCCAGACGATGCTCCCCGGCGGCATAGCCGGACATCGCCGTGGGAAGGTCGATGACCACCCCGCCCAACGCGTCGACCGATTGGATGATCCCGTCGAACGTGAGCCGTGCGAAGCCATCTACGTCCAGGCCGAAGTTCTCTCGGACCGTCTGGACCGCCAGCCCCGGCCCCGACCCGGGTGCAGCCCCCTCACCGAAGAAGTGGGCCGTGTTGATCCGGTTGGCGCCCACACCAGGAATCGTTACCCACAAGTCCCGAGGCAGCGAGAGCATCCCAACGTAGCTGGACGGAGGCACGATCGTCAGAAGGATCATCGTGTCGCTGCGCGCCACGGCCGTCCCTTGGGGGGAACGATCGATGCCCAGCAGGAGTACCGTCGTCCGCCACGGCCCGAGAAGCAAGAGCGCGGCGGCCACGCTGAGGATCAGCCCCAGGACAACCGCCACGCGACTCCTGCGTCGCCGCGGACGGGGAGACGCGGGCATCGAGAGCGATGGGGACGGCCCGTCCTCCAGTCGGATCGGCCGA
>Ga0315293_10004967_pt1 | contig 12562 bp, 8 predicted proteins | sample YL17G13_20_MG_FD_203071 | JGI IMG/M metagenome (GOLD analysis project Ga0315293, IMG submission 203071) | Sediment microbial communities from Yellowstone Lake, YNP, Wyoming, USA - YL17G13_20 | ecosystem: Environmental > Aquatic > Freshwater > Lake > Sediment | place: USA: Wyoming | collected... | reverse complement strand
ATTTCTTTTCAACTCGAATTAGCGGGACAATTAGCTCTTCGATTGAGATCCCGCCATGCGCAACGATCCTGGTCTCTTCTGCGATAAACGCCAAACGATCTGGAGCAAGCAATGACAGGAAATCGTCTGGTAATCCGATTGTGGGCCATTCTATTGCATTTAAGAAACGTTCTTTAATCTTTGATCTTAAAAGGCTGTCCGGATAAATGCGGACTCTCTCACCACGGAGGTCTGCAATTACACCTTCGGAAGGCCGTCCATAGCCTATGGCTTCAATATTTCCATGGTCCGAGGTCAGAAAGATTTGAAAGTTATGTTCCAAAAGGAGATTAAGAAGCTTGGCCATGCATCCTTCCATAGTCCATTGCTGGATTTGATTATGCATTCCTGCTGTCCCCAGTTCCATTCCATGCATGATCTTATCCACCTTATCAACAATAAGCCCAATGGCCCGGATCCTGTGATATGAAAGGATTTCTTCGACTTCCTCGAAACTTCCATCCCCGATCCCCTTCGCATAAGCCACCTCGTTTTGATTTAGCCCCTGGTCTGACCAAAACTGGGTCCAGAGCATGGGCTCTTTGTTGGTGCCATAGATGCTTGAAGGGAAAAAGAGAGGGGCCTTTCCAGCGAATACGGACTGGCGAGATACCGAGGTGATTGTTGGTATCCAAGCAAAAACACCATCATCATGAAAACGAAGGCCTGGACACTGTGAACCTAATACTTCGCGCATCACAACCCACTGGTCGAGCGCCAAACCATCGACCAGAAGGAGAGCAACCCTGGCTTTTTCTGATTGGCTCAATTCTCTTGCAAGAAAACGTGGAATATGGTGGACCATTACTGGCGGCACTGCCGGTTGGTTATGGAGACCAGCAAACCTATTTTGAACCCATGTCAGAAACGCTGAATCTAAGTGCTCACGAAGTTCCTTAACTCTTTCTAAAACCTGTAATGTTTGTTCGTCAGACCTATCAGCCAACAAAGCTGTGAGTCCCGCCCAACGATAAGCAAATAGCACCCAATCCTGGTACCTGGCTTCTGGTTCCGGTAGCGTACCCTCAACCGATTTTATGAGACCATCCAACCTCCGCAGACGATCGGCTTTCTCATCAATACGAATTCCAACCGCAACCCATTTCCCAGTGAAGAGTCCAGATTCTTCATGTCGCACGGGATGCAACAGCCCTTCGAGGAACAGACTGTCGATGTAAACACGGATATCGTCATGATCAAAAGGCAAATCGGCAGGCCCTTCGAAGGCTAAGCCGTAAGATTGCTTCTCCTCTTGGACCTTGCTTATGTCCGTGCCAGGAATGCCGTCTAGAAATATTGGCCAACGCTCCTGCAAAAAACCAAGGAACGCTTGCTTGTCAGGGATAATCTGTTCAAGCGGCCAATCATCGAACAGACCTCCTTGGCGGAGAACGTACATAAATCGCTCGTCTAGAATGCGGGGGATCCCTTGTCCCCTGTAATGGCGACGCAGCAGCACTCTCAGAAGGTCCGATGGTTGTTTGATGAGCTCTGGGGCTATTTCGAATACGTGGCGAAGGACGAAATCTTTCGTTGCATTGTTACCGAGTTGGCCAGGATTTTGTTTATTCTGTGCTTGATAAAGAGAATCTAGGTCACTGCGATTTAGTGAGGCAACCACTGGGTAACTCAAATTGGGAAAAAGGTCACCCAAATTGAACGAGAGTTTTCGTCCTGTCTCCAAAAGATCATACGGTAACGAGTTTAGACTATTTGACGCAGATCTAAGTACGACAACGAGATCAGTGTGTTTCCCTTCATCCCATCGGGAGCGGAACCTGGATTCATAAGCATACCTGAAAGAAACATGATCCTCAAACGGAATTAGCTCAAATCCTCTTTCTCGAATCGCTTGCAGAACACCCTCTTCAAGTAAAAGGCCATCAGGATCAGCCACGAGCGTCAATCGTGCAACCTGTGGAGTGAACTCCCGAAGAATTTGGCCGCGCCAATCACCCATTGGATATACCTCTCTGTACCCGAACCATAATTAGGGGCAGCATTTCTGGGCTCACCCGCATTATAAATTGGATCGTTTTTCCCCTCACTCACATCTGCGGCAAAGGGTTCGCGTCGGTAGTTGTCCGTCTCGGGATCATAAGGGTTACCATAGCACCGAATGAAATCCTCGATGAATGGGTTGGGACAGGCCGTATAGTAGGGTGGGTCAGATAGTGTAAGGATGTCCTCATCTGAGCCGATCGGAAAACCCTCAATCTTACGAAACTCCGGGTCCTTGAGCTTCTCACGAAGCTTCTCTAAAAAATAGACTCGTCGCGCCTCGTCGTTCTCGAAGGTCATTCCGAGGCATTCTACTTGCTTCTTTGCCTTGGCCTCCAGTTCCTCCTGATAGGATTTCTCAAATAGATCGGGCTGACCGGAGGGGTCGCGGAATAATTCCTTTGTTTCCTTACTTGTGCGTTGTTTACGTGCCATAGGTCATTTCCTAATGGTGGATTCGCTATGCTTAATCCACCCTACCGCACTACCGCACCCCTCACCCCCACCCTCTCCCCCAAGGGGCGAGGGAGAGGTTTGGTATACGTTCTCCCGCAAGGGGCGAGGGAGGAATTTAGTATACTCCTCCGCAAGAACTGAGAAGGCTTTTTAATGCGAATTTCAATGCGGAGTTCGACTTAAGTCCGCATTGGATCAGATTCAATGCGAATTCTAATGCTGAGCATCTCTCCTGGATGAACATTAAAAGTGACATTGGATGGCTCCTAATGGCCATTCCCCATGAGTAATGGAGCAAAACTGGGACATTTAATGTCAATGGACATTAAGAAAGACATTAAAGTCTTTTTAATGTCCGTTTTAATGTCACGGACATTACTTTGCGACATTAAGCCGGTAGCGTGCATACTTCCCCCTTCCAGGGGGTTGGATACTGGGGGTCTCTTTCATTAATTCCTTCATCAGCCGAATCACTTGTTTACGGTCGAAATGGGTTATCTGGCGAATTTCGGCATTGGAAAGCCCCGGTTCTCCCCGCTTGGCTCTCTCTTTTAATACACTCAAAATACGGGTTTTGGCGGCTTCCCAATCGATTCGGTGGTCACGTTCAGAGTACTCTGGACCGGAAAGTTTCCGGTGCAAATCAATGTGTAATGTCCAGTAGGTCCCCCGGCCTGTGCCTCCACGTTCAAGGTAGCCCATGGCCTTTTCCATCTCGCTTAGGATCTCGCGGGCTTCGACTTCGGAACGTTGACAAATCCGTGCGGTCGTTGGAGTATCCAACTCAGGATGGGAGAGAAGGTAGCGAAGCACCAATAATTGATCCACGGAGAGAATGCGGCCTCTCTTGCTTTCTTCAGCGATAAATGTCCGGAAAGGAACGGAGATCTCCCGGCGGAGGAAAACAAGTCTAACCGCCTCTCCCTGCTCCTGGATCAAAGGCGGTTCTTTGCCCTCAATCAAAAGGGCTTCGAATATGCGGCTTATACCGAGGTTACTCCGATTGATCAATCGAAGCCGGGTAAGTGCATCTACAAAATTAGGATTACGGGCAACAGGTTCGTGGTGAAGAATATTGTCAGGCGAAATGCCGCCAATAAACCCGCCGGGGTTTGTGATTTCGAGCTGGTTAGCAAATTGTTTTATAAGAATGGGGCCAGCCAAACGATAGTCCGCATGACAAAAGGCATTCATTAATGCTTCGCGAAGGGCAATCTCAGGGTAAGTGCGATACTCGAAATGAAACATCCCATATCGGACGGTGGTAATAGGATTATCTGCCATGATCCGGTCCATAAGACGTTCTATAGCGATGGGGAGTGCATCGCAGCCATCCATTCGGTCTGAATATTCTGTCTCCGACCGCATCCGCAAATGGGTCCAGACATATCCCGGCATGTGCTCCCGGATGGGAGTCTCTTTCCCCGCCAGAAACAAGCCGGCCCTGGTTAAACGACCGTTACGAATTACACCGATCGCAGCCAGAAGATCACTATTGCCGAGATTGAGAAGTTCTTCCGGAGCCCGCTCCTGCCTGGCCGCATCGCGAAGTTTTTCAAGTGCTGAGGCCGAAAGATGGGTTTCAATTGCCCCCACTACTTCTTCCGCTGTAAAATCGGTCTCGCCTGTTTCTATCATGATTCGGCGACGCAACGTCCCGGTCAGCGGCTGACAATCCTTGCCGATTCGGATCTTCCCTCTACCGGCAGTATCCGTATAGGGCGGTAATCCGGAAAAGACCTGCATGGCTAAGAGACGGCCCGTGCCTTCAGGTACACGAATTTCATGGAAGACAGGGGTTAGCTTTGGATCCGTCGAATCATACACAGCCTTTTTCATGCGATTCACATCCACTTCAGGTGGTACGCCAAGGATGGCATGGGACCGGCCTGTGACTTTATCGTTTACCCCGAAGACCACCGTTCCACCCCCGCCATTTGCCATACAAATCGCCATCTCGACGACCAGGGCCACGGAATCCTTCATGCTGCGCGGAATCCACTCTTTGAAGTCAAGATCCTGGTCTTCGAGGGCATTGGCCGGCTGCTGTTCAAGTTCCTCCAGAAGAGATTGAATTTCCGAAACGCTTCGCACAATTACTCCAGTACAAGACGGACCTTATTCGGTTCTTTCCCTTTCGTTAGGTCATCAATATAATCGTCGAATCGTTTTTTCATTTCCGTGGGTGTTGCTGGAGCCCCACCGCAGAGTAAAGCCTGACGAAGATCTTCAGTCTTAACACTAACTTTCACCAAACCTGACAGGACCTCTTTCAAGGCCTGAATAAAATCCTGAGTGAGCTTATCTGGCAAATTACGTTTTTTAAGAAAAGCGTCAATTTGCTTTCGAGGCGCCGGTTTGAGCAGGGGCAAATTTTCTCTGGTTGTTGGATCTTCGAGGTTTGCCAGCAGCGTCTGTGTCCAAGCAGAGAGGAGGTTTTCGAGTTCACCATCTAACCCTTTGAGAATAGCTCCGACTGGGGTCGCGAAAGGTTCAACACTCGGTTTGAAGGAACAATGGGGACATACGGGTGATACCTCCACCTCTTGTTGGGTGAGAGCAAAACAACTTTTGAGGTTCGCTAAACGGTTCTGAAAGTCAGTCAATTGCTGGCGTGGCATTAGGTCGATTGTTGATAGTTTCTGGATTGTGCTAAGGCGTTCATCACGCATCAGGGCGCTTTTGCGCTTATCCTCGTTGATTCCTAGCCTTGCTTTAGTATGGGACGTCATGTAGCTCTGGATATAAGACTTCTTCAGATCATTGAGCTTCTGGAGTATTTGCTGTCGAAATGCTGGGGTCGCCCGCTTTTTGGGGTCTGAAATTTCGGCAAGTGCATCCGTCTGGACTTTCTTCATAAGGACCACCCACTCATGGTCGGTAGGCAAAACAGCCTCCGCAGTAGATAGATAGGATGCAGTCGTACCCAGGTCAGATACCAATTCCTGCAATGACTCGACTTCGGCAAGCGTCTGCACTCCAGCTCGTTGGCTGTTTACCTCCTGAGTATCGTAACGGAAGTTCTTTAACTTTCCTGGAGTAGAATAGGCCTGGAGAGATTCGAGGAAAGCCTTGGTATCCTCCAAACGTGACCGGATTGTTTTGGCTTCATCTTCTCCCAAAAGGCTTCGACCCCAAAAAGTAAGTCCGCTCTGCATCTGCTGGAGTGCTAAGACCAGTTGCTCGATGGTCTTGGCAATAGACTTTTGCATTTCCTGAACCGGTTCATCCTTGCCCTGGGTTACAAGTACGGCCATGCCAGGGGTGAGCCCCAGAAGTTCGAAGACTGCTTTAAGTGCGGGGATATTCCATTCCTTTGGTCGTTCGATATGTTTGAATTGAATTAGTTCGTCAATAGCGGTGCCGGCAAGAGTTGATAGGTTGCCGGCGTCTAACTTTTTGCCTGGGACAGCAAGAACCAGATCGCCTGAGTAAACCAAAGACGCCAATAGGACAACTGCCCATTCGGGTTCGAGGCGGAAGCTCTGTGAAGACATATACTCAACCCCTTGTGCGTCTTGAATCAGTTCAGAGCGGTTGACAACCTGCCCATGCCCCTTCTTCCTGAGAATTTCCAATATATGACTGGTATACTTGGAACGATAGGGATCGAGTTTATCGCCATCGAGCAGTTCCAGTGCATCAAGGACCGCCGTTGCTTGTTTGGTGCGGTTCTGTCCGCCTGCCTGCCGCGCCGCTCCGCTTTGCGGCGCAGGCAGGGCAATGGCACGAAGGGCATCCTGCGCTGCCTGACCACGGTTGGCGTCAGTTATCAGCACAGAGAAAACAGGATATTCAGGGGCCTGGTCCTGAAAATGGCTTGTAAGACAAACAGAACCTGCAATGTTGACGATGTCACGGACATTGGTCCTTCCACCCCCGCCTGATGGGATCTTGCCTTTGACCCATTCGATGAGTTTCTTAGTTTTACCCTGGTAGACTACCTCGAAAGCCACTACAATATTTTCCTGTAGCCATTTGACTAGGTCGCGCAAGAATCCAGACGCTTTAGACTCATAGGTGGACTTGGCGTGGCCAGATGAAGTTGATGCCAGGTCAATGGCCGCGGCATAGCTCCGCAGCGCCGTACGAAAAACATCGTCCCTCCCAGTCAGTCGAAAGAACACCTCATCTGCTTTTTTCTCATCTTTGAAGGGCGGAGGGTCATTGGGCTGGATGAAGTAGAGATAAAAGTCTCTGGGTGGAACGGCGGTTGACCGCTCGTTTGGCGACCCAAAGAAGAGATAACCTCTGCGAGACGCCTTATGCTCGATCCATTCCAGCTCGTGCTGCCAAATCTTGTAACCAGTTACATAGGTCTGAAGGCTGCACTCCAAGGCCTGCTTGAGGGCTTCGAAGTAGTACCGGTCAAGTTGGGGGTCACTGAGGCTTTCTGCCCTTTTTTCAATGAGCGCATCATAGTCATCTATTTTCTTAAGATCTATGTAGTATTGGCGGTTCTCAGGGTTGGAAGAGATGAACTGGCCACTGACGGTTTTATGTATTTCACGTAGAACCGTCTCGACCTGGGAAAGCAAATCATCAGCCGGAACACCACCGAGATCCTCAATGCCAGGCTGGTAAAGACAAAGGCCGTCCCGGAGCTCTTCCGCGGTAGCTCCAAGTGAGGCATAAATGTCCCCCATCGTTAGACGATGGATTGATAAACCGTAAACGATTCGAAGGGCCATGGGTTTATACGCAGGCCTAGTAAAAGCCTGCTGAATGCGTGATTCAAGGACCTGACTGCAGTCAATTACCGCCCTTATGTCTGGAACAGTGCGAAAAGAAGGATTCTCCTTCAACGTTGTCCAGTAGCTATCATATCCAATAAGACCGGGATAATCTTTGGGAACATCTTTGTCTAGCAACCGCTTCATTGCCTGAGATAGCGTTTTAAGCACTTCACGCTTTTCAACCGCAGTAATCCGCTCAAAGGTATCGATATAGTCTGGATGAACCGGGAATAGCCGGACAAACTCTTCCATCTGCTCGTTCATATGACCGTAGAATTTAGCAAACGGGATTAAATACTCTCGTATCTGTGTTTGCTGTTCCCCAGTTTTCTTAAGTAAGCGCTCCGATACGACAAACTTGACATCTTTGCGGGCGATAAGGATTTGCTCGAAGCGATCCTTAACTCGCCGTATGCTGTCAGCGACGAAAGAAAACCTGGCACTATCAAAGATGGCTTCTTGCACACCAGCCATAAACCGGAATTTGAGATCCTTACACACTTCTCCAATCTCGCGCAGGAAATTCAGGTCGAGAATCAATTCTTGATCATTGCGAGTACGGAGGAAGTCGAGTAACTCATCCACAACAAGAAGCAATCCATGGTCAGGATATTTTTGATCGAACAATGCCATCATATTCTCAAAGGATGGCTTATTGCTGGGAACTTTGTCAGGGAATTTGAAATTGACTCCCAGGATATTTAGGTGTTCTTCAAGCTCGGCTACGATGATGTCCCTCAGTGACATCGTGGTGGCGCCAATCTCTGTACGAATCACCTTGAACTTTCCCGCAATTCGGAAAGATGCTTTGGAAACATCTTTGCTTGTGAGGGAACCGACAAGATCGCTGTGCTCCGCAACAGCAGAGATTAAAGACATGAGGTGAGATTTTCCAGTGCCGTAATTACCCACAATGAGAAGCCCCTTATTGTCAGCAGGTTTGTCGAATTGAAGGTGGGGAACAGCAATTTTTATAAGCCGCTCGGCCATTTCGTCCGAAATAACGTAGGTTGCAACAAGTTGCCGAGCTGTTGCAGATTTATCGGCGTCCCGGAGTTGAACAACCGTCTCAATTGGATCAAATTGGATTAAGTCACCATATTTCATTTCGATTCCCCCATTTGTTATTTGCTTTCCCTCACGACTTTTTCTCTAGAGTTACTGCCAAAAGGTCATGAGCCGGATAACGGCGATATTCAGGGTGATTGGGTGCAGCATAGGTCAGATACCCCCCCGCCATTGTTCCGTTCCAGGTCGCCACCACTGTCCGATTGCGTGAAATTTGTTGAAGAAGCCGAAGTGGATCCTGCTTCAAGGAAACCTCGAAGAGAATTTCAAGATTATCTATTAGCACTACCTGGTCACCAGCTTTCCCGATTATTTCATCAACCAGGAGGGGTAGCTTTAGAATTCGCTGCCGTTCAGTCAATTCAAGAAGGGCTCTACTGAGTTCCAGATTCAAATTGACGTATCTAAACCCGGTTTGTTTCGATACCTCCTGTAAAAGAGAGGTCTTATCTGATCCAGACGGACCAACGACCAAAACCAATCGGTGGTAAAGTTCGTGAGCTTGGTTAATCTTATCAATGATTTCTTCAGATGTTAAAGCAGTCACTATTCTCGCGCCTCTTCTTATTCGCCCTCATGCAATCTCCCGTTCCCAAATTTCCATGGAGTTACAACCCATTGTTTTGGAGCCATGGGAAAAGAACTTTTCCTTTTGATCCAAAGAACTTAGGAAAATGTCAATCACCCCGCCGGAAGTTGACCTATTTATACCAAAATTTCAGTTTTATAGCAATTTTCAGTTGGCTCAAAAGTCAGAAGGCAGTACGCAGTAGGTAGTAGGCCGAAGCCCCTCATACGCTAAAGCTTCGGAAGGTAAACAGCAGGCAGAGGTGGAACCGGGTATGGGGGACAAAAGGAGATCACGGATGGCGGGATTTTCGGGGGCAAGATAGAAAAATCGGAAACACTCACTAGATTCTTTGGCCCTTCGGCCGATAGGTACAACAAGACTCAATCTGTCATCATGGTGTCGAAACGCTTTCAGGTCGTATCATCGTCACGGCTTTGAAGCAGCATAGCCCGTTCGCGGTCCAGTTCTGCCTTCAGTTCTTCTTCGCTGGGCAGGTACAGGCGAAAGTAGGGCAGGGGGGTCGCATCTTCATATGTCATTAGATATTTCCACCTCTCTCTGTTACTTGTTGCCAATCACCCCTCTTCGCCTTTTAACTGTTCCGGTGTGCGTTCCTCCAGCCACAGCTTGCAGACATTCTTCCAACCTATCCTGCGCCATTTTCGTAAAGCATAGAGCAAAGCGCATAGCGTAAATACTCACCCCTTCTTTCTGAGCAGCTTTTAAATCTTCAAGAGATGCAATCGCTGGCATATTTCCCTTCATATTTCAAAATCTTAGAGTTGCCCCAATATATCAAAAAAACAACACAATGACAATTATTTGAACTCATTATCTCATAAATTCGATGTCCCTCTGAGCCGTTTTTGTAGAAATCTCGAATTGCTCCGCAAGAGAGGAAGCATTAGGATATTTTTTCGACTTTACATGATTGTCAAACCAGACAAACCGTTCATAAATATTTTTGATGCCCATAAGTTACTTTTCATAAAATATCACTTTTTAGGTTTCTCCGGGATGATTCGCTGATAGTTAGGCGGAGGGAGAAAAACCTCCTCCTTCAATTCTTTCTTTTCCAACTTCTTTACCTCCAATACATCCATCCCCAAACCATAGGCGATAGTGTAGTCCTTTATTAAGATCGGAAATCCATAAGATCTCAGTTTCTCATAGATCTCCCGGCCTTCTTTCATCTCGGATTGAAACTCCTTTGAGAATCCCTGGGCTATCCTATCCATCACCTTCCCAATCTCCTCCATAGCCACATCACGGGTGACCCAATTCTCCTCAATCAATTCCCCATCCGCCAATATCTGAATCTTCTCTGTTCGAAAACCATTGATGATGGCTGTCTCTCCAGTTTTTCTCACCACGATTTTCCTCGCCTTTGGCTTGGTCTCGAGAGCTCCTCCCTTGAGCCTTTTTGCAACCTCCTTTTCCCATTGGGAGAATTTTGTCTCCGCATAACTTTTTGATCGATGATCGATCATGACGATCCGATCGTTTTTAAAGTCTATGATCGTCGTCAGTCCACCTTCTGGATGATCGGTACGAAACTGATTCTCCGAAAAATAAAGGAAGACTGTGGAAGCCCTCCCCTCCATATCCTTCACCACCTGCTCAATGGCCACACCGGCAACGCATTCTTGAGACAGAAAGATCAGCAAAAAAATTATCATCATTCCCTGAATCACTGAGACTATTCTTTTCATTGCATCCTCCCGCAAAATGTATTGAGCATAGCGTCAAGAGCTCAAGGCTGAAAGGTAAAAGTCTAAAAACTTTTAGTTTGACGCTTTAAACTAAAAAATTATAGTGAACGGCTTAAGTAATTTGACGTGCTTATAGCTGTCATTCTGAGTGAAGCGAAGAATCTCAAGGCAATGAGACCCTTCGCTAACGCTCAGGGTGACAACTTTTTTAAGTCGTACTATAGCTTTGAGCTTTTAGCCTTGAGCTTTGAGCTTCTTATACACGTCTTTATAGCTCCGATTCCAACTCCTCTAACTTTTTATTGATCTCCTCCAATTGCCGCAACCACTGGGGATTCACAAACTCCTTATTCCTTGATCTCTCCCTTTTCAATTTTCGGCGAAGCCTCTTATAACCCCTATCCAAATGTTTAAAAAGGTCAGCGAATGTCTCACCGGACTGCAATACTTCCTCAGCCCCCTCCTCCCTTAGCATTTCCTTCTCAAGAGTGAAGAGCACTCTCTTTTCCATCCATTGAGGGATGACTGTTTTGAAATGGAACTTTTGACGGATGATCTCAGCCAGTTCGATCGAAATCTTCTCTTCTCCGTGGTTGACGAAGACTTGGAGTTGGGGATTGTTGAAATGAGAGAGCCATTCCAGCAGCCCTTTCTGGTCGGCATGGGCAGAGAACCCTCCTAAGGTATGAATGTGAGCTTTTACCGAAATCTCTTCACCAAAAAGTCTGACCGTCTTTGCTCCATCGACAAGCCTTCTCCCCATCGTCCCTTCGCCTTGGTATCCGATGACGACGATATGGGACTCTTTTCGCCAGAGATGATGTTTGAGATGGTGTTTAATCCTTCCAGAGTCACACATCCCGCTGGCAGAGATGATGATACCCGCTCTGGAATCTTCATTGATCGCCTTCGATTCTTCCATGGTCTTGGTATAGAAGATCTCAGGAAGTTCTAATGGATTGTCTCCTCCTAAGAGGAGAACTTTCGTCTCTTCATCAAAACAGTCTGAATTTCTGTGAAATATCTCAGTGGCCGAGATCGCCAATGGACTATCAATATAGACTGGGATCGAAGGGATAAAGTTCTCTCTGATCAATTGGCCAAGGGTGTAAATGATATCTTGAGTCCGCTCCACTGCGAAGGCAGGAATTACCACTTTGGCATGATCACGGATCGCTTCCCGGATGATCCTTAATAATTCATTGACAGTCTCTTCCCTCGATTTATGAAGCCTATTCCCATAGGTCGATTCCAGCCATAGGACATCCCCCTCTTCAATTAGAGAGGGGTCTCGGATAATAGGTTGATTCAAACTTCCCAAATCTCCTGAGAAGACAAGTTTCTTCTCCTGACCTCCTTCTTCGAACCAGATTTCAATAATGGCAGAACCTAAGATATGTCCTGCATCCCGGAAAGAAACTCTTACCCCGTCAGCCAAGGGGAATATCTTGTCATAACTAACGGTTTGAAAATATCGAAGGCTTTTCTCTGCATCTTTCACCGTATAAAGAGGAAGCACTTCCTTCTTTCCAGATCTCTGATGCTTTCGATTCTGCCACTCTGCCTCCATCTCTTGAATATGGCCACTATCACGGAGCATGACCTCACAGAGATCAAAGGTTGCCTTTGTACATATCACCTTTCCTCGAAATCCTTCTTTGACCAGTTTTGGGATGAGGCCACTGTGGTCAATGTGGGCATGAGTGAGTAAAACAAAGGAGAGGTCTCTTGGATAATAGGATTGGGTGTTTCGATTTCTATCCTCAATCTCTTTACCACCCTGAAACATCCCACAATCGACCAACCATTTTAATGAATTTTTTTCCAGTAGGGTGGCTGACCCGGTAACGGTCCGAACGCCCCCTAAGAATTCTACTCTCATCATCTACCCTCATAAACCAGTTCTGAATTATTACAGCTCAAAGTTCAAAGCTCAAGGCTCAATGGTTCTGCTTTCAGCTTTGAGCTTTCAGCCATTT
>Ga0315293_10004966_pt1 | contig 12562 bp, 6 predicted proteins | sample YL17G13_20_MG_FD_203071 | JGI IMG/M metagenome (GOLD analysis project Ga0315293, IMG submission 203071) | Sediment microbial communities from Yellowstone Lake, YNP, Wyoming, USA - YL17G13_20 | ecosystem: Environmental > Aquatic > Freshwater > Lake > Sediment | place: USA: Wyoming | collected... | reverse complement strand
CAAAGTGGTAATTGGCCTGAGCAGCCGCTGTAATTGGCACAGAAGTTCCATGCTCATATTGGAATTGACCCTCGCCAGGACTCGATACCGACCCACCTGCAGTAGAGGAGATATTCAACGTATGTTGGCCATGGGATGTTTCCATAGTTGTAAATCGCCATGCCGGGCTTACGACCTTTCGTCCCGTGGAGTCGGTTACGGTGACATACCACTTATATGCAGTCTCCTTTGAAAGGTTCTCCCACACCACCGAGGTATGTGAGCCGCTCACAACACCTGTATTGGTGCCTATCTTACCGAACCAGTCTAAAGGAACATCCAGCGTGAACTGGCTGTCAGCGTCGGTCTCGTAACTACCTAAATAAGGTGAGTACGTCTGAACATATACTTTATCTTCTGCCGGTGCAAATCGCATTATTCGCAGCCATCCGTCTCCACTGACGTTCCGCCCCTCGTAGTCAGCCAAAAGCTGGTGGACCCTGCGACCATTCACTTCATCAGTTCGTGTGTATTCACTGAGTGAGTGGCCGCACAGCACAAAATATACGTTGTCGTTGTTTATGACCAGAGTATTCCAGATACTGTTGCCCTCTGCCAGCAGGCTGCCGTCTGTATTCAAATAAGCGTGGGTAGTGATGATGGCCATGCGGTTAGCGTGAGTCTTCAGCACCGTGTCAGCCCAGCTTATGACGTTACTGCTGGGATTGTACTCAAGATGTAGTATGATAAAGTCCACACCTCCGGCTGAAAAAAGCTGGTAGCTGTTATCATTGCCCGTGTCCGGGTAGTGACCACCATACCACGAGAGGTTCCGATTCTGGTAATGCGTGTATGGAAAATATTGATTGTAATAACCATCTGGTGGTGGGCCTGTTGGCTTATTGTGATTTCCCGGAAGCACTCCATATGCGATACAGGGGTCAGGCAATGCAGGGTTTGAAAGGTCAGCCAAACCCGGGTCCAGCACGCTCATACTGGCTCTTGCCAGGTCGTATTCTGCCGTGCTGGATGGATGCTCAACAATATCTCCCTCGTGGGTAACGAAGACGATATTACGGCTGGCTATGTTGTTCACAATCCACTGTGTTTGCATTGTGAAGATGTGCGAGTATTCCGGAAACTCGCAGTAATTCTGCGAATCCGGCAGGACAACTATAGTAAACTCATCTCTCGCCGAAGGGACCTTACGACCGTAGAACGTAACATTCAATGGGTCATTCTGAGGGTCGCTGACAATCACCTCCAGAGTCGGGGATGTGGGGACACCGGAGGCATCATTAGCGGGAGCCACTAACACCGGTTCGTCAGGGTATCGGGTGTCTATTGTAAGGTGGAAGTCGGTGGGCGCCCAACTTTCCAACAAAGAAGTATTACTAATTAAGCAGTTCCACACGTAGTCTTGTTGATCGGCCAGATCGATAGGGTCAAAAGTCACTGTAGCAACAGTACCTGATAGCTCCTTGTATCCTTTTTGTTCCCACTCGCTTATGTAGGTAACAGTCAGAAACGGAGGATTGCTTGACTCACTGCTATCGAAGTCAACACCATTGCTGCCGGTATCTGTGAGGACGACCCCATAGTTAGGGGCACCATCGCTCCACTCCTGAACAAACTGTGTGATGTTAAAGGCTTTCCATCCTGTGGTGGTGCAGTCTCCATTCAAGGCGATACCGGCGTTTGAGCCGGACCCGTCCGCGCCCGGGTTTGTCCAAAACACGTCGCTGGCCCGTTGGTTCCAGGTCACTTCCCCCTCAACCCAGTTCTCTGTCAACCTGTACAGTTTCATCAGGTTACCTGCATCGTAACAGTTAACCCCTAAAGTCGCGGAAACGATGGTTGAGCCTATTGGCACCCGGCCAGGTCCACTTCCGAATAAGTCGGGGAACTTAATGACAGCGTGAGCATGGGGATTGGCCCCATCCACGTTGATAGCGAGGCTGGTGCCAAAGTTTGTATTGGGCTGATCAGCCGATATTTGGGCATCATCGGTCTGGGCAGACCCGCTGAAAGTTACTGTCGTGGACGAACGGCCGACATAGAGTGTAGCATCACGAAGTTCAACATTATCGGTTGCGGAACAGGTGAAGACCACTCTCGTATGATTTAAAACACTCTCATTAGAAGGTGAGCTAAGAACCACAGTCGGAAGGTGAGGCAAAAGAACTCTAACCGTTCTCTGCTCAGTCATATTGGTTTGACCCTGAATGTTAGAAGCAGAGGCTTGATACGTGTGTATTCCCTCGGCCAAGTAGGACTGACTCACATAAAGAGCCCATTTGTCTGCATCATACTTGCTTAGATTGGAGTAATAGAGCTCCTGTATCTCAGCCGGGCCAAAAGACCTCATGTATATCCTGACTTCATCCAACGAGGAATTGATGAAATCATCATCTTGGGTGTTCTTGCTTCCTATTGAAAGATTTGCATCATTTGAGATGCTTCCGGAAACTGAATCGGTTCCATTAAGCACACCATCAATCCATAATTCGGCCACGTCGCCCCCGGGATCGTTCTTTCTCTGGGCAAAGACGAAATGCCATCTGTTGTCGTTGTAAACATTTGTGGAATAGACGGACGCGTCTGTTCCATCTGTATTGAGTTCCCAGTAGATATAGTCCGTAGGACCGCTCGGTGCGTGCTCGACTTTGTACCATGTGCCCGCGGTGTAGGTGGAACCTTTTCTTATAACGTCTCCGTCATAGTCGTCCCTAGTCAGAATCCAGAACGCTATCGCGAAATCACCGGAACCTGGATTGAGCGAGGACGAATGTGGAACGCGTATACTCTGGCCAACGTCTTCGCCATTACCCGTAAAGTCAAAAGCACCCCCGTATCTGCCGTCAGGAATCCATCTTGGAACCTTATCCGGTGATAATTGTCCATCGCTTAAATAACCATCATTTCCCCAACCTGAGAGGTCTTTGACTAAATCGCCTGGTGCAGCGTCAGCGCCGTCATAATCTTCTCCCAAGGCAAGAACGTTGTCAAAGTTAAACATCAAAACAAGTGAGTCATCGTAAAGCGTGTAGTCTACACCATTCCAATTAAACGTGGCGGTTGCCAAGGCTGCTTCGCTTATAGAAGCCTGAATCTCGACCGATGTGCCTTCAATAATTGCACCATCAGGTGGTGTTGGAGGTTCTACAAATGTTACTTGAGGTGCTGCACTGATATCTGTCACCAAACCAGTGGTGGCAAACATGATTGCCAAAGTGACAAATGCCAGACCCTCTCTCATCTTATATGCTTTCTCATTTTTACCTATTGTTGTGCTTATTCAAGTGTGGCTGGAAAGGAATGACTATTGGGTGCATAAGCGTATGCCGCGCCCGCCGCCAAGCTCTTTTACTCTGTAGCGCCCCTGCGTGGGGGGAACAGCTACCGTAACCGGGCAGGAGAGAGACAATAGGAGTATTCCAAAAACAATCTTTCCTCGCATTTTTATCTCCTTTCAAAACTGTTATTTCTGTCAAGACGGTATGGGGCGGTCCATATTCTTCCTAAATGAGAACCTTGTTCTAACGCTTCTTGGAAACAGCCTATGAACATGTGCAAAAAATTCCAGATGCCCAGCCAAAGATAAACCAAAAAGCGAACAAACAAAGGAATAAATGGACACTCCATACTCCTTCCAAAAGCCTTACTCCATTAAGTAATTTTACAAGCAAGGTCCATAAAAATCAAGAAAATTCTACTCCGAAATGGAATATAAAAAGACTATAAGCCTCTCAAAAAACCGGTTTTTAATTCAGCAAAGAACTCCTGATATTGCCATCATCGTTCAGCTACAGCTGATGTAACCCCTATAGGGGTCAGGATTTATCAGTTTTCCTTGTGCTTTCTTTTCCTAGCTTGCTTGGCCCGGTAACTTGGAACACCCGGTGTCATTGCCGCTGATTAAAAAACACACAACAGATTTCTTGGCTGTATCATCGCGTGCGGTTTATGCAGACGGTCTTTTGAAGAGCGTCTAAAATTTTTGCAGAGAACATTTGACCAACCTGTTCTATTACCTGCCCCGAAAACCGTTTATTCAGAGCTATACATAAGCGAATCAACCGGCAGTTCAGGTATCTTCTATAAAAGGTCATAAAAAATTCAAGTTTTTACTTGAAGTACATACTTTCTGCTATTTTCAACTGCTTTATCTGTTTGCTCTGAAACATCCTGCACATACCTTGTTGCCATTTGTAAATCCGCATGGCCAAGAAGCCTCTGAACAGCAAACGGGTCACCTGACCTGGCGGCAATAGTGGCAGCGGTTATTCGCAGAGTATAAAAACCTGTTCCTTTGGGAACATCGAGCCCTGATTTCTTAATCAACCTCGAAAATTTCCTTGTGCCCTATGATAATTGAAAAGCCGGATAGGTCAGCTATTCTTGCAAAGACCAGATATGATCGGTCAAGCCCGCAGCCATCGCAGGTGTCATTGAATGTCATTTATCATCTTTGTCTTGCAAACGAAGCGTTCTTACCGGCCAACAGAAATTATAGCTATACATTGTAAAATAAGTCATAGCATTATGAACGTCCCAGTCTTTAGAAAAACAGTAACTCTTGCGAACCTTTCGAGCATTGCGGTTGCGATCTGTGCCATTATGCCTTTCTACAAAAGCAGTGTTAATCACCTTGCTAACCGCCGATGTCTCTATGGCAGCTTTCACTTGAGCTTCGCTGCCAAAGATAACACGCAGGTCAATCTTTACTACCCGACCAGACCTTCGAGTCTTGTGAACAGTAGCATACCTCAAATCCCTGTGGGCGACCCAGCGAGTTCCTTTGGGGCGGCCAGGTTTACCGGTTTGTGGGGGCGTAACCTTTACTCCATAAGCTCTCAAGATGGCCTTTTTATAAGGCCTGTACTCATCAGAGGTTATCAAATTCATAATCCTACCAGCGGTTCTTTTCTTAAAATCCTGCACGAGTTTCTTAACATTTTTGGCAGTGCGTTTGCCAGGTATTACACTAACTACCAAACGGTGCTCAGGGTCATAAGCTACATGGTCCCAGTTGTCTGGCCGTTGACGGTCATCTGGGTCATCATCATTACAGCGTTTTTCTTTCTTGCCGACAAAGGCCCACTTCTCATCGAACTGAACTTCTCTGGTTTTTGGGGGAAAACGCTACCAAGTGCTCGTGAAGTGCCTGAGCATGTTCGCCGGATACTGTGGTGTAGCGGGTTACTGTATCTCGATGCACTCCTACCAAACGGCTGGTCTTTCGCACGCCGCAACCTTCACAGATATGCTTTAGCACTGACACCATCTTCTTCTCAGGCAACCGCAGGCCAAACAATGGCGTACCTTTTCGTTCGGAAAATCGCTTCTTGCATGTTCGACAGTATAGCAGCCGGATATGGTTGTTTTTGCCGTACCAGCCGCATACTGTCAGATTATTTGCCCTGCGTTTACCATAATCTGGGCATTTTTTATTCTGGCAACAAAATTTTGAAGGAGCTTTCATTGTCTTACCTCCGGAACTTTAACTGTTTATGGGGCAACCACTTGCCCCTCATTCCGGATATCGGCAAGACAACATAAATTTATTCAATAGTAAAAGGACACAAGGAGATTTGGCAGTTTCTGTAATACTGCTGCTCTTTCATTGACTTCAGAATTCTTTTCATAAGATTCTTCCTTTCCAAACATTCTCGCTCAAATCATTTTTCTCTTCCTGAAGTTTCACGAAGAGCCTTAAGAAATTCCGGATTGACTTGGCCTCCAAGGCTTTGTACCTTGTGCATATCTTCCCAGGCTCTGTCATACTCACCCTTATTGTAGTAGGTAGCTGCCCGATTATTGTAGGCATCAACATACTTTGGATTTATCGCAATGGCCATATCGTAGTCGGCAATAGCCATATCGTAGTTGTCTTTCTCCACATGTGCATTTCCTCTATTGTAATAAGCTTCTGCATTTCTTGGGTTTATTTCAATGGCTTTGGTGCAATCTGAGATGGCTCGATCATGTTCGCCTATAATGTTATAAGCCTTGCCTCTGTTGCTGTAGGCTTTATCGTACTTTGGGAATAATTCAATTGCCTTGCTATATTCTGAGATGGCCAAGTCATATTGTTCTTTAGCATAGTAACAAAGCCCACGATCGTTGTAGGCGCTTGAATATCGTGGATTTATCTCAATGGCCTTGCTGTAATCTGAGACAGCTTGGTCATATTGGCCTTTATAGCGATAGAGATTCCCCCTATTGTTGTAGGCTTCAGCATACCTCGGATTTATCTCGATGGCCTTGGTGTAATCTGAGATGGCCAAGTCATATTGTCCTTTAAAAAAATAGCAACCCCCACGACTGTTGTAGGCGTCAGCATATAGTGGATTTACCTCAATGGCCTTGTTGCAATCTGAGATGGCCATATCATATTGGTACCCCATGGAATAAGCCACCGAGCGATTGAGATAAACGTGAGCAAGGCCTGGGACTATTTCAAGGGCCTTGGTAAAATCTGAGACAGCCTTATCATGCTGGCCTGTAAAAAGGTAGGAAGTCCCTCGATTAACGTAGGCATCAGCGTACCTCGGATTTATTTCAATGGCCTTATTACACTCTGAGATGGCCAAGTCATATTGTCCTTTAGAGCTGTAGACATTCCCCCGATTGTAGTAGGCCTCAGCAAAACTTGGATTTATTTCAATCACCTTGGTGAAGTCTGAGATTGCCTGATCACATTGGCCTATTTTATGATAAACCCTGCCTCTGTTGTTGTAGGCTATATCATCCCTTGAGTTTATTCTAAGAGCTTTGGTGCAATCTGCAATCGCTTGCTCATAGTCCCCTTTCTCATCATACGCTCCCCCTCGGTTGCAGTAAGCATCAGCATATTCAGGACTGATTTCGATGGCTTTGGTAAAGTCTGAGATTGCTTGATCATACTCACCTTTACCACAATAGGCCACCCCTCGTTCTAAGTAAGCTCCAGAATTCCTTTTATCTATCTCAAGGGCCTCGTTCAAGTCTGAGATGGCCAAATCACATTGGCCTATAATGTTGTAAACCTTACCTCTTGAATTGTAGGCTTCTGCATATCTTGGTTTTATCTCGATGGCTCTCGTGAAATCTGAGATTGCTCGATCATACTCACCTTTGCTACTATATGCAAGTCCACGATTTCTGTAGGCTAAGGCTAATATCTCTGTGGAAGGCTTTAGTTTAATGACTTTATCGTAGTCTATTATCGCCAAGTCGTATTTGCCCATCATATAGTGGGCATATCCACGATTTATGTAGGCTTCAGCGCACTCTATGTCTATCTCAATAGCCTTGGTGAACTCTGACAATGCACTACGATATTGACCTTTTTGTCCATATTCTACCCCGAGATTGGAATGGTACTCCGCTGACTTCGGCCCCCGGTCAAATAGATTAGCAAAGAATCCCATAATTGCACCTTTCTTCTTTCACTTATTCATGATGACGAAAGCTGCATCAAAGAGACTTGCATTGGCTCTATAATACCAAAGTTCTCTGTTTTCTTCATCAATAATTAAATTGGAAATTCTGGAAGGAAACTCCCTGGTCAGACTGATACCATAATGTTAAATCCCAACAGTTTTCTTGTATGTTTTCTTGTGGTAAAGCTTTCCTTGATTGTCATCAGTTGGCAGTGATTGACACTTTCAGGGTTTTGGGGAAGTAATAAATAATCTGGAGATTTACTTTTTATAAAATCTTAAATGATATATGGTTATCCCTTGTTGACACTGCATGTCATCGGTATGCACAATAAAAACGGAGAGGCCGGGATTCGATTTGCCCTTTCTTTGTAAGATACTCAATAAACTGATTTTACAGCTTAATTCAAATGATAGCAAGGATTTAAAATCTCTCGTTGATTTACTATTTCTATACGATTTTTTACTATCTCGTGATGCATTTTGAGGGCAATTTGAGGGCAACTTCAAGGGCAATTTTATCTATGCTTGAACAAGCAACGTACAATTGACCCACATGTTCTTACAACAGCGAACGGATATATAAAACGGTTGCATTTTTTATCTTTTTAGTAAATCGTTGATAAAGAAAGACTTATAGAACAAGAATTTTTATAAAATTGGTAGATAACGAGTTCTTCGGTTGTAGCGTAGTTGTAGGTGCTAATCTGGGGTATAGGGGAGAATCAAACATATCCTTTCCTGAGCATTTATCCGGCAGGCGATATCAACTGCGATGGCGAAGTTAACTTTTATGACTTTGCCATTTTGGCATCAGAGTGGCTGTAGTGTAATCTTGACCCTCCAGAAGCTTGCTGGGATTAACACTTTTGCTGCTCGGCCTGGGGCGGTAATGTTGAGGTGGTAAAAACAGATTCTTTTGAAAATTTAGGTTCACCAGCCGTTCTTTGCGTCGCTTACAGTTCTTTGGTTATCGCAGTAACTCTAGGGGCTTTCTTTAGTGGCCGGTCATTCAGCGCTTGTCTCTACCGGGTTCCCTTCAGCACCTCTTCAGCTCTTTTCTTCGTCGTTTCGTTCTTCGATTTCTCAACCACCATTTGAAGCGCTTTCTGGCACTGTTCCTTGGAAACCCCTTGCATGTTCCTTCCTACGAGGTTGACCATCGCGGAGTACGCTTCCTCGGCGACGGCTGGGTCCGCCGCGAGTGTCGTCAGCAGTTCCAGCGCACTGGCGGCTGGGATGTCGCCGATGACCGATATCGCCAACCGCTTTTCCTCAGGCCGCTCGATCAGCGGCAGCAATTCGTTGACCTTGGCCACTTTCTCGTCGTATTTGAGCTTCTTGTCCCCCCGCACATACTGCATGTAACCACGCAACCCCAGCACCTGGTGCGACATCTTCTTGCCTGACTTGGCCAACGTCAAAAGCACTTCCGCCACACCAACGTCCTCGGGCCAATTGTTCGGCCAGGTCGATAACGTGCGCACCGCCTCATCCTGGACGGTCTCCTCCTTGTCATTGATTGCGGATTTAACAGCAGCCAGTGCATCAGGACCACCAGCGATGGCCAGCGCATGCAGCCCTATCATGCGAAGTGAGCTGTCACCGCTCTGTGTGAGGGGCAGAAGATGCTGCACACAACCCACTTTCCAACGGCCACTAAGCGACAGGAGAGCATTCTCGATGCCTGCGCGTTCCTTGGGACTTTGGGTTTTTTGAAGAATCCTCACGAGGTTGGCTGCCTGTTTGTCATCACCGATGACCCCGATGGCTTGTACGGCGGCGCCGCGAACTCCCGCATCAGCATCTTCGACACTCGGCACGATAGCTGGAAGGGCCCCGTCAATTCGTCGTTGCCCTACAAGCTCAATGAGAACTTGACGCATCTTCCCCGCCGCTTGCGGCAGGCGGGCGAGAAGGTCTCCATCCACGTCCTTGCCTGGCAGCCTTGCAAGCGTTGCCTTCGCCGTTTGTGCCAGTTCTGCATCGCCCTCGACCGCGGCATCCAGCAGCACTGGCACGCAAGAAATGTTACCCAAGCATTCCAGCACGCTGACGGCCGCTATTCGCAGCTTTTTTGGGCCACTTTGTGCCGCTCTGAGAACCGCTGGCAATACGGCATCGTCGCTGCGATCAGCCAACGCAAGGAGCAACAAGGCCTGCCGGTCCGGGATTAATCTGTATAACTCGACTGCTAGCGCTTCGGTCACTTCGCGGCCTGGAAGCTCGCGGGCCGTGCGCAAACCGATGCTGAACCGCGATTTGTCCGCCGACCTTAATTGCTCAACCAGTAGCGGAACACCGGCAGACTGCCGGGCCAGAATCGCCCCACGGGTCGCCTCAAGAAGATTCTGCTTGGGCACGTTCGCCTGACGGACCGTATCATACAACTTCATGGCTTCGGCGGGTTTTTCTTCGGCAAGGAACCTCTCCGCGCACAGGATGCATCCTTCAGCAACCGCCGGGCGAACCCTGGCTGGCGCATCGGCCAAGAATTGATCGAGAGCCTTGGCGACCTGATCGCCGCCGATGCGGCCTAAGGCAGCGGCCGAGGCCGACGCAACGTCCAAGTCAGCATCATTAAGCCTTTCTATAAGCCCGTCGACTGCTCCCACATCGCGCCGACTACCTATCGAATTGATCACCCCGATTAGCAGCAAGCCCTGCAACTTACCCATCGCACCGCGAAGGGCCTCGTCTGCGGCCGGACCAGGAATCGCCTCCAGAGCTATCCGTGCCCATGACGCCAGTCTCTCATCCGACAGGAGTGCTGCCAGTGCTGGGGCCGCGTCCTGAGTGCCATAAATGGCCAATTTTTTGCAAGTAATCGCTTTGTCCTGGGCCGGTGCGTCTGACTGGAGTACACTGATCAGCTTACGCTGCCTTTCCTCGCGGTAGTTCTGGTTATCGGCAGTGGCAACACGTTTTTGGCCGGTGGCCATCGCTGAAGCCACCACCGCAATGGAAACAACACACCATGCGAAACATTGATTTTTAAACATCATAATTATCCTTTTAGTCATATCGGCCCTTTCGAAACACTGAACACTAAAGCCGCCACGGTTCGCGCAGCGCCTCGGAACGTAGCCGGTTGGCTTCATTGTCGCCGATGAACTCGTTCTTCTTGGGGTCGTAGTAGAGCTTGCGGCCTAAGAACAGCGCGATGTTAGCCGCATGACAGGCAATATGCGAGTGGCAGGCCACGTCGGCGTTGGCCCGCGGCTGACCTCGCGACTTCACGCAGTCAAGAAAATCACGCACGTGGAAGTCCGCCGGATAGCCGGCGATTTTGGCACGACTTCCGGTGAGTAACGCCGTCGAACTCGCAGCTAACTCGCCGTCATCGCCTGTCTCCACCCAGCCTGCGTCACCTTCAAAACGCACCGGGCACGAGCCCAGCGGGAGCCATCCGTCGTTGCGCATAACCAGCTTGACACCGTTGGCATAGCGCGCGTGCAACTGGCCACCCTGTTGCTCGTATTCCACCGGGGCAGTCTGATCGGCATCGTTGGCCCACTGACAGATATCCACACAATGGGAACCCCATTCCAGGCATCCGCCACCTACCATGCCACCACCTTTTTCGAAGTTAAAGCCATCGAGGAGTCGCCGGTTGAACGGTCGCCAGGCCGCTGGCCCGAGGTACAGGTCCCAGTCCACCTCCTCTTTGGGAGGTTCTGGTTCTGCCGGGGCCCAACCACTGGTCTCGGTCCCCAAGCCACCCGGATGGGCGTGGAGCGTTTTGAGCTTACCGAGCTTTCCACTGCGGGCCAACTGGACTGCGAAGGCGAAATTGGGCAGGCTGCGGCGCTGCGTGCCAGCCTGGAACACACGGCCTGTCCGGCGGAACGTCTCGGCCAACGCCAGGCTCTGCGCGATGTTCTTCGTGCAGGGCTTCTCGCAATACACGTCCTTACCGGCCTTAGCCGCCAAGATAGAAGCGGTCGCGTGCCAGTTCGGACCCGTGGCTATCAACACCGCGTCGAGGTCACTGCGAGCCAGCAAGTCGCGCATATCGATGTACATGGCACAATCCTGGTTGCCGTACTTGGCATCCACCATTTTCTTGACGGCCTCGCGGCGATTAGCCCGTACGTCGCAAACAGCCACGAACTGCACGTCCGGCTCCTGCAGGAAACATCCCAGCACGTAAGTACCCCGATTACCAATCCCTATGCCACCCAGCACGATTCGTTCGCTTGGAGGCACACTGCCATCCTTGCCCAAGACGCCGATTGGAATCACCTGCGGCGCCACAAGTAAGGCACCAGCCTGGACTGCGGTCTTCAGAAACCGCCGCCGGTTGAGATAAACTCCTTCTTCACACATGCTTGGTCTGGTGTTGAGTAAGTGTTCACGAGTTACAGTTGTCACACTTTTCATTTTTCTTCCTTCTCATTTCCTGGCACAAAAAGTTTAGTACTTCGATTCTTGCCGAGGTTGGTCGAGATTATCAAATATAATTTCGTCTGACATTTAGCATTTATGCTACACACAAACACTCTTATGCTTCTTAATGCCATATCATACAAGAAATTCCCTTGAATATCCACAAATCGAACTGCGAATTCGCACATCGTTCTTTTAATATTACCAGAAACTCTAAAAATGGCGGTCCAGAACCATTCTTGCCCCGCCATCTTGGCGTACGGCAACCATTACCTGCGTGGGAAGACCCAGTTTTCCAGCATTGCCAATATGCATCCTGCAGTTCACTAACCGTTCTTAGCGTCACTTTCCCCACGGCTTGCTTTTCTGGCTGTGGTTTTATGCTATGTGGATTGGGCGGGGATAGATTCCGACAGTTAGCACACGGATATATAAAACGGTTGCGTTTTTTACATTTTTAATAACTCATTGATAAAGAAAGACTTATAGAACAAGAATTTTTATAAAATTGGCAGATAACGGGCTTCGCGGTTGTATTATGGTTGTATATGCTAAAACAATTTCAAGCCTTTAGAATCTGTTCAGAAAATTCTGTGCCCCAAAGGTATCGAGGGTTCAGATCCATCCTGTGCGCGATGATACAGCCAAGAAATCTGTTGTGTGTTTTTTAACCAGCGGCAACGACACCGGATGTTCCAAATTAGCAGGCCAAGCAGGAAACGAAGAGGGGAAAAATAATTGACGTTGGTCAGTTGTCTCAAATTGAT
>Ga0315293_10004961_pt1 | contig 12566 bp, 30 predicted proteins | sample YL17G13_20_MG_FD_203071 | JGI IMG/M metagenome (GOLD analysis project Ga0315293, IMG submission 203071) | Sediment microbial communities from Yellowstone Lake, YNP, Wyoming, USA - YL17G13_20 | ecosystem: Environmental > Aquatic > Freshwater > Lake > Sediment | place: USA: Wyoming | collected... | reverse complement strand
GAAGCCTGACCAAGTGCTTGCGTACGCATGTCAAACTTGACAACACGCTGCACAAAAGGCAGCTTAAAATGCAAGCCGGGAGTGCTGGGAATTTGACCCGCTTGACCGAACGTCAAGAGAACACCTTCCTGACCTGACTCGATGGTGTAGAACGCGCTAAAAGCCGCAATCACCAACACCAAAACCACGATGCCCGTAAGCACCGTCTTCACAACCGTCTTAACCGGATCAACCGGCTGGCTTTCGCCGAATTTACTTGCCATTCTATATCACCCTTTTACACAGTTTTTACGCAGTCACTCCATCTTCAATATGCCGACCTGCGTTTTCGTCGGCGATACTGTTCACTTCAGTTATAATCGCTGCTTCGTCACCGCAGTTCTGCCAACCATTGATGAGCCACGAATCGTAATACAAACTCACCTTGGTTGAGTTGCGAGCGAATAAATTGAGCTTCTGCAGCAACGACTTGTCGATCAGGCAATACTTGTCCTCCTGACTTGAACTAATATCACTCTTCACATACACCGTCGTCGTTTTCCAAATGATGCCGGAATCCTCGATGGCGGTGATCTGTCCGACATGCTTACCATTCTGCACCGTTGTGTACTGAACACCCGTGATGTTGAAAATGATAAAGCATATAGCACACGTGATGCCGAATGCCCACAGCACAACCGTCATTGCACCTTCATCGAGAAATGACTTATTGAGGAAAAATAAGATAACCGCTATGACGACGAAAAATATTCCTATCAACATAAACGCTCCGCCAATATCCATTCAAATCACCTTTTTTTCTTCAAACACGCAGCACACGTCACATCTTTCCACATGCGAGAAGCATTGTGAACATAACCCCCATCAGGACCACACACAGGATAACCTTCATTCTTGTATGTGACTGCATTATTTCTTGTGTATAACTTGTGAACGACATTGTTCTGCTTGAAAGGTCTTTTGAAATGCGTAACGAGCTCGATTCCTTTCTTCTTTGAAAGAAACGGCACACACTGAGGCTTTGCGTCAGGATGCTCTTTACACACCCCAACATCAGTTATCTCTTTACAAACAAAGCATCTCTTTCGTTCGTCAGACTTAATGATGAAGCGCAACTCAGTTGAACCATCGGCATTCTTATACTCATTCTTGCACGTACAACGCTTGCCGACAAACTTCGTACGCCCATCGTCGATCCACTTACCGCAAACCATGCATGTAGGCATATCAATCACCACCATACACTAATTTCGTGCAAGTGCATTTTCCTTTATTACCTTGACACTTTGGAACGAACGGAGGCCAATTGCAAAAAACATGCGACTTCTTGCCGTGGCCACAGATGCACTTATTCATCAGTTCACCTTCACACGTTCCCGACCATCCTTGTAATTAGCACGATAATTCACCGGAAGCAACATTCTGATAGTCTCCTCATCATGTTTGACAGTACCGCTCAATTTCAATCCCTTTTTTTCCATCAATTCACCTTTCTCAAATTCCGACGCATGACCATCACATTACGAAGCTCGTAATTGTCATCAAATATCTCAATCTTAAACGTCTCATCCAAAGGATTGCCACCCGCTGTTGGACCATTCGTATCGACAACCGTACCCTCTCGACCTTTGAAAAAACCACCAATAATCAACACATCATCCTCATAACTCAATTCCATTGTACCATTGTCAACATAAACTGCTTGCTGCGTTTGCGCAGTTGATTGAGACATCTGTTTCACACTCTTGTTTTGCTCCCAAGTTATTCGAAAAAACGCTGCAAATGTGCTGCACACTAATAGGAAAATAAGGATCAGCACCAACCACCAAACAACCTTCTTATCTCGTTCAGTCATTTTCCATCCACTCCTCACGTGAGACATACAGGATCCAAGCGCACCACAACATTATTGCTGTGACGCTCACCGTCGCAAATATCTTGCCACCCGGAACAGCAGTTAAAAACTTGAAATCGGAAATCTTGCCACTGAACTTCATGATATTGATTGCCAAGTCGAACGCCAAGTAAACAATCACTGCGTGAGCTGCAATCTCCCAATTTCCCCACTTCACACGAGGCAGCAAAACGTGAAACACCACCATGAGGATCAGGGAAACGACACTCGGCAGCAGGACGAATAACAAACCTCCCGCAACCGAGCTTATATCGCCAATCTTCGTGATGTAAGGATGCGCCGGGTAATGCCAATCGTAATTTATTGTGCCACTGATACCTTGCAATCTTAGGGTGATTGCGTGGAGTTGCTCGTGGATGAGATTCGGCCACAGCCATAACGCCAGCAAAAACACTGATACGAATATGACTATGTGACGCAGCCTTTTGAGAAAAGGCTGGCGAAAACGACTCAAGTTCATATTTCATCTCCCAACACACCTTCTCACCGGCAAACTAAAGCAAGACCCTTAACCTTAATCGAGTCCTCAACACCCATGCAATTGCATATCTCCTTACGCTTCATCATGACATCAGTGATGAAATTAGCCCATTCCCTCAGATCACTAATACCAAGCACACTCGAATCCTTAGTGAATGAAAGCTCCTTTGTCACGTTGAAAAACTGCCCGAAGATGTGGAAAACAACCTCATCGGACACACCAACACCGAGACCCTTGAGCGTCGGAAACCTCGGCAACTCAACACGCGGCTCGTGCTCACGCATCTGTTCGCTCGGCTTGTGCTTGATCGCCGCTTGCGCAAGCTCAATACGCTGCTTATCAAATGACTTCGGCACGAACGGATGGTTCTGCTTCATGTACGCCTCGTGCGCACGCTTACTCTGCTCAGCATCCTGCAATCCAAGCTTCACCGCTCGCGAATAGATGCTCTTTATCGTACGGTGCAACTGCTTGGCAATATCACCCGCAATCATCTTGCGATAATTTTCATTAAGGAACTTGTCCTCATCTGCAGTCCAAGTCTGATACTTCTGACTCAGAGCGGCTTTGCGAGTGACCCACGCTTTACGCATCGCATCTGAGCGATTAGCATGCTCAACCACCGCCTTCGCAGGGTTCGCCTGGTTTTTTATCTGATGCTGTTGCCAAGTCCTTTTGTCAGTCGGCACCCACTTACCATCGACCCAAATTGGCAGACCTTGCTTGGTACGCTCGGCATTGATTTGAGCAGTATTCTTGCCGCGAGTGTATTCATACTTGTAGATTCCTGGCGTGTTACCACGATTCATCTTCGACTTCTGCTTCTTATGCACAGGAACGAATACCTTCTTCTCCTGAACAGGTCGAGGATAGACACTCTCTTCCTCAACCTTCTCAGTCCAATCACACCCACGATACGAATCCGCAATACGCATAACCATATCCTTAACTTGATCATCCGTACCTTCAATCTCAAGCTTCATAGTACATACCCCCTTATTGTTTTTCATCACTTCCCAAGGAACGCCTTTCGCATCAACTCCTCACCAGAAGTCTCACTCTCATCGACAGGCACTTCCTCTTGCTCTTGATCGTCAACCGGATCAACCATCACCATTGCACCCCCTGGTGGAAGACCTCGATTCACTGGATGCGCAATTAATATCGGCGCATCCGACACCTCACGCTCAAGCACAAGCTGTCCTTTGTCGTTGACAACACAACGAATCTTCTCACCAGGCTTGATACCCGCATTCTTAACCCACACCGAAGGCAAGCTAATCAAGAGGATATTATTCCCCTTAATCACCTTCCTCGCAGTCAATTCCATAGCCATTCCAATCACCCGAGTATTTTATCGCGTCATAACAAAAAGAGTCATCAACACCACAACAATAGGCGCAAACATGTACGGCAACGCGGGATACGACTTCTCCTTACGCGACATCGCGAAAAGAGCCAGCAATCCCACGAATTCCGCACCCATCAACCAAAACATCATCACAGGGCTCGACTTGAAGAAAGCGACCGGCACAAAAACGAGGAAAAACAAATCCCCACCACCAAGAATGCCAAACTTACCCTCTTCCTCCTTCGCAAACCCGACACCAGGAATGATGCGCTTATCAAGGAAGGCGTGAGCCATCACCTGCATCGTGCCAAGCTTCCACACAGCCACCGCATCATAGACTGCAGCCCCTGCGAAGATGAGCACCGCCGCAATCGGTGGGGCCATCGACCCAATAAGGCAAGCCGCCGCCGAGATAAACAAAACATTAAACAGGTTGCTCGCCCACATATAACGCTTCGTTCCTTCCCAACTCGCCTGCATCTGCTTAACAATGTACGCATAGAACGACATCACTATGAGAAACACTGCGAGGAGGGCGAGCATGTTATCAATCCAATTACCTGAAGACCCCACGCCGAAATGCGCCGCAAGATCAGCAATGACGAACGCAGTCAACGTGATGAAGACATCATCAATCTGAATCTTCGTCTTCTTGATGAGGAAATACCACATCGTCGCTCCAACGAGCATCAACCCAATGACCATGCCTGCGAGAAGCAAAGGATCGATTGTCAATGGCTCGACGCGCCTGTCGACGTAGGGCGCTGCGATGAGTCCCAGGATGCCGCAGAGTATCGTCCAGGAGAGTATGATAAAAAGGTTTTTCAATGGGTACTTCATCTTCGCACCACCACATGCCAAAACTCTATTTTTGGCATCTTAGAACCCCGCAGACTTTGCGAGCTTGTCAGCGGCATTAAACGCCATTCCTGATAAGCTAATGTCGCCGTCGCCGTCTTTCTTTGCCTTCTTTTTCTTTTTCGTTCCTACAGCCCGAAGCTCATATGTTACCATTTTCGTACCTCCTGAAAACAACACCTAACCTAATGGAAGTAGTGTACCATCACTACTTAATAAATGTTATGATTCCCTCATGGTTTCCTAGAAGCAATACCTATCTGAACATCCTTGTCATTGACTATAAACTCTACCATGAAGCCGAGCATCCCATTGACTGAAACAGGGGTTATCTGCTCGATTCGCCGACCACTCGTTGGTTCTCCAAGAAATTGGTTCACATCCTTTTCCGACCAGAAGACCTTAACTTGCCTCATCTTTTGTCACCTCGAGTTCTTTATCAAGCTCTTTCCTTATTAGTAGAGAAACATCGAGATTCTCATCCTTCGTCATGACACCATGACAATCAGCATTCTCACACAAAACTTGCGAAGCATGACGCGGCTTGAAGAAATTCTTACACACTGGACACTTTACTTTGTATGGCAACACATTATACAACCCCACCACATTAATCGTTAATGAATAAACTATGAGTGATGACAAAGAGAATCATCAAGCAGCTAACGATAATTGATACGATGACGAGCCACGAACGCTTCTCACCCTTGCGCACTGAAATGATGCCGAAGATGAGACCGACGATACTCGCAAGAACGATAATCGGCACGGTAACATCCCACCAATGATCATCGAATGAGAGCACCTTGAGACCAAAGACGAGGAAACAAGAGAGAACGGCCACGGATAAGAAGAACGTGTTGAGATAGACCGACCATTTACCATACCATTTACCATACTGCATCGCATTCATTTCACACCCCATTCTTCAATTCATTCTTCAATTCATTTTTTATCTTTTCCACATGCCTTTCAAGATCGGCTAAGTTGCATTTGCGACAACCAAATCTCTGTTCTGTCGAATGCTTCTCACATCTGCACGGATGATTCTCAGCATCCTCTTTCTTGTCGTACTCCATTCCACAACCCACACAATGATATTTCTTTATCAGCGTCGCCTTACAATACGGGCAGTACGTAAACTTTTCCCACGGATTGTCAAGAGCATTCGCTGAGAATCCATGAGTTTCATCATTCGGACAGTTTACATCAAATCTGAACGTGTCATTAAAATATGGATATGACATATCAATCACCTTTAAATCTTACACACTCCACAATAGCGCTTCTTCCTGCGTAATACGCTCGAACTTGTCCGATCCTGACAACGCCAGGAATTTCACGTATCGATCAGGCCAATCAGCAATGTCCGAACGCCACACACCATCCTTGAAATACTTACCGGTGACGTGAAGCACTTCATCAACAACCACTTTGTTCTTTCTATAGAAATTGTATCTGACAATATAAATGATATCGACTTTTATCACCTTGCCTTTCTGATACTGCTGCAGCTCGCGTATCGTAACCTTGGCGTATCGACGCTTCTTGACAGTCATTTTTTCTTCGCCTTATCTTTTGAGCCGATGCCGTTGACCCACAGCCAGCGCAACCCCTCCCATATAATAACTATTGCAAACATAGACATCTTACCAAAACCAACAAGAGTCATCCAAATACCATTAGAAAATTCTAGAGCACCTTCCAGCAACGTATCGATTGAATGCTCATCCATTATGCTTTTATCTTTTGCTACTGATTTTTCTGAATATTGTTCCACTTCGAGAATGCCTTGCACCGTTTGCTTAAAATTATCCTTCGTAAACTCATTCGGGGCCAGAAACGTCGTCTTGATCCTTTTCATCACATTCACCTCCATTATCTTTTTGTTGCTGTTCCTTTTTCCAATCAGCAGGGAAAGAAGGGTAATGGTGAGAACTGAACACAAGAGAAATCCTCTCAGGCCAAGCGATCTTCAACTTCTTAAGATCATGCATCACGAGTAAACCCTTCATGTATTTCTCGAATTCTTCACTTGTTAGAGCACCTTTGAGCGAGTTGCAAGGAAAACAAGCAATAGTTAAATTCTGTTCGTCGTCCGTGCCACCGCGAATGATAGGCAACTTATGATCGATCGTCAGATACAACGGATTCGTGCAACCGCAGTAAACACACTTCTCTTCATGCTTAGCACGAATCTTATTCCGCCACTCAACACGCTCAACAGCTTCACGCATGCTCGCCGTTGTGTTTGTGCTTGCGAGTTTTGCACTCATAATCCCAACCTCCTACTAAGCTGATACGGATTAATACACAACTCCCCACCATCATATATTGATGTTGAGAGTTCTTTTATGATGTCTCGAGTACGCTGCTTATCGAGACAAAACTCCGCAATCCTTTCCTTCACAACATTTTCCTCAATAGGCAAATTCCAAATTGAATAATTTGACGAACTTTCATCAGAAAAACTCGGAAAATCTTCTTCGAAGCTCATAAATCCTCACCCTTTTTTATCGTGAAGGCGGACATCGACTCAGTCAAGAACGGCTCTTGAGCTTCACTCTTTCGTTTCAACGCAATGCGTAATGTTTCGTTGTTGTCGCCCGCAATCACCGTCATAGAACGATGTTCGTGCCAACTCACAATATAAACTGATTTCCCAGATTTTCCCATGTTTCATCACCTTTTTGTTTTAAACTTCCACAAGCATAATCTCCTTACCAAAAGAATCTCTCAACTGCGCGAAAACCTGCTTCGGCTTAGCGATTGCTTTCGTCACCGTTTCTTCAAACTCAGGCAATCGCTCGAATAACTCCTTGCGCAACTGCATATAGCAGATCGCACCATCCTCATTCGAGCGATTCGTAAGATTAATATCCTTCGTCGACGTGTTCCCGACATCGCTTGAGCCGACATCGGTATACACAAGAGCAAAGAACGACGACGTCTGCATACGACTGTAACGACTACGACCCTGAGAAAACCTCAGAATCTTCGAATACTGCATGCGACGATATTCCTTGAAGACCACTTGATTGTTCAACGGCACGTCGATATAGGTCTCACACTTCAATGACTTCGTATCGCCGACGATGGCTGCGAACCTCTCAAGCTTATCAGCCCATCGCCAAAGATTCTTGTGTTCATTCATTGATTTGATTATCGCATCCTTGTACTGAAGAATCAACTCAACCTCAGAAATCTTCTCAATCGCACGCGACACCTTATCACGCTTGATACCAAAACCGAACTTGCCGACCGTAACTCCCGCATGGCGTTCTTCACCTTCTTCCCTCTTGAGAACGTCAACGGTAGTTGAGCACATATTCTTGAAAACAGCGAAGAAAATACGCTTGAACTCACGCTCATTCTCCTCATTACCAAGACTACTGACAAGCTCATGCAACTTAGCAAGATCCGCCAAATCCTTCTCAGAAACTGCGTTATATTCGAGAATAACCTTGCCAGCAAGCTCCGTATAATTCTTCGTCATGTTGGCTTCCTTAGCTTCGAACTCACTGCGAACAGCCACCATTTCCAAACCAAGACGCTCAAGCTCCGCAAGCGTCAGTTCAGGAACGGGCTTTGTCTCAGCATAATCCTCGAAAATATTCGTCGTCATCAAATCGAATAACATCTTCAAACCTCCTTCATCAATAGCTGTTTGTCATACTCGAGACTCGCCTTGTCTTGCGAAGGAAAAAACTTCTTCTTCTCAACGATATTTTCCAAAACACTGTAATCATCGAATGACATCGTCACGAATGTTATGGCATTGCCGTTCTGACGAATCACGATACACTTCACAATGTAACTTTTCTTGTTCGCCACAAAACTGAGAATCGCCGTCCGAGTCACAGTTTCAGTTATCGTACCAGATGACAACACGCACATCCCCCGCACCCACACTCATAAGCTTCCTTGCAAAAAAAAGCCAATCAACAACATACGACGCAGCACAATGCTTATCGTATTGCTTCTTGTCAGACCAGGAATTTCTTTCTTTTGCCGTTAGTTTACACCAGTTCAACGAAGGCTTCTGGAAATAATCACAGAACGCTTCCAAATCTTTGTAATCAATGACTGTCAACGAATGCGCATCGCTTCCCCACGCTTCATAATCATCTTTAATCTCTTGGCAGACATCTTCGGGCAATTCACTACTTTCTTCAAAGAAAGGCCCGTCGTCACCACGAACACCCGAGAGCTTCCCGAAAAGCTGATAGTTCCTACGCGAAGGCAGAGCGCCGACAAAGAACCACTTGCCATCAAAGAGAACTTCCATCGATGAATGTAAGTCAGCTCCCAATTTCAGACCTCATACAATAGCTTGAGCTTCTGAGCTTTTGTTTTGCTGATGATTCTCAAAGACATATTCTCCATAGTTCTCTCTTCACATTTTTCACCACTGTTTGAAACAACCCTGGTACGTCGCGTAGGACCGAGATACAGCATCGGACCTTGATGCACCCAATGATTATCACCATTCGCATCTTTGAAATATCTCGAACCTTGTTTTGGCGCATATTCCCAAACAGAAACACCAGTAAAAACATCTCTCGACACAAAATCCTTAATGACGAGTTCGTGCTTGCGAACTTCCTTAACCAACCCAATAACTTCATATATTGTTGGCTTAATCATATCGAAACCACGTTTGATCGTCAGAATTATGTATTTCCCTTCAAGACCGAGCGCGTTCTTACGAAACGTCTTTCTTGTTAGCTCGATAACCATTACACACCCTTCAACAACCTGCGACGATCAGGATGCTCACGCCATTCCTTGACATCTTCAGACAACTCCTTAAAATACCTTTCACCGCAGGCAAGACACATGTTGACATTCATCATTACCGGATGAACACGGAATTCTCCCGCGTCCATTTGCCGCTTGCAGAAAACGCAACCCGTAGGCCGAGCGTTCTTCTGAACCTGAACAAAATACTGGTTCGACTTCGACTTGAGACGCGGCAACATCCAAGACTCCTCCGGAAGACCATTCGCTTCATCAAAATGAGTGGGAAAGATATCCATCAGCCAACCTCATTATATTTGCTTGAGTAAAGACTTCTGACGCCAACCCTGCACGGCATCCTTGGCATAACGCTTAGCGACGAATTTAAGACCGTTCGCCTTGAGGAAATTGTAGAGTATATCCTCTACTTTTTCGAATGTCAGCTTAGCAGGATCAACATCACGAGTGATGAAACAAACCTTTTGACCCTGGTACACTTGGGAAATCACACTTTTGAATTCAGACGTTGACACCTGCACAAACTCAACACCAGTGTGGGCCTTGCTAATCTCATACATCGCATGCGATTGGTGCTTACTGGTCGAATTCGAATACCTACTCTTGTTCCACAACACCATTTTTGGATAGTCAAGCCACTTGGCGACTGGAAACCAAGTGCCGTAACTCCAAAGAATACCTTCAGAAACATAGAAATGTTTACCCTTCACATCATTCGAACCATTCGCAAATAATTTTGCTACTTCCGTATGATTAACCATTTTATCTTCACCTTTTGAAATTCCACATTTACCACTTTTTCTAATCATTCGCTTTGACGATTACATCTTTCCATTGCCGCATGACGGGGAAGTGTGGACCACAATGATGCTCACCACAAATAAAACATTCGAGCTTGTGCGTGCCGCAATACTGCATATTCTTCATAGGCTTCGACTTGCAACCTCGCTGCGCACATTTGCGACGCTTCTTACTTCCACTCGTGACCATTTTCACACATCTTTCAAGAGTTTACGCTTATTAACCCAAGCAATGTATTCCTTCCTTAGCTTAGACGGCATTTCATGCCCGAACTCCTTGAGAACCTCGTCGATAACTGAGCCGTATATTAGATGTCCTAATTTAGACGTGAAGTTACCATCCTTGAAAACCATCATACTCCGATCATCATCGTCAGAACCACTGATGTATATCTCGCCATTGGCCACTTCAGCCAAGAACTTCCAACCCTCTTGAACATTTTCCACCCAACGCATCTCTTCTTCTCCATACACTGAGTGATCTTTCTCGTTATCATTGGTCGTCATGTCACAATCTCCAATGTAACCCTTGTCTTTATCACTCAACTTCCGCGTGAGATACTTCGCTTTGATAGCATCAAACTCCTCTTTTGATACCTTCGCGTCGAGCGAGTACGTAACATAATAATCGTAGCCCATTTAACATAACACCTCACATTTCTTGCAACAATAACATCTTCCGAGCATCATCCATTCCTCCCGGAACAACCATTACGCGACCTTCTGGATGAGACTTATGAGTGAAAGCATAATAATCAAGGCCATTGCAAACAACTTTATCGAATTTGATGGCAATCTCACTCCTCACCACCATCATACTCGATTTCATTCTCACTCTCAAATAATCGACATGTGGAGGTTTAGTGAGTGACCATAAAGGAGAGACAACAACATCACCAACTTTCAAATCACCCCATCGCTTCTCAACTTCTTGAATCATTATCACATCTCTTGCATCATCAGCATCTTGCGTGCCGCTTCTATGCCGCCGATAAGAATATCGCAACGACTGTCGAGCGGAGCGGTCGCAGTATCAAAATTCTTCAAACCGCGCGATGTAATCACACCCGTCTTGACACGCATCAACTCATCATCACGAAACTTGATTTCCATGACTTCAAGATACCTCGGTGGAAAACCATCATGACGAACGATGACGTCACCAACTTGCACGTCTCGCCACAACTTCTCAATCTCGTCAATCATTATGTCACCCTTCACAAACTCTCGTCCGGATCTCCATCGTGCGCAGGCTCGAAAACCTTATCACCATCTTTCAACGTATGGACCCGAACCTTCTTCAGCACGTGGTGGCAATTAAAGCGTTCTCTCCCTTCTTCTTTGTAGCCGAAGAGCATCGGCGGCTTACCACTCACGTTTCTGCATTCCGTACAAAGCCAACCAATAAAATCATACTCCTCACCACCATCATACTCGATTTCATTCTTCACCTTATTCCTACCCGAACCAGTTGAAGAAATCATAATGACTTAACCATCCTTCATCTTCAAACCATCCTTCGCAAGAGCCTTTTGAACACCACACTTGCCACAGAAACCATATTCAACCGTGTGTGTCATGCAATGACAAAAAACACAAAGTGAAATATCATCCTTATCCATTGCTGTTCACCCATCCATCATTTCCGACGAAACTCACCAAAATATTTTTATATGACCATTTCTCAACATATGATGTCTATGCTTACTACACAAAAACAAATCTTTTTGTCCGCTTTACACCTTTGTATAAATATTTGGAATTAACCATCCATTTTCACCACATATCCGTAAGGAATTTCTTTCAAATCAGATATCCCCCCTTTCGAAATCACCCAAATTGTGTCGAAACACCTGTAATCATTCTTATTTCCAAATGGCGTCATTCCGTCTGTAAAAACGCAGACGACCATCGCTGCAGGATTCGTTTTCTTTACGAAATCAAGACCCTTGGGAAGATCGGTACCACCCCCACCTTGTGGACTTGTACTGAGAATCTTGGCGATCTCACCATTTTCAACAATGTATGAGTTGTGGACATCAGCATCGACGAACGTAACCCGCATATGAATGTGCTGCAACGACTTCGCAATCGCAACAACCTCACTCAAGAACTCAGTCAATTCATCCCCACCAATACTACCTGATGTATCTACTAACACTTCAACATCGACAGATTCTCGAATGACACTCGGCAAGAAGATACCCAACGCATGGGATCGCTTGCTCGGCTTGTGATACGACCAATCAACAGGTGATCCACTATTCTTTATATACCTCAAGAGCAACTCCTTCCATCTTACTTTGGGCTTGAGAATGTCTTTCAAGATACGGTCGAGACCCGCTGGCACTTTTCCCATGTTTTTACTGTACTGGGCCGCGTTCGCCAGGTTGCCACGCCAGC
>Ga0315293_10004960_pt1 | contig 12568 bp, 9 predicted proteins | sample YL17G13_20_MG_FD_203071 | JGI IMG/M metagenome (GOLD analysis project Ga0315293, IMG submission 203071) | Sediment microbial communities from Yellowstone Lake, YNP, Wyoming, USA - YL17G13_20 | ecosystem: Environmental > Aquatic > Freshwater > Lake > Sediment | place: USA: Wyoming | collected... | reverse complement strand
GCTCGCCGTGCTGTTCTCGGACATCAGGAGCTTCACGACGATCTCCGAGAGCATGATGCCCGACGACCTGGTGAACTCACTCAATCGCTACTTCACCGTCATGGTCGACATCATCATGTCGCACCATGGCATCGTGGACAAGTACATCGGCGACGCGATCATGGCCTTCTTTGGCGCGCCCGTGAAGCGCGAGGACGACGCGATGAGCTCCGTGCTGGCAGGCATCGAGATGACGGAGGCCCTGCAGGGGTTCAACGAGGGGCAGAGGGCGGTGAACAAGCCCGAGTTCCACATCGGCGTGGGGATCAACTACGGCGTGGTCACCGTCGGGAACATCGGCACCGAAAAGAAGATGGACTACACGGTCATCGGGGACATGGTGAACCTCGCTTCGCGCCTGGAGGGCCTCACCAAGACCTACCACCAGGGCCTGATCATTTCGGAGAGCCTCCACTACAAGGTGAAGGACGAGTTGGCCTGCAGGCTGCTGGACTCCGTCGCCGTGAAGGGCAAGACAAAGGGCGTTCGGATCTACACGGTGAAGAAGTCCCTCGACCCCCGCGAGAAGGAGGCGTGGGAGTTCCACAACGCCGCCATGGACGAGTACTACAAGAGGAACTTCCGCCGGGCCGTCGCGCTTTTCACCGACGTGAGCCAATTGCTGCCGGACGACTACGCGAGCGAGCTCCTCATGCGGAGGTGCGAGCTGTACGAGAAGAACCCTCCGCCGGCGGATTGGGACGGCGTCGAGGTGATGAAGACCAAGTAGGGCCGGCGCCCGTACGGCTGCCCGTTCGCGTCAAGATTACGCGCCCGGCAGTCGAAAATCGTTATCAGGGGTATCATCTCATGCTCGGTCTCCTCGCGAAAGCCGCCAACCTCAGGAAATCGCTCGGGCTGCCCTCCGACGGCCGGGATGAGTTCGCATTCGACCCCGATTCAGGCATCTCGCGCGAGGACCAGAAGGAAATCCTGCAGGAGATCGAGAAGGTCGCCACGCAGAGCAGGATCTCCGTGAGCCCCGATGTCTTCGTCGTGAAGGCCGCGAAGAAGGGGGTGCTCTTCCCGATCATCGTCAACGCCGCCGCGATCGCCGCCCTGGCGATCGGCCTCGGCACCTTCTGGTTCCTGTTCCAGCGGGGCGAGACCCAGCTCGCGAAGGAGGCTGCGGGGGGCATCACCGCCGAAGGGAAGCTGATCGAAGAGCTGAAGAAGGAATCCGAGGCGCAGCTGCAGGAGAAAAACCTGCAGATCAACCAGATCCAGGGACAGCTCGCCGAGATCGACAAGGAAAAGCAGAACCTGCAGGCGACCATGGACGAAAAGGTCCGTGAGCGCGAGGCGCAGCTGCGCGCCGCCGTCGCCGCGGACCTCGAGGCCGAACGGGAGAAGCTGCGCAGGCAGGGGCTGTCCGATCAGGACATCACGAAAAGGCTCACCGACCTCGAGGCGAAGAAGAACTCAGAGTTCACCGCCCAGCTGGAGGCGTTCCGCGGGCAGGCGGAGGAGGACAGGAAGAAGGCCGAGGCCAGTCTCCGCCAGCTCGAGGGCGAGTTCACCGTGAACCTCGCCAGGGCGAACGAGGAAAGGCAGAAGGTCCTCGCCGACTCGAAGAAGCGCGAGGAGGATCTGCGCTCACAGCTCGAGGCGAAGACCAGGGACCTGGAGTCCGAGAAGGCGAAAGCAGAGCAGGCGCTGAAGGCGCTCGCCTCGCAGAAGGAGAAGGAGGACCTCGCCACCGGGCAGCTGGTGGGGATGTACTCCGTCGCCAAGGCCGACATCGCGGCCAAGAACTACACGAAGGCGCTGCAGAGCCTGCGGGCGATCCGCGACTACATGAACCAGGAAGAGGTCGTCGTGCTGCCCGGCATCTCCCGGCGGCGCGAGGTGGACCTCTTCGTCGTCGACTCATTGTCTGGCCTCGTGCAGGGAGAGCTGGACAAGGGGAGAGTCGATACCGGCTCCCTGGTGGCGGCAGCCAACCAGGTGGCCGAAATCCGCGAGAAGGTGGGCAGCGCTGATGCGCAGGCGCGCGCCGGCAGGGTCGCGGAAGCCGAGAAGCTCTACGGCGAGGCGCTCGCCGTGATCCCCGAGATCGCGAAGAGCTACTCGTTCTTCACTTCGAGAGAGAAGGAGACTGCGACGGGCCGCGAGGAGGCCCTGCGGGCAGGGCTCACGCGGGCCGAGTCGGCTTTCGACGCCGGGCGCTTCTCGGATGCGCTCGCCGCCTACAGGGAGGCCCTTGCATACCTCCCCCAGCCGCCGGCGAGGCTGGACAGGATGCTCTCGAGCATCGAATCGGCGGGCGTCGAGCTGGGGAAGCAGAAGACGCAGTCTGAGCAATCCCGGGCGGCCGCGTCCCTTCTGGCCCAGGCCGCCGCCCTGCAGAAGCAGGAAAGCTATGATGAGGCGCTCGCGCAGTACCTGTCGATCCTCGCCCGGTACCCCCAGAGCGCGCAGGCCGAGGCGGTCGTGAAGGGCATCGGGGATGCGGCGAAGGCCATGAACGCGCGGGCGGAGGCGAAGCTGGCTGAGCGCGAGAAGGAGCTCTCCGGCCAGGTCGCCGCCATTCAGAAGGACCTCGAGTCCCGGCTCTCCGAGATCGCTTCGATGAAGAAGCAGATCGCGGCCATCATCGGCGGAAAGATCGATCCCGATGCCATGGACAGCGCGAGGCTGCTGGCCGCTGTGCGCGAGAGGTTCGACGCGCTGCTGGCCGCGGGGCAGAGCGCGGGCGGGACCGCAGCCGGCCTGCAGAACAGGCTCGACGAGGCCAACGCGACGATCAGCAGGCTTCGGGCTGAGAAGGCCGACCTCGAGAGGCAGAGGGTGGACCTCGTGAGGGAAAAGGCGGACCTGGACGCCCGGCTCGCGGCCGCGCTGCAGGCCCAACGGTCAGCGGCTGGGCAGCAGGCTGCCGCAGCGCAGCCCGCCGCAGCAGGGCTCTCGGAGGAGGATGCCCGCCGGCTCGCAAACCTCGACAGAATGATCGCGGGATACCAGTCCTACGCCACGCGCGAAGATGCCATCCTTATAGACAGGAGCGCGACCGGTCTGATGAAGACCAAGCCCATCCGGGATGGCTTCCTGGCATCTGTCGAAGACCTCCTCCCGAAGCTGAGCGGACTTCTGAGCCGAGTGAAGACCTACGACAGCGGCTTCGAGGCCGCGGGACGGGAGAACGGCAGGATCGACGCCCTGCAGGGGGTCATCGATGTCGTCGTCGAGGTCTCCCGCAAGACCGGCGCCAAGGAACGAGCCTCGTACTTCGACGAGAAGATCGCCGCCTACGAGAAAGATCCCCAGATGAGGAACTTCCTGAAGACCCTGCAGGGGCTGCTGAAGTAGGAAGAGTCCGGCCGCTACTCTCCCAGCGTTTCCAGGTCAGCCGCGGGGATGGAGTAGACGTCGATGGCGAGGGTCTCGCTGTACCTTTCCGTGACGATCCTCGCGAGCGAGAAAAGCGCGAGCGGCTGCCCGTCGACGTAGCGTTCTCCGATGAAGCGAAGGGCCCCGAGCGGGAAGGAGGCGATCTCCGTTCCGTTGCCGTCGTACACCCGCCCGACGCCGCCTTCCGTGGAGAAGAGCCTTCCCGTTGTCAGCAGCGCGTCGATGCGGTGCGTGACCCCGGGCAGGAGGCTGCGCTCGGGGGTCGCCGTCATTCCTTTCCAGGAAATGCACCTCCAGCCTCCCGCAGCCGTGTCGAACCAGCTCACGTAGCTTTGAGCGCGGCCGGGATCGTAGTAGTAGAGGCAGCGGTCCACCCCTGCAAGCTCGGGAATGTCGAAGAGCGCCGCTCCAGGCTTCGTGTCAGCCTTGGTGAAGAGGCCACCGGCATTGAGGCTCATTGAAACTTCCATGAGCTTGCCCGCATCGATGGGCGGGTTGACAATCCTCACGAGCCAGTACGAATCGTCGAACGGCTGCGCGAGATCCCTCGGGTTGATGCTGAAACCCATGACGTTCGCGTCGTACACCGGAGGGGGCGCGTTGCGGAGTAAATCGTCTTTCAGGTTCCACTCGAACTGGGGAACGAGAGAGCCGTCCACGAAGGTGGCGTTGAGGATGTGGAACCTTCTGTTCTGCGGGTAGTCGGGATCCATGCTGAACATGCCGACGAAACTGTTCGCGACGCTGGAAAACTTCAGAGGCTCGAACAGGTAGCGATGATAGTAGGGGTCCGGATCGAGGTATTCCGCGCTCCACCACCCGAACGCATTATAGCTGCTCTTGGCGCTGTCGAACCGGACGTGCCTCAGCATGGTCCGATACGTCCCTCGCAACAGCAGAAAGCCATTCTGGAAGTCGATCCCTGGGGCGGCGGCCTTCTTGTCGGGGAGGAAGACGATGTCCAGGTTCTCCCGGTCTCCTTCGAGTCCGTAGACCGGAGCGAGGGTCTGCCGGAGCGTCATCTTCGAGACCACGGCAGCGGCCTGGCTGTAGGACAGGTCGAAGGGCGGGTCGCACGAGAGGCAGCAGAGGACGAGCGCGAGGAGGGGGATGAGCTTTTTCATCGCAGCCACCGGATTCCGATTCTGGAACTCAGGAGCTGGAGAGCTGCCCTGCTGAAAAAGATCCAGCCCGCTCTCGACCTCTGCGTCGAGCGAAGCAGCTCGGGGGTCGCCGTGCTGTACAGCATCGGCTCGTATTCCGCGAAGAAGCGCGCCGACGCTCCGATGGGAGTCTCGATGCCGAGCACCGCCTCGAAACCGGCAGGCGCGAGGGGATCCAGACGCATAGGCCACCCGGCCGCGTGCACGAACCTGAGAAAGCCGCCGAGGCCTGCGTACGCTCGCACGGGGCTGTACGCGGGGTTCACGTATATGCCTCCCAGGAGATCGAGGTTTGTCAGGGGGTCGCTGAAGAATAGCTCCTCGGGGCGGAAAGCGAGACCGACGATGTATGTCGTCAGGCCCGCCCGGACGAACATCCACTCGGGCAGCGGGAAGAAAGACACCGCGAGACCGGGCCAGCAGATCAGGGCGGAGGCGTCGATGGCAAATCGCGGAACCCGGGCCTGCTCGATCGCGAGCGCACGGTTGGACTGGATGAACAGGGATTCCTTCACCGTCGAGGAGCCGCGCAGCGCGGCCTGAATCTGGTAGGCGGCGGGGACCGGGAGAGTGACCTCTGCGGCGCCATCAAGTCCGACGGTCGCCTTCGTGCCGCCGGAAAAGGTCAGAACGGTTCCCGGGAGAACCCGAACGATGAGAACAGCGCTGCCGGGATCCCGGCTCGGAAGGTCCGTTGCTTCCCGTGGGAGGTAGGCACCGGCGAGGAGACCGGAAAGATCTTGCCAGCGTTCATACGGAAGAACCATCATGGAGAGCTCCTCTCCGGCCTGCCTCCTGATGGTCGTGTCGATGACTGTGGATCCGCTCAGGATATCGCGGGAATGGATCCGGAAAACCAGTTCGCTCTTCGATCCCGATATGTCGACGAGCATCCAGCAGTCGGCACCGGATTCCTCGACGAGCTGGGACATTCCCCCGTCGGAAGGATCTGCCAGCCTGCGCGCGGGCTCGACCAGTATGAGGTCTGCCCGGGTTTCCTGAAGAGCGAGGAGCATCGACCGGGAGGCGATCGTGAGCTCTTCGTCCGTGAGCCCGATGGAGCCGGACTGCGCGACGCCCAGCATGAGCCTGCGGGGGGTCTCGCGCGGCGACTGTTCCTGACCGGAAAGAAACGACGCGGCGAGGAGGAACAGGAGAAGGGCGGCCGGGCGGATCCGCTGCATCACTTCCACCACTTGGCAACCTTTGAGAGCGACCGCGTTCGCCTGTCGTACACGCAGGAATACCCGCCCGAATAGCTCCACGAGACCCGCTGGTTGTCCCGCTCATGCTCGATGTTTCCGACATACAGGCTCTGGACGACATTGGGAGCATCGAACGGGAACATGACCCAGCTCTGTGACGAGTATTCGTAGGCGACGATCCCGTCGGACGTGTAGCCCATGTTCGCCGAGTCCACGTCGACCTTGGTGATGCTGGGATAGTTCACCTGGTGTTCGAGGAAGTTGTTCGCCGGGCTCCCGGCGAATTGGGCCCTCGGAACGCGGACAAAATACGTCGTGGAAGTTTCTGTCGTAGGATCCTTGTCCTCCTCGAAGGCGAGAATGACGGTCGTGGCCATCGGATTCGGAGCGGCGAAAACGTCCCGCAGCTGGAGATTGCGGCCGCTCGAGCGGATGTGGCATGAGGGGGAGAGGCCTAGATCGTTCCAGCCGGAATTATACCTGCGCCAGTCGAGGGTGAGTCCCGAGGAGCCGAGGTTGACGATATTGTCTCCTGCCGTCGTCGTCGGGAATCCCCAGCTGTACAAGCCTCCTAGCCCCCCCGCGGGACCCTCCGGCGCAATTGTATCGCCGACGATAGAGAAGCGAACATTCCCGAGGACAATATAACCCTCCGAGTCGACCATGGCACGGGTCCCGTTGACCGACGTCCCGATGGCCAACTCAAGGTGTTCGAGGGTGAACGGCGGTTGTGCGAGGGAAAAGTCTTCCCGCATGACGAAGAGCCACGGCTTGTAGTCCGGGTAGGGCTGGCCGCCGACGAGGAGGATCAACCTGGTCGCCCCCGATTCCAGGACAAAGGGTCGGAACTCGTCCAGCGAGGGATCGTCGATCTCGGCCGAGAAGTCGCGCACAGCCAGCGTCTGCGAGAGGGTCGTCGGGAAGGGCGAGACGAAGAAGATCCCGCACGAGCTGAGAGCGAGACACGCAAGGAGGAGGATCGAAAACGCGCGCAAGGCACCTATGGTGGTCCTCATTTCTTGAGCTCGATGCCGAGGGTCATGGGGGGGAAGGCGCCGGCGACCATCATCCAGTCCCTCCCGAGCAGGCTGTTCACGAGCCCGAGGGTGAACTTCCATTCCTGGCGGAAGAAGAACGTGATTCCCTTGATGTTCGCTTCAAGCCACCAGTTGACGACGTTGAGGTAGAAGTCAGCGTACGGGTGAGCCGCCGCAATGGGCTGGAAGGAGAAGATCGCCCCCAGCCCCGTGGACACTCCGAGCCGGACCACAGAGCCGGGGGGGAAGAACAGGTAGCCCCCGATGCCCATGCCCGTGTCGGCGTGGAAGACCGGCCTGCCCGCCGACGTCGAGGGAAGCTGCAGGGAGAGGTAGCCGCTGATCCAGGTGAAAATCGTGTCGGGCACCGCGTAGCCCCGCACCGCGCAGCCCAGGCCGATGAGCTGCCCGATGGTCCAGTCCACCTCGACGGACTCCCTCGTTTCCTTTGCCAGGGGCGACAGCTGCACTTCAGGTCCCACCCGGATTGCCTGCCGAGCCGAGTGGAAACCCGCTTTCCTCTTGAGGACCGTCAGCTCCGTCCCCGGCGCAAGGTCGCCGGCGGCCCAGCTGAGCCTGCCCTCCTCGATCACGCCCGCTGGGGTTTCCCCTTCGATGAGCACCTCCATGCCCTCGTTGGGCGAGAGGAAGGATATCTCCGCGACGGTAGGGGCGGAGGAAGACGCGGAGCCCGCCGAGGCGCCCGATGACACGCCCCCGTCGTCCCGCAGGGCGATGCGGGGGACCAGCTTGGAGGTGATTTCTTCGTGCAGCGAATTGTAGAAGGCGAGGTTGAATCTCCAGACCCGGAGGAACCCGCTCAGGGGAGCCCTCTCAGCCACGTCCCAACACTGAATGGACACGAGGATCTGCTCGTCCTGCACGCTGTAGGAACCGTTCACGGCGATCCCGGCGCCAACGTCTTCGGCCACGGCGAGAGCCGCGGGCGACCTCAGCAGATCCCGGGGATCCTGCGGCATGCGGGGCGCCTTCGACCAGGCCCCCCTCTTGATCAACCGGGCGCCAGCGCCGTCGAACTCCTGCTCCACGGTCTCGGTGATGCCTGTTTCGTACTCGGCGTACGCGCCGCCCGGCGTCAGGTTCTGGATCGTGAAGACGCATACCTTTCTGCCCGAGATGGGGGTCTCCGCGGCGAGCCCGGGAGCAACAGCACATGCAATGAGAGAGAGAATGAGAATGGATGAGAGCCGGTTCGATCTCACTTTGGACGACCCATATGCAAGTGTAGTCACCGGAAGGGGCGCTTTCAAGTTTTCCTCGGCCTCAGCCCCGCCTCGATCGCCGCACCTTGTGCCCGCCCGCGTGAATGACTACACTTTGAGATGCGCCATGCGGTCCCAGGACTTGTTCTCCCTTCTTCGCGCGTACGCGGTGCGCACGAAGAGCGCGGTATTCGACTTTCGCGAGTTCCTCCGGTCGCTCCCGGCAGCGGAAGGGTCGCGCGCCGATGCGGAGGCCGCCCTCGCGGAACTGTCGGGAAAGGGAATCGTGGTCTCGGGTCAGGATGTGGTGATCCCCGACTTCCCCGTGGTCGCCCTCTCGGAGGTCTACCGGCAGTTCACCGTGGACTCCTGGAGACCGTTCCCGAGGCTGTCGACCCTCGATGTGCCGATCGCGGAGGCGGACGTCGTCTCCATCGACATGAAGTCCGGCTTCACGTCGCTGCTTGAAACAGGGGGACCGCCCGAGAAGGCGGTGGTGCGGCTTCAGTTTCCCGAGGGCATCGACGACCTGGTGGTGCCGCGCGCGCAGGTCGGCACGGACCTCGTCGAGGCGGCGGTCGCGAAGATCAGCCGCTACCTCCACAACGGCAAGAACGACGCCTACGCCGAGGCGAAGCTCGTCACCCTGATCCGGGGGGGCGACATGCTCGTCCACCAGTCCATGGAGGACGCGACGATGCGGCCCAAGAAAGCCGCGGCCGCCGTGCTCGCGCCCAACGATTTCACCTTCAAGTTCTGGACCCACCTGTCGAACGTCGTGCTGCAGGACTTCCGCAAGAAGAAGGACAAGACCGCCGAGGATCAGGGCTGCTGCCAGGCCGCGTACATTGTGGGCTACACCGTCTTCTACCAGAAGGGGGCGGCCCAGAAGGAGCAGGAGCGCGCGGCCGACAGGAAGAGCCTGGAGTCCCTTGTGCGGAAGCCTCCGTACATCTTCGGCTACGAGGAGATGTACGGCCTGCGCAACGACAAGGGCATTCCCTTCGTTTCCAAGCACTCGCGGGGTTTCATCACCTCGTTCCTCGAGGAGAAGACGAGGCGCGCCGGCAGTGAGGTCCTGCCGTTCCTCGTGCGCGCGCGCGCCGATGCTCAGAACAAGGACTACTTCATCCACAGGGACCTGCTTGCGCCCGTCTTCCTCAAGAAGCTTTCCGAGGCCGCGGAGGAGCTCCGCGAGGGCTACATCAACGACTGGGTCGCCGTGCTGCGCCGCGAGGAGTCGCGGCGGATCATGAAGAGCGATGCCGCCTTCGCGAAGGACGTCGAGATCCGCGTGAAGGAGGACTATCCCCTGCTTGCCGCCCTCGCCAGCGGGTCGCTCCTGTACCTTGCCCGCACCGAGACCAACATCTCGACGGCCACCGCCGACGAGATCGCCAAGTGCCTCGGGCCGGACAATTCCCTGCGGCCGCTGGCCGAACTGCTGGGCCTCGCGCGCGCGAAGCTGCTGAAGGACGCCCGCTCGTACCTGCCGTTCTGGCAGACCATGCCGATCATCCGGCAGATCGTGAGGTTCTTCCGGATGCTCTTCGAAGGCCGGCCCGTCCGCCGCCGCAGCGCCGAGCCCGAGGGGCGGCAGGCCCGGCCCGAGGAACCACCGGGGGAGGAGGCGAGCTTCCCCAGCGCGATCGCCCGGGAGCGCGGCCTCGCTGTCTACCAGCGGGCCGTCCAGGCCCTGCGCTCGCAGTACGTGCCGGCGGGGAAGACCGTTGACGGAACCCTCGCGGAGCTGGCCGAAAAGTGGAACCCACTGTACGCGGTTGAGCAGAAGCGCAACCTCGTGGAGGACGTGAACTCACTCGTGCGCGACTACCTGCGGCCGATCAAGCGGACCTTCCACATGAGCCCTCCCACCCTCCAGAGAATCCATGCCCTGGCGGAGAAGCTCTCTGAGAGCAAAAACCTGGGCAAGATCAAGAAGAGGGACATCCTCATGCGCTACATCGAGCTGTACATGATCAAGTGCCTGGAGCTGAACCGGTAAAGGGCCGCCTGTCTCCGTCTGCCATTCGCGCGCCGGGCGCCGGCGGTCACTTCATCGGCCGGATTCTCACCTCGATGTCCGGGGCGTCCTTGAGCAGCGCCACGAGCTTCGCCGTGTCCGTCTCGCCGAAGTGGTACGGGTACAGGACCTTCGGCCGGAAGGCGAGGGCGGCGTCCGCGACCATCTCGGGAGTCATCGTGTAGGGCAGGTTCATGGGGAGGAAGGCGATGTCGATGCCCTTCAATCCCTTCATCTCGGCGGTGTTCTCGGTGTCCCCCGCGACGTACAGCCTGCGCGAGCCGAGGGTGAGGATATAGCCGTTTCCGATTCCCTTCGGGTGGAAGGTCTTGGAGATGTTGTAGGCGGGGACCGCCTCGACCCCGATCCCCTTCACCGTTCGCGATTCGCCGTTTCTCATCACGGTCGCCCCGGGGACCTTCGCCAGGCAGTTCTTCGTGAGCACGACCTCCGCGTCGGCCTTGCGGATCGCCTTGATCGCGTCCGGGTCGAGGTGGTCGAAGTGCTCGTGGGTGACGAGGACGATGTCCGCCTTGGGCAGCTTCGAGTAGTCCGCGTACTGGCTGACGGGATCGACGTGGATCACGGTGTTCCCCCAGGTGATCATGAACGTCGCATGGCCGAGGAAGGTGATCTTCAGGGCGAGCGGCGCCGGGGGGAAGGTGTCCGCGGGAAAGCCTGTTTCGGAGAAGAGGCCTCCAGCCGCCATGAGGAAGACAAGACCTGTGAACGCTTTCACCATGGTGAGCCTCCTGCCATGAGTATACACGCACCACCATGGCGGAGCCATGGGGCTCCCGCCTTGACTTTTTCATTCCCCCGTTCTGTTATTCCCGGGTGTACGACTTCGACACGATCATCGAGAGGCGGGGCACGGGCTCGCTCAAGTGGGATTCGCGCGAGCCGGCGAGCGGCGCTTCGGGCCTCCTGCCCCTCTGGGTGGCGGACATGGACTTCGCGGCTCCGCGCGAGATCGTGGAGGCTCTGGAGCGCAGAGTCGCTCATCGGATATACGGCTACACGATCGAATCCGCCACGTACTACGAGGCGATGATCGCGTGGTTCCGCGACCGCCACGGCTGGACGCTCGAGCGGGATTGGGTCGTCTCCAGTCCCGGTGTGGTCCCTTCGATCACCACGGCCCTGCTCGCCTTCACGGAGCCTGGCGATGGGGTTGTGATCCAGCCGCCGGTGTACCATCCCTTTGCAGCGCGCATACTCTCAAGCGGCAGGCGGGTCGTCGAGAACCCCCTCATGCTCCGCGGCTCGCGCCTGGAAATGAATTTTGAGAACCTCGAAAGCGTGATCGACGCCCGCACCCGGGCGCTGATCCTGTGCAGCCCGCACAATCCCGGCTGCCGGGTCTGGGAGCGCGACGAGCTTATTCGGCTGGCGGAGATCTGCGCGCGGCGCGGAATCCTCATCATCTCCGACGAGATCCACTGCGACCTCGTCATGAAGGGGCACCGGCACGGGCCGATGGCAGCCTCATGCGAGGCGGCAGCGGGGATCACCATCACCCTCGTGTCTCCCACGAAAACCTTCAACCTCGCGGGAATCGGGGGTTCCTTCACGGTCATCGCTGATGCGGGGCTGCGCAGGCGCTTTCAGGAGCAGGCTCACGGCTTCTGGACAGGGCTGGCCAATCCCCTGTCGATCGCGGCCGTGGAGGCCGCCTACCAGCACGGTGCACCATGGCTTGATGAGCTTCTCGCCTACGTCAGCGAGAACTACGAGCTGCTTGCCTCCTTCCTCGGCAGCCGCCTGCCCGCTGTGCGCGTGTTTCCTCTCGAGGGGACCTACCTCGCGTGGCTGGACATGCGAGGGCTCGGGATGAGCGACGACGAGGTGAGCGACAGGCTGAGCAGGCGCGGCGGGGTGAGGCTGGAGGAGGGCAGGAGGTTCGGCAGGGGAGGCGAGGGCTTTCAGCGGTTGAATCTCGCCTGCCCGCGGGCGATCCTTGGCGAGGCGCTGGAGAAGATCGCGGCGGCTATCTCCTAGTCCGTCGCGGCCGACGGGCCAGCCCCTCCACCGGCTTTCCCGTGAAGAACATCGGAGGAACCAGGGTCCAGACCGCGAGTGCGACCGCCCCGTGCCACGGCTCATACCACGGGGGCCGCACGAACCGCAGCGGTCCCGCCCCCATCGCGTAGATCCAGACGACGAGTGATATCGTGGAGACGACGAGCTGGACGCGCGAGCGCACGCCCACGGCGCGCGAGAGGTACAGGGGAGTGATCGCGACGAGCAGGAGAGCCACGACAAGGTGGGGAACGAGCAGGCGGGGCATGACGCCCTGCACGAAAATGAAGACGGCGATCACTTCGCTCGGGATGAGCTTCAGCAGCACTTGCAGGAAGGAGCTCTCTTCGTCGATCGACCTGCTCACGCGGCCGCCATCCTCCTCGCCTCGATGATCTTGGCCACGATGACCGAGAAGATGATGATGCCGCCGAAAACGGTGAAGGTCCACCAGTAGGGGATGCGCATCATCACCAGGCCGTTCTCGATGAGGGAGATGACCATG
>Ga0315293_10004958_pt1 | contig 12571 bp, 14 predicted proteins | sample YL17G13_20_MG_FD_203071 | JGI IMG/M metagenome (GOLD analysis project Ga0315293, IMG submission 203071) | Sediment microbial communities from Yellowstone Lake, YNP, Wyoming, USA - YL17G13_20 | ecosystem: Environmental > Aquatic > Freshwater > Lake > Sediment | place: USA: Wyoming | collected... | reverse complement strand
TAATCATTATGGAACTAAAGCATGTAGAAAAAAGAATTGTAATTAAAGCTGATAAGGATGGGAAAAATTGGCATACTTTTGCTGATGGTAAGAAGATAAGACTGGAGAGGGAATATGAAAATCTTGACAGGAAGCATACAAGTCAAGTATTAGGGGAAGTCGTAAGTGGATCTAATGTTCCTGCAGGTGCAATGATATTATTTCATCATAACGCAATACATCCAGTAAATCAAATTGTCAATCATTCTCAGTTAAATGGGGAAGAAATAGCATCAGGTATTGAGATTTATTCTTTTAAAGAAGATGAATGTTATTTGTGGAAGATGCCTAAAGAAAAAGAATGGAAGCCATTAAAAGGGTTTGCTACAGCTTTAAGAGTATTTCAACCATATAATGGAGAAATGGAAGGTATTTTGCCTACTAAATTAAAAGATGTTTTGTATATTACAAGCGGTGAATTAAAAGGAAAGGTTTGTCATTGCTTAAAGGCATCTGATATGTCTTTGATATTTAATAATGATGAAGGAGTAGAAGAAACTATAATAAGGATTAGGCATTTTGAGGGAACTGAATTGAACGAAAGGGAAGAAGTAATAGCAATTGATTTGGATTTAACTAAAAAAGTTAAAAACGGGGAATTGCATGTAGGAATAACATCTATAAATTGTAAAAAAATAAATTAATAAAAATGAACGACAAGAAAAAAGTAATGGCAGCTGCTGTTGTAGGATCTAATATCCCTCAAGTAAAACCAGAAATGCCGGAATCTGTAAAAGTAATGATGACTCAAAAAATGGATTTCCCTCCATCAAAAAAAATGAAATTATCTATTAAGAAGAAAAAGTAATTTTTAAATACTAAATTAGCATATGCTTAAAACTAATAAAAATGGTTACATATGAATATGCTATATTTGATATTTTTGATAATGTAGTTTTTAAATATAAATTAGAATGCCTTATCGTAGAATGGGAGGAGGATGATTTTGAGTGTTTATTTTTTAATCTAAACTAAAAATATGGCTGAAGAAAACTTAACAAGAAAAATAGAAAAACTTGAAACGCTTGTAAAGAAATACGAAGAAAATGGAATAGCTAAATTGTATTATTCCTTAAATCGTAAATCATGGGAAATGGCTGACCTTATGAACAGTATCAATCTTAAAGATTTAGATATAGATGCAGCTCAATCAAAAACATTCGATAGATTAAAAGTGATCTGGCAAGATGCTTCAGATATCGCAACGGCTGTAAAAGCTTTAGGCGAATCAGCAGGCATTACTGGTGATGAAAAAAAGGATGTTTCAAAGAGAGGGTCATTTCTTGATAAAGTTGTTGAATAATGGGAGAAAAAATAATAATATACAATACGACAATTGAATTGCCTGATGTTCCCTCGCATGAGGAAATTGAAGATTGGGGAGTGCCTAAAGAGGAGCAATATTGGAGAAAAAAACCATTGCCTGCTATATTTAAGATTTTAAATAAAGATGCAGATGGTAATATAGAGCTTACTAAAGATCAAGAAGATTATGCCTCTAAAGAATTCCATAAAATAAAAAATGGTTTTTGGTTTTATAATAATGGAGTTCCTACTTATATAACAGGCAGAAACTATTATTATTTACAGTATTGGACACTTGAGAATAGAAAGTCTCCAGAGTATAGAGAAACAAGTAGAAACTATTATTTGTACTTAGAGCATTGGTATAATGTATATTGGTGTCTTGGTGTTATCCGGGGAAAATCTCGTAGAAGTGGAGCTTCTTCTGAAGCATCTTCTAATATAACAGGTCATGTTACTACTAATAAAAATGCAAGAGGTGGTCACGTTTCTAAAACAAGTTCGGATGCTCGTAAGATGTTTATCTATCGTATGCAATTCGGTTTCCGACATCTTCCCTTCTTCCTGCAACCTACATTAGCAAATGATAAGGATAGTAAAACAGAATTAGTATTTAATGTACCGTTAGCTAAATCAAAGAAAACAAAAAAGGCTCAGTTAATTGATGAAGTAGAAGGTCTTAATTCGATATTAGATTATCAGCCAACTGCAACAAACTCTTATGACTCTGAACGTCTTACTTGGTTCTTTGGGGATGAGGGAGGTAAATATCCGGCAGATGTTCCCTTCAGTCAATTCGTATCAATTATATTAGAGACACTTGTAGAGGGTGCTGAGAAAGTTGGATTCTGCGAATTACCATCAACAGTAAATGAACTGACTAAAAAAGGTGGAGCTGAATTTAAAAAAGTATGGGATGATGCCACATGGGTTAAGTCTGATAATGAAGATGATGAATTATTAGATGGCGATGAGGAATCTACTGCAAATAGATTAGTTCGGTATTATTGCCCTGCTTATGATGGACTAGCAGGATTTATAGGCAAGTACGGGGAATCAATTATAGAATCTCCCACAGAAGAACAATCGAAGTATCTAATAGATAAGTATGGTGAAAAGAAATATGTAGGGCAACTTAAATTAGGAGCTAAAGCATATCTAGAAAAAAGAAGAAGTAAATTAAAAGGATCTGCATTAGAAGAAGAGATAAGAAAGTATTCATTTAATGAATTAGAAATGTTCATGTCTGCTAATACAGAATGCGTTTTTAATGTTTTTAATATAACACAAAGAGAGGAAAGTCTTAAGGAAAATAGGATATATAAACGTAGTGTTATTTTCTTTAGGGATATGGATCAAAAAGTTAGATGGCGAGATGTTACAGATAATGAAAAAGCATTTCACTGGAAAATAACTTGGTTTCCTCCTGATAAAGAATGTAATAAATATATTACCGATGGAAGGATTAGGAAGCCTAATAGGACTAATGATGGTGCTATAACTGTAGATAGCTATAGTAACTCTCAAGGCGGAAGAAAGTATGGCTCTAAGGCTTCTGCTTGGATTGGAAGAAAGTTTGATGTTAATGATCCTAATAATACAGGTAAGGCTATTGGTCATTTATATGGAAGACCTTCTGTTAAAGATATTTTACATGAACAAGTAATGTTAGCTTCTGAGTATTATGGATATTTAACTTGGTATGAGCATACCGCTGATGATTATGAAGGATACTTTAGAGAAAGGGGAAAGGGTGGATATTTAGGGAAATACCCATTGTCGTTAATAGATCCAAATAAAAGGAATAGTGCAGAAAGGCATAAGGGTACACCAATAACTCCATTTAGTTTAACAAGGCAATTGGATAATGGTATTGCTTATTTTGAGTATCATTGTGATTCGATAGACTTTGAGGAAGTGTTGTCAACTGCTAAGTTATTTGATCCATATGATCGTACAGCGTATGACTGTATAGTTTCATTTTTAATGTTAATATCTGTATTAATGGAAGTATCTCCCCCCGAAAGAAAAAGGAGTGAGTCTTTAATAAAGGTATATGATAATACAAATTCATCTGTATCGTATTGAAAAAAAATATAAAAAAAATTTGTTTTTTAAAATTAATGCTATATTTGATTTCTATATTCTGCTTTATTTTAACGAAAAATATAATTAATTGCCAGACGGATCAGAAATATTAAAAGAGTTCCAGCTTACACAAGATGGAATTTCAAAAAAGTCGGATGAGTCTTATGGACTATCTCTAGCTAAGTATATTGCATCTACTGTGAATAGTGGTGTAGGAAGCTATTATTTCAACAGGAATGCTAGATACAGACAAAATAGAAATGCTGCTAACGGAAGAATTAGAATGCAAAAATTCATGGATTTGCTTGAATTAAATGGTAAGCAAAACTATGTTAATATCAATTGGCAATCTATAAGAATCGTTAACAGAATTGTTGCAGGTTTAGTTGGGAGATGGATGTCTAAAAGCGAAAAGATTTCTGTAAAAGCTACAGATACTTTATCCGTTAAAGAAAAACATGCTCAATATAAAGAATTAGAATTCTTAATGAAAAATAATGCTTTAGTTGAAAATCTAGAGCAAGCTTCAGGTGTTAAGTTGAAACCAGAGGATATTAAAATACCTGCAGATAAAGAAGAATTAGATTTATGGGTTAGTCAATTCCAAAGACTTCCCGAAGAGATAAAATATGAAATGGGATGTAACCAAGCATTAGAATCAAATGGTTGGTTTGATGTATTGAAGGAAAAAATGTTACATGACAGTGCAGAGGTTGGATTTGTGGGAACATATACATGGATGGATGAGCAAGGAGTTATTCATATTGATTGGGTTAAGCCAGAAAATGCATTTTACTCATACTCTGAATATAATGACTTTAGAGACACTACATGGAGAGGTCAGGTAAGAGCAATGAAGATAAGTGAACTTCGTAGAAAGTATGGTGAAGAGTTTGGAGGGAAGTTAACAGAAAGACAATTATATGAGTTAGCCGCTACTGCAAAAGAATTTCAATTAGCTGATAAGATATCTTGGATTGATCAATGGACTAGTACTTATGCTAGACCTTATGATGAATTTAATATAGACGTATTTGAGTTTGAATTAAAGACTGTAGATAGCGAAGCGTATACTGTAGTTACAACTAAAAAGAATAAAAGTACTTTATTAAAGAAGGGAATTCCTACTAAAAAGGATGAAAGCGATAGCATAATAGAAGATACTAAATGGAATATATATCGTGGGGTTTATGCTAAAAATCAAGATTATTTACTTGAGTGGGGTATAAAAACAAATATGATTCGCCCACAAGATCCTAAAGAAATAGGCAACGCTGAATTTTCTTATAGTTTCTTTATGTATCAGAATTACGAGATGCGTAATTTGGCAATCCCTGAGAAAATAGAAGAGCCAACAGATCAAATGATTTTAGCAAGGTTAAAGATGCAGCAGCTTGTTGCAAAGATGAGACCTACTGGAGCAAAATATAATATTGATGCTTTACAAGAAATAGATTTAGGATTAGCCGGTGGAGTGTCTTCCCCTTCTGAAATACAAAAAATATATGACCAAACAGGTAACTTATATTTTAGGGGAAGAGATGCTGAAGGAAACCCTATCCCTGTTCCAATGGAAGAGCTTTCTAATAGTGGATTTTTAGGACAAATGCAAGGATTGATTTCCTTGTATCAATTCCATTACCAAGTATTAAAAGATGAATTAGGAGAAGATCCAAACTTAATAGCACAGGCATTACAACCAAGAGTAACATCTAGTAACGTAAATACTGCACAAGATGCAGCTAATAATGCTACAGGGTATATGTATGATGCTTACAAATGGGTTATCGCAGATACAGCTAAAAAAGTATGTTGCTTGTTGAAAGACAGCGTTACTTACGGAAGTAAAGTGTATCGTGAACTATTGAAAGAAGAAGATGTCGCAGGAAGAATGTTTAGTACTACTATACAATTACTTCCCGATGAAATGGAAATAGCAAAGTTTGAAGCATTAATGAATCAAGCAATAGGAAGCAACCCTCAATTAATAATGTACATAGATCCATTCCAATTGATGCGTGTTGCAAGAGAAGATGCTAAATTAGCTGAAACTTTATTTAGACAGGGACAAAAGAAAATGATAGCTTCCCAACAGGAACAAGCAGCACAGCAAAGCCAAATGAATGCTCAAGTACAAATGCAATCATCTCAAGCTGCAGAGCAAGAGAAAAGAGCTACTATGCAATTAGAAGTAGAAAGCAAAGGACAGATAGAGTCAATGCTTAGTAAAGAAAGGCAAAAAGAAACTATCCTTAATGGTATATTTTCTATTTATGCTAAAGGATTACAAATACCTGCTGAATTAAAGTCTTTAGAAACTGAAATATTACAAAATGTAGCGTTACCTTTGTTTGCAGAGAACATGGGTAATGTTCAAGCAATGGCTCAAGATGCTCAAGCTACTCAAGAAGGATCTCCTGAAGAACAAGGTATGGAGCAAGGACAAGAGATGCCGCAAGAAGGGATGGAGCAGCAATCTCCGGAACAAGAACAACAAGTTCCCGGACAAGAACAACAAATGATGCAACAATAAAAAAATAATTATGTTGAAATTGAAAATAACAAAAAGCACTGATGGTATTCAAGGAGATTCTATAGAAAAAAAAGAACCAGATCCTGTAAATGGTGAATTTATTAATGATAAGAATAAACAGGATTGGAATGATTTTTTGTCTTTTTTAAAAACAAAAGGAGTCCAAGGTAATCCAGAGCTTGATAAAGGAAATTTGGGTAATATTTATTTTGATCAATATGTAAAACAAAATCCTAATACAACATTATCTAAAGAATTAATTCCGAAAATTAGGCAACAGTATGTCGCAGAAAGAAATAATGCTATTAAAGAATTGAAATTAGGTAAAAGTAAATTACAAGGTCAAGAAAATATAAATCCTGAAAGTTTAGACTTCTCAAGATTTATGAGGCATATAGTAGATAATGAGAATTCTAAAGATCCAAATTATATTGGGCAACATTTAACAAGGACACCTTTTGCCGGAATAATATTGCATGATAAAGCTGGAAAAGTTCTTGAATCAAGACCCTTTCAAACAATAAATAATGTTGAAAAGACTATTAATGAAATGAGACAAAAATATTAAATAAAATGCCATACAAAAGCTTAGCTCAAGAAAAGTATTTTAATGTTCATAAAAAAGAACTTGAATCTCAAGGAGTAAATGTAGATGAATGGAATAAAGAATCTAAAGGGATGAAACTTCCTAAAAAAGTAAAATTAAAAGTAAAAAAGAACAAGAAATGAATGAAATGATAAAAAGAGCAGACGGATCTTATTCTAAAAGAGGTCTTTGGGATAACATCAGAGCTAATATAGGTTCTGGTAAAAAACCAACTAAAGAAATGTTGAAGCAAGAGAAAAAAATTAAATTAAAAATAAAAAAGAAATAAAATGATAGCACAGTACTTAGACGTATCAGCAAATTTCGTATCTGGGGGAACAGGTACAGCAGTAGTTGAACTTAGTAATTATGATTATTGCATAGTTCAATTTGTAACACTTTCTGGAGCAACTGCTTCATTTAAGACAACCATTGATAGCGGTGCAGTTCAAGGGACTACAGATGGTAATGCTGCTTTAGCTAATAATTACCTTGATGTTTATGGTGTAGATTTGTCTAGTAGTACAAATGCACTTGTTAAAAGCTTAGCTAGTGGAAGTGGTATTATTAGATTCCCTGTTGTAGGTAGATATCTTAAGATTGGTGGGACAGGTTGTCTTGCTACAAAAGTATTAGTAATGTTAACTAAAATAGGATAATGACATGGCAACTTTATTGAAATTAAACAAAGAAAAAGAAATGGAAAAGTCTACAATGACTCCTGCAGAAATTAGAAATAAATTATTTTATTTTCATCAAGCAGCTCATGTATTTCATCAGGATACTACTGACGGATGGGAACACGATGCATTAGGTAAGCTTTATACCGAGTTGATAGAGTTTAAGGATGACATCCCTGAAAAGATAATGGGATATATGGAAGGTAAAAGAATCTCTGGATTTAAGTCAGAAGAAGTTCCTTCATATACGCAAGGATGTGCAATGAAGTTAGCTAAAGATATAATGGAGTTTGCTAAGAAATTAGAAGAATGGGCTGAGGAAAAAGAATACTGTGATATCGAGAATATAGCTCAGGCATTAAGTGGATTAGGAGCTAAGACAACGTATCGTTTAACTTTAAAATAAAATAAAATTATGAGTGAGCAATTAGAAAATCAAGATGCAGTTGAAACTACACAAGCTAGTGTAGCCAACCCTTTCGCTGATGAAAGTTGGGCAGAACTTCCCGTAAATGCAGAAGATGAAACAGCACAAGAAGCAACACAAGAAAATGTTGTAAATAATGAATCAGATGAATCATCAGATGAAGAAATCGTAGATGCTAATGAATACTTAAAAAGAACATTAGGGTTTGATGATTGGGATGTTGCAAAATCTGAAATAGAAAAATTAAGAACAGAAAAGACTTCTACAAAGTATGAGAATGAAGTTAGTGAAAAGATTCATAAGGCTTTGTCAGAGGGAAAACATGATGATGTTTATTCTTATCTTGAGAAGCAAACTAAGCTTAATAAATTATTATCTTCAGATGTTGATGATAAGACTGCTGAACAAATTGTAAAGTTAAGTATGCAGTCAAAGTACTCAGATCTTAGTGAAGATGAAATTAATTATAAATTTAAAAAACAATTTTCTATTCCTAAAGAGCCAGAGCAATCATACGATGAGACTGATGAAGAGTTTGAGCAGAAGCATAATGATTGGGAAGAGAAAGTAAAGGATGTAAAAATGGAGTTGTTGATAGAAGCTAAGACTTCTAAGCCTCAACTCGAAAAATTAAAATCAGAATTAAAATTACCTGAAATATTTCAAGATGCTCAACAAGCTAAACAATTGACACCAGAGGAATTGGAGTCTACCAAAAAGTATGTTGATAGTTACTTGAAATCGGTTGAATCATCTGTTAATTCTTTTGATGGATTTACTGTTGACTATAAAGACGAAGATGTCTCTTTGAAGTCGGCATATCTTCCCTCTCAAGAAGAAAAAAGCTTTGTAGCTAATCAATTAAAAACATTTGCAGAAAATGATTTTAATGCAAACGTAATCTTTGCCGAAAGATGGGTAAATGAAGACGGAACATTAAATACTTCAAAAATGACTAAAGATTTATCTTTGTTATATAGTGAAGAAAAAATAATGCAAAAGTTAGTTAATGAAGGTGTTACTAAGAGACTAGCAGAATATCGCAAGTCTACAAGCAATATAAAAGTAGGTGGTCAATCAAAGGGAACTTTTGAGCCAAAGGATAATAGTAAAAGCGGAATGGCTGACTTCTTCTTTGGACAATAAACAAATATCGTAAACAAATTAAATTTTAAACAATGGCAGGGATTCCTACATCAAACATACTCCAACCGGGTGCGATTAGCGTATCAGGTGGTGTAACAAGAGCCTTAATATCTGATCTTCAGTTATTAACTCCTCAATATTATAACAAATACGTTGAAAAGTACGGTAGTGAAGAATTCTTCATGTGGTTAGCTACTTATGGCGGCATGGAAGAAGTAAACAACAGAAACTTTTTCTGGTTCGAGAACAGAGGTAAATTAATGGTAGCTGTTAGTAACAAAACTGCAGTAACTGGTGTTACAGCTGGTGGTTCTATCACTGTTCAGATTGCTGCTGCTGATATCTTCGCACAGAACGGAACAACAAACCAAAGTCCACTTCGTGTAGGTGAAACAGTTCGTATCGCTTCTACAAACGTAGAAGGTTACATTTCTGCAGTAACTACAACAACTCTTACTAATGATACTGCTACTGTTTTGCCTAAGCAAACAGGTCAGAAATTAGTTTCTGCTGGTCAAGCTTCAACATTGCTTGCTGGTGAGGTTCTAATCTTCGGTGGTAACACAGACGTTGGAGAAGCTTCTAGCTATATCGAGCCTTTAATCCATTTGGATAAGAAGTATGAGAACAACATTACAGAAATGAGAGAGTCTTGGTCTGCTACAGATCTTGCTGAAATGGCTGAAGTGTTTTATAGCTCAGGAGTATCTGGAACTGAAGCCGCTGGTGGTGGACAGTCTGGTACTAGCTTCTTTACTTTAAAAGGTCTTAAGAAAGCTAACACTCGTTACTTAAATAACATCGAGTCTAAGTTAATGCGTGGTGATATCCAAAATAACACAGCTATCAACAGTACATCTGTGGGAACTCAAGGATTTATTCCTAAGATCCAAGCTGATGGAGAAACTGTAAGTTACACTCCGGGTACTTTGGACATTGCAAAATTGCATGAAATCACTCGTATCATGGATGTTAACGGTTGTGCTAAAGATAACCTTTGGTTACAAGACATCTACCAACGTCAGAATTTCTCTGATGGTATATTCAAAGAGTTCCCAGCAGGAGCATGGGTATGGGGTTCAAACGAAAAGTCTGAAGAAGCTAATATCAATTACGGTGTACAAAGCATCATGATCGATGGTTACAGATTCGGAGTTAAGAAGTATTCTCAATTTAACACTGAGGTTACAACTGGTTTAACACCAACTACTGATGCATTCCGTAACTACGGTATCATCTGCCCTCAAGGATCAACTCGTGATGCAAAAGATTCTACTAAAGCATACAAGAATATCCAAGTTATGTACCAAGCTCCAGTTAAAGGTGGAACTATCGGTAACGGAATCAGAGTATGGCAATGGGGTGGTGGTTCAATGAACCCTACTGACGGAACTATGCGTGATCACGTTGAAATGATTTCATATCGTGGTTTACGTGTTTGTGCTGCTAATCAGTTCATACAAGTACAATCTGCATAATCTGTTGATTATTCAAATTTATGGGGGAAGACTTAGTTCTTCCCCTATTTTAAAAAAAAGCTCCGAGATGGAGTTTGGAAATATTTCCAGTGAAATAAAATAAAACTTAAAAAAAATGGCAAAGTTAAAAGATGTTCAAGAATCGATGGGTACTTATCAAGATCCATCAGAACAACAAGATGTAGCTCAACAGATAGCTGATATAGCTATACAAGGATCTACTCAGCTTCAAGATGAATATATTATCTATAAGTTAGTAGACACAAAAAGAAAGGGAAGACTTTATATAGATGGGATTGATGATGATATCTTAAATCCTAAGACTAAAAATAGAGAAAGGATTTGGTTATTATCGGGAACATCTAGCATTTGGTCAACAGAATTAGTTGAACAATTAAAAGATAAAGATTTCGTAAGAAATAATAGACGTTCTTTGCAGTTTGAATCTGGAATATTAAGAGTTCCGAAATGGGATGAAAGAATATTGGAATTTATAAAAAATTGCCGACATTTGATAGATAATCCAAATAGAAGAACAGGCAGTAAGTTTGAATTCTTTGAGTACAATCCTGCTAAACAACAGGCTGAAGCTCTTAAGAAGGAATTGCTTGAGATTGATATGGCTATAGCTGCGAGAGAAATGCCAATTCTTAAGGCTCGTAAGTTAGCTAGTTTCTTTGGAATAGTATTCTTTGACGAATTAGGTCAGCCTAAGTCTGATGATGGAATAAGAAGGGAATTGATGCTATTTGCAAAGAGAGACCCTAAGAAATTCCAAGAGAATTTAGAATCTAAAGAAGTAGAGGTTGCGTTCTCAATTAAGAAAGCAATAATCGAATCTAAGATTGATATAGGTGGACAAAACGGAAATGTTTCATGGTCAGCTGGAGGTTTTATTACAAAAGTTCCTGCATCTAGAAGAAATGATATACATAAGTATCTAGTAGAACTAGCAATGACTAATAGCGATGAAGGCATGATGTTTTTAGAACAATTAAATAGTAAAATAAAATAACAAATAAAGATGAACATAAATGACGTTTATACATTAGTGCAGTATATTACAAATAAAAATCAGCAGGGGTATGTTACTCCTTCCCAATTTAATACTGTAATCAATCAAGCACAAAAGTCTTATGTTTCATATTTACTTGGAAGTTTTCAATCATATACCCCCGGGAGACCAGTCGCTAGAGTGGAATTTGGGCAAAACTCCGTAATCAGACAAAGGTTATCACCAATAATAGTAAAGGTGACTAATACTATTGATGTTACGGGGTTTTCCCCTTACCCATCTAATTATTTACAAACAGATGCTATTATGACTACAGCATTTGAAAGAGTAAGGTTTGTACAACAGGATAGTTTATATTCTTATTATAACAGTGCTGTAGACCCTGTAGGATCTAATCCTATTTATTTATTAGAGCCTACTGGATTTAGATTTTATCCTATTAATTTGGCAACTGCTGTTGTAAGTTATGTTAAGAATCCTACAGACATGAGTTGGGCTTATAAAAAAGATAGCAATAGTAGACCTGTTTATACAACAGGAATACAAGGGGCTAATGTTATTACAGGGGGAAGTGGATACTCTTCTGCTACTGTTACTTTCTCAGCTCCTCCAAGTGGAGGCATACAAGCTACAGGTACAGTTACTATATCAGGTGGTGTTGTTACTGCAATAGTAATGACTAATAATGGTACTGGGTATAACAATACTACACCAACTATGACCTTCACAGGTGTAGGGGGAACTGGTGCTACTTTTAGTAGTCCAATTGTCTCGACAGACCCTGTTTGGGATATTGCAACAATTTTTGACATAATTCAGCGTGCGTTATCAATAATTGGTGTAAATTTACAATCACAAGCTATATCTCAATTTGCAGAACAAATAAAAAGAGAGGGGCAATAAATAAAAAACAAATAAAAATAAATATTTTAAAATGGCAAATCAAATACAAGCTACAGTTTATCAGATAGACGGAAATCCGCAAAAGACCCCTATCTCTCTATCTTTCCTGACTAGTGATATAGCTATGAGAGAATTTTCTGGATCTAATATTTCAGAGGTTCAATCCGCTATACTTTGTTATCCAAATGCAAGCAATCCTTTAGAATTGCAAACATTTTATGTTTCAGAAAGTATGGCAACATTGCTAGCAGCTGCTAATCTTGGTATTACTTCCCAAGTACAAGCTACTATTTTAGCAATAAACACAAACCCTTTAATTCCTGCAGGAGTAACATATTCTTTCCCTGCAAGTGGAGTTTCAATTTGGACAA
>Ga0315293_10004957_pt1 | contig 12571 bp, 17 predicted proteins | sample YL17G13_20_MG_FD_203071 | JGI IMG/M metagenome (GOLD analysis project Ga0315293, IMG submission 203071) | Sediment microbial communities from Yellowstone Lake, YNP, Wyoming, USA - YL17G13_20 | ecosystem: Environmental > Aquatic > Freshwater > Lake > Sediment | place: USA: Wyoming | collected... | reverse complement strand
TATTTTACCTGTTTTAGTTACTTCTTTAGATTGAAAACTTTCATATACTGCAAAACCACATACAAATGGGTAACCTGAAGTTAAACACGATTTAAAATCATATAACGAACGAGTTAAACGTTCATATTTTACGGCTTTATTACCATCAGCGTCGTTATATGAGCTTTCTGTGGGTTTATTTTTGAATTTTTCTATAGTATATGGCCAATATTTTTCTTCACAAACTCCTACTCTATTTATTGACTTAACTGTACTTCTAAGTGTTGCTCCACTATCTATATTTTTATTACCACTTCTTAATCTAGTATTATAATATACAAATAAACGAGAAGGAACAAATAATGGATCATTTTGTTTTATTAAACTAAAAACAAATGCCGCAGCAACCGCATTAGCAGTGCAACTACCTAATGATCCTTGATCAAAAATTACTATTTGATCTGTTCTTAAATCTACCTTAGTAGGTAGTTGTTTCATTTTTTTAGGTAAAGAAAACATCATATCACGATGGTCTGGAGTATCAGGAGTCCATCCAAAAAATGCTTTACTTTTAGGTTGTAATTTATTTATTGCTTTAGTTTTAGGAGTGCGTTTTGCCATATATTTTATTCAAAAGGATTATCAAAATATATTTTTGTATAAATATTAGGTATTCTTCTAACAGTTTGTGGTTTACCTCCAGACACAAATACTTTTCCAAAATCAACTTCTACCCAATCTAATTTACCATTAGCATCACCCTTACCACCAACTCCAGTAGATGTATTTACTATTTTACCTTTACCAAACTTTTCATGTTCAAAATCAGCTCCTTTTCTATAATCTGTTCTTATAGTGTAAGGTTCATTTTCTGAAGAGGATTTTTCTCTTTTAGGACCTTCAATACCCATTACTTTATTTAAATCAATAGGATAAATAAATCCAGGTACATTTAATATTTTGACAGGTTCATCACCATAATTTCTTTTAGAATGATCTCTAACCTCTTTTTCAAAGTCTTCAACATCTGATATAACTATAGTAACTAATTCATTATTTTTTACTATAATATAATAATATGTTCCTGTTCCTTTTAATGTTGTTATAGTAATAGGATATTTTTTATTGTTACTTTCAATTACAGGTACAAAAAATTTATATCCTATTCTGTATGTTTCGGATAAAGACATGTTTACAGATTCAAGACTTATAAGTTTTTTATTAAGAATTTCTTGAATGTATTTAATCAGTGGTTCTTTAACTTGATTTAAAGTAAAATCTCCTAATGATTCTTTAGGTATAGATATATTAGTTATATTATCTACTCTTTCTTTTTTTCTATCTTTATAATGAGTTGTTAAATAAAGTTCTTTTAGTATATCTATTAATTTCATTTAAATATTTTGTTATAAATATTATATAACCCATAGGGGTTTATTGTTTAATTTATTCCAACCCAATTTTTTAATGCCTACTTTATCATTTATATAAAAATTCTTATATGCCTCAATAGTATTTGATTTTTTATATTCATTAGGCATACATTGAGGAGGAGGAGTGAAACCATTATCAGGAATGTTTGGTTTGTTATCGCGCAACCATTCTAATACATCCTGTGTTTTATGGTGTTTGCCGTAGCGTTTAATAAATTCACTACATATTTCAAGACCATGTTTTATAAGCCAATCATAGTGTTGTATCGATTGTCTTGTCCAAATTGTTGATGGATGGTTTTTGTGAGCACACTTATATGGAGCACTACCACCTGTTTCCCAATGTGCAGTACTACACATTTGTGCGCTTTCAATTTGCATTTTACGGATGTGGTCATCTGCTAATTCTTTAGCAGCCACAATTGGATCTTCATTGATGTAGAATATATTCATAACCTTTTTTTATTAAATATAAAAAAGGCCTCTTTGGAGGCCTAATTTTATTTTTAAGTTTATATTACTTATTTATTTTGTTAAAGGCACATTAGGTAATTCTGTGATGTATTTATTTAAATCTGCTTGATCTTTTTCTTCATATTTATATCCAATACCAACAGTTGATTGGTTTAATTGATTTGGATCTTTTACTATTTTTCCTAAAGCTATAGCGGCTGCTTTTTTAAAGGCGGGAATTAATTTAGTTTCAAATTCTTGAGCTGTAGCTTCTTTATCTTTAGAGTAGTTATTATATTTCACTACTCCTTTTCCTTCTTTATTAAAAAATCCAATATTTAACAATACACCTTTAGTACTTTCTTTTGTTTGAGGAATTGTAGCACCCATATATAAATAAGGTTTACCACCTGTATCCGAACTTGGTCTATAAGACACATCAATATCTTTTACTACTACAGTATCGCCAAATATTTCTTTAACTGTTTTTTCAAAATCAGGACCTAAATCAGCTAATTTTAATTCTGCTTCATTTAAATCATCTTCAAATAAAGCTTCTACTTCTTCTTTTAAGCTTTTAGTTTTTTAGTAGCTAATTTAGTAGCTGTAGCATACATTTTAGATTTTTCATCTTTAGATTTACCAAAACTTTTAGATTTTTTCATACCTTTTACGATATCTTCTTTTTTATCTTTTTGAGCAGCAGTCATTTTTTTAGCTTCAAATATTCCATCTCCACTTTCAAATGCAGGAATATATGTTCCTAATACATCATTCATTACTTGTGAGGTGAATTCTTCATCATTTTCATCTTCTTCAAAATCAATGAAATTTTGGGCTAATTGAAAATCATCAACTCCAGTATAATCCATACCACTATTTGTTGTTTTAGCCATAAACTCTAAAAATTCTCCTTCTTGATCAGGAATAAGTTCCCTAAGTCTATTTAATAACATTTGTACTTTTTTGCTAGAAGAAACTTCTTCAATTTTAGCTTTATATTCCGTTTCTGTAATGATACCTGCTCTCTTTTGCATAAGTAACATTTCATACATTTCTTCTTTAAATACATTCATAGCAATAATTTCAGCACTACGATTATCTACTCCCATATCTTCTAATCGTTCTACTGTCTCATCATAATCCAACCCATCATTTTTTAATTGTTTGGCCTTTTCATAGTACATTTCCTTATCAACATTTTCTTCTAATTGAGGACCAGATGCAGGATCATCTGTGTATTCGTCTAAATTAACTTCATCTACTGTTCCTTCTTCCATTCCTTCATCTTCCATCTTCTTAGTAGTTTTACCTTCAGACTTCATTTTCATTTTATCTAATACTTTTTCAGCCTTAGATTTATATTTTTGAAGCTCCTTAATTTCTTTTTTAAGTTCATTAATTTTAGCACCATCAATCATTTCATGCATTGTTTCATCTATACCTTCTAGATTAGCTTTCTTTTCACGAAGTGCAATAGCTTCTTCACATGCTCTAACTTTTGCTTCTTGAGCTGCGATATTTCCTGATGCTTCTACTTCACGAATATATTCTTGGATTGATTCTTTGATAAGTTGTCTAAGTTGAGTTGTTTGATTCATTGTTTTATTTTTATTATAAATATGTTCGTTTTTTGAAGAATACATTGTTTTACCAAATTTAATTTGTTGTATTATATTATATTGGCGGTCTGTTGCTTTTCCACCTTGTTTTTTAATAGAATCTAATACTTTTTGGTAGAAATTTCTATCTGATGGATTATATCTACCTTTATCGAGAAGTTGTTGGTAATATGATATATTTACTTCTTTCATGATTTATGAATCTTTAATTTTAGATTTCCAGTACCCTTAATCAATCTGTGATACATATGTTTAGGTATAGAAATTGATTCGTTTATTGAAGTTGGTAACTGGTTATCTAATTGAATTTTCCAATCTGTTTTACCAATAATTTCAACAATACGATTTTCGTTATCACGATGCCATAATAATTCTATTGGATCTATATTTTCGTTAAATTCACGAATAATATATTTATCTGTAACTTCTATGTCTGTGTATGGTTTTTTATTTTCATCTAAACCTTCTAAACCAGTATCATCTTTAGTAAGATCTTTAGCAATATTTTTCATTTCACCCATAGCCCAATTCTTTTGAGTAGATGTAAGTTTATCATTTAATATGTTTTCAATAAATGAAATAAATTCATTTTCATCCAGTTTATATACTTCAGTAAAGAATAATTCTCTAACACGAGCATCATCTATATTACTTTCAAAATATAAGTCGTTTAACTTATCATAAATAAATTTACCATATTGAAAATCACGAGGTTCATTAGATACTTTATCTACTGCTCCTATGACTGCTTTATTTTGTTCTTTGTCTTGTCCAAATCCTTGTGTACCAACAATTTCATATAAACCTTTTACAATTTCATGAACTAACATTGGAAAACAAAGTGCTCTAGCTTTAATAACAAAACGTTCTTCTTCCTCATCATATTCCATTTCACTACTACCACCTGCCATTTGTTGACCTTGTTCTAAGGCAGCTAACATCATCGCAATAGCATTTTCATCATCATAAATTCCAAATACTTGTTTTAGAATTTCACCATACTTATCTACTAATGAATTATCTAATAAATCTAGATATTCTCTAAATAAGTAGAAAGCAAATGAACCACGAATAGAAGCACCTTGAGTAATACCGTTTATGATACGGCGTTTAGCTTTCATTAATTCTGGAGTGTTTAGATCTTCTGAGGGTGGTTCATCATCATCTCCGCCTAAACTCATATCATCTCCTATCTTAGCATCAATTTTGATGTTAGCATAGTCAATAATAGGATATGCTTGAGTAACCATATCAACAGCTATTTGAGCTAAAACATCACGATGTGGTGCTTCAGCAGCTATAATTTCTTTTAATATCTGTTGTGAACTCATTAATGTTTGCATTAATGATTTATTACCAAGCATTTGCTTTAAAGACTGACCTGACTTACCTTTTAGGGCAGCCATCGTTTCAGGCTTGAATATCTTTTCGTATTCAACTTCTAGTAAACGTCCCATTATTTTTTAAGTTTTAAAAAGCGTTGAGTAATTTTATTAACTAATTCTTTTTCAGTTTCTTTTAATGCTTTTGGTTTTGGATTTACACCAGGAGCTGGTTTATCAAATCCTCTACGTTTTGGAGTAGTACCAGGTTTAGTAGTAGGAGGTGCTTCAATAGTTTCTTTTTCTTTAGCAGGAGCATTTTCTGCTAATACTGAAGCTAATTCTTCTTGAATTATACGTCTTAAGTCGCTTACTTTCATTTTTTCTTATTTTTTAAGTTTATTAAGATTTCTTTCATTTGTTGAGCCTCTTCAGGCATAGCAATTGAGTGAAGTCTTATTAGTGTTTTTAGATTTTCTGATATGTTGTTTTGTTGAATTGTATTAGCAAATTCACGTACTCTTGGTACGGCATATGCTCTGTTAGTTGTAACAATAGCATGATAAATTGGTAATGGAAGATTTTGAGTAGCGAAACCAATAATGGTTCCACTTGGAAGTCTAATTATGTAAAATTTACATGAATCTGATGAGATTAGAGTAGTTACTCTACCAACAGCATCTAAGGCAGCATTTCTTCTAGTATATGGGATAATGGTTCCTGCTGTAATTCTTGTTCTTATACTAGGAGATAACATATTAAATCCTGCTGTTAATCCAGCGTTTTCAATAGCTGCTGTTACACCAGCATTTGCTTCTCCTGCTGCAGCTGGTGCTGCTGCTCTTACTCCTGTTGGTCTACCTCTTCCACCTGCGGCTGGTGCTGCTACAGGTTCTGGGGCTGCTTGTCCACCTAAAGCTCTAGCAGCTACATTAGGAGAAATACTTGCTCTAACTAAATTACCTCTTCTACCTAATGCCTGGCTATTTCTTGGATCTTGAGTATTGATAAGAACATATTTTCCATCAATCACAGCAGGTCTAATTCTGCTATTATCAGCCATAGGTGGGTTAGCATCTATAACATTTCTAGCTGGTTCTAGATCAAGATTATTTATTAATTCTATTAATTGTTCACTAGTATAAGATCTATTTTGATTTCTTAAATAGTTAAAATATATTCTCCAATCATTTAAATTTAAAGATGATTGATATCTATTAACACGGTTTCTCCAATCATTATTTGATCCTCCGTACATTAGTTTTAACCCATCAGATGGAGTAGTTATTGGATTTACAAGCATAGAAAATATTTTATTATTTTCTGGATTAACTAGTACTACTTCTTCATATCTAGTTCTATTAATGTATGGTGTACTATTTAATATTCTATAAAAAGCATCCTTGTTAATTTGTGGTGGGATTTGATCTTCACCTGAAAATACTATATTAACAGCATTTTCTTGAAAGCCACTATTTTCCTCTTCACCTGTTAAAATATTTTGTACTTCTTCACTATCAAAAGGAATTAAAGATATTTTATTACCTTCTAATTTATATGAAGTAAATGAATTTGAATCTAATATTAATTTACCTGTGTCAGTATCCTTAACTACAATAGCTGAGTTAGGATCTTCTTGTACTTGAGTTAGTACAGTATTAATAAATTCTTTACTAACAACTTCATTTGATGCTAATTTTAAGAGATTATTAAATGGTATTTTATCAAGATCTGGATACTCAGTTAAATATTTAGATGTACGAGCATTTAATTTAATATCTGGAAAATCATCTTCAGCAGTATATATACCCACTTTAACATCATCTCCAAATGTTAATTTTATTATAGTGTTACCATCTTTAGTAACATATAGTCTCTCATTAGATTTTAAATCCCATTTATTTAAAGCTACTAATAATTTCTTAACAGGAAAAGAAATATTTTCTTTAGATAATTCTTCTAATTCAATACTATCATGTAAATTAGTAGTTATAGATTTTCTATCATTATTTGAAAATTTATCTAAATGTTTTAATAAAAGTATTGAATCTAATACCCCAGGAGTAACAGCAATAAATGTTGCTAACTGTGGGTATTGAGGTAAATATTGAGTCACAAATTCATCATTACTAATATCTGAGAATAATGTTTTTTGATTTTTTCTAGCTACTAAATATTGTTTTTTAGTTGGAAATGGTAGTTCTACCCATCTACGAATAGATAATTCTCCTCCTGATTTTCCGTATACTTGAGTTGCTTTTTCAGAAGATGATAAAGGAATATACTTGAGTACATTTTTAATATTAGGTACTTCTCTTAACCAAGGTACTTCACTCATTAAAGAGTTAAAACTCATTGGTTGAGATTCATGAGGACTATTTTTTCTATTAGTATAAACGTATTTTTTATCATCATCCGGAGTATCTCTAACTTGAATAGTAACAAAACTTAATTTATCATCATCAGGTAAAGCGCCGTTTTTAGCTAAATAAAAAGTAGGATATGATCTATCTTGACTATATCTATAATTACTAAATGAACCTCTAGTTATACACCATTTTTCACCTCTACCATAATGTACACAATTGTCTTCTTTACTACCATTCCATATAGTGATATTTTCATCATCGTATACTACATCTGGTGTTGTGTCTTCTCTATCATCATCTGCTCCTTCAGAAGAAGAAATTAATTTAATAAGTTTAGATAATGAGTATTTACGTAAATCTTTTTCTTGTATTTTAGGTGAATTCTTTAACTGATCAAAAAGCTGGATATATGATTCTAATTTAGCATCATCTATATCAATATTTAAATCATCTGCTTCTTCCTTAAATTTATCCATTAACTTTTTTATTTCCCCTGAAGAGTATTCATTAAGGGGAAATAAATTATTTGCAATATGGATTATAAATGAATGTATGTTCTTCACAAGCTATATCTTTTGTTATAAATATATTTATTATTTAGGTAAAAACCAATTAGAACACCATTTAGTAGGATCTTTAATTTGGTCACCATTATCATCTACTAACTCAGCGGTACCTTTATATTCTTGGTATTTTTTATTTTTACACATATGTTTATCATCTTCCATATAATGATATTTACATACAGCACAACTAAAACCTATTGGTGAATACATATATGGAGGATATTCTTCTCCTTCATGTTCTTTTAATCTATTTTCAGATACCCAATCTGTTATATTAAATTCTTTTTTCATTTTTTATTTGGATTATTATCATGGTCACATTTATGACAAATATATAAATCATCTCCACCATCTTTAATTTTCCATTTCCATCCACAATTATCACAAATAATCTCTGCATCTGTTACTAATTCTTTAACTAGGGCATATCCTGAACCGTATGGAGCGGCTTTGCCTGATTGTGGATTTAGTGTTTCTTTTAATAGATTTAATAATTTAATCATTTTGTTTTACCCCATTTTTTACCTTTACCTTTTGTTTTACATTGGGCTGGTGTAGGACGACATGATGGATATTTAGAGCGTTTTTCATCTTTTTTTCTACCACATGCTTTACATGAACCGTCTTTGCATGTGTTACAATCAACCCATCCACCTTCTTTACCTTTAGGACCTTTACGTTTAAACCATTTATGAAGTGATTCGTCTTCTTTTATATCTTTCCAAATATCACCCTGACGACATCTAACAATTGCTCCTGATTTGTAAGCAGATGGTTTATCATACTTGCGATCAGCAATTCGTTTACAACGATCTGCTTTTTTCTTCTCTTCAAGAAGCATTTGTTTTAATATGTCAACTAATTTTATCATTTCCAAGATGAATAAATGGGTTTACCATTTACTCTTGTAGCTTTTAAAATCTGCTTGCGTTGTTTACCAGTATGTGAATATGAAACATGAACCCAATCTGGATTTTTATCGGTTCCGAATTCCCAAATTAATTGATCAAAATTTACATTGTCTTTAATATAATTAAATACCATAACATTAGTTACACCTGTTTGTTTATCATCTTGATCAAGATCTAATGCTTCACCTGAACAGTGTTGTGATGTAGATGATGAACCAGGAACAGCTGAATTTAATGCTTTTGAACGGTAACCTGATGATAAAAATATTGGCTTATTAAAATGTTTACGAATTGGTTCAAAAATGTTTTCCGCTAATAATTTTAAATTAGCTAAATGTTTTGATGTTGGATTATTATCAATACCTAATCTTTTAGCAGTATCTGATTTTGTAACCTCTGAAAGATTTAAATGTTCTGATAATTTCATTATATACCTATATTAATTAATTGAGGATCTTTCACTACAAATTTAACTACACCTTTAATATTATTAATACTAAGAATAATTTGTTTAATAGTATCTAAGTCAAATTTACCATTTTTAACATATGGATATGGATCTACTTTAATAGTTACTCTATCGTATTTATATCCTTTTTTAGGAACATTAGGAACATATTCATTTGTATCCATAGTAGTAACACCAGTTATTGATCTTATATCTGAGAATGTTTGTGTTTGAGTCTTTTTATTATTATCTGTAACTAATAGACCTTCAATCTTATATAACTTTTCAGCATAGTCCTCACGTAGAGTTTTACGTATTTCTTCTTTAATATATTTTTTAAATTCTGATTTATTTATCATATTACCAATATCCTGAAAATGTTGTGTTGAATCCTAATGCTTTGGCAAATTTTGGAAGGCGACATGACCAATATGATGCTTTTGTTTTATCTTTTTTATTTGCACAATCATGTCTTTTTGCAAACGCTTGACGTGCTTTTGGATTATTTAATTTAGCACGTAATCTACCTCCAGCCATACCAAATGATACTTTTTTAATACGTTTAGATTTTGGATCACGAACATATACATAAAATTTCTTAGATCCGCCACGTTTAGGTTTACCTAATGGAGGATTTTTTTTCTTTTTATCTGCTTCCTCAAGTTCTTCTTCTTCCATTAATAAATCTAATGGTACTTTTATATCTTCATATAAACCAAACTTACCTAAATCAGTATCTCTAAGAAATGCCTTATCAATATCATTTAAAAATATAGCTTTTTGCTCATATAATGTACGTGCCTCAGCCCATAAATTTATAAATGATTCTGAAGCATAGCGAAAAGCGTTTTCAGTAAGTGGTGTCTTATTATTAACATGATATTTCATGTTTTCAGTCATAATAATTTTAGTACCTAAATTTTCATTAAGTACAGGTCCTTTATTACCTACATTTTCACATGAGTGGCATCCACAATTACATTTATCCTCTGAAAGAGGTGTAGATAGTACTTCACGTATAAGTTGTTGGATTCTGTTCATGGTTATAAATATATTAATTATCCTAATTTTAGTTGAGGATAAGAAGTAGAAGGAGTTATATTGGTAAATTCAATTTTGCCTCTATTAACAGCATCTATCAAATTTTCTTCAGTATATAATTTATAATTTCCGTTTCTTGATATTAGTATATATTTTTGAGAAGGATACATGTTTATATAACTAGCTACATATTTAACTAGTAAATCTTTAGCAACATTTTCTTTGGTAATTTTATAATTTTCAGAACCTGAGTATATTTCATTTATTTGTTTATTTATATCTTCTTCAGCTTCTGGGTATTCATTAAGAATTTCTAAAATGTAATCGCTTAAATTAGTTTGATATTCTTTTGGGTACTTTTCTTTAAGTTTTTCATAGGTAGAAGTTATATTACCTTCTCTACCTTTACCTTTACCAGTTGAAAATCTTCCACCGTTTCCTTTAACTTCAATAAGTTTATCATCAATTTCTACATCTCCAATTTTGACTTTTTTACCATCAAAAAATAAGATTAAAGGTACTTCACCAAATCCTATACCTTTACCACCTTCTGTAGGTTTAATAGTGAATATTTTATTAATAAATCTATCATCAAATCCTATTTCTTTAACTTGATTTTTTAAATTTCCACCTTCTTCTTCTTCTATTAATTTTAAAGTAGGAGATTTAATATATTCTAATAGTTTATCTTCTTGATATAAAGTAGTTGCATATAAAAATATTAATTCAATTAAATTAGAAGATAAACCTTTTTTATTTAATATATTTTCTAATTCTTTATAAGTTTTATCATCTTCTGTTGTATCTTTCTTTTTAAGATAATTTAAAACTTTTTTCTTAACATTCTCATCATCTATAGATTTTAAAAGAGACATGATTTCTGTGTCATAGTCTTTGTCTCTATCTTTTTCTTCTTTTAGGTTTATACCTATAATTCTTAATAACTTTTCTAATAACATATTATCATTTTTATCATTCAAGTCAGGATATCCTTTTGGGAATTTATATGCGTATTTTTTAAAAAATAAATCTAATGAATCCATTATGTTATTGGGGTTTCTTCCGCTGGAGCTTCATCATCAGGTGCTGTTTCAGGAGCAGGGGACTCAGGAGCTGAGGCTTCAGGTGTGGTTCCTTTTTCAGGAGTTGGTTTAGCACCATAAGACAAAATCCTAGCAATTGCTTCTATACAATTTTGCTCTTCGTTTAAATTTAATAAATAATATTTTTTACCTTCTATTTTAGCAATCCAAGATCTATCAGTATATATAAGATAAAATGTTTGATCATTGCCTAATATAATACGAAATGTAGTAGGACGAGGTGCTACCCATTCAATATCTTTTAAAAATAAATCATATTGATCTGTTAATAGTTTGATAATAGTTTCTTTAAGAGTAGGAAATTTAGCTAATACTGGAAATCTTTCATTATCTAATGATACCATAGAAGGATTATCTATATCTACCTCAGTTGACTTAGCAGTATTTGAGTAGACTTTTTTTACTATATCCTTAATTTTATCTTTAAATTCGTTTTTAGTCATTTGATATAGATACTATACTGTTATAATCACTCATAGTAAGAGTTTTATCTTCTTTAGATAACTCAATAATGTTTTCAGCTACTTTATGTAGATCCATATCACTTTGAGCATCTTCTTTAGCGTATTCTAATAAACGAATTAATAAAGGAATATCTAATGATGCTACATCAGTTGGATTTTCAGGACCCATTAAGGTCTTTTTAACCATTTCTCTAATTCGTTGTTTATTTTCTTTTATGGCTGCGGATTCAGCTCTTTTAAATGCGGCACCAGTCATAACTTTTTCAGCATCTGCTCCATATTTGTTAACCCAAGAAATTTTATTTTTCTTATATTGGTTAAAAAATTGTTTTTGTAATGCTAGTATACGTGGTGTTGGTTTCATTATTTTGCTTTTGCTTCAGCAACAGAGGCTTTGTTGTATAAGGCAATAACTTTTTTCATTTCTGAAAGTGCTTTTCTGGCTCTACCTTTTGCTGCTTTACCTGTGTCTTCGTGATTAGTTTTTGCTGTTTCATACAACTCACTAATTTGTTCAAATAGTTCTTTTGTCATTTTGTTTTTATTTTAAATATTAATTAATTCCTTGATTTCCTACTACTTGTGTTCTAACTAACATAGTAATAGTATTACCAATTTGATTTACTAATTTTTCATCACCTAATGCTTTAGCGTTAGCTAATGCTTTACTTAATGAATCTTGAATTGTCTTAACTTTAGGATCAATGTCAATTTCAGCTGATATTTCAGGAGTCATAGTATCACTGGGTATTCCCATACCAGCATCATCCATAGTTGGTTCCTCAGTACCCATATCTAATTCTACTGAGTCATCTTGTGGTGCTTCGTCTTTTTTCTTTTTCTTTTTAGCTTCACCTAAT
>Ga0315293_10004956_pt1 | contig 12571 bp, 12 predicted proteins | sample YL17G13_20_MG_FD_203071 | JGI IMG/M metagenome (GOLD analysis project Ga0315293, IMG submission 203071) | Sediment microbial communities from Yellowstone Lake, YNP, Wyoming, USA - YL17G13_20 | ecosystem: Environmental > Aquatic > Freshwater > Lake > Sediment | place: USA: Wyoming | collected... | reverse complement strand
ATGTTTCGGGACGGCAAAATGTTGGGCGTCAGGCGAGGGCGATGAAGCGATATCCGACACCGCGCACGGTCTCGATCAGCTCGCCAGCGTCCTCGGTCTTGGTGCGGAGGCGGCGGATATGGACATCAATGGTCCGGGTACCTCCGAGGTAGTAGTCGCCCCAGACGTGGTAGAGCAGCTCCTCCCGGCTGAACACCCGGCCCGCGTTGCGCATGAGGAAGAGCAGAAGCTGGTACTCCTTGAGCGTGAGCTCGACCGGGCGGCCCTCGAGGGCGACCTGGTAGGTCACCTGGTTGAGGCTAAGCGGGCCGGTGCGGATGATGTCCGGCGATTGCTCGCCCTCGGTTCGCCACTGGATCAGCCTCAGCCGCGCGGCCAGCTCGGAGAGGCGGTATGGCGCGAGGATGAGGTCGTCGAAGCCCAGAGACAGGTCCAGGCGGGGTGCCTCCTGCTCGGGGACGACCGCGACCAGCGACGCCTTGCGGAGCCCCCGATCATCCCTCACCGCCTGGCAGGCGCGGCCGACGTCAGCGCCGAGGACGCGCAGATCCACCAGCACCGCGATGGGCTGAGGGCCCTTCCAGAGCGGTTCGCTCGCGGGCCAGATGATGGCTTCGGCGCGGTAGTTGAGACGGCGGAGGTCCGAGCCGAGCGTGGTGGTGGGGTCGCGATCGAGGCCGATGATGGCGACCGCGGGCGCGACGCTCACGATCCGCCTCGGGTCAGGCCTTGCCCGCGGAGCCGAAAACGGTCATGCGATCCATGACCGCCTTCTGCATCGCCTCGCGGGCGGGTCCAAGGATCTTGCGGACGTCGTACTTGCGCACGCCGCCGCCGGCGTCGGTCTCGGCGAACTCCTTCTCCACGCGATGCACTTCCGCGATCGCCGCGTGGTAGAAGGCGACTCTGATCTGGGTATCGATGTTGATCTTCGCGATGCCGAGCGAGACGCCTTTCTTCACATCCTCGTCCGGCACGCCGGTCCCGCCGTGCATCACCAGCGGGATGGGGACCTGCGCGGCGATCTGCTGGAGACGGTCGTGAGCGATATGAGGCCGCCCTTTGAAGAGCCCGTGTGTCGTCCCGATAGCGAGGGCCAGCATGTCCACGCCGGCGTCCTGCCAGAACCGCACCGCCTCCTCGGGGCTCGTGAGGTGCTGCGCCTCGTCCGCCTGGCTGGTGATCTGGCCCAGGCGGCCGATCTCGCCCTCGACCGTCACACCCATGGCGTGGGCGGCGGCCGCGACGCGGCGGGTGGTCTCCACATTCTCCTGGTAGCTGCGCGGGGACTTCCCATCCTCCTGGAGCGAGCCGTCAATCATCAACGACGTGACCCCCAGGCGCAGGAACCGCATGCACACCTCGAAGCTCCGTCCGTGGTCGAGGTGGATGGCATGGGGCACGGTCGCCTTCTTGCTGAGGGCGAGGATGAGCGCGAACAGCTCCTCGGGCTCGGTGTAGCTCAGCGTGGTCTGCGTGATCTGGATGATGAAAGGAGAGCGGGTCTCCTCCGCGGCCCGGAAGATGGCCTGGGCGCTCTCCATGTTGACGGCGTTGAACGCGCCGACCCCGTACCCCTTCTCGCGCGCCGGGACGGTCAGCTCTTTGGATGGAACCAGCATAGAAGTCCCTCCTTACACCAGTAGCCTGCCCCTGCGGAGCGAAGCGCAGCAGGGGTGGGGCCGTCACCGTGGCGTACTCTTCTGGTGAGCTGAAGACTGGCCAGGCCCAGGCCAGGTCACCATACACACATCTTTCATCACGATGGGAAGATGCATTCATAGCGGGTGTTGTCTATCTCTTGGACTGCCCCACCCCTCGCCTCCCTTCCGGTCGGCAAGGGGTAGGCTACTGGGCTATGCCTACGTCGCCAGCACGCTAGCAAGATCGTACAGCTGGCGGTCGAATCCCTTCTTCTTCTCCCAGGTTTCAGGGAGGGGTGTTCGCACAATCTCGTTGTTCACGCGCCCGATCATCTTATCCGAGTCGCCCTCGCGCAGCGCGCGCGCCGCGGCCGCGCCGAGCTGGCTGGCGAGGACGCGGTCGAAGGCCATCGGTCGGCCGCCCCGCTGGACATGACCGAGGATGGTGACGCGGCTCTCGATCGGCCCATACTCACCGACGCGGCGGGCGATCTCCAGCGCGCCGCCCTGCTCATCCCCCTCGGCGACCACGATAATGCTGCTGGTCTTTCCCCTGGCGACGCCGGCGGCGATAGTCTTGTAGATCTCCTCGCACGACACCTCCATCTCCGGCACCAGGATCATCTCTGCGCCGCCCGCGACGCCGACGGTGAGCGCGATGAAGCCGGCGTACCTGCCCATCACCTCCACGAAGAACAGCCGGTCGTGGCTGGTCGCGGTGTCGCGAATGCGGTCTATGGCGTCGAGCGCGGTGTTCGCCGCGGTGTCGTAGCCGATGGTGTAGTCGGTGCCATAGCAGTCATTGTCTATCGTCCCCGGCAGGCCGATGACCGGCACCTGGTGCTCGAGCCAGAGGTAGTGCGCGCCGTGGAACGTCCCGTCGCCGCCGATGGCGATGAGGCCCTCGATGCCGGCCTCGCGCAGCTTGTCCGCGGCCATGGCGCGGCCCTCGGGATGGAAGAACTCCTCACAGCGCGCGGTCTTGATGATGGTGCCGCCCAGCTGGATGATGTTGGAGACGGACTTGGCGGTCAACTCCGTGAACTCGCCGGCGAGCATCCCCGAGTAGCCGCGGTGGATGCCGACCACGCGGCAGCCCTCGTGCACCGCCGTGCGCACGACCGCCCGCAGGCATGCGTTCATGCCCGGCGCGTCGCCCCCACTGGTGAACACCCCGATTGTGTGCATGGGCAATACCCCGTCACAGGGAAGCCGGCCCCCGTCCCTTCCGGAGATCCAGCGGTTCCTCGCTGTTAGTAGCGCGTGAGCAGGTAGATGGTCAGCCCGAAGGGGCCCAGACAGAGCACGAACGAGCCCCAGAACAGGCCGGACTCGCCGCGGCTTTCTCCGTCGTAGTAGCACCATCCTGCGGCGCCCAGGCTGATCACGAACCAGATGTAGCCGGGCGTGCCGCCTCGGAGGACGGAGAGGAGCGCCAGGATAAGAGAGAGCGCGCCCGCCGCCGCCAGGGCGAGGAAGAACTTGCCGGACTGGTGCCAGACTGCCCCCTCTATCTTGAACAGGTCGAGGGGGTCCCAGCCGGCGTTCGGCTTCTCTTGGAGCAGCCTATCGAGCACGCCCTGCTCGATCCTCGCGCGCTCCTCGCGGGCCCGCAGGAGCGCGCCTCTCGGGGCCACCCCCAGGGCGGCGGCCGCCTCCGTGGCGCGCTGCGCGGCGTCAACGGCACCGACCAGGTCGCCCTTCCCCCGCAGGATCTCCGAGAGCATGGCGAGCGCGGGAACGCTCTGCGGCTCGCGCTGGAGCGCTTCGCGCACGATCCGCTCGGCCTCGCCGGGATTGCCCCGGCGCTGCGCGAGGAAGGCGCGGCGCAGCGTGAGCTGCATGTCGCTGCTGGTCGCCGGCTCCTGCTCGCGGGTGACCTGCGGGACAGGCGCGGGCGTCTCGGGGGCCTTCAGCTCGATCCCGCAGGACCAGCAGAAGCGATCCTCGTCCTGCCCGTATGAGCCGCAGGCCCTGCACCTGACCACTCCGCTCATGCTTTTCTCTCGCATACCCTCGCGGAACCCTATAGAGTCTCTTGTGTTGTGGCAACTCGGCCAGGGGGCCCGGAACCCCTCAGATGCCGTTCTGGCTGGAGATTCTCTTGAGGAATGAACGGCGATTGGGGAGCTGGACGGCCGGCCCTGGGCCGGGCCAACGCATTCGGCACGACACAGTAGTTTGGCGGCGAGCGCCGCCGTTCCTGCCGCGCGGGGCCGGGCAGGACCTGATGTCACAGCACAGAATCGCGCGCCAGTGCCTTTCATGAGGAATCCCCGCCGCGGAGGAAAACGAATGGCTTCTCGCCCCACTGTCCTGGTGCTGGCACACGGCGATCTCTTCAATGAGCTCTTCACCGAGCCGGTCCGTGCGAAGCTGGAGAGCTTTGCCGAGGCGCGCTACAACGATCTCGGCCGGGCGATGACGCAGGAAGAGCTGCAGTGCCGAGTGGCCGACGTGACCGGCTGCATCACCACCTGGGGCTCCCCGAAGTTTACGCCCGAGGTAGTGGCGAACGCTCCCCGGCTGAAGATCATCGCGCACGCGGCCGGCAGCGTGAAGCCGTACGTGAGCGATGCGGTGTTCGAGCACGGGATCGTCGTGACCAGCGCCGCCCCCGTCATCGCCCGTTACGTGGGCGAGATGGCGCTGATGCTGACCCTGACGTCGCTGCGGAACGTGACGCGGCAAGACCGGGCGCTGAAGGAGGGGGGATGGCATGACCCCAGCCTCGCGACGTCGAGGACGCTCCTGGAGCAGCGCGTCGGGCTGATCGGCTTCGGCTCCACCGGCCGTGAGTTCGCCAAGGTGTTGAAGCCGTTCAACGTCGAGCTGCTGATCCACGACCCCTACACGGAGGCGTCGGTGGTGCGGGACTTCGGCGGGAGGGAGGCCGGGCTGGAGGAGATCCTGACCACCTGCCGCGTGATCTCGCTGCATGCCGCGAGCATCCCGTCCACCCGGCATCTGCTGAACGCGGCGCGGCTGCGGATGATCCCGGCGGGCAGCGTGCTGGTCAACACCGCGCGAGGTTCGCTGATCGATACCGACGCGCTGGTGGCAGAGCTGAGAACAGGGCGGTTCACCGCAGCCCTCGATGTGTTCGACCCCGATGAGCCGCTGCCGCCCGACCACCCGCTCCGGGCGCTGCCGAACGTGATCCTCACCCCGCACGTCTCCGGGCCGGTGAGAGAGCGCTATTGGGAGATGGCGATGGGCGCGGTGGAGAACGTGCGGCTGGTCTGCTCGGGGGCGACTCCGCCGGGCGCGATCACCGCGGAGCAGATAGCGCGACTGGCGTGAAACGCTCGCGTCCCGCGACCGCCGCCCGAGCCCGCACGCTTCTCGCGTGCCTGTGTGCGCTGGCGCTGGGGTTGGGGGCGTCGGCCGCCGCCGGGGATGTCCTGGAGGCGCGCTTGGTCCATGCGACGACGCTGAGCAATGGGTTGAGGGTGGTCGTGTGCGAGGATGAGGCCGCCCCGGTCGTCTCCATCGAGATCGTCGTGCGAGCCGGCTCCGCTGACGAGTCCCCCGAGGAGGGCGGGATCGCGCACCTGCTGGAGCACATCTGCTGGATGGGCGACCAGCAGTATGACCCCCGAGCCGCGATCGAGGACCTGGGCGGCTCCACCAACGCGGGCACACTGCGCGATTTCACACGGTACTACGCGACGGTTCAGCCCTCCGACTTCGGCCGCGCTCTGCGCGCGCTCGCCGACATGGTGCTTAAGGAGAGGTACGACGAAGGCGTCATCTCGCGGGAGCGCGCGGTGGTGCAGGAGGAGGCCGCAAGCCGGATGGACAGGCCCCGCGCCGCTCTCAACGATCTCGCCTTCGAGACGCTGTTCGGCGCGTCGCACCCCTACGGCCGGCACCTCGAGGGCAGCGAGCAATCGCTTTCCGGCATCACCGGCTCGCGGCTCGCGCTCTTCCACCGCACATGGTACGTGCCGAACAACATGGCCGTCATCATCGCCGGCCGGATCGCGTTCGATCCCGCGGTGAAGGCCGTGGAGAGCATATTCGGCAATCTCTCCCCGGAGGCGCTGCCGCAGCGCGCCGAGGCCGTGGCCGGGCCCGCCGACAGGCGCGAGCGCGTGTCGGAGACGACGCTTCAGGACATCTGCTTGATGGCCGCGTTCCTCGCCCCGGGCATCTCCGACCCGGCGGTGGTGGCCGCCAGCGACGTGGCCGCGACCATCCTCACGCATCCACAGGTCGGCCGGCTGGCCAAAGCGCTCCAGGAGAAGCAAAACGCCGCGAAGGGAATCGGCGTTGACTACCTCACGCAGCGCCGGCAGGGCCTGTTCGGGGTATGGGCGGTGTGCGAACCGGACAAGGTGGAGGCGGTCAAGGAGGGCATCAGGGCGGAGCTGGCGCGCCTCGCCTCACAGCCCGTGCCGCCCGATGAGCTGGCCGCGGCAAAGGGCCTGCTGGCCGCCGAGTATGCGTTCTCGAACGAGACCACGGCGGAGCGCGTCTCGACGCTGGGCTTCTATGAGGCGATTGATGACTACCGTACGGCCTCGCGCTATCCCTCGCTGGTGCGATCGGTGACCGCTGCGGACATCGCCAGAGTGGCTGCGCAGTATGCCGGGGAGCCGGTCTGGATCGTCATGAAGCCGGGTGCGCGGCCGTGAGGTGGCTGCTCGCGCTTGCCGCGCTCTGCCTGCTGCTCACCGCAGCTCACGGGGAGCAGGCCACCCGTCTTCCGCTGCCGAACGGCCTGCGCCTCGTGGTTGGGCTCGACATGGGCACGGATGTGGTGGGGGTCGAGGTCCTGCTGGACATCTCGGCGGCCGATGAGCCGGCCGGCAAGACGGGCATCCGGTACCTCACCCAGCGCATGCTGCTGCGGGGCACGACCAACGAGTCCGGCGACAGCATGGCGCAGCGGCTCTCGAAGGTCGGCGGCGTGTGCGATGTGTCAGTCGGGCTGGACTACGTCGAGCTGTATGCGCTGGTCCCGGCCGACGGGTTCGAGCTGGCAGTCAGCCTGCTCGCCGACATGTTGCGGCACCCGGCGTTCCTGCCGGACCAGGTGGAGAGGCAGAAGCAGCAGGCCGCGACCGCGGCGCGCGCCGGCGAGGGCGACCCATTCCAGGTGACCTACCTGGCGCTGCGAGAGGGGCTGTACCGGGGCCTTCCCTACAGCAAACCGCCGTACGGCGACGAACGATCCCTGTCGAGCATCACCCGTGATGACCTGGTCTCGTTCTACGCGGCGCACTACCAGCCCGCCCGCGCGGTGATCGCGATTTGCGGAGGCGTCGCCTCCACGCGGGCGCTGCGGACAGTGCGCGCAGCGCTCGGCGACTGGCGGGGCGAGAGCGCCGCGCCGCGCCCGAAGTGGCAGCTTCCGCCACTGGCGAACTCAGAGATCATCGCCCGCGAGCTGCCCAACCGCCGCGCCCACCTGATGATCGGTTTCCCCGCGCCGGCCGCGGGAGAGCCGGGCTACTACGAACTCCAGGTGCTGGACAGCCTGCTCTCCGGGCGCTCGAGCGCCCGGCTGCCGAAGCTCATCCGGGAGCAACTCGGCCTGGCGTACGAGGTGTCGTCGTTCTGTCCGACTCTGGCAGGCCCCGGCCACTTCGCGGTCTACGTCGTGACCGAGCCGTATTCCGTGGAGGTGGTGCGGTCGGCCGTGCTCGGCGCGCTGGCCACGCTCCGGGCGGAGCCGCCCAGCGCCGAGGAGTTGGAGAAGGCAAAGCGCTTCCTGGTGGGCAGCTACGCGCTCGGGCATCAGCGCATGCGAGACCAGGCCTACGCGCTCGCCTGGTACGAGGTCCTCGGACTCGGGAGCGACTTTGGGGAGCGATACGTCGCCGGGATACGGGCCGTCACCCCTGCGCAGGTGCAAGCAGTCGCAGAGTCGGTTCTGAGGCAGTGCGTGATCGCTGTAGCCATGCCCACCGACTAGTCCACCTCCCCCTAACGCCCACCAGACCGGCTGGCGACCGCCAGAAAGCCGTCACGCGTTTGGCGCTGGTGGAACATAATGCGGGCCGGTGGAGAAGGGGCAGGTCGGCCGAGCGCAGAATGATAGATAGCGGCGGCCCGACCCAAGGTGGCCGCCCCCTCATGGTGGGCTTGATAGCCATCCGCTTGGGCGTGACGGAGGGGTTCTCGCGGCGCTCCTGTCCGGCCTGCGCGTCACGCCCCCCAAGGGAAGGAGGTCATCCTTGAACTTGCAGGACACGGCTAGGCGAGCAGTGGCAACAGAGGAACCGGTTGATCCCATTCAGCGCTTCACCTCCCGGAAGCTCACGCGCAAGGAGAACATCGTGAAGCGCCAGATTGAGTCTTACCACGTCAGCGATGTTGACAATACCGCAGTCATCTACTTCGGTCGCAAGGCGCACTCAGTGTACCACAGCCTGGACTTGCCGGATGCGACCTGTGACGGACTTACCTACAAGCAGCGGTTGGTGCAGACCGGAGACGGTGACTGCCTGCTGATCGCGCGGTGGAAGCCGGACCGGTACATGCGCCGCTCCGCACCGGACCGGTCGCAGCGGTGGTTCATCGAGAAGGAGCTGTTCCCGCCCGATCTGACTCGCCTCTTCTCCCGCCTGGAGAAGGAGGCGCAGGTCAGCGCTGAGCAACTGGAGCAGTCCGCGACAGAGGCGAAGAGCGCATAGGGCCCTGGTCGAGTGCGCGTCGGGATCTGGCGGTCCGCCCACGGGCGGACCGCCAGATCCCGGGGGGAACGCAGCGCATACTGTGGCAGGAGCGCGCTCCGCGTCGCCCCCATTGCGGAGCGGCGGCAGCCTTGTCTCGGCTCGCCCGCGCGCGCCAGGCAGGGTCTTTGCGTTACCGCCATCACCGCCACTTGGGGGGGAAGCACCCTGTGGGAGCCCGGTCCTCCGGGCGACTTGGCGAGGAAATCGCCTCGGGGACGAGGCCCCCACATCGGTCTGACGGCCAGACGACGGATGGCGCCCCGCCTGGCTCGATAATGCAACGTGGGTATGCAGTTGACTCAGGTGACCACTAGATATAGTGGTTGTGCCTCCTCAGTCGGGGCCGTGCAGATCGGCTTCGCGGATCGGCGCAACCTGGACTGCCGGGGGCGGGCCTCACCGCCAACGTCTCCTCCGGCGCATCCTCCGGCACCGAGCATAGACCTCACGCAGACTGCGGGGATAGGATGAACCCATATCCCCGAGTACTACATATAGTATGTCCCTGAGTCAACTGCATACCCAGGTAATGCAATGACCCTGCGCCACCGCCCCGTTGCTTGACAACGGTCTCCGCCCGTGTATGATTAGAAGCGGAAAAGCCCGGCGCCGGCTGGCGTAGCCCGCGAACCGCAGCAACCATGAAGATTGATATTGCCAACATCGCAGGGACGCCGGGCGAGCGCGGCCGCTTCTCGATCTCCGAACCCCTGGCCCCGACAGAGAGCTACACCCCCGTCGGCCCGGTCACGGGAGAACTGATCGTCGAGAACGCGGGTTCTCTGCTGCTGATCCACGGCAGGCTGCACGCGGTGCTCAGGCTGTCGTGCGTGCGATGCCTGACTGAGGCGGAGCTCCCTCTCGATATCGAGTTCATGGAGGAGTTTGCGTCGCAGGGGACGGCGGCCGATGTGGAGACGATGGACCGGGATGAGCCGGAGACGGCGGCGGTCTCGGACTTCGTGCTGGATGCGGGCGAGCTCGCCCGCCAGCAGATGGTGGCGAACCTGCCGATGGCGCTCGTGTGCCGGCCGGACTGTCGCGGCATCTGCCCGACCTGTGGCAAGAACCTGAACGAAGGGGCATGCGAATGCGAGCCGACCCCGGCGGATGACCGCTGGGCGAAGCTCCAGGATCTGTTGTGAGGCGGCCGACTCCGGTCGGACCGCGAGGGCGCGCGCCCGAGACGGGCGCCGCGCTGCATTTCTGGATGACTGGGACGGAGGAGTCCATGCCATTACCGAAGAGACGGCACTCCATCAGCCGCCAGGGCAAGCGGCGGGCGAACTGGAAGATCAAGATGCCTGTGCTGATCCAGTGCCCCGACTGTCGGGCATTGAGGCTGTCGCACCAGGCCTGCCCCGCATGCGGGAACTACCGCGGCGAGAACGTGAAGACCATCAGACCGCACGTGCACCGCGGTCGAGCGTGAGGGGTGCGGAACGAATGACGGCATCGGAGGCCTGGCTGCCTTGAAGCCGGTCGCCCTTGATGCCATGGGCGGCGATCACGCGCCGCAGGCCACCGTCGAAGGCGCCGTTCGGGCTGCCCGCAGTCTGGACACCCCGGTCCTTCTGGTCGGCGACCAGGCCCAACTGCAGGCAGAGCTCGACCGCCACGCTCCCATCCCGCCGGGCCTGGAGATCGTGCACGCGGGCGACGCCATCGGTATGGAGGAGTCCCCCGGCGCGGCTCTCCTGCGCCGGCGGGACGCTTCTGTTGTGGTGGCGGCGAACCTGGTGAAGGATGGCCGCGCCTCCGGCGTGGTGTCCGCGGGCAACTCCGGAGCGGTGATGGGCGCGGCCGTGCTGCGGCTGGGCATGCTGGCCGGCGTGGACCGGCCGGCGATCGCGATGATCCTGCCCAACCGGCACGGGCGGGTGATCGTGCTGGACGGCGGCGCCACCGTAGACTCGCGGCCGGAGCACCTCCGGGACTTCGCGATCATGGGATCGAGCTACGCCCACTGCCTGTTCCAGGTCGAGCGCCCACGGGTGGGCCTGCTGAGCATCGGCGAGGAGTCCACCAAGGGCAGCATGCTCAGCAAGAAGGCCTTCGCGCTCCTCCAGTCGGCTCCGGTCAACTTCATCGGCAATGTCGAGGGCAAGGAGATCTCGGTGGGCGCGGTGGACGTGGTGGTGTGCGACGGGTTCGTGGGGAACGTGGTGTTGAAGACGGTCGAGGGCTATGCCGAGTTCTTCGTGGGCATGCTGAGGGAGCAGCTCGGGGCGAACTGGCGGAGCCGGCTGGGCGCGTGGCTGCTGCGCCCGGGGCTGCGGTCCATCGCCGATGGACTCGACTACGCCTCTCACGGCGGCGCGCTTCTGGTGGGCGTGAACGGGGTGTGTGTGATCGCCCACGGCCGGTCATCGCCGGCGGCGATCGAGAACGCGATCCGAGTTGCAAAGGGGTTGGCTGACCAGGGGATCGTGGGCGAGATGGCGGAATCGTTCCGGCGGGTCACGGCCTCCCCCGTCGAGGTCACCGCCGGGACGAACGACAACTGACAGAGGCGGACACAGACTGTGAGACCTGCACGCGCTCCCGTGGGCATCATCGCGACCGGATCGTACACGCCCCCTCGAGTGCTCACCAACTTCGACCTCGAGAAGATGGTTGATACCTCCGACGAGTGGATTCGCACCCGCACCGGCATCGTCGAGCGTCACATCGCCGACCCCGAAGTCGCAACCTCCGATCTGGCGCTGCAGAGCGCCACAGCCGCGCTGAACGCGGCCGGCTTGCAGCCCGGTGACATCGATCTGATGGTGGTGGCCACGGTCACGCCGGATATGTTCTTTCCCTGCACCGCCTCGCTGCTGCAGCACGCGCTGGGCGCGAGCAATGCCACCGCGTTCGACCTGGTGGTGGGCTGCACCGGGTTCGTGTATGGGCTCGCGGTGGCCCGCGAGATGGTCACCACAGGCGCCTATCACAGGGCCCTCGTGACCGGGGCCGAGACGCTGTCGAAGATCACCGACTGGCAGGACCGCGGCACCTGCGTGCTGTTCGGCGACGCCGCCGGCTCGGCGGTCGTGGCGCCGGTGCCCGACGGGCACGGGATACTCTCCTATTCCCTGGGGAACGACGGCTCGAACGCGGACGCGCTGAAGGTGGTGGCGGGGGGGTCCAGGGTGCCCACCAGCGCAGAGACGGTGGCGAACCGGCAGCATTACCTCCAGATGGCGGGGCCGGAGGTGTTCAAGTTCGCGGTGCGCGCCATGGTTGAGTCCTCAGAGGAGGCGGTGAACCGCGCGGGCCTCACGATGAAGGACATTGACCTGGTGATCCCGCACCAGGCGAACTTCCGGATCATCGACGCGGCGGCGAAGAGGCTGGGCATCCCGCTCGAGTCCTTCGTGTGCAATGTTGACCGCTACGGCAACACCTCGTCGGCATCCATCCCGCTCGCTCTGGACGAAGCCGTGCGCGCGGGGCGCGTGAAGTCGGGCGATCACGTGATGCTCTCCAGCTTCGGCGCCGGGCTCGCCTGGGGCACCATGGTGATGAGATGGTGAGCGGAGCGAGCGCCGGCATCGCCTTCGTCTTCCCGGGACAGGCATCCCAGAAGGCGGGGATGGCAGCGGAGCTGCTGGAGCGCGAGCCCGCAGCGCGGCGGTTGTTCCAGAGGGCAGGCGAGGTGCTCGGCCTCGACCTGGCCGAGCTCTGCACCACCGGCAGCGACGCGGTGCTGACGCGCACCGACATCGCGCAGCCCGCGCTCCTGACGACGTGCGTCTCGTGGCACGAGGCGCTGCGCGAGCGCGGCGTCGCGCCCCAGATGGTCGCGGGCCACAGCCTGGGCGAGTTCTCGGCCTGGGTGGCGGCCGGCGTCATGGGGTTCGAGGAAGCGCTGCGCCTGGTGAGGCGGCGGGGGGAGCTGATGGAGCAGGTGGGCGACCGGCGCCCTGGGGGCATGGTGGCGGTGATCGGCCTGCAGGACGCCCAGGTGGCGGAGATCTGCGCGCGCGCGTCGTCGGTTGGCGTCGTGGTGGTGGCGAATCACAACTCGCCCGGCCAGGTCGTAGTCTCGGGCGAGCCGGTCGCGCTCGACCGGATGCTCGAGGAAGTGAAGGCGGCGCGAGGGCGGGCGATCCCACTCCGCGTCTCGGGCGCCTTCCACTCGCCGCTGATGGAGGACGCCGCATGCAGTTTCGCGGACCTGGTCGCCAGGCTGCCCCTCGAGGCGCCCCAGGTCCCCGTGATCGTGAACAGCACCGCCGAGCCGGTGACGGACGCGGA
>Ga0315293_10004955_pt1 | contig 12573 bp, 8 predicted proteins | sample YL17G13_20_MG_FD_203071 | JGI IMG/M metagenome (GOLD analysis project Ga0315293, IMG submission 203071) | Sediment microbial communities from Yellowstone Lake, YNP, Wyoming, USA - YL17G13_20 | ecosystem: Environmental > Aquatic > Freshwater > Lake > Sediment | place: USA: Wyoming | collected... | reverse complement strand
CGGACCTCGAACGTGCCGCCCGGCTCGCCCGAGACTACATGGACGTGATCACCACATCCGGACCGGGCACCGGACAAGCCGCTGAGCCTGCCAAGATCGCGGCGATCCGTACCGGAGGCGGCGACCATTCCCTCGCGCTCGCCTCTGGTGTGACACCCGAGAACGTGGACGGCTACCTGCCCTGGGTCGACGCGTACCTGGTCGCAACGGGCATCAGTCGCGACTTCGAGCATCTTGACCCCGGCAGAACGCGAGCCCTTGTCGAACGCGTCCACGACCGGCCCTGATGCAGCGTGCCAGCGCGAAGCGCCGTCGGCGCCACCGAGGAGCTCGAAGGTGGGACCGCCCGGGCGGGAGTGTGAGCCGCTGCCGCCGTCGCGCCATTGGATCGGGGTTGTGGTGCGGGGGTAGAGTCCAAGGTCCCTGAGCACGCGGGCCCCGCGGCCCAACGCCCTGGATGAGGCCCCGCGCGTGGCCCATCTGCCACCCCTCAGTCGGGACTGGCGGCACGGGCGGGAGGCGGGTCGAGCAGCACGAAGCTGTGGATGTCCTCGCCGGAGCCCTGATGGTGGACCCGGGCGTCCGGCCACAGGCGGACCGGCTCTCCCGTTGCGCCGTCCACGAGGTGCTCGACGACCGAGAGATCGTCGAGATCGAAGTACCCCCAGCGGCGGCTGCCGTCCCCGCTCCCGAAGGACGCGTCGAAGTAGGTGCCGGCCAGCAGCTCGACGACGTCGGCCACCGTGCGGGCCGCCTTGGCCGCCCGCTTGGCGCGCTGCCGCATGGCGATCTCCCCCGGCGACAGCCCGATGCCGTCGTAGAAGTCCTCCCACGGCTCCCGTTCCTCCTCGGCGTCGGAGGCCGCCGAGACGGCGGCTCGTCGCAGCCTTCGGTGCAGGGCCGGAAGGTCGATCCCGAGCTCGTCGAGGCGGGAGGAGAGATCGACGCCGTCGACGGCCCGGAAGACCAGCCGATCATCCGGATCCGTGAGGATCACCTCGTCGTCGAACAGATGGGCCTCGAGGAACTGGAGCAGCATCGCTCGGTCCCCGAGCACGACCGGGCCGACGTGCTCACCCTGGCGTATGAAGTAGCCGAGGATCCGCACTCGTGGTAGCTCCAGCAGCGGCTCTCAGATACCATGCTCGCACGTGAGCGAGCGATGGCCGACGTCTTTCTGAGCTACTCCCGGGACGACACGGAGCGCGTGGCGCCGCTCGCGGACGCCCTGAGGGAAGCCGGCCGCGTGGCCGGCTTCGCCGTGTGGTGGGACCCGATGATGCTCCCCGGTACCACCGACTTCGACCAGTACCTGCAGGAGCGACTCGACGCCGCGAAGTGCGTGGTGGTGGTGTGGTCCAGCACCTCCGTCCAATCGCACTACGTGAAGGCCGAGGCGGAGGAAGGGCGCGCGCGGGGGATCCTCACGCCGGTGCTGATCGACCGGGTGAAGCTGCCGCTGTCCTTCCGCTTCGTCCAGACCGCCGACCTCAGCGAGTGGCGCCCCGGCCGACCCCATGCCGAGTTCGACCGGCTCGTCACGGCGATCGCGGAACGCGTCCTGGGCCGTCCCAGGGAGGAGGACGCCCCCACGCCCCCTCCACATCCGCAGTCGGTGTGGGTTCGGCCGCCCGGCGGCAGCTCCACGGGTCGAGCCACACCGAGTGAAGCCGGAGTCACCTCAACACCCGTCGGGCGGGCCGCCCGCGAGTTCCTTCAGCGCCCGGAGACGCTGGCATCCATCGAGAAGTTCGGCAAGCAGGCTGCGGATGCATTCGACCGGCTCACAGAAGGAGCGCCGCGGGCAGGGGCTTCGCTCGATGTCATCGGGGCGGAGCGGTGGTCAGCCAGGGTGACCGGTGCCATCCGCAGCGCTCCCGCCCTTGGACCGGAAGGCGACGTCTACGTGGTGACCGAGGCCGGAGCGCTGCAGGCCCTTGGGCCGGACGGCCGCATGCGTTGGACCGTCGTGGTCGGAGGGGCCGGCCACTTCTCCGCACCCTCGGTCACCGTCGCCCCAGGCGGTCGAGTGCACGTCGTCTTCGACCGCTACCTGTACGCCTTCGATGCTGGCGGCTCGTTGTCCTGGAAGTGGACGGCGCCGGCCGGGGTGACGGCCACGCCGGCCTTCGACGATTCCGGGCGCGTCTTCGCGATGACCAACAACAGCGAGCTGTGGGCGGTGTCCGAGCAGGCGTCGGAGCTGTGGCGGCGCAAGCTCTGCGGAGTCACCGGCGGGGGGACCTGGCCCGGCCCCGCCTGCAACGGGCACGGGCTCGTGTACGCGGTGTGCAAGGGCAGCGAGATCTACGGGGTCGAGGCCGAGGGCGGCGAGCTCGCGTGGTCCGTTCCGACCAACGACCGGATGGAGTCGACTCCGGTCGTGGGCGCCGACGGAGCCGGCTACTTCGCCTCCACCGGCGGGTGGGTCTTCGCGATCAACCCCGACGGGAGCCAGCGATGGCTCGCGTCGGTGGCGCCCCCTCCCGGCAAGATCGCGATGGTGGACGCGCCGCTCGCGATCGCCGACGACGGCTCGATCATCGTGGCTCCGCGGCACGGCAGCCTGTACGCGCTCTCGGCCGATGGAGAGGTCAAGTGGGATGTTCCGATCGGCGGCCAGGGCACCGGTGGCCGGCCGGTGGCCGTCTCACCGAACGGCACCGTGTACGCAACCACGACGAATGGCGAGCTTGTGGTCGTTGGGCCGGATGGAACCGCCCGGGCGAGAGTGCGACCCGATGAGGCGCCGTCGGCTCCGGCCGTCGGGACGGACGGCGTTCTCTACGTCGGGGTCGGCTCGACCCTGCACGCGGTCGAGCCAGCCGGCTAGCCCACGGCTAGCCCGAGGTCACGAGCGACCCGTGGTGCCGGGTTCGGCATGATCATCAACCGCGTCCGCCTCCGAGCGCGAGAGGTAGATATCGAGTCCTACGGTCCTCCCCTCAGCGACGCTGGAGGACGTAGGCCTCCCCACGCCCGGCCGCCGTGCGAGCACGTGCGCCTCTCGCTCCAGCGCCCGAGAGAACCGGTCGAGCGCGGTGCGTTGTGCGGCGTGATCCCCACAGTCGGCCACCGCCTCAGGCCCTCTTCCGGACCTCGTACCCGTGCTTGGCGAGTGTCTCGGGTATCGCCCGGATGAAGATGCGGTCCCACTCCCTTGTCGCATCCGACAGCTCATCCCACGGGACCAGGTACGGCGAGATCCGGGCTTTCACGTCCTTGGCGGGTCCCAAGCGCCACCCGTCGAGCAGTCGCTCCACCACCCAGCGGCCGTGTTCGATCTCGGCGAGCAACTCGACGTCTTCCCCGGGTATGGCGAACGCCGCGGGGTTCTCGCTGGCGACTGCCTCCAGCCCCACGAGTGCGAGCTTCGCGAAGATGTCGTCGGCCTGGCGCATCGTCGACTCGCGGTATTCGGTCAGCAGCCTGTCCCACTCCGCGAGCCCGGGTTCGTCAGGTCGGAGCTCGTTTTCCCTGGCCTTGCGGAACTCGACGTGCAGGTCTCGAGCGACTGCCTCGCGGAGTTCCTCGGGCAGCGACGGGCCTGCCGCACCGACGTAGGCCCTGACGGATGCCGCATCGGCAGGCAGGTGCACGAGGTGCTTCGACGATCCCCACCGCTCGTCAGGGACGAGCTTGGCAGCCTCCCGACCGCTGTCCTCGACGAGGGCGACCGTTGCCCCGAGGGCGAGTGCGATGCGGTACTCGGCTGCGGAGATCCGTCCGCCGTTGATGCCGAGGAGCCGAACGCGCGCCGGATCGATGCCGGCGGCGATGATGTCGGTCCACGTCTGCAGGGGCCCCATCGGCGTGAAGCCTGCGTCCTCGATCGCGCGCACCTCGGCGTAGCGCGGGTCGAGCGATGCATCGAGCGGGAGGAGCTTGGGCAGGTAGCTCATCGCATGGATGCCCGGGTTGCGCTCAGCCGCGTCCCCGACGAAGCCGCAGACGCCCTCGCGCGTGCCGCCGCTGACGACGGTCCCGCAGTACTCGGCGAATCCGCGCACGAGCATGTCGCGGTAGCGCTCGAACTGCTCGGCTCTCGTCGGGTCGCAGCCGCCCGCCACCATGACGACAGGCTCGACCAGCGGCGCCGCGCTCTTTGTCGCCAGCGCGCGCACGGTCGCGAGCGGGGACTTGTCCAGGAAGCGTGCGGCGAGCCCTAGCTGCAGCAGCCGGACCGCCCACGCGTGTCCCGTCAGGCTGCGCGCAACGGACCTGATTCGCTGAAGCGAGTCCAGCGCAGTGACCACCTCCTGTGCGGCGCTGGAGAGCTGGATCGCCTTCGCATACGAGTCGAGGGCGTCGTAGGAGTCACCGAGCAGCAGGTGCAGGAAGCCGGCGGTGAAGTACGCACCAGGAATGTCGACTCCCCCGCGCACGCGCGACGCGCACGTCTCGAGCGCTGCGGCGACGGCTGGCCCCGCTGCCGTCACGGCGCCCAGGTCGTGGGTGAGCGCGATCTGGTACTCCAGGTATCCGGCGAGCGCGTACGGGTCGTCGGGCTCGGCTGCGAACGCGCGGTCGAACGTCACGCGTGCGCGCTCGTCGTCCACGCCGCGCCACGATGCCGCGAGTGCGAGCAGCGCCGGCGCACCGACGTCCGGGTCCTTCGAGGACTGCTCCAGGAGCTTCTGACCGCGCCGATAGAGTGCGCCCGTCGGCTTGCTGCGCCCTTTGCCGCAGTAGGCGATGCCGAGCTCGCGCAGCACGACAGGCTCGTCCGGCGCAGCGTGAGGCGCGAGCGTAGCGATTGCGACCTCCCACTGCTCGCGAGCGATGGCGATGCCGCCGATCCGCAACGCCAGGTCGATGTTGTCGGGGTCGTGTTCTCGGACGAACTCGAGCAACTCCAGCTCGGCATCCATCTGCGCGGGCGTCATGTACGCGCCGTACGAAGAGATGAACCGCCGCACGCCGCCGTGCACGCGGGAGATGACACCGTCCGCAGTCTCGAGCATCGCAGCAAGGCGGGCGTACTCGCGCCGCCAGACCTCGGGCGTTTCGACGCCGCCCTTGTAGAGCATGTCGTGGCCGATGTCCGCCCATGCGTGCTGGAGGAGCGTGCGCACCTGGATCTCGGCGCGCGGGTTCTTCATGCCGCCCTTCCCGCCGAGGAGGCGCGGAGGCACGTCGACCGGGAAGTCCTTGGTCGGGAAGACGCCGCGCTTGAATGTCACGATGTAGTGGACCGACTGGTAGCCGAACTCACTCGTCTTGAGGCGCTTTCCGATGTTCTCCGAGTTGGCCCAGTCGATCTCGAAGTGCTCCTCCAGGAACCGGGAGATGCGCTCTACCTGCTCCTCGGTGTGCACGATGATGCGCCCGCCGCACAGATCCGTAAGCTGGTCGACCGGCTGGCGGTACTTGTGGCACTTGCGGAGGCACTTCTCGGCGAAGCTGGGGATGCCCTTCGGTCGGACCTGCACGATCGCCAGCGGCGCGTACTCGCGTGCGGCGTGGCCGAGGACCTGCTGGAGCGTGTCAGCGAGGAGCCCGTAGTCGGGACGCCGCCTGGCGTACTCGGCGACCTGCACTTGTGCCCACTTGATGGTGCAGGGCTGAGGGTCGTTCATGCCGGCTCCTCCGTTCAGGGCGCCCTACTCCTCCCGAAACACCGGGAGCGCGTTGTCGTAGTCGTCGAGAAGCGCGTACACGCCCGTGTAGAGCGTCCCCTCGGCGCTGCCGGGCCGCTCCACGACGCCGACGCGCGCCGCCTTCTGCTCGAGGAAGCTGAAGTCCGTGAGGACCTCGAACACGCCGTCCCGGTTGTCTGCGCCGGCCAGGTGGTAGGGCAACTCGGCGAGCGCCCTGGAGCGGCCGGTCCACGTGCCGTCCCCCTCGGGATCGGCGAGCGTGCGGAAGACGCCGGCGAGCGTGGCGTGGCGCTCGGCGCGGTGACCCTCGAGGTAGCGCTTCGTCGCCACCTCGGCGAGTTCGCGGTGGTAGAAGGCGAGAAGCGTTGCGCCCTCGGAGGAGCGCGTGCCGAGGTACGGCTGCAGATCGAAGTAGAGGCGCGACCAGACGATGACCGGGATGCGCCCCACCACTACCTCGTGCTTGGAGCGGCTCCTGAACTCGTCCAGGACCGCGTTGTCGGCCGGCAGGACGTCGAGGATCTCGTCTTCGGCAAGCCCCATCGTGTTCCGCGTAACCGCGAGGAACGCGAGCGTGTGGCCCACCAGCACCGGGCCGTGCTCGTGCTCCAGGCGCTCGTAGAGAGCGGCGACCATGTCGCGCACCTTGTCGCGGATCCCTGCCGGCGGGTCGTACGAGCACCACGTGCGGGACGTCTCGAACGCGAGGCGCAGGTGCAGGGGGAGCCCGCCGTGTTGTCCTTCTTGTAGCCGAAGCGGTACGGAGCGCGCGAACGAGTCGAGGACCGCGCTGCGCTGCCCGGCCGTGAGCGTGCGCTTCGCGAGCTTCAGCCAGGCGGCGAGAAGCCGCTCGCCCTCGCTCAGGGTCATCGGCCGCAGCTCGAGAATCGCGGTCTCGGGGAGCGTGCGCTGCAAGGTGCCGAGCTGGCCACGCATGGGGCGGGGGGTCGTGGACTCAGCGGCTTCCGCGCTGGACGCCTCGTCGTCCTCGTCGGGCCGAGTGGACACCACGAGCCAGACGCCTTCGGGGAGCTGCGTGGGCAGCCACGAGAGCCCCTGGGCGCCGGAGCTCGCCGAGAGCTGGTCGAGCGAGTCGAGGAACAGCAGCAGCGGGCGCTGCGCACCCGCGGCCTCGAGCCGCTCGCGGAATGCGCGCACGAGCTCGTTGAAGTCGCTGGGTGTCTCGCCTTCGATGCCGTACTCGGTGCCGATCTCGGCGAAGAGGTCCTGCAGGAGCGAGCGGATGTCCGCGGATGCGGGGGTTGCGCCGATGAAACGATGCACGAGGGTCGCGCCGGAATGTGCCGTGCGTGCATCCGCGATCGCCTGCGCGAGGAGCGCCGATTTCCCGGAGCCACCGGTTCCCCACACGACGAGGGGATGCGCTGCCCCCTGCGCGGCATACGACCCAATTGCCGCGAGGTACTCCTCGCGTCCCTCGAACGACGACGCTCGCTCATCGCGGAACGCTTCATGCGCCGCTCTCTCGCGTTCCGGGGAGTCGATCTTCGGGAGCCGGGCGATCTCCGCGTCGATGACCGACGTGAGGGCGACGCGGACGTCGTCGCACAGTTGGGCGAGGTGGTCGGTGAACGGCGCCGTTCCCTGCCATGTCGCCTGGTAGGTCTCCACGTTGTCCGCGCCGAGGCGGTCTCGCAGCCGCTCTTTGAGACCTGCGAGCATGCTGCCTGCCTCGGTATCCGGCGTCCCGTCCGACCCAAGATCCCGGTAGTCCTTCGCCTCGCTGCCCTCGGGCAGTCCGTCGATCGTCCGGTAGAAGGCGAAGACGCTGGTGGCGTCCACGTCTTCAGCGAGCGCACCCGCCAGGATCTCCTGCTCGGTGGCCGAGGCGGTGTACTTCACGAACGCGTCCGAATCGGCGAGCCCCGCGGCGAGTGCGGCCTTCCGCAGCGCGGGCGCGAGGACGCGTTGAGCGTGGTTCCACGCAGTCTCCTCATCGGCGCCGCGCGGCTGGAGCCGGTAGACGCCAGGGGGCTTGTGCTCGTCGGGTACAGCGTTCTCGTCGAGGCGATACCAGGTCCCGGCCAGCGCCTGCGCATCGGGCTCAAGCTTCGCCCGTACTGCCTCGAACTCCGCGGCTGGAACCTCCTCGGGCAGCGGCCGCCACCCGTACCGGTCGCCGAGGAGCACCAGGAAGTTCGGGCGCGGGGTGACGGCCTGGCAGCGGGCGAGCTCGTCGAGGCAGATGCGCATCGTCCGCTGGCCCGCCGAGGCCTCGACGCCGATGCCCCAGCGCAAGTCGATCGCCTGGAACGAGTAGCCCGACTCGGCGCAGTGCTCGCGCAACTTCGGGAAGACGAGCGTCTGCAGGGCGTCTCGCTCGGCTTCGAGGTCCGTGAAGGTCGACGAGACGAACACGCGAAAGACGCGGCTGGCCTGTGCCATGATCCGTCCCCTTGTGATGCGGTGAGTGTACCCTCAGCAGGCCCTCAAACGACTCATCCGCCCCGTGGAATACCCCCGCCGGGGGACCACGGCGAGCCACTCGTCGGCTCCTGCGAATGCGCCGGTGCGTTCACCTGCGCTGGTGAAGGCTGCAGTGATCCGAGCCCTCTGCGGGCGCGTTCCTGCATCGGCTGCCCGATCTCGTCGTGGCGGTATAGGTGCGCTCCTTCTGAGAGGGGCGCGAGCCGGAGACGCGCTGTACGGTCCTCGACGAGGCGCCGCCGACGATGTCGGCCAACCGTTTCCTCTGCGCGGCTGTCAGCGCGGGCATGCTCATCGAGTTCTCTCCCGTCTTCATGCGTCTCTGTCGTTTGCGTTCGGCGAATCCTTCCCCGGGACGCGACGCCATGCGTGCTGCGTGGCGGGAACCGCCGCTCTGATCGCCGCTGCCGGCTGCGGTCGCGCCGCCGCGTCGCCGCGGAGCTCGAGGATCAGCAGACTGCCCGACTCGTCGCCAGCGCACAGCAGCGAGTCCATCGGACTGAAAGCGCAGCAGTCCACCGCAGCTCCGGCGATGAAGAGACCGCATTGCACGCCGCTCGCTGAATCCCAGATGCGAACAGTCGCGTCGTCGCCGCCGGACATGACCACCGACCCCTCCGGCGAGAACGCGCAGGAGGTGACCTCGTTGCGGTGGCCCTTGAGGACGGCGAGCTCTTCACCGCTCTGCGCGTCCCAGATCCGCATAGTCCCGTCCCGGCTGCTCGAGACGATGCGCGAGCAGTCGTGCGAAAAGCTGCACGATGTTACCCCTTCGGAGTGGCCTTTGAGGACGGCGAGCTCTTCCCCACCCTGCGCGTCCCAGATCCGCAAGGTCCCGTCACGGACCCCCGAGACGATGCGGGAGCCATCGGGCGAGAAGGCGCAGGAGGTGACATGAAATCGAGAGGAGGGGTCAGGAGGCCAGATTCTATCGACCTCAAGAACGGCGAGCGTTCTCCCGCTCCGCGCGTCCCAGATCCGCAGAGTCCCGTCCCGGCTGCTCGAGACGATGCGGGAGCCGTCGGGCGAGAAGGCGCAGGACGTCACCGTGTCGCAGTGTCCCTTGAGTACGGCGAGCTTCTTCCCGCTCCCCGCATCCCATATCTTCACAGTCGTGCTCCAGCCGCCCGAGACCGAGGCGAGACGGGACCCGTCTGGCGAGAAGGCACAGGAGAAGACCTGGCCCGGAGCGGCCACTGAGTGGCCCTTGAGGACGGCGAGCGTATCCCCGCTCCCTGCGTCCCAGATTCGCATGTCCCCGTCGCCTCCGCCCGAGACGATGCGGGAACCGTCGGGCGAGAACGCGCAGGAGAGGACTCCTCCTGATCGGTTGCTGATCTTCAGGTGGTGCGCGGGGACGGCGAGGGACGCAGTGCTCTCTGCGTCCCAGATCCGCACGGCCTTGTCCCGGCTACCCGACACGATGCGGGAGCCGTCGGGCGAGAAGGCGCAGGAGGTGACCATGTCGCAGTGTCCCTTGAGTACGGCGAGCGTATCCCCGCTCCCTGCATCCCAGATTCGCACGCACCCGTCGCCTCCACCCGAGACGATGCGGGACCCGTCGGGCGAGAAGGCGCAGGAGGTGACCCCTCCAGGGTGGGCTTCGAGTACGGCGAGCGTATCCCCGCTCCCTGCGTCCCAGATTCGCACCGTCCCGTCATCGCTCCCCGAGACGATGCGGGACCCGTCGGGCGAGAAGGCGCAGGAGGTGGCCCCTCCGAAGTGGCCTTCGAGGACGGTGAGCGTCTTCCCGCTGGCCGCATCCTCGATGCGAACAGTCCCGTCGTCGCCCCCAGATAGGATGCGGGACCCGTCGGGCGAGAACGCGCAGGACCTGCAGCCCCTAGGGTCGTAGCATTCCCTGTCGCTCATCCACACCGGCTCAGAGTGACCCTCGATCGCGGTGAGCTCCGCACCGCTGGCCGCGTCCCAGATCCGGAGGTTGTCGTCGAAACCGCCCGAGACGATGCGGGACCCGTCGGGCGAGAAGGCGCAGCAGAAGACCGCGCCGGTGTGGCCCTTGAGGATGGCGAGCTGTGCTCCGCTCCCCGCTCCCCAGACCCGCACGGTGGTGTCCCAGCCCCCCGAGACGATGCGGGACCCGTCGGGCGAGAAGGCGCAGGAGTTGACCGAGTTGGCGTGGCCCTCGAGGACGGCGAGCTGCTGTCCGCTCCCCGCGTCCCAGACCCGGACGGTGTCGTCGTCGCCCCCGGAGACGATGCGGGAGCCGTCGGGCGAGAAGGCGCATGAGCGGATCCAGCCTGAGTGGCCCTCGAGGACGGCGAGGAGAGCGCTCGACCGCCGCGGTCTCGTCAGCAGCCGCATCCACGGGCCCGGCTCGCGCCGCTCGTGGACCTCGAGGGCCTGATGGAGCAGCCTCGCGAGCGCCTCCTGGCTGCCCGCGTCACCCGCCCACTGCACGTCGTTGTAGAGCTGCTGCCACGTTAGCTCGGGATGGCGCGACAGGTTGTGCGCCTCGCGGCCGACGCTGCGGCCGAACGCCTCCAGCACGCCGCGCTGCTCGGCAATCGTCAGCGGCATCTGCGCCTACCCCACTATCCACGGCTCGAACGCGCCCAGATCCGCGGGCGACTCCTCGACGGCGAGGAAGCCCGAGCCTAGCAGCAGCTGCGTGCCATCAGACGAGACCGCGCACCCCTCGTGGCCGGACTCGCTCCACCAGCGCATCAACGCCTCGCAGCTTTCCAGGTCCCAGACAGCGACCTCGGACAGCATGCTGACCTTGACGGTGATCGCGACCGGCGCGTCGGCAGCGACGGCGACCGTCCTGATGGTGTCGTCGGGATGGGCGAGCACGTTCCGGCGCCCGGCGTCGCCCAGGTCGACGATCCCGAGCGCGGGCCCCTCCGCCATGCACCGGTACCGCGTCCCCATCGAGTACCTCACCGGGGTCACCGAGGCCACGTGAGCTGCCTCGGCATCATGGTCACTCGCCTGAAGGTCGAGCGTCGGTGAGGAAGGGGGGCGGACGCAAGGGTCGGAGCGCCCGAAACGCGTCCATCGACACGGCGGCGAGCGCGGGCGGCGGCATGCCGTGGGCGCGCCGCCCGATCGTTCGTCCTGCTCTGCCGGCCGAGGCGGTTTCTGGGCGCCCTCGTGGCCCTGATCCCGGGCGCTGCGGGCCCGGGACTCCTCGCCGTGCCAGCGGTCGGGGATATGGAGGGCGAGGTCGGCGCGCGAGCTCAAGCCCAGTCAGGCGGCCCCGACTGGGTATCATCGCGGCATCGCCGCGGCGTCCCCGAGAGCACGGCGTACCGCTCGCCGGAAGGAGCGACGATGCCCGAGCTGCAGGTCACGGATGTGACGTTCGCCGGAAGATCCTTGCCGTACTCCAGCGCGGAACTCACGATCGACGACCCCACCGATCCAACTCGCTGGAAGCTCGAGCTGAGCGGGACCGACGGAGCCTTCCTCAAGAGCACGATGGGCCAGGACCTCATGCTCGTGGTCGCGACATCCGACGGCCGCACGTTCTCCGGGACCGCTCATGCGGGCCTGGTGATGGGCGGCGACGCGATCGTGCACGGGAGCGACGCGCCCAACATCGACTAGCGGGAGCGGTCGGCGCCGCGTGCCCCGCTCAAGAACCGGCCGTCAGTCCCGCAATCTCCAGCAACGCGACGTTCCCCGCGGCGTCGCCGACGCACACTCTCGGCGCCGTCGGCGCGGCGGCACACGAGAGCACCTCGCCCGGGGAGGCCCAGCGGGCCACCTCGCGCAGGGTGCGCGCGTCCCAGGTACGGACCGTGCGGTCGCGTCCGCCCGAGACGAGGAACCTGCCGTCGAACGAGACCGCACACGAAGTGACGGCGGCTGCGTGCCCCTCGATCGTCGCCACCAGCGACGCGGCCCCCACGTCCCAGGTGCGCAGCGTCCCGTCGTCGCCTGCCGAAACGAGCACGGAGCCGTCCGGGGAGAAGGCGCAGCTGGAGACCCCTTCACGATGGGCCGTGAGCGAAGTCGGCCCCACCCAGCCGGACGTGCGCCAGAGCCTCAGGTTGCCGTCGGTGCTCGCGGTCGCCAGGAGGTCATCGTTCGGCGCGAACGCGCAGCAGGTGACGGCCCCGTCATGACGGTCCAGTCCGGCCGCTCGTTCCCCGGTAGCGGTGTCCCAGACGTAGAGATCACCGCCGACCCCCACTGCCAGCCACCTGCCGTCGTGCGAGAAGGCGCACGCCGAGACTCGGCGCGACATGTCCTGGTACCAGACGGGGCCGGCAGACCGCTCGGTGCCCTGAGCCGCATCCCACACCCGGACGGAGACCTCGCCGACGGAGATGAGCGTCCTCCCATCGGGCGAGAACGCGCAGGACTCCACCGCGCCCGAATGGCCGTAGAGCGTGTGCATCGTCTGCCGGTCATCGGCGCTCCACAGGATGACGGCCCTGTCGCCTTCGCCGCCCCCCGAGGCGAAGACGTCTCCAACTGGAGAGAAGGCGCAGCAGTGGACCGCGTCCCTGTGTCCCGGCGCGGTCGTCGCCCCGAGACTGGCCGCGACGTCCCA
>Ga0315293_10004953_pt1 | contig 12574 bp, 13 predicted proteins | sample YL17G13_20_MG_FD_203071 | JGI IMG/M metagenome (GOLD analysis project Ga0315293, IMG submission 203071) | Sediment microbial communities from Yellowstone Lake, YNP, Wyoming, USA - YL17G13_20 | ecosystem: Environmental > Aquatic > Freshwater > Lake > Sediment | place: USA: Wyoming | collected... | reverse complement strand
CAGGCGATTTGAAAAAAAGTAAACCATCAAAAATAATTGATTTAACAAGTAATAAAATTAAAATTTTAAGAAAATAAAAATTATGAAATTAAAAAAGCAAGACCCGCAGATTGCAAAATTAATTGATTTGGAAACAGAGAGGCAGAAAACATCTTTGGAGATGATTCCTTCGGAGAATCATAGTTCGCCAGTTGTAAGAGAAGCGCTCGGCTCTTTGTTAACCGATAAATATGCAGAGGGTTACCCAGGGAAAAGGTACTACGCCGGTTTAAAGTATTATGACATTTTGGAGGATTTATGCCGAGACAGGGTAAAAAAATTATTTAAAGTAGCCCACGCCAATGTTCAGCCATATTCCGGATCTCCTGCTAACGCCGCGGTATATATGTCCGTGTGCGAACCGGGAGACACCATAATGGGAATGGCTTTGCCTATGGGTGGGCATTTAACGCACGGATGGAAAGTTAATTTTTCCGCTAAGTTTTATAATTCGGTGCAGTATGGAGTTGACGAAAAAACAGGATTGCTGGATTACGAAGGCATGGAAAAATTAGTCAAAGAAAATAAGCCAAAATTAATATTTGTGGGGGCTACGGCTTACCCAAGAATTTTTGACTGGAAAAGACTGGGAGAAATAGCGGATTCTGTGGGAGCTTATTTGGCTGCTGACATCGCCCATATAGCAGGATTGGTTGTTGGCGGAGCTCATCCGAGCCCCGCGCCTTATGTGCATATTATTTCTACAACTACTCATAAAACTTTGAGAGGACCAAGAGGCGGGTTGATAATGGTAACCCAGAAAGGAATTGAAAAAGACCCAGATTTACCGAAAAAAATTGATAAAGCGATCTTCCCCGGACTTCAAGGGGGGCCTCATATGCATCAAATTGCGGCAATCGCTGTTTGCTTAAAAGAAGCATCCACTCCGGCATTTAAAAAATATGCAAAACAAATAGTAAAAAATGCCAAAGCTCTCGCAGAAGGACTAAAAGAATATGGATTCAATTTAGTCACCGGAGGGACCGATAATCATTTAATTTTAGTTGATTTAAGAAATAAAAATATCGGAGGCCCGGAAGCGCAAGATTTGCTTGAGGCTGCCGGAATTACAATTAATAAAAATACCATTCCTTTTGACCCGGCTCCTCCATTTAAGCCATCGGGAATAAGAATGGGAACTCCAGCAATTACAACCAGAGGAATGAAAGAAAAAGAAATGAAAATAATTGCCGGCTGGATAAATGAAGTTATTTCAAATCCAAAATCCGTAAAAAAAGTCAGAGCAGAAATCGCTAAATTCTGCAAAAAATTTCCTTTACCACGTTAATTGTTCGGCAACAAGCTTTATGTTTTCTGTTTTTAAAAATATAAACCGATTCGCTGGCAAATCAAAATTGCTGGATGCTTTTGAAATTTTCTGCGCCGGGCAACTTATTTATTTAATGGTGCTGGGCCTATTTGTGTCAGCTGTTTTTTTTCATAGCCGAGGGATGTTTGCTTATTCTTTGCTGTCCGGGCTTTGCGCCGCTTTTGTTTTTAATAAAATAGTTTACCTTTTTTATAAAGAACAACGGCCGGCAGAGTTAAAAGGAACCAATGTTTTAATATCTGTGCCCAAAAATCCGTCTTTTCCCTCCCGCCACGCCTCTTTTCTCTTCGGCATATCTTTTTATTTATTTTTTTATAGCGCCCCCCTGGCAGTATTTTTTATTATATGTTCGTGCTTGGTCGCAGTCGCCAGGGTTTTCTGCGGAGTGCACTGGTTCCGCGATATTTTGGGCGGAGTTGTTTCTGGGCTTATATCTTCTTTGGCAATTTATTATTTAATAGCTCTTATAAGATGAAAAAAGCGGGGTCTGACCTCGCTTTTTAATTGTGCCGGGGGAGGGAGTTGCACCCTCATGATCTTGCGATCGCGGGATTTTGAGTCCCGTGCGTCTGCTAATTCCGCCACCTCGGCTTGATTTTGATTAATTTTAGCATATTTTGCGATATTTTTCAAGGCCTGCCCTGAGCGGGTACCCGTTGGGTCCCGAAGGGTTATTTCCACGAGGCGTCGATTATTTTTTCCGGGAATTTTTCAGCCAGTTTTTTGAAATTACTGCACGAAATCCGATGTAAAACAGCAGACCTGTTTTGGGTAAGATACGCGCCAACCTTGTCTCCGGACTGGGGATTACAGCACTTGGCGATGTGAATCAGTATTCCTTTTTGTCCGGCTAAATATATTTGTCCTGCCTTGCTTTTTTCAATTTTTTCTTTCTCTTCGCGCCTTCTTTTAGAGGCATCGGAAATTTCTACAATTTTTCTTTTTATGAAACCGGGTATAGACAAGGGAAATTTAAGAGCAGAGCTCTCCTGACCGGTTAATCTTTTTATGTGAGACCTTGCCAGGGGCGTTTTAACAAACCTTAGCCAATCTTTTGAAGGATTTTTTTTCTTATTGACTGCAATTTCTACTATGTCTCCATTTTCTAAAATATGATTAAGCGGTACTATTTTTCCGCTAACCTTTGCCAATTCACAATGGTTGCCGATATCTGAATGCACCGCGTATGCAAAATCAACAGGTGTCGAGTTTTTAGGCAAGACAATAACATCACCCTTCGGAGTGAAGCAAAAAACCTGATTCGTGAAAAAATTTATTTTGAAGGTTTTCCAGAACTCAGGGATGTCTTTTACCCCGTTAGAAGTTTGTTTTTTTTGTGTTATTTCCAGACTACCTTGACTTCTAACGGGGTTTACCCAATCAAAACTTTTTCCCTCCTTCATAAGGTCAACCCCTTCTTTATAAGACCAATGCGCGCAGACGCCGTATTCGGCCTCTCTGTGCATTTCCTCTGTCCTTATTTGAACCTCGGTTATTTTTCCTGGACCCGAGACATCCCCTCCCGGGTCATGCCCCGGGAAAATAGTGGTGTGCAGAGACCTGTATCCGTTTGGTTTTGGCTTGGCTATATAATCGTTTATCTCTTCTGAAATCGGTTTGAAATGCTTGTGTATTACCCCTAAAATTCGGTAACAACATTCGACATTGGTGGTGATTATCCTTAATGCCAGCAAATCATGTATTTTATCAAAATTCATATTGTGCTTTACCAGCTTTCGGTATGTGCTCCAGTAAGATTTTGCCCGATAATTTATGTCTAAAATTTTTACTCTCTCTTTTGCAAAGATTTTCTTAAGCCTTGGAATAAATTTTTTTAAATATTTTTCCCTTTCTTCATATTTTTCTTTGATGTTTTCTTTCAGCCATTTAAACCTGCCCGGAAATAAATATGAAAAAGCCGTGTCCTCAAGGTTTCTTCTTATTTCGGATAATCCCAATCTATTAGCAATCGGTACGAAAATCTGCAAAGTTTCAAGAGCAAACAACCTTTGTCTGTCCTCTGGCAAATAATGCAAAAAATTTAATCCATCTAATCTTGAAACGAGCTCTACTAAAATCACCCTTAAATCTCCGGATAGCGCCAAAAACATTCTTCTTAAATTCTCAGCCCTTTCCCGGCCGAATGCTTTTCTGTCTTTTATGGCGATTGATAATGAATAGCGGACTTTGCTTAGTGTTGAGATTTTTTCCACCAAGAGGCTTATATCTTTGCCGAACTTTCTTTCGATTTCTTTTACCTCAATCGCTCTTGCCGAGTAGGGAATGTCATCTACCACATCGTGAAGAAGCGCAAAGGCAATTGTTGATGGGTCAAGGTTCATTCTATCGAGCATAGACGCCACCCTTACCGCGTGGGCAATATAGTTTTCTCCGGAAACTCTGTATTTATCTTTATATGCTTCTTTCGCAAAATCAAAAACACCCTCAATCAGCTTGGGGTCTGAACTTTTTTCTATGATTTTTTGTATATCATCGTTCATCAATCTCTAATTATCTTTAATATATCCGCAGTCTTTATTTGAGCATTTGATTTTCTTACCTTTCTCTATAAGTAGAGAATTGCACTGCGGGCAAAACTCGTTTACCGGTTTGTCCCACAAAGCAAAATCGCATTTCGGGAAACGGTTGCATCCGTAGAATGTTTTTCCTTTTTTCGTTCTTTTCCCCGTAATTTTTCCCTCTTTACATTTGGGGCAAGAGATATTCAAGGTGTCCGCGTCTCCCTCAATGGATTCTGTGTGTTTGCATTCCGGGAATTTTGAACAGGCATAGAATCTGCCAAATCTTCCAAGGCGTTCAATTAATGGAGCTTTGCATTTCGGGCATAATTTGTCTGTTTTTTGGGTCAAATCTGATTTTACCACCTCTTTATATTTTTCTTCAAGGTTTTTAGCAAAAGGGCTATAAAAATCTTTGCAGGTTTTTTTCCATGTGTCTTTGCCTTCTGCAACTTCATCTAATTCTTTTTCCATTTTTGCCGTAAAATCAACATCAACTATTTGGGGAAAATTTTTCACCAGAACATCATTGACTATTATCCCCATCTCGCTCGGGAACAATCTTTTTTGGTCGTTTTTAGCCACATAATTTCTATCCTGTATAGTTGATAAAATCGGAGCATAGGTTGATGGCCTGCCTATGCCGTGTTTTTCCAAGGCTTTTATTAGGCTGGCTTCTGTGTATCTTGCCGGAGGTTCTGTAAAATGCTGTTGGGGGTCTATTTTTATAAGGGCAAGTTCGTCATTTTTTTCTAGATCAGGAAGAGTTATTTCTTCAAATTTTGTAGGGTAAACTTTTAAAAAGCCATCAAATTTTAATGTTTGTCCATTTGCCCGAAAGGTGTAGTTTTTTGCCATTATATCCGCGGACACAGAATCAAAAACAGCCGGCGCCATTTGGGAGGCGATAAATCTTTGCCAGATTAGCGCATAAAGTTTTAATTGTCTTGCATCGGGGTACCCTCCGGGTCGTTTTAATGATTCTGGGGTTTTGTCTGCGTAAGTCGGCCTGATTGCCTCATGGGCTTCCTGCGCGGAGTTGTCTTTTGTTTTATATCTTATTAATTTTCCGGCCCAGTAATTTTGTCCGTATTTTTCTGCAATGAATTGTTTTGCGGCATTCAATGATGTTTCGGAAAGATTTAACGAATCTGTCCTGTGGTAAGTAATATTTCCTTCTTCATAAAGCCGCTGGGCTAAAGACATTGTCATTTTTGCAGAAAATTTTAATCTCTGCCACGCTATTTGCTGTAATGTGCTTGTCGTGAACGGAGGAGCGGGATATTTTTTTGTTTCTTTTTTTTCAACAGATTCAACAATATAATCTGCGCCGTTTAAATCCTGCAAAATTTTATCCGCTTCAGTTTTATCTTTTATCCCCAATTTATCGATTGTTTTGCTATCTTTTTTTGCGAGCGAGGCATTGAATTGTTTTGGGGTACCCATTTGTGGGTCGTTTTCCAACAATGCTTCAATTGACCAATATTCCTGCGCCAAAAACTTTTCAATTTCTCTCTCCCTCTCAACAACCAATCTTACGGCAACCGACTGCACCCTGCCGGCCGAAAGTCCCTTGGCAACTTTTTTCCACAAAAATGGCGAAAGTTTGTATCCCACAATTCTGTCTAAAATTCTTCTTGCCTGCTGGGCGTCAACTAAATTCATATCAATATGTCTTGGTTTTTCCAAAGCATTTTCAATTGCTGTTTTGGTGATTTCGTGGAATACAATTCTCTGCGGATTTTTTAATTTTAACGCTTCCTGTAAATGCCAGGCAATTGACTCTCCTTCGCGGTCTTCGTCAGTCGCCAGAATTGTGTTATCTGCTTTTTTAGATTCCTTCCTTAATTCTAAAACAACTTTTTTAGCTTTTGGCGGTATAATATATTTTGGTTCAAAATTTTTTTCAACATCCACGCCCAATTCCCTTTTGGGCAGATCTCTTACATGTCCGAAAGATGCAAGGACTTTGTAGTCTTTGCCCAAAAATTTTCCCAGAGTCTTCGCCTTAGTCGGACTCTCCACTATAACCAGACTTTTCATTTATTATTTTTTTAATTATTTGGTGAATAAATATTAGCACATTTTTTCTAATAATAACACGATGCCCCCGATAAATAAAACTTATACTTGCTTTTTTTTAGACTTTGCAGTATAAAAATATAATGGGTTTTAATGTAAAACTCGTATGCAGAACATTCACATCTTAACAGGGAGGCCAAACATGACTACAGCGATGTTGGCAGAAAGGATTGTCTCGGCAGGCCCAGGAGATCCTTCTTTTAAGAAGGTTGTGAGAATCCTGAATCGGCTTTCTGGAGAAGAGAAAAAGGCTTTGTTAAAAGAGCTTCTTTCTCGACGGGAAACTTTGCTTGATGAAGTGGAGCAAGGAGACTTGGTCTCTTTGGGAAACGACGAAGAAAGCGCTGGGAGGTATAACTTTCTCACCAGACTGATTTTATTTATCAGGCAGACAATATCTGCCTGGCGTTCATGAACCCTTCGGGGTTCTTTTTTTTATTTAAATTTTTCTATGCTTTCCGATAAAAGCTGAGAATATAAATTGAGGCCGATTTTATTTATGGCGCCAGACTGTTCTTTTCCTAAAATATTTCCGGCTCCCCTTAATTCCAAATCCCTGATTGCAATTCTGTATCCTGCCCCCAATTCTTGCGCATCTTCCAGCACTTTTAACCTTTCTTTAATTAAGGGCGTTAAATTTTTGGGAACATAAAAAAAATACGCAAAACTTTTTGTGCCAGACCTTCCGACTCTGCCCCTTATCTGGTGCGCCTGCGAAAGTCCCAGGCGCGTGGAGTCTTCTATTATAATTGTATTTACGTTCGGCAAATCCAGGCCGTTTTCAATAATTGTTGTGGCGACTAAAACGTTCGTCTTTTCTTTTTGGAAATCATCCATTATTTTTATCAATTTTTTCTCCGGCATTCTGCCGTGAATTACGCTAATTTTTGCCTTAGGGCAGAGGTTTTTCAGCTCTTCTGCTTTAGCATCAATGCTTTGGACTCTGTTGTGCAAAAAATAAACTTGCCCACTTCTTTTTAGTTCGGCGTTGATTATTTTTTTTGTAATTTTTTCTTTATATGGTAAAACCTCTGTTTTTATCGCCTGCCTGCCTTGTGGCGGAGTTTGCATCAAGCTTATATTTTTTAGAGAAGACATTGCCAGATAAATTGTGCGGGGAATCGGCGTGGCCGACAAGCTCAAAACATCTAAGCTGGATTTTAACTGTCTCAATCTTTCTTTTTGTTTTACGCCAAATTTTTGTTCGTCGTCAATAATCAAAAGCTGAAGATTCTTAAATTCTATATCTTTCGACAAAAGTCTGTGCGTGCCGATTATAATATCTATTCTTCCTTCTTTTAAATTTTCAATAATTTTTTTCTGTTCGGTTTTTGTTTGTAGTCCGGAAAGCAAAGCAATTTGTACCGGCAGTTTTTCGAAGCGTTTTTTAAAAGAATTGAAATGCTGGTTTGCCAAAATTGTGGTTGGACAGATTAAAGCTGTTTGCCTATTATTTATTGCTGCCAGCAAGGCGGTTCTCATCGCCACTTCTGTTTTGCCAAAGCCAACATCTCCACAAACAATTCTGTCCATAGGTTTTGTTTTTTGCAAATCTTCTTTAATGTCTTCTATTGTTTGAATTTGGTCTGGAGTTTCTTGAAAAGCAAAACCAGCTCTAAATTGTGCCTCAATTTCTTTGTCTTCTATATATATAGTTCTTTCTGCAACTTCTTTTTGTGCATATAACTGCAAAAGTTCTTTGGCCATTTTTTCAACTTCCTCTTTTATTTTTCCCTTTGTTTTTTGCCACAAGGATGACCCTAAACGAGAAATTTTTGGATCTTGGAAACCAACATACCTTGATAATTTTCTTTCCAACCCAAGTGGCACATAAAGTTTATCTCCCTTGTCGTATTTGAGCACATAATATTTATTTTCTGTTGTTGAGATTTTAAAATTTTCAATTCCGTTAAATTTTCCTATTCCGTGGTCTAGGTGCACCAAATAATCTCCTTCTTTTAATCCTTTCAGTTCTGAAAATAATTTTTGCCCTTTTAGTTTCTTTTTTAGGACTTCCCGTGCCCGCCTAAATTTTTCTTCAGAAAATTTAGGGGGGTAAAATTTTTTTTCGTCTAATAATTGTATGCTATCCACCTCATTTCCAAGAAAATCAATTCTTACCGCTTGCAGAGTATTGATGGGGAAGACATCAATTATGCCACCTCGCTGTGAAAACTCGCCGGGCTCGGAAACTTTAAAAACTCTCTCGTAACCCATTTCGTCCAGTTTCCTCAAAAATTGTGAAAACGTTATAATGTCGCCTTTTTCTCCCGACGGCTTTGCCGTCGAGGATCCTCGACTTCGTCGGGACAAAAATATTATATTATCTTCAAAAAAATTCTGTGAATGCCTTGCGTCCAGCATTTGTTGCAGGTTTTCTGTAAACCAAACGCCCGACTTCTCTAAAAAGTAGGGCGTGATGCCGGCAATTAAAAGTTGATTCAAGCCATTATTTGTTGTATTCATTCATAGTTTTTTCCAGGCCCTCTTTTATAAACACGTTTAGGGCGTCAGCAGTCTTCTGTAAAACTCGATCTATTGTTTTTTGCTCTTCAGCCGAGAATTTTTTTAAAACAATTTTCATAGCTTTAACATCTTTCGGTCCGCCGATTCCTATACGAATTCTTATCAACCCGTCGTTGCCGATATTTTTGATTATTGATTCAACGCCTTTGTGTCCGGCAGAACCTCTTTCTTTTATAATTTTTATTTTTCCGATAGGTAAATCAATGTCATCGTGAATAACAACTAATAAGGGTTTAGGGTTTAGGGTGTAAGGTTTAGTTATCGCCCGCACGGCTTTGCCGCTGTCGTTCATAAATGTTTGAGGTTTTGCCAAAACGATCTTTTCGTCTCCGATAATTCCTTCTGAAATTAACGCGTTTGATTTTTTTTGTAATTTAAACTCGGGAAAATCATTTTTCCTTGCGAATTCATCAATTGCCATAAACCCAACATTGTGTCGGGTGTTTTTGTATTTTTCTCCGGGATTTCCTAATCCGATTATGATAACCATATTTATTGTAGTATAGCATGTTAATAAAATTTTAAAATAAGCTTGACTTAATCAGGTAGGGGGATATAATAATAATTAGTCAAGTAAACCATTACTTTTGTCAACCTAAAAAAATTGAAAGGAGGTGGTTTGCTTTGGGCAACATTGTTTGACTTATGCAGTACCTTCGGCAGTAAAAAAACTAACACCTGCAAAACGGATTTTGAAAGGATATGATAATGACTGGTCAAATATCTGCACGTCAACCCTCCGCTATTGTGCCTCCATTCCAACTTTCTCAAGACCAGTGGGGAGCGGCTCAAACCCTCAGTAGGAAGGTCGCACCGAAGGCCGTTCCGCATGTCTTGCAGTATGTGCGGGAAAAGATCGGTGCAGAGCATCTGACCGACAAGGATACGAGCAACTTGCTCATCCAGGCATTGGAAGCTTCCAATGCCGACAAGAGCAGTTCCTCGGTTCCCGAAAAGACCCGCCGACGGGTTAGCAGAAGGCCTTCGCCAGCTAGGTTGGCGGGCCATCACATCCCAACGAGGCGGTGACAAACAAGGGCTGTGCGCATTTCGTGCGCGCACAGCCCATTTTTTTTACTATTTTTAAAGATTTTTAATAGGGGTTGCAATTGGCCTAAAAGTGTGATAAAATACCAGAATTAAGGGGATAATTTGTAAATTTTATGCAGGATAATAATAACGAAATCAAAGAAGAAACGGCAAGAGCTCCGCAAGAAAAAAAAGGAATTAAAAAATATATACCTTTTGTTTTTGAGATTGTAAAAATAGCTATAATAGCATTTGTAATAGTAGCTCCCATCCGCTATTTTTTATTCCAGCCGTTTATTGTGAGCGGAGCATCAATGGCTCCGAACTTCGCTACGGGCGATTATTTAATCATAGATGAAATTTCTTACAGATTTTCTGAACCGCAAAGAGGCGACGTAGTTGTTTTTAACGCGGGTTTCATACCGAATTATTCCGGACAGCGTTTTATTAAAAGAGTTATCGGCCTTCCCGGAGAAACAATTAACATAACAAACGGCGAAGTCCAGATAATTAAAGACGGCAAACCAACTATTTTAGGCGAAAGCTATTTACCTAACGATTTAAAAACAATAGGAGAAATAAATATTACCTTGAAGGCTGACGAATATTTTGTTTTGGGGGACAATAGGCAATATTCTTACGACTCAAGGGTGTGGGGAGTTGTTTTAAGAAAAGACATAATCGGCAAAGCATTTTTAAGAATTTTTCCCATTACAACTTTGTCAGAAATTTCTCGGCCAAGCTATTAAAAGCGGAGTAAATATATTATTATGAGCAAAATTAAATATCAAAGTTTAACCGGGATGCACGATATTTTGCCGGAAGACCAGGTTTATTTTAAGCGTGTTCAAAAAGTAGTTGAGTCGGTTGCTAATTCTTACACTTTTGAAAAAATTGAAACTCCTATTCTGGAGTTTACGGAAGTTTTTCAAAAAGCGGTCGGAAACGATACCGATATCGTCGGCAAAGAAATGTACACCTTCAGGACAAAGGGGGGAGATTTGGTTTCTTTGAGGCCGGAAGGAACTGCCGCTGTTATGAGAAGCTATTTAGAGCATGGAATGCATAATTTGCCGCAACCGGTGAAACTTTGGTACACGGGCCCGTTTTTCAGATACGAAAGGCCTCAAGCAGGAAGGTTCCGCCAATTCCACCAGTTTGGATTTGAAGTAATAGGAGAGAACAATTCTTCCATAGACAGCCAGATTATCCAGATGAGCTATGATGTTTTGAAAGAATTGGGATTTAAAAATTTGAAAATTGAGGTAAATTCCATCGGAGATTCAGAATGCAGGCCGTATTTCAAAAAAATATTAGCGAGCTATTTTAAATCCAGGCGCTCTTCTTTGTGTCCGGATTGCCAGAGAAGATTAAAAGAAAACCCATTAAGAATTTTAGACTGCAAAGAAGAAAAATGCCAAAGGGTAAAAACTGGAGCTCCGCAGATAATAGACCATCTCTGTGAAAAATGTTATGCGCACTTTAAAGATGTGCTGGAATTTTTAGACGAGCTGGAGTTGCCGTATACATTAAATCCGTATCTGGTTCGCGGATTGGATTATTACACAAAAACAGTTTTTGAAATTATTTCCGCCCAAGGCGGACCCGCCTCTGGCGGGGAAACTGCCGAAGAAAGCCAGTCAGTGGGAGCGCTGGTCGGGGGCGGAAGATATGATAATTTGTCTAAAATATTGGGAGGAAGAGAATTGCCTGCTTGCGGGTCTGCAGCCGGCATAGAAAGAATTGTAAGCTTGATGAAAACACGGGAAATGAAGACGGGCAAAAAAGAAGAAGAGCCGAAAATATTTTTAGCTCAATTGGGGCAATTGGCAAAAAGAAAAAGCATGAAGCTGTTTGAAGAATTCAGAGAAGCTAAAATTCCTGTTGCAGAATCGTTTTCAAAAGATTCTTTAAAAACCCAGTTAAGAACCGCAAATAAATTGAATATAAGGTGGGTTTTAATTTTTGGGCAAAAAGAAGCATTGGAAGATTTTATTACTTTAAGGGATATGGATACGGGAACCCAAAAAGAAATAAAACTTGACAAGGTTGTAGAAGAAATGTCCCGATTGCAAAGCAATCGAGGATCCTCGACAAAGTCGGGAAAAGCAAAAATTAAAAAATAGAAATTACTAATTTACGAATATCTACTAATATACCAATGCGGAATTATTAGTATATTCGTAGTGATTAGTAGTTTAGTAATAAATTATGCCAATACAAGTAACAAAAAAAGACAGAGAAACCTCCCAAAATTTGGTGCACAGATTTACAAAAACCGTGCGCCAATCAGGCACCCTTCTTCAAATAAGGAAAGGGCAGTTTTTCAAAAGAGCCAAATCTGCTTTGGCTAAAAAAAGGTCTGCTTTAAGAAGGGTTGAAAGAAAAGCAGAGAAAATAAAAGCAGATAAGCTGGCTAAGCCTAAGTAATTATGCTCGGCAACAAACTTTTTTCCGTCTGCTGGCAACCCCCTTTGTCTCTGCGGATACAAGTGGACCAGGGACTACAAAAAGTTTATTGCCTCGCTTAAATTCATGGCGTTAAAACAGCAGATACAAAATTCTACTACGGAAGCGCTGAAAAGCAAAGACAGTTTTGTTGTTGGAACTTTGCGTATGCTTTTGGCGTCTATTATTACAAAAGAAAAAGATAAGCGGTATAGAATTTCGAAAGAGCATCCGGATTTTGTCGAAGATAAGCTGGTGAAAGAATCGGAATTGACAGACGAGCAAATAATTGAAGTTATATCTTCGGAAATTAAAAAAAGAAAAGACGCGATAGTTTTATACGAGCAGGGCAACAGGCCGGAATTGGCAGAAAGAGAAAAAAAAGAAATTGAAATTTTAATAAAATATTTGCCCGAGCAATTGTCCGAAGATGAATTAAGAAAATTAGTTCAAGAATCTATTGCCAAAGTTGGAGCCACAGAAATGCGCGACACAGGAAAAATAATGGCAGACTTAAATCCAAAAATAAAAGGTAAAGCCGACAATTCTGAAATCTCCAAAATCATAAAAGAATTATTAAATCAAATATAATATTATTAAG
>Ga0315293_10004951_pt1 | contig 12574 bp, 8 predicted proteins | sample YL17G13_20_MG_FD_203071 | JGI IMG/M metagenome (GOLD analysis project Ga0315293, IMG submission 203071) | Sediment microbial communities from Yellowstone Lake, YNP, Wyoming, USA - YL17G13_20 | ecosystem: Environmental > Aquatic > Freshwater > Lake > Sediment | place: USA: Wyoming | collected... | reverse complement strand
CCCAATCGCGGGGGATGTCGGCCAGGGTCCGCTCGAGCGTCTTCTCGGCGTTGAATGCCGGCATGACGACGATCACCTTTTTCGCCCGCTTCGGCGCGCTGTCCATAGCTACTTTATACCATATTCAGTCACTGCTCAGGTAGACAGGAGTCAGAATTCAGAATGGCCTGAGAATAAGCCTCCAACAGCTTGCTGATCTCTTCAATCATTCGGCAAAACTCAGAAACATCGCCGTACTCAAGGTCTTTGGCGAGAATCAAATAATATCGAGATTCCTCGACGGAACCTTGGGCAATGTTGTAACAGCGGAGTTTGTCCGCTCTCGTCGCCGGCATTCTCATTCTGTCTCCTGAATTCTAACTCCTGGCTGCTTGAGTCGTAACAAACGTATGACTATTGTCATGACACTTTTTATCTTCAGCTTGGGCGAGGGGAAGAAGGCGAAGCGACTATAAGGAAATCTCGCCGCTACCGTTCGGTCTTCTTGGCGGAGAATCCAAGGACGCGGCGGCACGGTTGGCCCTAAGGCCCCCATAGCAGAGGGGGGGGCCCGGCGCTTCGACGGGGGGAACCGACGGGACTGGTTCCCCAGGGGGCCGGGGGCCACCCTGTCGCCGCGTCGACATCTATCTCCGCGAGCCAAGAACGATTCGGGGGTCAATAACCTCATCACATCCTAAATTCTGATTAGTATCCCCGGAATGAAGATTTGAAGCTGGGGCGAGGGGTATGCCGGTTGAAACCCATCCGAGGGCGAAAGCGGGCACGGTTCAGAAAAACGGAGTTTTTCTGAGAGCTTGAGAACGAGGTCGAGCGGATTTTCCGCGCTGGGGAAAATCCGCGTGGTTTCAAACGGCGTACCCCGAGCCCTCCCTTCTTGACTAATGCGGCGAAGTTTACTATACCTCCACTCATGACGGGCCGACGGAACCTGACGACGGCGATCGTGTTCGGGCTCGCCTCCGCCGGAATCTCGACCTATCTGAACATCCTCCTTCAATCGCGGACGTACACGATCCTCAGCCATGGCTTCCGAATGTTCGGGAACCACCTCGTGATATTCCTGGCCTTCTGGATCGCGTTTTACGCCTTCTTGAGATTGACCGCGAGAATGATCGCTAGGATCGAAGCGAAAGCCCTGGGTGCCGACCCCGAGGACCGGCTTTGGCAGAATACGATCGCGGCGGTCCCCTTCATTTTTTTCATTCTGACTCCCCTTCTGTTCGCGAACTACATGACCAGGAACGACCTAAGGGTCCGGCTTGTCCTTTTCGGGGTGTTCGTCGGATTGGCCGTTTTATTTCTCAAGCTGTTCGAACTCGTTCCGCTCTTTAAAAAGCGGCCGCCGATCATCGACCAATGGGAGCGCCGGATCCGGGACCTCTCCCTGCGGAAAAAGCTCGTCCTTCTTTTCATCGCGGCCTTCACCGTCTACAACCTGGGCACGTTCGCCCTCGTCTCGCAGGGCGTCACCTTTTCCGGGGACGAGCCCTACTACCTGCTCACGACCCACAGCCTTCTCTACGACAGGGACATCAATCTGGCGAACAATTACGCCGAACAGGATTACTTTCATTTCTACTCCAAGGAGAACAGCCCGCGGAGGAAATTGAACATCTACGGCCGGTACGGAAAGAAGGGACAGGACTATATCTATCCGATCAGCCTTCCGGGGATCTCGGTGCTCATGCTGCCCTGGTACGGACTCGGCCAGCTGCTCAAAGGACCCTGGCTGACGTTCGTTCTGAAAGGGAGTCTTTCGATCTGGGCGGTCCTCCTCGGCCTGCAGTTGTTTCTCCTGGCGCGGGACCTGTGGCGCCGAGAAAATTTGGCCTTCGCGATCTGGCTGTTCTATTCGTTCAGCGCGCCCGTTTTTTTTTACGCCATCCATCTCTATCCGGAGATCCCCATCGCCCTTTTTTCGATCATCATCTACCGCAAGGTGACGTCGGCCAAGCCTCCGTCGAACGGTCTTCTTCTTTTCCTGGGATTCCTGCTCGGCTCGTTTCTCTGGTTCGGACTGAAATATAACCTCATTTTCTGGCCGCTCCTGCTTGTCTCCCTCTATTACCTGTGGAAGCATCACAAGCTCCGGGCCAGGATCCTCCTCTTCCTCCTTTTCCCGCTCCTCGGCACCGTCCTTTTTTATTATTTCGTTTTCAGCCTCTACGGCACGATATCGCCGTTCGCCGTTTACGAGGGCATCACCTCGCCGGAACAAAACCAGGCCCTCAAGGAGATGTTGCTCGGCATTCCGCTCTTGGCCCGGACGGACACGTTCTTCGATTATTTTCTGGACCAGCGCGACGGCCTCCTCCTCTATTCGCCGATTTATTTTTTCATGTTTCTCGGCCTCGTCGAAATATTCAGAAAATCAAAGCGCGACTTGCTTATCCTCCTTTTCATCTCGCTTCCCTTTCTCTTGAATTACGCCTTTTTCACTCACCGTCAGGGGTATTGTCCCCAGGCCCGCGTGCTGGCGCCGTTGTCCTGGATCGGGGCCCTGCTCATCGGTTATTTTCTGGCCTTCAACCGCCGCAAGATCTTGACGACGCTCTTCTGGGCGGCCGGGCTGACGACCTTGGCCATCACAGTCCTGTTATTGCTCCACCCGTCGTTCCTCTATCAGCCGACAACCCACGAATTCACCCAGCGCCCGGGTGATTTCTTCGTCTTTTTGAGCAATATGCGATTTTTCCTACCGGCCTATCTTCCCTCATTCATCAAGGTCGACAATCTCCGCAACATTCCAAACTATGTCTGGATCGGGCTTGTCGTTCTGTTCGTCATTGGTTACGCCTGGAGCGGCAGCGGGAAGCGCCGGAACGGTGATCTAGAAGAAAAGATCCCATCCGACAATCACCGATGCGCGAAATCGGGTTTCCGCCTGGGCCTGGCGGCCGTGCTTCTGGGACTCGCCTTCTGGCTCTGGGTCTATTATCCCAGGTGCGTCCTCTATCCGACCCAGACGTTCACCTATTCCAACCAGCGGCAATTGGGGCTTTATCTCTTCCCTCTCGGGAAGGACGTGGTGGCCAAGAACGAGGGCGAACTGTACCTCCATGACGACCGCGAGTATAAGGTCGTCTTCGGTTCAAAAGAAAAGCTCGAACAGGTCAAACTCGTCTTCGGCTCGACGCAAGGCGAACATGATGTCCGGATCCGACTTTTCGACCTGCCGGTCTTCGAGGGCAGGACGACGCGCGAAAAAAAGGATTTGATCCTGAAGGCGCCCGCGTATTTTCAGTATCGGACGCTCTACATCTACGAGATCGACTTCCGTTTCGAGCAAAAGTCCGCCGAAAACCTGAAGATCGATCCCTATCTCCTGCAGATCCTCCCGCCGCGCTGAAAGACGGGAATCGCCTCGGAGTTCGTCAAACCGGTATTCTGGGGTACGCGTCAAGGTCCAGGGAGAGCGCCGTTTTTTTCCGGCCTTTCTTGTCGTGCTCGATCCGGGCCAGGGCCAGAGCCCCGACCATGGCCGCGTTGTCCGTGCAAAGCTTGGGGGAGGGAATATAGGCCGCCAGGACGAAGCGCCTCGCCTGTCGTTCGAAATCCGTTCTCAGCCTTTTGTTCCGGGCCACACCGCCGCAGAGGAGAACCGAGGCCGGATCGCACCGTGAAGCGGCCCGGAAGAGGTTGCCGAGCAGGGCCCGGACGACCGCGTTCTCGAAGGCGGCCAGAAAATCGGGCAGCCGCGGATGGGATTTATCGATTCGGTTCTCGCGGATGATCCGCAGGGCGGCCGTCTTCAGCCCGCTGAAGCTGAAATCCAGGCTGCGGTCGCTCATCCGGGGCAGGGTGAATTCGAAGCGCCCGGGATCGCCCGGCTCGGCCAGCTTCTGGATGACGGGGCCGCCGGGATAACCGAGCTCGAGGAACTTGGCGATCTTGTCCAGGGCCTCTCCGGCGGCGTCGTCGCGCGTCCGGCCGAGGAGCTCGAAGCTGAGCTTCTTCTTCAGGAAGTAGAGCGAGGTATGGCCGCCGGACACGATCAGGGCCAGGACCGGAAAAGCGATGTCCCTATGCTCAAGAAACGCGGCTTCGATATGGGCCTGGACGTGGTCGATCCCGATGAGCGGTTTCTTGTGGTAATAGGCCAGCCCCTTGGCGAAGGACAGGCCGACGAGCAGCGATCCGATGAGCCCCGGGCCCTGCGTCACGGCGAAATGATCGATGTCGTCCAAAGCGACGCCGGCGCCGGCCAGGCTGTCGTGGACGATGAAACCGATGGATTTGATATGCTGGCGCGAGGCGAGCTCGGGCACGACCCCCCCGTACGGGGCGTGGATCTCGTCCTGCGAGAGAACGATATTGCTCAAGATCGAGCCGTCTCCGCGGAGGACGGCGGCCGCCGTCTCGTCGCAGGAGGTCTCGATGGCCAGGAGATACATTTAACGCAAAGCCTTCAGGCTTTCCTCGTACGGAGGCCGGGCGATCCCCTTCTCCGTGACGATGGCCGTGATATAGGCCGCCGGCGTCACGTCGAAGGCGGGGTTGCGGACCCGCGCGCCCGGAGGCGTGATGAGCTTTCCGTTGATCTCCTTGACCTCGAGAGGCGAACGCTCCTCGATCGGGATCGCGTCGCCCGTCGCCAGGGAAAAATCGAACGTGCTCAGCGGCGCGGCCACGTAAAAGGGGATGTGGTTTTCCTTAGCCAGGACCGCCACGGAGTAGGTTCCGATCTTGTTGGCCGTGTCGCCGTTACGGGCGATCCGGTCCGCGCCGACGACGGCCAGGGCGATCTCCCCTTTTTTCATCAGCCAGCCGGCCATGCCGTCGGTGATGACGAAATACGGGACGCCGAGCTTCTCCAGCTCCCAGGCCGTGAGCCGGGCGCCCTGAAGGAACGGCCGCGTCTCGTCGGCGAAAACCCGGATCTGTTTACCCTGTTCGAACGCGGCCCGGATGACGCCGACGGCCGTCCCGTAGGCGGCCGTGGCCAGGCCGCCCGCGTTGCAGTGGGTCAGGACCGCGTCGCCGTCCTTGATCAGGTCCGCCCCGAAACGGCCGATCCGGAAGTTGATCTCGGCGTCCTCCCGCTCGATGTCCAGCGCTTCCCGCGTCAGCTTGGCCTTGAGCTCGTCTAAGGGGAGCCGGCGATGCCGTTCGAAGGCCGCCCTCATCCGCTCCAAGGCCCAAAAAAGATTGCGGGCGGTCGGGCGCGTCCCGTGGAGTCGGGCCGACACGCGCTCGAATTCTTCCGGGGCGGCGGCCGCGTTCTGAGCCTGGGAAAAACCCAGGGCGACGCCGAACGCCGCGGCCACGCCGATGGCCGGAGCGCCGCGGATGATCATCTTTTCAATGGCCTCGGCGACGGCCTCGGCGGTCCGGCATTCGACGTAGATCTCTTCGCCGGGGAGCCGCCGCTGGTCGATCATCACCACGTGATCGCCGCGCCATTCGATCGTCGGAAGCATGAGAATAACCTCCCGCTTATATTATAGCCGTTTCTCCTCCATTTTGTCTGGATGCAATATGGAGAGGTCGAGGAGATCCGGGAACGGCTGAAGAGACTATCGGCAGATCCCGCCACCTCGATTCGGAATTCTCGACGGATGATTCAAGGACGCGACGGCAGGGTTGGTCCCAAGGCCCCCATAGCGGAGGGGGGGCCCATCGCTTGCGATGGGGGGAACCGACGGGACTGGTTCCCCAGGGGGGCGGGGGCCACCCTGTCGCCGCGTCGACCAATGAAATCCAAAATAAATCCGTTTCTTAGAACTCGACGAGGCCGGCCAGTTTGAGGATCTGGAGATAGTTCATGATCCCCTGAACGGTGGATTTTCTCTGGGACTGGGCGTCGAGGAGGGCCTTGAGCTCGAGGACGCTGTGCTTGCCGTTGATCAGCAGCTGGAGTTCGTTCGTGGTGAACAGCTCTCCCGTGTAGGGATATTTGGCCCGCTCGGCCGGCGGGACCTGGTCGACATATTTCCGGTAGCCCTGGTGGCCCTCGGCCATCACTTTGGCCGTCGTCCTCGGGACGATCTTCATCGCCTTCTTATCCAACTCCGACAGCTCAATCTTGACCGGCTTGGTTCCGAGCTTCTTGGCCATGGCTTCCATGTGCGCTTGAAGCGTCGTCAGGTGGGCGGCGCCGACCGCGTCCACGGATTTCTTCAGCTGGGCGACGTAGGCGCCGACGCCGGCCTTGTCCGCCGCCAACTGCAAAATGGAGTCCAACGTGTCCTTCTCGTTCAACATCCCGCCTTCGACGAAACCGCGCGCTTCCTTGAACGCGTCGAGCAAGTTTTTGTCCGTAGCCCTGTTGAGGGCTTCCAGGCCGACGACGAGATAATGGCCGAGCCGGCGGGCGGCGTTGCTGGTGATCTCGCCGGCGATCTTGACGGCCATGTTGTCGTCGGCGGTGGCCACGGTGTAGGCGCCGGCCGCGCCGATGGCCGCCGCACGCTTCAACTGGGTGGCGTCGGATTTATCGGGGAGGTCGCCGGAGGTGTGATACCAGCGGTCCGGCCAGGCGATCATCATGACCCCGGGCACGCGGACGCCCCAGTCGTTGAAGACCTCATGGTCGGAGGCGCCGTAGTGGGTTTCGATCGAATACCAGAACGGCTCGTCCGCGCCGAAGGGCGCGACGATACGGAGCGGGACCTTGTACGCGTCGCCGCGGTTCTGGATACGCTCGCGGTTGCCCTCGCCGACGTAGCGGTAATAGTTCTCCATGACGTCGTTGATGTAGTGGGCGTTGCCGAAGGTCGTCCGCATCAAGCACATGAAGGCCTGGTTCTTGCTCAGCCATTCGCCGACCATGTCCATGTTGATGTTGCAGAGCGTTTTGTCCATGATCGTCTTGTTGGCCCTGACCCACATGCCGGTCCCGCCGATCTCGGGGCCCCACAGGAAGCGGATGGTCCGTTTCGGCTTCGGCAGGCGGCCCTCCTGGAAGCACGTGTTCAGGAGGCGGGCGACCTCCAGGATCGTGGCGCTGCCCGAGGTATTATCGTTGGCCCCGAACTTGGTGAAGCCCTCGAAGAGGTGGGCCGAGAAGATGATCTCACCGGCGTTGGGATCCGTGCCCGGGATGACGGCGACGATGTTCTCGTTGTTGTATTTTTCCTGCTTGGACTCGACCACGGCGTGGACGGTGATCTTCTCGTTGGCCATCAAGCGCTGCTTCAGGAAATCGCCTTCGCGCACCGGCAGCTGGAAGCCGAACTTGGGCTTGGGCTGGGGCTGAGCCGGCGGCTGGGGGGGTTGGGCCGGCTGGGCCGGCGGCTGACCCGGAGCGGCACCGCGCTGGCCGCCCCCGCCGCCGCGCATGCCGCCGATGCCGGCCCACGTCATTTGGAGCGGATCGAAATAGGGGCGGGACATGGCGACGCCGATGACGCCCAGGGCGCCTTTCTGGTTGCAGGCGTAGTTATGGACCTGGGCCAGGGACCCTTCGGTGACGGCGATCTTGCCTTCGACCTTGGCCGCGTCGATCTCGGCCGGCGTGCCGCGGCCGACCCAGACCAGCTCGGCCGTCACGTCGGTCGGCTGGCTGCCGGAGGCGAGCATGGGGACCATGTCCCGCATCGAAGCCAGCTTCTGGTGCCTGGGTTTCATCTCCCAGAGCTCGCCCTTGACGGCATCCCAGAGCTCGTTGGCCGCGGGGAACTCCACGAGCTCGGCCGAGATGCCGTACTGCTTGAGCTTCTTCAGGATGACCTGCGTCTCCTGGAACAGGCCGGCATACTCGTCCGACTGCCGGTCGCGGTTGTAGCCGTTGATGTCGATGATCGTGTTCAAAGCCGTCTCGCCGGACGCCTCGCCGACGATCTCGTCGATCTGTTCCTTGGGCAGGAACGTCCAATACAGCCAGGGCGTGTATTGGGCCACGACGACGACGGCAACGACGGCCAGCGCCGCGATCAGGATGAGAACTCTTCGTTTGGTCATTTCACTTTCCTCCAATATTCAAATTAGGATCTGTCATCGCGAGCGACCGAAGGGAGCGTAGCAAATCCCCCCTTACCCCCCTTTTCTAAAGGGGGGACTGGGAGGATTATGATCGCCACCTAGTATCGCGTCTCAATAACGGCTTTACAATAATCCTGGAACTGTCATTCCCGCGAAAGCGGGAATCCAGACGTCGTTCCCACGTAGGTGGGAATCCAGGCCTTTTTAAGCTGGATTCCGGATCAAGTCCGGAATGACAACATTGCAAAGTCATTGCTGATACACCGGACTTGCTTCGCTCCTCTCCATAACATTCTTTTCAAAACGGGGACACGTACCGAATTCCGGAGAATTCGGAACATGTCCCCATCAACTGAAGGGAGTGTGGCGATCCGGCTCGAAGAGTCATCCCGAGTCTTTCGAGGGATCTCATCTAGCGAGTCCGAGGTTGGACGAGATCCTTCGCTTCGCTCAGGACGATCCGTTGGGTCGGATTGCCACGTCGCTTCGCTCCTCGCAATGACATTTTGTTATGTTGCAGCAAACGGCTGTTCGATCGAGACGGCCTCCATGCCGCCCAGATGACGCGCTCCGCTCTCGGTGACGACCAGGCAGTCCTCGGTCCGGACGCCGAACTCGCCGTAGATGTAGATCCCCGGCTCGTTGCTGAAGGTCATTCCCGGTTCGAGCTTGAGCGTGTTGCCCTTCACCAGATAAGGGTATTCATGGCCGTCCATGCCGATGCCGTGGCCGACGCGATGCGCAAAATATTTATATCCCGGACCGTAGCCGGCGTCCTCGACGACCTTGCGCGCCGCCGCATCGACGGATTCGCAGGTCGCGCCGGGACGGGCGGCTTTGAGCGCCTCCGCCTGGGCCTTGCGGACGATGTCCCAGACCTTCACCATCTTGTCGCTCGGCTTGCCGAAGACGATCGTCCGGGTGACGTCCGCACTGTAGCCCTGGACGCGGCAGCCGCCGTCGATCATGATGACCTCGCCGGATTTGAGCGTGCGCGGCGCGCGGGAGCCGTGGGGAAAGGCCGTGCTCGGACCAAATTGGGGTCCTCCGCCGACGTTGGCCCCCAGTTTCGCCGACGCGGCGGCGATAGCCGCCGAGAGATCCCGCGGGGTCATGCCTTCGCGAACCGACTTGAAACCTTCGCGGTAAGCCAGCTTGGTGATCTTGTTGGCCAGGTCCATATAACCGATCTCTTTGGGAGTCTTCGTCCCGCGACAGCTTTCGGTGATGACCGCCCCGTTGACGAGGTCGAATGCCGGCGCGTCCCGCCGGATGCCGTAAAAGATAAAGGCGGCCGTAGACGGACCGATGCCCAGCCGGCCGGTCCGGGCACCCAGATCGCTCATGATGCCGCCGATGAGCTTGTACGGGCTCTCATGCTCTTCCCACACCCGGATCTCCTGTCCCTCGAGGATGAGCTCCTTGGCCCTCTCTTTTTCGAAGGCCGGGCAAACCCAGACGGTCCCCCCCTGGCGATTGAGGAGCGCGCCGAAGGTCCGCTCGCTCGTCCCCCAGCCGACGGTCGTGAAATAGGCGAGGTCCGTTCCGCCCGGCAGAAACAGCCCGTCGATCTTGTGATCGGCCATCAGCTTCCGGGCCCGTTCGAGACGGGCTTCGTAATCCTCGGGGCCCAAGGGCTTCACCCCCGCGGCCAAGTTCTCGAGGGCCGCTTGGGTCGAAGCGGGATTCGATTGAGAGAAAAGGTCGCGGGCGAAGCCGGACAGGGAGGCGGTCAGGCCTCCGATCTTCAGGAAGTGGCGGCGCGAGATCATCGAAGTCCTCCTCGAGAAAAAAATCAGATATATCACCGGTCCTCGCCTAAGTCAAATCCTCGAGTGCCGCAGCGCTTAGGAGAAGATCCGGAATCGAACTAGCTCTCTCGATGCGGGCGAACACTCTCCTTGTCGCGGGTCCTGTCAGAAACCATTGGAGAGAAACCCTTAGAATGGGTTTCCCTCCAACTCTCGCTTCGCTCTCTGCCTCCTTTCCATGGAGCTTGAAACCATGCATTTTTAAAGGTGTGCATGATTGGTCCTCGCTTCTCACCCACCTTCGGGGGGTCCCATCCGCTTCGAACGCTGGGGCGCCCGATCGGTGCCACCCGTAATTAGAGCGTTCGCCCGTTTCTTCGCTCGCCCAGCTTGATTGGAAGATTGATTCTATTCCGAAGACGCGATAACACCTCTTCTTATTGATATCACCTCCCCTTCCCCTCCTGTAGCCAGGAGGGGCCCCGAATCAGGTACGCGTCTTCGCTGCAGGGGCGGAGGGGGGTCCCCTCGGCTAAGCCGAGGGGGGAACCGCCGGGTCACTCTTGGAAGGAAACCCTTTGAGCGGGCTTCCTTCCAACGGTCGCTACGCTCCCTGCCTTCCTTCCAAGGAGCATAGTCCCGCGAATTGATACGTGACGACTGGTTCCCCAGGGGGCCGGGGGCCACCCTGTCGTCTCGTCAAACAATGATTTCGCCGCCGAGAAGGACGGGGAGGAAACGGCGTTAAGAACCCGAGTCGGGAGCGAAGCCGTTTCCGATCTTGTCTGCAGGACCCGCGACGAGGAGAGCGTTCGTCGGATTGACATTTATGGGAGAAAGAGGTACTTTGAACTTGCCTCAGAGCCTAAAACCTGCCCGACAGGATGCCCGCGAAGGAGGAAGAGATGCGACTCGGACCGCTCGGACTTCCGGAACTGCTGATCATTCTCTTGATCATCATTATCATTTTCGGCGCCCGCAAACTCCCCGATCTCGGCAAGTCTCTGGGCGAAGGGATCAAGAATTTCAAGAGCTCCATCGGCGGCAAAGACAAGGATAAGGACAAGGACAAAGAGACCGCCCCGCCCGACAACCACAAGACCCACCCCTCCGCATAGGACCGATGAAACGGACGATCGAGACGCTCGCCCAGCGCCGGCGAGACCTCGAACAGGAATTTTCCAAAAAGATCCACGACCTTAACGAGCGGGCGCCGGCGCTCGATATCTCCTCACTCGCCGCGGCCATGGCCGGTATTCTAGAACTCCAGAACGCCTTGACCGACGCCAAGGACAAGGAATGGGACGCGCTGGCCAGCAACCACGTCGGGATGATCTTCAAAAGCATGGAATGGCGGGTGGACAAGCTCGCCGCGAGCTATGACGACGCCAGCCTCCTGATCAAGAAATTCGTCCTTCTGAGAGACCAGCTGGACCGCCTTTTAGCCGTCCTCGAAGACAAGAAACTGCCCTCCTCCGCAGAGGTCAAGGAGATCACCGGCCCTCTCGAGGACGGCCTGTACACCGGCTTCGAGAACCGCTTCCGCGGCTCCGAGGACGACATCAAACGCCAGCAGGCCCCTCACCTCGTTCACTTTCGCCCCGGCGGAAAAGTCCTCGACCTCGGCTGCGGCCGCGGCGAATTCCTCGATCTCCTCAAGAAGAACGGCTTCGAGGGATTCGGCGTGGACGGCAACGCCCAGATGGTCGACCTCTGCCTGGAGAAAGGCCTGAACGGGGTGAAAGGCGACCTCTTGGAGGTTCTCTCGGATTGGCCCGATGGATCGCTCGACGGCATCTTCTCCTCCCAGGTCATCGAGCACCTGTCGCCGGCTTATCTAAAAAAGATGGTAGAGCTCAGCTATGCCAAGACGGCGCCAGGCGGCACCATCCTTCTCGAGACCGTCAACCCCACCTCGGTCTTCGCCCTGGTCCACATCTATTTCCTCGACCTGACCCACCAGCGGCCCGTCCATCCCCAGGCCCTCAAGTTCCTCCTCGAATCCTCGGGCTTCGACGGCGTCGAGATCAAATTTTCCGCGGAGCTCGGCGAAGAACGGCTGCGGACTCTGCCCGCCGCGGACGATACGGCGAGCCTCCTCAACCGGGACATCGACCGCCTGAACGATCTGCTCTACGCGCCGGCTAACTACGCCGCCATCGGCCGGAAAGCGGGATGACCATGTCCGTGTCGGCCGGTTTCGATCTCGGAGGCACCCAGATCAAATACGGGCTCGTCGACGACGCCGGGACGGTCCTCTTCAAGGGCAAGACGCCCACACCGCCGACGATCCGGGAGCTCATGACCCTGATCGGGAGCCAATGGGAGGACCTGAAAAAAAGAGCTCCCGGACGGATCGCCGCCGCCGGCTTCGGCATCCCGGGCATTTACAATCTCAAGAAAAAGAAGATTCTCCAATCGCCGAACTACGCCGATCTGGATAATTTCGATCTCTACCCGGCCATCGCCGAACATCTCGATGTGCCGTTCCTGGTGGAAAACGACGCTAACGTGGCCGCCTTCGGCGAATGGAAATACGGAGCCGGCCGGGGCGTCTCGAGCCTGGTCTTTCTGACCATCGGAACGGGCGTCGGAGGGGGGATCGTCCTCGGCGACAAACTGTGGCAGGGAAGCTGCGGCTACGCCGCGGAGATCGGGCATGTCGTCGTCAATCCGTCAGGCGAGCTCTGCAAATGCGGGATCCGCGGCTGTCTCGAGACCGAAGCCTCGGCCCCGGCTATCGTCCGCAAATATCAGGCCCTGGCCGGGGGCGGAGCGCCCGTCACGACCGAGGACATCTATTACCGGGCTAAGGAAGGAGAGCCGGCCGCCCGGGAGGCCTTTGCCCGGGCCGGATACTACTTAGGGATCGGGCTGGGAATGCTCATCAATCTGCT
>Ga0315293_10004950_pt1 | contig 12575 bp, 15 predicted proteins | sample YL17G13_20_MG_FD_203071 | JGI IMG/M metagenome (GOLD analysis project Ga0315293, IMG submission 203071) | Sediment microbial communities from Yellowstone Lake, YNP, Wyoming, USA - YL17G13_20 | ecosystem: Environmental > Aquatic > Freshwater > Lake > Sediment | place: USA: Wyoming | collected... | reverse complement strand
GGAATACACGCACATGCTGACAGAAGCCAGGGACCAGGCCATAGAAAGGATGGTGCAGCACGCCAAGAAAATGGGCGCTGACGCGGTCGTTACGATGCGCTTCACCACAGCCGAGGCCATGACCGGCGCCACGGAAATCCTGGCCTACGGGACTGCAATCAAGCTGGGGGCTACCTCACCAGCCAGAAATAGGGGCAAAGAATAGCGGTTTCACGGGAAATCTAATAAAACGTTCTCCCAAACATTACCACTATGAGCATGAAAAATATTACGCCAATGATATCCAGAATGCCTGCAACAATCATGAATTTCTCATACGTCTTTTTTATCTGATAATTTTGTGTTCTGGGCTTCCCTTTGTCACATGTAATATTCAGAATAACTGCAATTATCCAAAAAATAAAGTTGAAAGAAACAATGAACCCAACGACAGCAATCCAATATAACTAACCATTTTTTGTTGCTTAAATCCCACGTGTCGCTCATAACTTTTATTTTCCTTCCTGTACTTAAATCCTATCCAGACCCGTCCCAGAATCTTCCTCTCCACGGCTTCATATACAATAAAAAAACCCGCCACCCTCCTCACGGCATTTTCTTTTCGTTTTATAGAATTCCCACCGTTTCCACTCCGGCTTCGGAATTGGGAATATTTTTAAATAAAGGCTATAATTAATAGTAGTTTATTCATAGTAGTTTCAAGGCAGTTCAACTGTCAAGGTTTGACGTTTCAGTCAATTCAGTCAAAGCTGAAATGAAAAAGATATCTAAAATATTAAGAAAGAAAGGGTGGTCAGATGGCAGGAAAGACGGGAAGCAAGACTGATAAAATGGTTTTCATGTTCGACGAGGTGAAGGGCGGCAATACTACCGAGCAGCTGTTTCTGCTGGGCAACAAGGGCGGGCAGCTTGCCGAGATGACGGGCATCGGGCTCCCGGTCCCGCCGGGTTTCACGATAACTACCGCAGCGTGCATATCGTTCTATAAAGGCGGGAAGAAATGGCCCGCCGGCCTCGAAGGCCAGGTGAAGGAGAAGCTGGCCGGGCTGGAGAAGAAGACCGGCAAGAAGCTCGGTGATTCGCACAACCCTCTTTTCGTTTCCGTAAGGTCTGGGAGCTACGTCTCGATGCCCGGCATGATGGACACTGTGCTAAACCTTGGCATGAACGACAAGAGCGTACTTGCCCTGGCGAAGCAGACCGGCAATGAGAGGGGCGCATGGGATTCCTACAGGCGCTTCATCCACATGTTCGGCGATGTGGTCATGGGGGTCGAGCACAGCAGCTTCGAGGAAACTTTGGACAGGATCAAGAAGAAATATGGCGCCAAGTTCGACACCGACCTGACCACCGGGCATCTGAAGGAAGTGGTCGATGAGTACAAGAAGCTCGTGCAGGCGAAGAAGGGCAAGTCGTTCCCCACGGACCCTTGGGAGCAGCTCAGGATGGGGATAGACGCCGTCTTCGATTCATGGAACACCCCCAGGGCGGTTTCCTACAGGAGGATAAACAAGCTCAGGGAAGATGCAGGGACGGCGGTTAACGTCCAGACCATGGTCTTCGGCAACCTCGGATGGGACTGCGGGACCGGCGTCGGGTTCACAAGGGACCCATCGACGGGCGCGAAGGAGCATTATGGCGAATACCTGCTGAATGCCCAGGGCGAGGACGTAGTGGCGGGCATAAGGACTCCGAAGCACATCGACGAGCTGAAGAAGGACCTCCCCAAGGCCTACGAGGAGCTCATCAAGATCTACGACCTGCTGGAGAAGCATTACAGGGAGATGCAGGACTTCGAGTTCACGATAGAGAGGGGGACGCTCTACATGCTGCAGACGAGGAACGGGAAGAGGACGACGCAGGCTGCGGTGAAGATTGCAGTCGACATGGTAAGGGAAAAGCTGATAACCAGGGAAGAGGCCGTCATGAGGATAAAGCCCGACCAGCTGGACCAGCTGCTGCATAAGAGGATAGACCCGAAGGCCAAGGATAAGGAGAAGGCCGTTGCGAAAGGCCTGCCGGCATCGCCGGGGGCTGCAGTGGGAAGGGCCGTGTTCAGGGCCGACGTTGCCGCAAAGATGAAGGCGGACAATGCGAAGGAGAAGCTTGTGCTGGTGCGCATGGAGACCAGCCCGGAAGACATAGAGGGCATGAACGCCGCCGAAGGCATACTTACGGCAAGGGGGGGGATGACGTCTCATGCCGCAGTAGTAGCAAGGGGCATGGGAAAATGCTGCGTCGCGGGCTGCGAGGCAATCATCGTCGAGGAAAAGAGCAGGTCATTCAGGATACCCTCAAGGAACATCACGGTAAAGGAAGGGGACTGGATAAGCATCGACGGCTCCACTGGAGAGGTCTTCCTAGGACAGATGCCGCTCATAGAGCCGGAGATATCAGGAGAGTTCGGCGATTTCATGGGATGGGTTGACGGGTTCAAGAGGCTCGCCGTGCTGGCGAACGCGGACATACCGCGCGACGCAGAGGTGGCGAAGAGGTTCGGCGCCGAGGGCATCGGGCTCTGCAGGACGGAGCACATGTTCTTCAAGCCGGAGAGGATCATGGCCGTCAGGGAGATGATCCTGGCGGAGACGCTTGAGGGCAGGAAGAGGGCGCTGGCCAAGATACAGCCCTACCAGAAGGAGGACTTCAAGGGGCTGTTCAAGGTCATGAGCGGGCTGCCGATAATAATCAGGCTCCTGGACCCGCCGCTGCACGAGTTCCTGCCACAGGAGGAGAAGGACATAAAGGAGGTGGCAAAGCAGATGGGCGTCACCCCGGAGAAGATAAAGGAGACCATAGAGACGCTTCACGAGTTCAACCCGATGCTAGGCTTCAGGGGCTGCAGGCTCGGCGTCAAGTATCCCGAGATAAACGAGATGCAGGTCAGGGCAATATTCGAGGCGGCCCTCGAAGCCAGGAAGGAAGGATTCGTGCCGCTGCCGGAGATAGAGGTTCCAATAGTCGGCAATGTCAAGGAGTTCATGCTGATAAGGGACATAACGGAGAAGGTCGCCGGGGAGCTTCAGGTCAGGGGCAAGATAAAATACACCATAGGGACCATGATCGAAGTGCCAAGGGCGGCGATAACCGCTGACGAGATAGCGAAGGAAGCGGACTTCATGTCCTTCGGCACGAACGACCTTACCCAGATGGGCTGCGGATTCTCCAGGGACGACGCAGGCAAGTTCCTAGGCATCTACGTGGAGAAGGGCATATTCAAGTCGGACCCGTTCCAGTCGATAGACCAGGAGGGTGTCGGGAAGTTCATGCAGCTCTGCATAGAGAAGGCGAGGAGCGTCAAGCCCAAGATGGGGATAGGCATATGCGGAGAGCACGGCGGCGACCCGGAGTCGGTCAAGTTCTGCCACAGGATCGGCCTCACTGATGTAAGCTGCTCGCCATACAGGGTTCCAATAGCGAGGCTTGCGGCTGCCCAGGCGGCGATCGAGGAGAAGAAAAAGATAAAGGTCCAGGAAGACTGAAGAATCATCCGCACTGGAAAGAAGTTCAATAAGCTTATATGTTGGTCGATTGATATCGCTTTCATGACTAATTTTCATGGAATTCCCAATTACGCTAAAGATTCATAAGCGGGCTTAATTTTTTAATGATGCGCGCCAACAAATTCAGCATAAGGCAAAAGTTTATCTTAGTTGCGTTTTGGGCATTGTGCGTTTAAATTTGGTGGCTGGAATGAAGAAAGATGACGATAACTCGGCAAAAAAGGAGACCCAGGGGATGACCGTACGCAAGTCCGGGAACTTCTCCGAGTGGTACAACGAGGCCGTCCTTAAAGCGAAGCTCGCCGGGTTCGCGCCCGTGGGCGGCTGCATGATAATAAGGCCCTATGGCTATGCCATATGGGAGAGGATACAGTCGGCCCTCGATACCAGCCTGAAGAAGAGCGGCCACAGGAACGCCTACTTCCCTATGTTCATACCGGAGAAGTTCCTGCACAAGGAGGCGGAGCATTTCGAGGGGTTCGTCCCCGAGGTCGCATGGGTTGAGGAGGAGAACGAGAAGTACGCCCTGAGGCCGACATCGGAGACCATAATCTGTGATGCATATTCAAAATGGATAAGGAGCTGGAGGGACCTCCCCATGCTCGTCAACCAGTGGTGCAACATCGTGAGATGGGAGACGAAGGTCACGAAGCTCTTCCTGAGGACGCGGGAGTTCCTGTGGCAGGAAGGCCATACGGCCCACGCGACCAAGGAGGAGGCTGACGCGGAGGTCATGAAGATACTGGACTTCTACGTGGACCTCGCGCAGAACCATCTGGCCATCCCGGTCCTCTCCGGCAGGAAATCTGACAGCGAGAAGTTCGCCGGGGCGCTTTACACGACAACGATGGAGGGTCTCATGCCGGACGGAAGGGCCCTGCAGATGGGGACTTCGCACAATCTTGGCCAGAACTTCTCCAAGGCATTCGACATAAAGTTCCTGGACAAGGATGGGAAGGAAAAGAATGTATGGCAGACATCATGGGGCGTAAGCACCAGGCTCATAGGCGCTGTCGCCATGGTCCACGGCGACGACAGGGGACTGGTCCTGCCGCCTAGGATAGCCCCGGTCCAGGTCGTCATAATCCCTATCATCTTTGAGGAGGGCAAAGGCGCGGTCCTCGATGCCTGCAAAAAGGTGAAGGAAAGGCTAGGGAAGGATTTCATGGTCGAGCTGGATGACAACGACGCATACAGCGCGGGCTGGAAGTTCAACGAATGGGAGCTGAGGGGCGTCCCAATCAGGATCGAGATAGGCCCGCGCGACGTCAGGAACGGCGAGGCCGTCCTTGTGAGAAGGGACACCGGAGAAAAGACCGCCGTTAAATTGGGCGGGCTTGAGAAGGCGGTAAAGGATATGCTGGATTCCATACAGAACAGCCTTTTCAGGAAGGCGAAGAAGTTCCTGGACGACAACACGGTGAGCGCCTCCTCCTATGAGAAGCTCAGGGAGGCCATCGGGAAGAGGAAGATGGTCAGGACATCCTGGTGCGGAAGCCCGGATTGCGAGGAGAAGATGAAGGGAGAGACCACTGCGACCATCAGGGTCATGCACCCTCTCGGGAAGAAGGGCGCTGGCTCCGGCACAGCCAAATGCGTCTGCTGCGGCAAGGCCGCGAAGCACACTGTCTACATAGCTAAGGCGTACTGAAGATTATCTATGGAATGCTTCAGTTCTTCTTTATATCAGTCTTCAGGGGATTATTATTAAGGGATAATCAATGAAGCTTAAAAGGGAGCTTGGGCTCGCCGACGTGTTCTTCATAACCGTCGGTTCTGTCATCTCCGCCGAGCTTTTCATACTCCCCGGCATCGCCTACGCCATGACGGGCCCGTCGGTCATTCTGTCCTACCTGATAGCGGGTCTGATAGCACTGCCGTCCACGCTTAGCGCATCAGAGCTCGTGACGGCCATGCCCAAAGAGGGCGGGATATATTACTATACCAGCAGAAGCATGGGGTTCACCGCTGGGACGCTCGCGGGCTTTGCCAGATGGTTCGCCATAAGCATAAAGAACGTCTTTGCGCTGTTAGGGATTGGAGTCTATGCAACGCTTTTCATGGGCGGGTCAATGGTATCAGTGGCCGTGCTTTTCGCCATTCTCTTCATCGTAGTAAACCTTGCAGGCATAAAGGCCATGGAAAGGGTCCAGCTCTTCCTGGTCGTAGGCCTCCTGGGGATTCTCATGCACTACATAGCCACGGGAATCGGGGGGATCTCACCGGGCAACTACGCACCTCTTTTCCCATTTGGCGCTGGCAATATGCTCTCTGCGGCAGGCTTCCTTTTTTTCTCCTATGCCGCCCTTCTTGGCGTGACGACCATGGCTGAGGAGGTGAAAAGGCCCGAGCGCAACATACCCCTGGGCATGATGCTTTCCCTGGTCTTTGTCGTTGCCATATACTCGCTAACGGCCTTTGTGACCGTGGGCATCCTTGATCCCGGAGCACTGAGGAACAACCTGACGCCGATCTCGGACGCCGCAGAAAGTTTCATGGGCGGCTCCGGGCTGCTGATGATTATAGGAATGCTGCTGGCTGCCGTCACCACCGTGAATTCCGGCATAACCGCGGCGTCACGTTACCCGATGGCCATGAGCAGGGATGGCATCCTTCCCGATAGCTTCAAGAAAGTCAACAGGAGGTTCGGGACGCCCCATGTGTCAATCCTTGTCACCGGGGCATTCGTCATAGCCATATTGAGTCTGATGCCCCTGGAAATCATGGTCGAGATCGCATCGACCCTGCTCATTATGACCTACGTGCTTGTCAACCTGGCGGTCATCGCCATGAGGGAGTACAGGAAAGAGAGCTACAGGCCCAAATTCCGCAGCCCGCTTTATCCCTGGACACAGCTGCTGGGCACAATAGGTCTGGTGCTGCTCCTCATAGGCATGGGGATTGTTGCTATCGCCGCCAGCGGCCTGTTCATTGCTGGCTCAATTCTCTGGTATCATCTTTACGGACTTCCGAGAATGAAGGGACAAAAAACCGTCTAGGGTGATTTCCGGCTCTATATCTACTTTTTAACATCTTCCTCAAAATATAAAGCAAAAAGAATTTTTATTACAGATAAAGGGGTGATAAACATGCCTAAACTGCCTATTGCGACATTCGAGAAGATTCTCAAAGAGAACGGGGCGAAAAGGGTCTCCTTCTCCGCCGCCGAGGCGCTCGCCGAGGTGATGGGGGAGCTGGCCGCCGAGATATCAAAGAACGCCGCGGTGCTGGCGGACCATGCCGGAAGGAAGACCGTCGTTGACAGGGACGTGGTCCTGGCCAGGAAAAGCCTGAGGTTGCATCAGCAATGACGGTGAAAGATGCCAGGCCCAGGGAAAGGTCTTCGAAGCCCACCTGGCAGCAGGAGATAGCCAGGGAGAGGATACGCATACTTTTCGGGTGCGCCGGAAAGGAATTCGCCCTGCGGCCTGACAGGTCCCACAGGTATGTGGGGCTCGCCCGGAAGATAGCGACACGCTACAACATAGGAATCCCCAAAGAGTTAAAAAGAAGGACCTGCAAGAATTGTTATAGGTATCTCGTTCCGGGGAAGAACTGCGTAGTGAGGTCCAACAGCGGGACCCAGGCCATGGAAGTGAGGTGCCTGGAGTGCGGGAAGGTCGGCAGGTACCCCTACTCGAAGGAAAAGGGATGATTGTGCAATTCAAGCTTGTGACTGTGACTAGCCTGGTGATCGTCTTCACCTCTGTCTTCCTCGTGCATTTCATATTCAACAACTACTTCAGGATAAGCGAGATGTGCGCCATGGGTACGGGGATTTTCTGCGTCCAGCCTAACACGACGTTCCTCTTCCTCTTCTCGCTTTTCGTCATCGTCGCCTTCATAATCGTCATAGAAACCACCGTCTACCTGATGTTCAGGGAGGTGGAGATGGAGATGAGGATGTCCGAGATGAAGCAGAAGCATCTGGAGAACGACGCAGTCTCCCTTAAGAAGAGGAAAAGCGAGCTGCTCATGGCAAAGAAAGACGCCCAGAGGAAGTACTTCAAGAGGCAGATTGCCGAGAAGACCTACGAAGGCCTGAAGGAGAAGTACGACACGGAGATAGCTGAGATAGAGGCACAGATGAAGGAGATAAGGAAGAGGGAGATTGGGGGTTGGCCCGAATGAAAGCCGTGATCCTTGTCGGGCTGGTGATAATATTCATCTCGACTGCGTTCATACTGCTTACCTTCACCACTATGATCAAGTCGAACATAAACTGTGTTGGGACGCCGGAAAACCCGAATGTCATGAAATGCAACATAGGGGATTACGGCGTCGGTTTCATAGCCGGCCTCATACTTGTCGGGTTCCTAATGCTGCTGGAGATAGGAGCCGTCTACCTCATGTTCACCTGACGGTGGTTATGCGCGTTTTCTAAACCTTTTTATATATACATGCCTATTAATATTGAAAATTGAAGTGAGATACATGGACACGAAAAGCCAATCGCCCAACGAGCTCATCAAGAGGACCGCCGAGAAGATGAAGCAGATGAAGGAGTTCACGCCGCCCGCATGGGCATCTTTCGTGAAGACCGGGATGAACAGGCAGAGGCCTCCGGAGCAGGCAGACTGGTGGTATACGAGGGCAGCCGCTGTCCTGAGGAAGATAAGCATCACCGGCTCTATTGGCGTATCCAGGCTCAGGGGCGAGTACGGAGGAAGGAAGAACAGGGGCCACAAGCCTGAGCACAAGTTCAAGGGTTCGGGGTCCGTGATAAGGAAGGCCGTCCAGCAGCTGGAGGCCGCCGGATTTGTAAAAAAGGATAAGAACAAAGGCAGGGTTATGACAGAGAAAGGTTCATCATTCTTAAGCGATGGCACGAAAGAGGTAAAGGAAAAGGCCAAATGAACGGCGAAAACCTGAATCTCGAAGAATTGGCGCAGATGAAGCAGATAGAGGAGATGAAGAAGAAGATCCTTTCTGCGATTCTGACCAAGGAGGCCTTTGAGAGGCTTGGCCGTGTGAGGTCCATAAACCCTGACCTTGCAGCCCAGGCAGAGCTTTACCTGGTGCAGATATACCAGACAGGGAAGATCAAGGACAAGATACCCGACGAGAAGATGAAGGAGATACTCGGGGTGCTTTCCCAGAAGAGGGAGTTCAAGATAAGAAGGTTATGATATGAGCAGGAACAAGCCGCTTGGAAAGAAGCTGAGGCTTTGCGCAAGGGCAAAGGTGAGGCCCTCGCCCAGATGGGCTGACATAAAGAAATACAGCCTTAAGAGGGCAAGGACCAGGCGCATAAAGGTCAACGTAAAGAACTGGAGAAGGGACAAGCTGAAGGTGTAGGTAGGTTCTGATGGCCAAGAAGCAGGAAACCCCGGAAGAGAAGATATACAACATACCGCTCAGGAGCGTGTGGGTAGAGACAAGAAGGATAGCCAGGTCGAAGAAGGCCGTCAGCACCGTCAAGAAGTACATCATAAGGCACATGCATGCGAAGGACGTCAAGATCTCACAGAAGCTCAACGAGTCCATCTGGAGCCACGGGGCGAAGAAGCCACCGGCCAGGGTGAGGGTGAAGGCGAGCATCGGCGCCGAGGGGAAAGCGAGCGTGAGGCTCCCCGAGGAGCTGAGCATCGATGAAGAGAAGAGGAAGGTGCTCGAAAAGAAAGATGAGAAGCCGGCCGGCAAGGAGCAGGAAGTCATAAAGGAAGGGAAGGCCGAAGACGCCCCTGGGAAAGCCGCGGAGGAACCCAAGGAAGAGCACGGGAAGCATGAAGAGCATAAGCACGGGCATCCGGATAAGAAGCCCGCCGAAAAATGAATCGCTCTTCTCTGATTTTTAATTCTGCATCGCAATTTTCTTTATGGCCTGGCAGATAAAGTGCAAGCCCGGGGACTTCGTTGTCAGGGAAGTCATAGAGGACGAGGTGCAATCCAGGTGGAAGGAGAAAATCAGGCGGATACATGGAAAGAAGGCAGGGGAGCCGGAAAGCGGATTCCTCTGGTTCACCATGAAAAAAACCGATAGGGATTTCTTCGAATCGATAGATTCCATCGCCAGTGAGCTCGGGATAAGCTCGAAAAAGATAGGCTATTCCGGCACCAAGGACAGAAGGGCTGTCACATGCCAGACTTTGTCTGTAGAAGGGGTAACCGAAGAGGAAATCAAAAATCTGAAGATGCGCGGCCTCGGATTCTCGGATTTCAGGCGAAGGAACAGGCCGGTGAAGCTGGGCGATCACAGGGGGAATGATTTTACGATAAACGTCAGGAACGTGGGAAAGGGTGAGCCTGACGCCATAAGCCGGAGACTGGAAAGGATCAAGGGACAGGGAATGATAAATTTCTTCGGCGGGCAGAGGTTCGGGTCGAAGGGCTCGAACCATGTAGCCGGGAAATATCTGGTCATGGGAGACCTCGAAAACGCCTCGAAGACCATAATGTCAGGCTCCGGGGTTGGGGGGCGCGGCCATGAGCATCTGCTGGCCAGGCATCTGGAAAGGAAGCCGGGGGATTACGAAGGTGCGCTGAGGCGGTTGCCGCTGAGGCTGCTCAAGCTGCTTGTGCATGCCTACCAGGCGCACCTATGGAATGCGGCTGCTGAGGAACATATGAAATCCTCCGGGAAGCAGGCCCTGATTCCCATACCCGGATATGGCACCATCCTGGAAAAATATCCCGGGACAGGAAGAATCATCGGAAGTCTTCTGAAGTCAGAAGGCATCCTTCTAAGCTCTTTCAGGATCAGGAAGATCCCTGAACTCTCTTCAAAGGGCTCCGAAAGGGAGTTCCTGTGCTTCCCGAAGGATTTATCATGGCATTTCGGCATGGATGAAATCAACCCGGACAGGATGAAGCTCGTGCTCACCTTCTTCCTCGGAAAGGGCTCCTATGCTACCGAACTTGTCAGGCAGGCGGCAGGCGAACAGAAGGCCGTCATTTCTAAAATTTAATAAGCAGCCTTGGGAAAACTAAATATGGCCAAGAAAACCGGCATTAACCTTATAGATGAGGAGGAGGCGAAGAAGGCGAAGCCAGGAAAGTACGCCGGCAAGTGCCCCGTGTGCGGCGCCCCTGGCGGGAAATACCGCTGCGCCGAGTGCGGCTGGGGCGTTACTGAGCTGGGGCCGGATTTCAGCACTTCCCTCAAGGATCCGGTCTCAACGATAATCCATGCCAAATTCAGCTACGGGGAGATCAAGAAGGAGAACGCCGAGCTCAGGGAGAAGGTGGAGAAGCTTCTGGAGAACAACAGGAAGCTCTCCGAGCTCGCCGAAAGCCTGGAGGGGGAGATAGAGGAAATGAAAGCCCGGAAGAGCGAGAAGTTCGTATACAGCTACGACAAGGGCGGCTGGAAGGAGTCAATCGGATTGGAGGACTCCAAGCTGCATCTGAGGAAAAGCGATGTGAACATCGAGGACATCAACGACCAGCTGAAGGAAATCATGAAGCTTTTGGAGAGGCGCGGCAAAAACAATTTAAATAAATGCGATGAGAAATAATAATCAAGTGATATTATGGCACAGGAAGCAAATGAGGATGTGGAGGGGGAAGATTTCATAGAGAAGACTGAGTCCGGTCAGGAGGAAGCCGAGAAGCCGGTAATGTCCAAGAAGCAGAGGCTCGCCAATATCCGCGGTCTCGAGGACGTCGTGGACACGCTCACCGAGGACGTGGTCAAGGCGCTGGACATAAAGGAAGAGAAGAAACAGCTCATCGACAAAATCAACAAGCTCAAGGAAGAGGAGATGGAGCTGAAGGAAGTCGTCGGCGACCTCAAGAGCACAAGGGACAAGCTTCAGGCAGAGCTCCAGAAGAGGAGCGAGGACATAAGCATACTCCAGGGCAAGGTATCGCACCTGAAGGAGGACAGGGCAAAGCTTTCTTCCGAAAAGGTGAGCCTTAAGGAGCAGATCAAGAACCTTGAGGACGAGAAGGAGCAGATGTCCATTTCATTGGAAAAGACCAACGACATGCTAATGAAGCTCAAGCACCAGATAGAAGCATTCGACGAGGAAATAAAGGGCTGAACTCCTTTTGATTTTTTTCTTTTTTACAGTTTTATTTATTTTTAAGCGAACCAATTAATTGGTATCCGGGCCGATTTGCATGAAGGTTGACAAATCCTATAAGATCGCGGCAGTGGTCATAATCATCGCCGCTTTCTTAATCTTCGAGAACACCCTGCTCAGGCCAGCCCCTGCCTTCAGGTACAATGGCGTCCAGATATACGATGCCATAAGGGACCTAAAGGGGCTTGATTACAGGGGCTTCGACATAACGGTCCATGTTGAAGGGAAAAGCAACAATGCCCTTCTTAAGATGGAAGGGAAGGTCACTGAAACCTCGGCAGGCTGGTTCATAATCAATTCCGGCAATGCCTACAGGATAGTCGAAGGCCCCATGGGCTCCAAGGACGTCCTGGCGGACCTCATATACTTCGACGTCACCCCGCGCATATCCGTGGAGGCTGTCTTCAGTCCGGAAAAGACCGGGAAGTTCTTGTTCAGGCCCGGATTCAGGAAGGTCATGGGGAGCATAGCCTTCGACAACGCGCGCATAGACCCCACGCTGCTGCAGCAGCTGCGCAATCTGAACAGCGAATTCTATTCGCTGAACCCCGGCAGGATCGAGATAACGACATATGGCTCAGGGTTCATACTGGACATGAAATCCCCCGTCAGCATATCCGAGCTGGAAGGGCTTGTAGGCAGGATAGACAGCGTGAGCGCGCAGACGGGCTACATGTATTACTATGCGGGTGCTGATGATGAGAATGCCATCCAGAATGTCAGGCAGGAGATGGAAGGAAAGGGCGCGGTGCTTGTCAACTATTATAAACAGAGATAAGAAGGTCAGGGTCCCCGCTTTCGACTTCTTTTCACCGGCGCTCGCATATCCGCTGTTAGTGATAATCTTCATGCTGCTGGGGATAGGCGGAATGACGTTAGGCTCTTTTCTCCTGTTCGCCGCCTTCATCATATCCTTCCTCGCCGGCTTCCGTTTCTCGAGGCCCGGGGAGAAGAGGAGGTATCCCATAATATGGAGGCTCGGGCTTCCGCTCTTCGTGCTGGGCGCTGCAGCAGAATTCATCAACATCATTTATGGGGGCGCCCT
>Ga0315293_10004949_pt1 | contig 12576 bp, 14 predicted proteins | sample YL17G13_20_MG_FD_203071 | JGI IMG/M metagenome (GOLD analysis project Ga0315293, IMG submission 203071) | Sediment microbial communities from Yellowstone Lake, YNP, Wyoming, USA - YL17G13_20 | ecosystem: Environmental > Aquatic > Freshwater > Lake > Sediment | place: USA: Wyoming | collected... | reverse complement strand
CGTCAATCTGGCTTTTTTAAAAGAGGACGTCCCGATTCTGAGACTGCAAGGCCCCCAGATAGTAGTGGTAGACGAAGACGTAGCAGTTCTAAAAAGAAGAGGGCTGGTGGTGGGCGTGGGAGCCAGAAGGGGAGTTCATTCCATCGAGGTCCTGGAGGCCATCGACGCTGCCCTGGCCGAGGCCGGCAGAAGGCGCGATGAGATCGCAGTGCTGGCCACGGCCCGGCTGAAGAGAGATGAAAAAGGAATAACTGAAGCTGCACAAAGCCTTGGCCGAGAAGTGCTCTACCTCTCCGACGAGGTCCTCAATGCCCAAGCCCCCACCACTGCCTCCCGGGCCAGTGACCTCGGCCTTTCCGGAGTGGCCGAGCCCGCCGTCCTGGCGCTGGCGACAAAGCTGATCATGCCTAAAAAAGCCTTTGGGAGGGTGACGGTTGCCATGGGAGAATAAATTCACCATCGCGGGTATAGGCCCGGGCTCTGCAGGGCTGCGCACCTTGGCTGCAGAAGAGGCCGTCAAGGCGGCGGACTTCGTGGTCGGCTACAGGCCCTATCTGGAGCTGATCCGTGACCTCTTGCCCGGCAAGAAGGTCGTCTCCGGCAGCATGGGAAGGGAACTGGACCGAGTCAGGGCTGCCGTCGATCTCCTGCAGGAGGGGTCCGTGGTCCTGGTGAGCAGCGGAGATCCTAATGTCTACGGCATGGCGGGCCTCGGCCTGGAGCTGGCCCCGGACCCGGCGAGGGTGGAGATTGTGCCTGGCGTGACATCCTTCACCGCCGCAGCCTGCTCTGCAGGCGTTGCCTTTCGCGACTCTGTGGCCGCCATCAGCCTCAGCGATCTGCTGACGCCCTGGCAAGAGATCGAGGGGCGCCTCAGAATGGCAGCGGAGCAGGAGATGCCCCTGGCCCTCTACAACCCCCGCAGCAAGAGGCGCGACTGGCAGCTCATCCGCGCCCTGGACATCCTGGGCGAGAGGAATGCGCTGGTGGCCCGAAACGTCGGCCGCGAGAACCAGGAGATCCTCTGGACCACCTCTGGGAAGCTGGTGGAGGACGACTCTCTTCTGGAGAGGATCGACATGACCACCCTGGTCATCTTGAGCGGAAAAGGAGTATTCCAGGGAGAAGCCTGCTCCGATGCAGGAGTGAACGTGGTGGGCATCGGTCCTGGCGATCGTGGACACGTGACCCGAGAGGCGGAGAGCATCCTGCAGCGCTCAGCCAAGATCTTCGGGGCAGAGCGCTATCTCCATCTGGTGGGAGATCTCTCTCCCGGAGAAAAGGTCACCCACGCCGGCTCCTGCCGGGAGAGGATGGCCGCCCGCTTCCAGGAGGCGAGGAGCGTTGCCGAAAAGAGCAAGAAGGCCTCCATCCTCACGGGCGGCGACCCATCCGTCTTCAGCTCCGGCTGGAGGATCATGGATCAGGCCCGAGGGAGTGTCGGGGTGCACATCTCCCCGGGAGTTTCCGCCTTCTCCTCCGTAGCCGCAAAGGCCGGCGCGCCCCTGGTCAATGACTTTGCCCTGCTCTCTGAGCCAAAAGACCCTTCCGCAGTTTCATGCCTGGCAGAAGCCGGCTTCGGAGTCGTGATCTACAATGTTAAAGGGCACGAGCTCAGCTCTCTTCTGCCCGGCATCGATCCCGCCCGCCCCTGCACTCTGGCCAGAGATGTGGCGCGAGAAGGAGAAGAGATGATGATCTTGACCGCAGAGGACCTTCAGTGCGCCCGGCCCAGCGGCTTTCGGTTCACCCTTCTCATCGCCTCCGCCAATTCTTATATAAAAGATGGAAGGATAATAGCCAGAAGAGGATACGAGAACAAGTACAGCTACTAGAGCGAATTGCATGATGGAAGAATACACGGACATCGGAGCCGTCACTCCTGAGGCTTTGGAGATAAGCAGAAGGAGCCGCAGGCTCATCTCGAAGATGATCGGAGATGAGACCCTTGAGGACAGGATCAGGCAAAGGTGCGTCATCGCCACCGGCGACCCCAGCGTGGCCGATATCCTGAGATTTCTGCACCAGCCCGCAAAGGCAGGCCTGCTGGCCTTGGAGAGGGGGGCGCCCATCTACGTGGACATCAGAATGGTCGAAGCAGGAGTGGTGAAGATAGGCCACAAGAGCATGGTCGAGGCCTTCATCGGAAAGGGAGATATTCTGGCCTCGTCCCGGGGGATCACCCGCACCTCGGCCGGTGTCCTGGCCCTGAAGGAAAAGCTTTCAGGGTCCATAATAGTAGTAGGAAATGCGCCCTCCGCGCTTCTCACCTTGTGCGATCTGATAGAGTCCGGCCAGGCCGCGCCGGATCTGGTCATAGGAGTTCCGGTGGGCTTTGTCAACGCCGCCGAGAGCAAGGAGCGGCTGAGGAGAATTGATGTGCCATCCATATCCACGGTAGGCTCGCGCGGCGGGACGCCAATTGCCGTCGCGGCCTTAAATGAGATCATAAATACCTATGCTCGAACCAACCGTTGATCCCGTCACAGGCTTCCAGATCCCTTCCTCATGGCTGAAACTCTGCCTAGATCCTCAGGCTCTGCAGAAGATCCGCAGCGGACGATGGGTGCTGCTCTCCAGCGGCGAGCTTTTGAGGCGCGGCCTGACCACGGGCACCACTGCCGCGGCGGCCTGCAAGGGGGCAGTGCTCTCCCTGAAAAGATCCGTTGATTCGGTGAATATTGAAACTCCCGTGGGTCTGATGGTTTCCATGCCCGTCATCGCCAAAGATGGGTTCTGTGTTGCCGTCAAAGAGGGGGGCGATCACCAGTTCGATGTCACAGGAGGCCTGGAGATAGTGGCCCAGGCCTCCCTTTCGGAAAGGACAGCCCTTGTGGTGGGAAAGGGGGTGGGCAGGATCATGGCGAAAGGGCTCTGCGAAGAATTGGGAAAGCCGGCCATAAGCCCATCCGCGAGGCGCCAGATAATGTTAGCGATAGCGGAAAGCTTGAGGGAGACCTGCCTTTCCGGCGCAAGAGTGGAGCTGAGCATTCCCCGGGGCATGGATCTGGCCGAGAAGACCCTCAATCCGGGCCTGGGAATAGTCGGCGGCATCTCCATCCTGGGCTCGACGGGCTTCGTGGAGCCCTGGAACGATCACCTCATCGGGGACCGTGCCGAGGAGCTTAAAAGTGCAGAGAAGGTGGTGGTCAGCACAGGAAGGACGGGGCTCAGGTTCAGCCGCATTTTGTTTCCTGATCATAAAGCTGTGCTCATGGGCAGCCAGCTCGACCGGCTGGCATTCGAGAGGGATCAGGAGAGCGTCCTGTGCGGCCTTCCCGCCATCATCCTCAAGTGGGCCTGGCCCCAGGTTCTGGAAGGCACCGGCTACGGCACCGTCGCCGAGCTGGTAGAGCATGAGCCGGATCACAGGAACATCACCCTGGCCCTGGAGAAGGCTAAGAAGAGTCTGCCCAATACCCGCATAGTTCTGCTCCGCAAAAACGGAAGCATCCTCAAAGATGTGCCGTAATGGGAAGCGGAGAATGGCAGAAAAGAAACAGTAGGCAGAACCGTTGAGGATTGGTGACCGCAGTAGAATCGCGATAGCATAGAACCTGGAGAGTAACCGTGATAGCTTAGAACCAAGATAGCAGAAAACAGAGAGAGTTGAAGACCAGGATAGTAGTAACTGTGATAGAGCTGCGATATTGGTAGAACCATGATAATAGTTGGAGTGGGCGCAGGCCCTGGAATGCTGACCCTGGAAGCCATCAAAGCTATAGGGGAGGCCAAGCAGATCTACGGCTCGCAAAGGTCCATCGACCTGGTCAGGGATCATATCCCGCCGGGCTGTGCCGTCAAAGTCATCGAGGACTACAAGAATCTGCGCGAGCTTCCCGAACAGGCCTTGGTCCTGAGCACAGGCGACCCCATGCTCTCCGGCCTGGGATACCGGAAGGGCAAGGTCATCCCGGGAATCTCCAGCCTGCAGGTGGCCTGCGCCCGCCTCAAGATCAGCCAGCTGAAGGTGGTTCCCATAACGGTGCACGGCCGGGGCCTAGACCCTGAAGCCGTAGCCTTCGAACTCGGCCGGGGCAAGTGCGTATTCCTTCTGTCGGATGAAAGCTTCGACCTGGAAGGGCTCTGCCGCCACCTGGAGGCCCGGGGGCTCTCCAGGAGCATGGCCGTGCTGACCGATCTGGGATATCCGCAGGAGAAGATATGCCTGGGGAGCACAGCCTTGCCCCCTTCCGCTCCTGGTCTGTCGTGCATCTTCATAGGCGATATTTAGGGATTAAAAATGGTTTTGGGGAGGACAGGTCTTGCAGGTTTTTGGGATTTTGGATCTTGCATGCTAGGGATTACAGGTCTTGCAGGGAAGGTAGCCCTGCTGCCTCGCGTCCTCTTCTCCCGAGAAATAGATCTTGTTCTCCGGCTTTATCTTGGCGGCATAACGGCAGTCAAGCCGATGGTACTTTTTAGAGGTGCTACTGCCTGCAAACATGCCCTCCTGCCCTGACGACAAGGCCGAAGACGCCTTCAGGGATGCTCCGGCCTGAAACGAGCTGTCGTTCTCCTGCGAAGCATTCTCTGCCTGCAAATCCTCTTTCCTGGGGGCGGCCTCCTCTGAGGAAGCCTTTGATAAAGCTCGGCTTTCTTCAGCCACCTCATCTGGCCTGGCTTCATCCCCAGATCTGCCCGATACCCCTTCCTCCTTGGCCTCTTCTTCCTGGATCTTTTCTTTTCTGTCCCCTGCGTCTCGGATCATTTCTTCCTGCACCTTTTGCTCGGCCTTCTTCGACGCCGCCTCCGGCAGGAGATTTGCTGCAGGCGAGGGCTCTGTCCAGGGTATAGACGCCTTGCATCTTCTGGTCTCGCAAACCAGAGAATCCTTGGGGCCAGCGACCACCAGGGTGCAGTTGTAACTTCCAGGAGAAATTTTCATGTTCTTCGAGATCTCAAATCCATGATCTTCGCCGGGCTCAACATCCATCAGCATGTACTTTGTGCTTTGCAAGGCCAGGCCGCCCTGACGGAGGGTGGCATTGAGCAGGAGATAAGGAATCGAGCCATTGCCAGGGACCATTATGTTTCCCCGCACGCGAAAGAGACTGCTGCTCACCTCTGCATCAAAATCCACCTGCAAGGAAGAAGGCAACTCCTCCGCCAGCTGATGCTCTGCCATCGGAGAGGGGGGCTGGGAGAGCTGGGGTGCTTTCTCAATGCAGCCCGTCATGCAGAACAATGCCAGGACGATGGGAAATAAAAGGAGTGTTATACCACACTTACTAAAAAAAGTTAAACTCAATTGATCAACCCCTTCATTTCCAGTGGAGATCCTCCAAACCGAAGTTCAAGCCAAAGAGAGTGGGCCAGGTAGCATCACCTTTGCAGAGAGCGAAACACCTTTAGTAGCCCCTCGATGCAATCCAGCTGCTTTTTCAGCTTATCCAGATCCTGCTCCTCTTCCAGGCCCGCCGTGAGGACCTGCAATTTGCGCTGCAGAGATTCTCGCAGATGCGCTTTTGCCCGAGCTATAGATTCTTCTGCGGCGGGCTCCTCCTCTATGAAGCTCTCAGCACCTTTCTGCTGCGTGGCTGCGCCCTCATACTTCGAGATCTCCACCTGAGGTGTCGCCCGGGCCGAAGGCTGCGCCTCTGCTCCGGCAGGGGCCTCTTCCATCCCGAAAGAGCATACCGGGCAGACGACCGCTCCCTGGCAGCGAAAAAGCGGTGCGCCACAGTCATGATGCGTAGCCAGCATCGTGCATCCTTGTTCCAGAAGTCTGGTTATCCTCTCGAGAACCTCATCCTCTTCCATGCCCCATCACCAGCATTCCACATATGTTTAAATACAACGACCATATCATCACTGCTCAACTGATTAAGACGCAAACCGTCATTAACCTTTTTCCTGTAAAACAAAGGTGGTGATTCTACGACAGCTGAGAAGGTCCTTAAGCAATGCGTTGAGGTCTTAGAACGCATAATGAGTGATGACGCTGTCCCGAGGAATATCAGGCGCTCTGCGGAGAGCGTCAAAATCATCCTCTCGGACGTGAAAATAAATGATGCAGTCAAGGCTGCATCTGCCATATCTATACTGGACGAGATAAGCAACGATCCCAATATTCCCCTTCACACCAGGACTCTGGTTTGGAACGTAGCCAGCCAGCTCGAGACCATACCCGTGGCTTGAGCCCCGACCTAGATTTGGCTGCACAGCTCTTAAGATCTTAAAAGGCCGTCTTGTCCAGAAGGATGTAGGGGTTGAGAGGGACCGTATGATTTCCACTGGAGCATCGGTCTTTCGAGCCTGCCGACTTCTACTTAAGTCGGATTGTCGTCTCCAATGCTGTTGTATTGGAAAAGCAGCGAGCCTGCCGACAGGCCTCGATGCGAACTGCCACGCCTCACATTTCTCTTTAAGCCCCGAGCACTCTGCAGCAATATCTTTCCAGGCGTTTTATAGATATCGAACACGTATTTATTTGTATTACAAGAAGACTCATTCGATTCCACATATGGTTTCGGATGGTCTACCATATTTGACCTGACCTTCACCAGGTCATATACTCGCACACATGGCAAAGACTGCGCCCGATGTGCTCTCCATGCATGTCATCTGGCGGATGAGGTCTGATGTTGCTGGTTCTGTATGTAGTAACTCGGTATAGATAGACCGCTTGGTTTCGCTTAGGAATGATTCAATCCCTGTTTGACCATTCCAATCACTTGCCGAAAATAATTTCTCTCTCTCGCGATGAGTAATGACGTGCCTATCATGCTCGAACCATGAGGAAAGAAAAAATTGTTTGCAATTACGCTGCTTTTTGCTCCTGTAGGTAGACGATTTTCTAAAATGGCAGCGATATTTATACCAGATATTCTTACAACAAGAAAACTTAAATACAAGCGATTACATAGCTACCAAGGGCTAAATTTATTTCGTTATCTATTACGATAACTAGGCTAGAATTTATTTTCTTTCCATCAGAAATCATGGGGTAGGAGGCTAGAGCTCCACTGGAAACAAGGGGGAGTTCACCATAAATCTTAATAGCCACCGAGACTATGAAAAATTGTTCGAGGGGAATTATCTTGGGGTCTATATCCGGAGGATTATTTGCCGATCTACTGACGCAGGGAGGTATATTTCAATCCAGAGATGTTCTGCGTCCTACTTATACGCCCAGCGAGCTGCCTCATCGAGAAGAGCAGATCAATAGCTTGGCGTCGGTTTTAGTTCCTGCACTGAAGGGGGAGACGCCCTCCAATGTTCTCATCTATGGTAAGACTGGCACCGGAAAGACTGCTGTGGCCAAGTACGTAGGCAAGGAGCTGGAAGAAGCTGGCCTCGGAGGCATGAAGTGCGCTGTGATCTACATAAACTGCGAAGTAGTGGACACACAGTACAGAATTCTGGCTCACCTGGCAAGGCACTTCGATAAAGAGATCCCCATGACCGGCTGGCCAACCGATCAGGTCTATGCAGAGTTCAGAAATGCCCTAGACGATGAGAAGCAAGTGGTGGTAATAATGCTGGACGAGGTCGATAAGCTGGTCAGAAAAGGAGATGACGTTCTTTATAACCTCTCGCGCGTCAACTCCGACCTGCTTCGCTCCAGGGTCAGCATCATCGGCATCTCCAACGATCTCAAGTTCACGGAGTTCCTGGATCCAAGGGTGAAAAGCTCCTTAGGCGAGGACGAGATCATCTTTCCGCCTTACAACGCGGAGCAGATCAGGGACATCCTGGAACAGAGGGCAAGACTGGCTTTCCGCGCCGGGGCCCTTCAGGAGAGCGTCATACCCCTTTGTGCTGCTTTCGCGGCCCAAGAGCACGGAGACGCACGCAGGGCGTTGGATCTCTTGCGCATATCTGGAGAGCTGGCGGAGAGAGCGCGCTCCACAGTCGTAGCTGAGGATCACGTGCGCTCCGCCAGAGAGAAGATCGAGCAGGACAGGGTAGAAGAAGTGATCAAGACTCTGCCCACTCAATCCAAATTGGTGCTCTACAGCATCGTCCTCCTGGAGGAGCAGGGCACTAGGAACATCACCACCAGTGCCGTCTACAACATGTACAAGCAGCTCTGTCCATTGGTTGAGATCGACTATCTGACCCATCGCAGGATAACGGATCTCATCGCAGAGCTGGACATGCTGGGCATCCTGCATACCATAGTGGTCAGCAAGGGCCGATACGGCCGCACCAAGGAGATCACCTTGAGCGTCTATTCGGGCAAGCTCAAGGCTACCTTGCAGCAGGACTATCGGCTGAAGGTTTTGAGCAATGTAAACGTGCCCCTGCAATCACGGCTGGGGTTCTGATTTTTCGAAAATTTTCTGGGAGGAAGTGGGCGGCAAAGGCTTGTATGTCTCTCAAAATTTTGCATAGAGACAATCGATCCTGAGCAGGTCAAAAGCAGAGCGGTTCAAGTCACGTCGCGATGCGGTGTGAGATGGAAGCTCCGATTGGCCTTGCATCAAGAATCCAGGCCAATAGGAAGTTATAGCTTGATAGATGAATCATTGGGCAAGAGGTAAGAGAAAATTAAAAATAGTTTTGATAGTACCTTCAGTTTATGCAAGGGACTAAAAAATATGAGGGCTTGGTTTTTGTCAAGCATGGGAGAATAGGAACCAGGAGTGAAGGCCCTGACTACTATCTGCAGACCAAGAATCATGAATACGGTTTGATTCATGAGCGAGAGCTTCTCTTCAAGCCCAACTACTATCTGGAGTTCTTCTGTCGCAAGATGGTAGCGGCGGAGGGTACACTAGAAGGAAATAACATCCGAATCAGCCACATAGAAGAAATCTGCAAGTCTTTGCTTCCCGACGAGCAAGAATAAAGAGAAAGCGACCTCTGGCCTTCCTGGAGGAAGTGTCCCAAAGAATCACTTATTAGGCTGATGCATCCTCCTACGTATTGCAGGATAAAATCGCCTCTAACAGGAGAGGTTAAATTGATATTCTACTAGGCTATCTGGTTAGCAGAGGGATTATATGAATAATCCGTTTATTTATTTCGCAGGCTTACTCATGGTGATCATGTCTTTGATGACAATCACCTCCCAAGAGTATAACCATTCGACATTGAATAATACTATTCAGAACAGCACAACTTTGAGTAACATGAGCCTGAATCTTTCGGCTTTGAATAATACGCTCTTTAATGCAGCCGATGAGACTGCTTTCATGATTGGCAGTGGCGTGGCCGGCAATAAATCAATTCATAAGATAGGTATGCCGACCAAGCCGGTAAAAGATGCAAGTAAGTTAGGGTATATCATACAGGCGACACCTCATGGATATGTCTGAATCTGAAATTATCTTTTGCATATAGCCACAAGGCAGTTGCAGGGCGGCCCATGAATGGAAGAGATCCTACATTCTAGAATAAATCTGGGTACATGGGCGGTATTCATGGTGCTGGTCATCCTGGCCCTTCAAAACGCCCTCTCCGAGGACATATCCTTGGGAATTATGCACTTCCACGGAGATCTGGACCTCAGCGGCCAGGCAAAGAGACTTATCTGGAACGCCACCAAGGTAGCAGTGTTTCTGCCTGTCGTAGTCTTCTGGTTTTTGGACAGGAGGGAGGCCCTGTGGAAGGCGGTAGTGGTCAGCAATGCCCTCCTAACTTTTGATCTCCTGGTGAGTACATCGCTGCTAGTGGCCAACTTAGCCACCGATGCCTCGGCTCGGGTGAGCATGCTGATAAGAGATACCATGCTGGTGATGCTCATCAATCTCCTTATCTTCTCCCTGTGGTACTGGATCGCCGATTCGCCAAGACTCAGACGAGGCACTGGCCGGGAGAAGGAGCCGTGGGATTTCCTCTTCCCCCAAAGAATGAGCTGCATACCCAGCTACGGTGATTGGGTAGCCGGTTATCTGGACTACTTCTACCTGGCCTTCACCGCATCTTTTACATTTGGCCCTGCTGACACTCTGCCCTTATCCAGAAGGGCCAAGGCGCTGATGATTCTTCAGGTCGGCGTATCTGTAATAAATATAGTTGTCTTGTCGGGATACGCATTGAGCATCCTTTGATATCAGGAAATGTGCGGCTTGTAGACATAGTAGTAGAATTATGAAGAAGGCCGAGCTGCAGCAAAAATCCTTGTTAGGCCCTTACTGCTGCTTAGGAATCGTAGTAGTAAGTTACAGTGCCGTGTCATTTCTTATTGGCGAGAACAAATGATCGTGATGTAGTATTCGCAACCAGAACAATTTATATGCGCCGATCGGGATTAGCCCTTAATTCTACTGAGTAAAAGCTTTATAGCATAACGATAATCTTCAGGGCATGGCAAAGAAAAACTTGCCTGACCCAACCAGGTACTCCTACGTCTACCACCCCTCGCGACCACATAAAGAGCGATGGGAAAAGCTAGCAGCCAAGGCCCATACATCCCTCTCGAAATTTATCATCGCTACAGTTGATGGCGTGGTTGATGAAAGTGAGGAGTATAAGCCGCGGCGCGATGTAGTTCGCGAGATGGAGGCCTTGAAGGCTGAAAACAAGACCCTTCGCGACGATCTCAGGCAGAAGGAGATAGTTCTTGAGCGCTATGAAGGCGAATTGCGGCGCTACAGGTCCCAGGCCTTCCAGGAAGAGGATTACCAGGGCATGAGGCGCTTCAGTAAGGAGCTTGTGGAGATTCTCAAGGGCCGTGGCCAGGTGGATAGCTACCGGCTGCTTGAAGCTCTCGGGATCGATCCCAGGGAGTCGGAGCTGGTTAAGGCCGTCTCCAGGCAGCTTGAAGAGCTCGAGGGCTACGGCATGATCAAAGCCGAAGGGAGGGCCTGGCGTTGGATAGGCTGATGGAAAGCTATCTCCAGGACTGCCGGATAAGAGGAATGAGCCCTCGAAGTCTGCCAGGCTACAAATCAGCCCTGAAGATATTCGGCCTTTATCTCAGCTCCAAGGGCGTTGATATCTCGGCAGTGGACAGGGAGGTATTGAAGGGCTTCCTGGAGCATTCCAGGGAGCGAGGGCTTTCACAGCGAACCATCGAGCTTTCCTTTTCCGTTCTCAGCTCGTTCTATGAGTACCTGGTCTACGAAGGCCGAATCCCTTCTAATCCCGTGTTGGCGGTCAGGAAGAGGTATCTGAAGTGCTACAAGGACAATGGAGACGGCCATGAAAGGCAGCTCATCAGCGTCGAGGATATGGCCAGGATGATCAACTCTACCCTGGATATCAGGGACAAGGCAGTTATCACCCTGCTAGCCAAGACCGGCATCAGGCGAAATGAGCTGATCAGCCTTGATGTTTCCGATGTGGATTTCATCGAGAACAGGATAAGGCTCAAGCCCACCGCGAAGAGGACCAACAAAACGCTGTTTATTGACGACGAGGCGGCTTTTATACTCCGGCGATGGCTCAAATTGAGGCAGGACGTGAACGGGCACGAGTCTCCTTCCCTATTCCTGAGCACATGGGGGAACAGGATCTGCCGAAATGATGTTTATCTGGCGGTGACCAAGGCCGCTGAGCGCGTGGGCCTGCATAATCCCGAGTCGGACAGGATGGAAGACCACTTCAGCCCGCATAACTGTAGACACTGGTTCACCACCCACCTCAGGCGGGCAGGCATGAGGCGGGAGTTCATCCAGGAGCTACGAGGGGACAGCCGGAAAGAGGCCATCGATATTTACGACCACATAGATTTGAAGGAGCTGAAAGAGGCTTATTTGGCTTGCATTCCACAGTTGGGGATTTAATGATCACATACATGCGGAAGATGACGAGATAATTCAGGCATTGACCAAAATAGCTGAATACAAATGCGATATTCCGAAAATACTAAAATGGGTGCGCAGAAAGGCCCGCAAGCTGGAAAGGGGCCGCCAGCTACATCTTGGATAACCGCTTCAATACTCTGCGATTATGGTGTGTACTCTCCCTGAAGTGCTCTCGCTGCTCCGGAGAGAATGATTTAAGTCTCTGATCTACTAGGTCAGGCTTAGCTCCCACAGGGGGGTTCATAAGCATAGGCATAATGTGTACTCCTTTCTACTAGGCTATAAGGATTGCGAAATAAGACACTCCCACAGGGTCATCCTTGCGTCTCAAGGCGCACGTCTCCGTGGGTAACTGATCGATTAATGACCTCAAAGGCATATCTATTTTTGCCTGGCCTGCATTCCATAGCGGGGGATCTAATAGACATCACCCCTATCATCAAGCTTTAAAATAAGAACCAGATGTTTTGCCTCATCAATTTCATAGATAAGCCGGTATTCGCCAAGTCTTACTCTGAATCTGGTTTGATGGCCTTTGCACTTTTTAATATCAAAATTAGTCGATGAAATATCAATGAATTTGATTCTGGAAGGATACGGATTCTTGCTTAGCCTATCGATTAGTTTTCCCACTTTTTCCTGATGTGCGCGAGGGAGCGATACTAAAAAAGACCTAATTTCTTTATTTAAGCGAACCTGAAAGCTCATAGACCGATTTCAGCCTTAAGGTCATCCCAGGATATGCCACACTTGCGGGTCTCTTCCGCTAATTGATCCAACTCCTTGGTCTCAGAAGCATCTAATTCTATTTCCTCGATTGGGGCTTCCTGGATGACTGCCTTCTCTTTTGCTCCGGCCATGCTATTTACTCTCGCTC
>Ga0315293_10004948_pt1 | contig 12578 bp, 8 predicted proteins | sample YL17G13_20_MG_FD_203071 | JGI IMG/M metagenome (GOLD analysis project Ga0315293, IMG submission 203071) | Sediment microbial communities from Yellowstone Lake, YNP, Wyoming, USA - YL17G13_20 | ecosystem: Environmental > Aquatic > Freshwater > Lake > Sediment | place: USA: Wyoming | collected... | reverse complement strand
TCGTCGTCGTCGCCATGGCCCTCTATGCCCTGTCCCTCGCCCCGGTGACATGGGTCCTGCTCTCCGAGATCTTCCCCAACCGCATCCGCGGCGCGGCCATGTCCGTCTCGACGGTTTCCCTCTGGTCGGCCTGTTTCGTCCTGACCTACACCTTCCCTCTCCTCAACAAGGGGCTCGGCCCGGCCGGGACGTTCTGGATCTACGCCGGGATCAGCGTCTTCGGTTTCATCTTCATCAGGTCCCGCGTCCGGGAAACCAAGGGGAAGACCCTCGAAGAGATCGAGCGGGAGTTCGTCGGGTCACGGACCTCATAGACGCCTGTACGTCTGTTACCAATCCCAACCCTAAGTCCTTGGCTCACGCACTTATTGATCCTTCAAATGCCCCTCTTTTTCTCGCTTTGAATTGTGTGAATTATCGAATAAAATACGAATCGTATATAATCCTATTAATTTGGGGCACAAATCGAGAATTCAGCGGGTCCAATGAGAAAAAGCAGACACCCGAAAACGTCTGATACTATGAAATACTTGGAAAAAGATCATAGGATCTATCGATCAAGAATGGAAGGAAATCTTGTCAAAAAGCGAAATAAATACAAGCTTATTGATCTATTTTCCGGCGCGGGAGGGATGTCTTTAGGATTCTCCAGAAATCTCGGCCACTTATTCGTACCGTTATGGGCCAACGATTTCAATGAAGATTGCGTCAATACCTATAATGCCAACTTTGGACCCCATTGCGTTTTGGGAGATATACATCGCATCCTCGGCTCCGCCCATAATCCGATCCCAAAAGCAGATGTCGTTATCGGGGGACCCCCTTGTCAGGGATTCAGCCTCCTGAACAAGAACAGAGAAAACGATCCGAGGAAGCAGCTATGGCGACCCTTTTTAGAAATCGTGGAAAGGGCAAGTGCCCGTGTTTTTGTGATGGAAAACGTCCCCCAACTGCTCGGGTCCTTTGAGCATGGGGAGATACTGGGTGCTGCCGAAGCATTGGGCTATAAGATTTGGGGAGATGTTTTGTGCGCTGCAGATTATGGTGTTCCCCAAACACGAAAAAGGGCTTTTATTGTCGGATGCAAAACGGTTGACCCGCGGGAGATATTTCCGCCCAGAAAGACACATTATAACCTGCGGAAATACATCACGAGTCCTCGCTCCATCGATGAACAGATAGCAGAGTTTATCCCTGATGCCGAACCATGGCGAAATGTTAGGGACGCAATAGCCGACTTGCCAAAGCCCGATGGCACCGAGATGCGCAAGGAGCCACCTCCGCTCAACTTACATTTTGGCCGGACTCCGACAGCAAAAAGCCTAGCCAGATACAAGGCCATTCCAAAAGAGGGAATGAACAGATTCGATTTGCAGAGAGTCGCACCCAATTTGACTCCTCAATGTTGGATTAATAAGAAGAGCGGAGGAACAGATCTTTTCGGACGTCTTTGGTGGGATAGACCGGCCTTTACCATCAGAACAGAATTTTATAAGCCGGAAAAAGGGAGGTACCTGCATCCCGCTCAGCATAGACCTATTACTCATAGAGAAGCGGCGAGGCTGCAGTCTTTTCCCGACAATTTCATTTTCACCGGTTCTAAAATAGAAATTGCACGTCAGATAGGTAACGCCGTTCCCCCGCTTTTAGCTGCCCGAGTAGCAGATATCGTTTATCTGCTCTTAACACTAAGCGAAAGATGACCGATATTTTCCCTTCGCCGAAAAGAAGCCAAATTATGAGCTCTATTCGGTCTTATGATACCAAACCCGAATTGATGGTCAGATCATTGGTTCATAGGATGGGCTATCGGTTTCGTCTTCACAAGCAGGAGCTCCCGGGGAATCCCGATATCGTTTTCCCAAGGCACAAGAAGGTCATTTTCGTTCACGGCTGTTTTTGGCACGGACACCGAAAATGCAACAGATCCAAACGACCAAGCTCTCATCAAGCGTTCTGGGGGACAAAACTCGACTCCAATATGACAAGAGATAAACGTCAACAGAGAGAATTAAAGAAGCTGGGTTGGAGTGTCCTAGTGATATGGCAATGTCAGCTTAAGAACCAGATCGGTTTACGGAATAACATAGGACTATTTTTAAATAAGAAATCCGGGGGAGGATGTGGGTAAAATGGCCAAGAAATCTTCTGAACTAATCAGACAAGAAATCGCAAAGCTTATAACGAATTTTGAGCTCGAATTAGCCGGCAAGGATCTTAGAAAGAAGGTCCTTGCCCTGGTGCCTGTATTCAGAAACCTTAAAGAGTTGGGGAAATCCCTCATTCCAAAAGAAATGGCTCGCGCGGCAAGAGATCGTATTCTCCATTACTTCTTAAAGTACCCACTTACAGTCATAGGAGGAGACGAGCTTCTCATTGTTTCTGGAATCCAAGAATGGGCAAGAAGATTGAGAGAACTGAGGGTCCAATTCGGATGGCACATAATAAACGGAATAACGGCAAAGCAAATGTATGATGAGGGAGATTTTGCTTACAAAGGTACAGATATTTCATTGTTAGTACCCGAAAACTACATTCTTCTGGCCCCTGTGCAAGATCGCGACGGAGCCCACAGGTGGAATATTGCCAACGGAATTCGAAGAAAAGGCTCGTCTGTCCGCGATAAGTTACTGGAATTCTTTAGGGCAAATGTCGGAAAACCCGTAAGCGGAGAAGAGCTTCGATACGTCGCAAACGAAAAAACTGAATGGGCACGAAGGACTCGCGAGTTGCGAACGGAACTGGGCTGGCCGATTGCCACCAAGAATACAGGAAGGCCTGATCTACCTGTCGGCATATATGTCCTCCACGCTGACAGGCAGAGCCACGAACATGATAGAAATATCCCGGATTCTACGAGAAGCGAAGTCCTAAGGAGAGATGGGTATGCGTGCTCAGAATGCAGCTGGTCTCATTTCGAATGGAATCCATCAGATCCGCGATTTTTAGAGTTACATCACAAGAAACATCATGTAAAAGGCGGGGACAACACTGAGAATAACTTGTTGACGTTATGCACAAAGTGTCACGATGCCCTTCATCGGCAGAAAACCAAATGAAGGACCTCTCCAACTGATTCTAAGGAGCAAGCGATAAGGGCAACTATCGATCCGGAACTCGCGCAGGGCCCGAACGGAACGCCGCCGGCCGCCGTGCGCACGCCGGGCCTTCTCGCTCGCCTTTACCGCGAAGAACGGGACGCCTGGCGCAAGCACTACAGGAAATATTTCAAGTATGCCGCGCGGGCCCTCGGCGCGGGCTTCGTCGTCGGTTTCGTCTATTTCACGCTTAGGCCGGACCAGGAAAAGAAGGCCCTGGAATTCGTTATTCGGTCGTTCAAGGACATCCGCCTCGAAGGCTCGCCGCTCGTACTGGCTCTGACCCTCTTCTACCACAACGCCCGCGCCTCCGTCGTCGCCGTAGCGGCGGGCGTCGTCCCTTTCCTCTTCCTGCCCATCCTTGACCCGCTCCTCAACGGCGGCGTCCTGGGTCTTCTCGTCTCCGTCACGAAACACCAGGGCCTGGACGTCCCCCGGCTCGTCCTGACCAAGATTCTGCCCCACGGTGTTTTCGAGCTCACATCCGTCCTCTACGCGACGAGCCTCGGCCTGTATCTCTCGGCGGGGATGGGCAAGAAAGCCGGCGCCGTGTGGCGAAAGAAACGAGGCCAACCGCAGGGCCAGCCGCCCCCGGCTCCGGACCTGACGAACTTCCTCGAAACTTATCCGAAGCGGGCGGCCGAACCCGAAAGCCTGGCCCGGAATGTCGTCCGCTCGTTCGTCCTGGTCGTCCTGCCGCTTCTTCTCATCGCCGCGTTCATCGAGGGCTTCATCACACCGAGCCTCCGCTAACTGGATCGGCTCGGCGCTGCTCGGAGGATACCTACCAAGGGAATAGATTCCCCTACGCTACCCCACTTGATTTTTTTTGAATACGCAAATAGTTCTACTATTCCCACACCATTCGATATACGATCAATTCCGGATAACCGCTTTCTTTGAACCAGAGCCGATAGAATCGACCTTTGGTGGCAGTTGCTCGCTGTCGATTTAGAGCCCGTCCCAGAATCCCGTACTTCCCCAACGGAACTCTCGCGATTAAAACACCATCGCTATTGAAAACATCATGGATGTACTCGTCCTGCCTTGCCCCGTGCTCGTAGGTCATGACGAACAACCGGCCAGCGTCATCTATGAAGAAGGAATTGGTCGGCGGCATAGTTTCTGCAACGAATAAGTTCTTATTTCCCGCAGCTATGATTTTTTCTGTTTGAAGTCGGAATTCCTCGGGATAGGCCACCGGATTGAATTCTTTACGGAACTTGCGGAGAAGGTTCCCGTCTAGGTCCCAGACCCGGATTTCATAACCGCGGCTGCCATTCCCGACATAAATCCGGTCGCCGGCGATTCTCCAGTAAAAATGGACGATGAAGCCGGGGGACTTCTTGCCCGGGGCGAATCCTGACATATCATAAAAGTCGATCAGCTTGATCTCTTTGAAGTCCGGGTCTAATAAGCTCAAATACATCCCGACTGGGTCGGAATCATTTTTTGGAAATCGCCGGCCCAGGAAATTCCCATTAGGGAGGGGAAGGACGTCGAATAACCCCGGCGCGAGCTTCGTCTCTTTGACAAGACGGCCTTCGGTGTCAAACTCGACGACCTTATTGACGTCCGGGTCCGTTATGGTCAGGCGGTCGTTCTTTCCGAACAAAAGGTCCACAATGCCTTGGGCCTCGCCCGGACCCTGCCCCTTTCTTCCGAACTTCATGATGAAACGGCCGTCCGGACTAAATTTGTAGATAAAGTATTCCGAGACGGGGAACTTCTCAATGACGAAAATATTCCCATTTGAATCCGCTTCGACGATATCGGGCTCTTTCAGCCCAATGTCGCTAAATTCATCCTTCTCAAAATCAATTCTGGTTTCCTCTACTAACCTCAGATGAGAAGCTTCACCCTTAAGCACATATGGCTCTAAATGGTTCAGAACGACCTCGACGCCTTCCTCCATGATCTTATCAACCTGAGTTCTTCTACCCCCGCACGAAACTAGCAAACTGATCCCCACTAGAAAACAGAGAGGTTTGTTCATATCTCCCTCCGCTTATTTAGCGCCATTATAGGCCATGATTGCTCGCCGGTACAAGGCTCCTGGCGTTGTCGTCCCCGCTACGCCCAAGCATCAAGACAAACAGGCTACGAACCATTGTGAGAGGAGGTTGAATAATGGCTTGATGCAATCATTCAGAGAGCTTTTTCGGGTACTACAAGAAAAGGCCATAGGTATTGAAGAAGCGCTGGATGACATCATAGGAGATGACGTTCCGTTTTAGTCTGGCTCCCATCCAGCGGCGAGGCTTCTTCTGCCGACATGCGGCGCTGCCTATAAGGTGAGATTTCGACTTCAGCGCAGCTATCTGAGGCGTGAGGTCGAGATGTCTGACAGCTGTTATTTATCTGGAACCCAGCTTACCCCACTCTTCCGCTGAGCCTCGACAGCGCTCCGGCATATCGGGTATTCTTATCCCGGGAGGCTTCTATGAAGTTTACCTTCGCCCACAACAACATCAACGTCCTGGATCTCGAGAAGAGCTTGGCTTTCTACAAGTCCGCGCTCGGCTTAGAGGAGGTCCGCCGTCACGAGGCGAAAGACGGAAGTTTCGTCCTCGCCTTTCTCGGCGACGGCCGAACCCCCCACCGGCTGGAGCTTACCTGGCTCCGCGACCGGAGAGATGCCTATAACCTCGGCGATAACGAGATCCATCTGGCATTCACGGTCGACGACTACGATGCCGCATACGCCAATCACAAAAAGCTGGGTGTCGTCTGCTACGAGAATCCGGCGATGGGAATCTATTTCATCGAGGACCCCGACGGCTACTGGCTCGAGGTCATTCCGGAGAAGCGCTAAATTTCAAAAAAGAACGGGGACATGCCCTAAAGGGCCAGGTTAAGGCCCTTTAGGACATGTCCCCTCTAAGCAGACGCCACTGCCCGATTACTTTGTGAAAAACTTGTGCACGGTGACTGTGCGGTATTTCTGCCCCGGTTCGAGAATGGTCGAGGGGAAGCTCGGGTGGTTCGGAGAATCGGGGAAATGCTGGGTCTCGAGGCAGAAGGCGTAATGCTTTTGGTAGGCCTTGCCGCCCTTGCCGACGACGGTCCCATCCAGGAAATTGCCCGTGTAGAGCTGGATGGCCGGCTGGTCGGTATAGATCTCCATCGCCCGGCCGCTTCCCGGCTCTTCGACCCTCGCGGCCAGGGCGAGCGTGCCTCCTCCGCTTCTAAGAACGAAGTTGTGGTCGTATCCGCCCTCGACCTGGGCGATCCGCTCGCCGATCAGGTGGGGCGACGTGAAATCGAACACGGTCCCGGCCACGCTCGAGATCTCGCCGGTCGGGATGAGGTTGGCCGCCGAATCGACCGCCGTGAATTTGTCGGCCCCGAGCTGAAGCGCGTGGCCGAGGACGTCGCCGTTCCCTTCTCCCTTGAGGTTCCAGTAGGCATGGTTGGTCAGGTTGATGGGCGTCTTCTTGTCCGTCTCAGCCTGGTATCGGATCACGAGATCGCCGGTGTTCGTCAGCAAGTAGACGACCATGACCGAAAGGTTCCCAGGATAGCCCTCTTCCATGTCCTTGCTGAGATAAGTCAGTTTGACACCCACGCCGTCGGCGGCTTGGACCGGCTCGGGCTTCCAGACGACCTTGTCGAAGCCCTTGAGCCCGCCGTGCAGGCTGTTGCCGTTGTTGTTCTGGGCCAGAGTGTACTCCACTCCGTCGAGCGTGAACCGGCCCTTGGCGATCCGGTTGGCGTACCGGCCGACGATGACCCCGAAATACGGATGCGTCCCGAGGTATCCCTCGAGGTTGTCGAAGCCGAGGATGACGTCCGCGAACTCGCCCTTGCGGTCCGGCAGGCGGAGGGAAACAAGGGTCGCCCCGTAGGTCATGACCCGGGCTTCGATCCCGGAGGACTTGTTGGTCAGCGTGTAGATATCGACGGCCTCGCCGTTGGCAAGACGCCCGAAAAGCTCTCTTTTGACTTCCATCATCGGGTCTCCTTTCCCCGCCTGCCCGCCGGCATCCTTCCTGCAGGCCGAGGGGCCGAACGCCAGGGAGAGGACGAGGACGGCGAGGGCCGCATTCCGTACGAATAATCTCATGATCGCCTCCACGAGGAGCAAGTTCCTCTCTTTTATCCCAAAAGCGCTCCCATTTCAACATCGCACCGCAAGGAACGATTGACCCCCGCCCCTACGTATGATATTTTGTGATCAAAGGCATGGTCGGAACAACTCTCAAGCATTACCGGGTCGAAACCCAGCTCGGCAAGGGCGGCATGGGGGTCGTCTACCGGGCCCGGGACACCCGCCTCGACCGCCTGGTGGCCCTCAAGATGATCACGCCCGGCCTCGTCGCCAACCCCGAGAGACGGAGCCGCCTCCTCCTCGAAGCCCGGTCGGCCGCGGCCATCTCCCATCCGGCCATCGCCCAGGTCTACGACATCGACGAGGTCGACGGGAACCTGTTCATCGCCATGGAATACGTCGACGGCCGGACCGTCAGCAAACTCATCGCCGACGGCGAGCTCGACCTCTTGGGCGCAATCGAGATCGCCCTCCAGATGGCCGAGGGCTTGGCCAAGGCCCATGACGCCGGCATCCTCCACCGCGACATCAAGTCCGACAACATCATGGTCACCCGTGACGGCCACGCCAAGCTCCTCGACTTCGGCCTGGCCAAGCTCGTCGAACCCGTAGCCGAGGAGCCGGCGGCGCCCGCCGACCTCGACCGGACCCTGACCCGCGGCCGGCTCCACACCATGCCCGGAGCGGTCATGGGCACGCTCAGCTACATGAGCCCGGAGCAGGCCCGGGGCAAGGAGCTCGACCGCCGCAGCGACATCTTCTCCCTGGGCATCGTCCTCTACGAAATGGTCACGGCCGAGCTGCCGTTCAAGGGCGAGACGCCGCTCGACACGATGCACGCCATCGCCTACGAAGAGGCCAGGCCGGTAACCATCGTCCGCCGCAGTCTCACGCCCGAGCTCCACCGCATCGTCTTTCGCTGTCTCCGGAAGAACCCGGACGACCGCTATCCCGACGCCCACGCCCTGGCGGCGGACCTGCGGCGGCTGAAGCACGACATCGAGTCCGGCACGCATGCCGGTTCCGGACTCCTCGCCGCCGAGCGCTTCCGCACCTGGGCCGAGTGGCTGAAAACATCGTTCCCGGGCGGCTACAAGGGGCTGGCCATTCTCGCCGCGGCCGTCGCCGTGACCGTCGTCCTGGTCTCCGTCAACTTCAACTGGGGAGCCTTGATCGGTCCGGCATTCATGGCCCTCTTCTTCTACCGCTTCGTTCGCAACCGGAAAAAGCGGCTCCTGGCCGCGTTCGCGAAGAAGATGGGCAAGTTCCCGGAGGTCCGGCTCGTCGCTATCCGCGAGAACCGCGTGACCGTCGTCCTGGACAAGGCCCCGGCCAAGGTCTACATCCGCATTACCGCGCACATCGAAGAGCTCAACCAGCGGCTCTTCATCGGCCGCGACGTCACGGCCGAGGTCAAATCGGAGATCCCCGAGGCCGAGATCCAGGCGATGCTGCGGCAGGTGGGTGTCGTCTATGCGCGGGAGGAAGCCCTCCCCGGGCGATCGCCGAAAGCCGGTAAGGACTAGAGTGGGGCTTTCTTCCTCAGCGTCTCGACCCTTTTCCGGACCTCGGGCTGGTCCGGGCTGAGCTCGAGCGATTTTTCGAAGGCCGCCAAGGCCTCTATGGTCTTTCCCAGACCCGTGTAGCACTCCCCGATCGAATTCAGGAGGACGGCGTTGACGCCGTAGTGGGCCACGGCCTTGTCGAGGAGCTCGACAGCCCGGCCGAATTCGCCCGTCCTCTTCAGCGCCTCCGCGGCGAGGAGGTAGGTATCATACTTCGCCGTTTTTTCCGGGGTCACGAAAGGGGCGAGTGTCTTGACGACGGCCGGCGCGTCGGTCAGCGCGAGATACACCCGGGCCAGGTTCGTCGCCGCGTCCTCGGACTCCGGCTTTCTTTGGAAGGCCTTTTCCAGGAACACGCGCGCCTCGTCGAACCGGCCGAGGTTGAAGAGCTGGGAACCCATGATCTCCGCGTAGACGGGGTCCCCGGCGGGAGGAAGGATCCGGGATGAGAACCAGGGCCGGGGGATAGACACGGCGAAGCTCAAATCGAACTCCTCGGCAGCCGCCACGATCTCCGCACCGGCCTTCGCGACCGAAACGCGGACCGTGTAGTGAGCGGGCGGGAAGTCGGCCAGGGAAACCTCTTCGAGGACGTTCGGAAGCTCGGGGTAATCCGACGGCTTCCGGCGGAGGTCCCGGAAGGGTTGGCCGTCCTTGAGGAACTCGAGCCTGACCTCGCCGCCGGCCGCGAACTCGTCGGACAGGTTATTGAGCTGGAAGGAGACAACCAGCGTTTCCCGGCGCGTGAAGACCCGGTTCGGCTGGCAGTAGATCTGGAAGGGGCCGACGCGGAAGGCCTTCATCCGGCGCTGGCCCGGCTCCAGTCGGACAACCTTGTAGCCGAGGAGCGGCTGAGTCAGCTGGACTGCCGGCCCGCCCTGAGGGATACGCAGGGCCTGCTCGACGGAGGTAAACTCCTTCGAGGCCTCGTTCTTGATCAGGACGGACAGGCTGTAGTCGCCGCCGAGGAGCGGGAAGAGGTCCTGAAAATCGAAGGGCGCCCCGCTCGCCTCTTTCATCTGCTCGGCGGTCATGTCCAAGGAAACGGTCTTGTCGAACTGGTGGACGAGGCGGCCGTCGGCCGCCGTGACCCGGCCGTTGACCTTGAGGGTCGTGTAGTACTTGTTCTCGTACTGGTTCACAGACAGCCGCCGGGGCTCGACGGCGTAGTGGACGAAGTAGAGGCCCGAAGGGTCGCGGAAGACCTTGATGAGGCTGTCGCTGTCGAGGTAATTGGCGGTGTATTCGACCTCAACGAGGTCCTTGTACTGGAGGAATTTCTGGGCGTACTTGGCCTCGACGTTCCGGGCCGCGGCCGATTCGATGCGCTGGATGAGGAGGTCGGAGGACATCGACGGCCGCCCGTAGGCCTCCCCGCCTTCGCCAGGGACGAGGGAGAGCGAGACGGCGGCCAGGTCCGGCTCGACCTCCCGCAGCTTCGCGTAGGCGGTCTGATAATCCGGGCCGCCGAAATAGCCCGCGAGCAGCGCTTGGGGCCCGTCGCCGACCGGGCTGTAGAGCTTGAACTCGCCGTGTCCGCCTTCTTTGAAAAAGACGAGGTTGAAGCCCACCGGCAGCCCCATGTCCGTTTTCCCCTGGTAGAACCAGACCTCGGCGTCGTAGGTCGAGGACTTCCCTTCGAACCTCTGAATGTCCCGCGCTTCACCCAGGATGATGTAGATGCGGCCCCGGTCCGTCTTCCATCCCGGGCGCGGCGCGTCCCGGCCGAGGTAGCGGTTGGCGTAGGAGACGCGGCGGAAGTGCTCGGTCTTGAATTCGTTCTCCGGGCTCCCGGGGGTCGGGTCGCGCTGTTTCCAGAAGGCCTCGATGAACAGGTCGCGCTCCCGGTCGGTCTGAAGCTTGAAGAAGACGTCCCGTTCCATGGGCGCGATGATATAGACGACCTCTTCCTCGAGCCATTTCTTGTAGCTTTCGGGGAGTTTCGGCTTTTGGCCCTTCTCGCCGGCGGAGGCGGCCGGCGCGACGAGGAGAGCGCCGATAAGCAGGGTGAGAAGAACGGTCGCGGCGCGTTTCGTTGTCATGGCCCTTCCCAGATTCCCTCATTCATTCCCAGCGCGTCCTCAACCGGGCGAGGCCCCGGGCGTCGGTTTCGAAGGTGTGGACGGTATATCCTAATGCGGTAAATCAGGTCGGCCACGAGAGTATTATACTATTTTTCAGGCCCACCTCTTCAATTCGAAGAGCAGCCGGTCGATCTGGTCCGGTGTGTGTTCCGAGAAAATGGACGCCCGAAGGATCTTGATGTATCCCTCGTGGACGTTCTTGCCGTGGTAACAGTTCAGCTGGGGCTTCGCCTTGTAGGTCAAGGGACGAGCCTTCGCGGCGGAAGTGGACCCCCGGGCAAGCCCGGGGCCGGGCTTCCCAGTCCCGGTCCTGGCACGGCTTTGGGAGTCGTGCAGTCAAAGCACGGCAAGGCCGGGGCCCCGGCCGCCGTGGACATTGAAGCCGGTGTGCCGCCAGGAGAGAATGCGCTCGGCCCAAGTTCTCCGCCAGCCGCGAGTCGTCGATCCACGGGATCTTATGGAAGACGCCCGCCTCGTCCACGCCGCCCTCGGTCACAAGGAAATGGAGGTGGGGGCGGTTTTGAAATCCGCTTATTGAGATAGCGCTTAACGCAAAAAAAGGCCTGTTGATTTTTTCAGCAGGCCTTTTTCCGCCCGAAGACTATCGCGCCGGGGCTGCCGGGTCCAGTGCCAGCGCTGTCATGGGATTGCGCCATACACGGCAGAGCGGTTTTGCTGCGCGTTTCAGGTTTCCGCCGAGCACGGAATTTGTGGAATAAATTTTGGTCCCGTCCTGTTGTTCGTATTCATAGAGCACAGCTATGGTGGAAGCCCCGTCATCTCCGGGGTTCGGCTCAGCCAATTTAGCCGACCAACTCCCGAACTCGCTGCCGCCCAGTTGTTTCCATTCGCCGGCAAGTCCCCCGTCTTTCAGCACCGCGGTAAGCGTGAATGTGGAATCCGCTGTTGCTACTACTGTCAAGGCTAGCTTGCCGCCGGCAAACAAGCCTTTACCGGAAGTCCCGTCTATTCCCATTTCCGTAGCTTCCACAGCCGTGCCTGTCTGGGTAAGGTTAAGGTCAAATTTCAATTCGTCATCGGTGGTCGTTTTTGCTGTACAGCGCCAAAGGCCATTTACCGAACCGTCTGGCCCGGGCGCGGTATCCGCTTCCGGCGGAAAGGCCAGGAAGAGAGGGGCTGCGGCGTTATCATTCGGGGTTGCGGAACCTGTATGCAGCCTAAGACCGCCGCCGGGAACCGCGAATACCGGCACCAGCCCCGCGCGTGTCCTTGCCGGCGGCACCGCGTAGAACGCCGCCTCTTCAATAGAGCTCCAGGCCTTCTGTGCCACAACTCCTTCGCGCATCAGATAGCGGCCATCCTTCAGGCGATACACCGGCGCTGGCAGGGAGAGGCGTGTATCATCCAGCGCCAGGCGGTACATGACCTGGTTATATTCGTAGCGCGGCGTCTTTTCCTTCGCGCCCGAAAACGAGTCCGTGTAGGTTCCCTCGAAATAAATCAGCCGCCCATTCTCCTGGTCAAAAAATGGATGCTGCGTTGGATTGTAAAAATTGTAGTCCTTGTGCGACACTACCCGCCGCGCGTAAACCCAGGGCCCGGTCGGTGTGTCGCCTTCGGCGAACCAGATTTCGCCCGGCTGGGCGGATATAAGCATTACCCAGCGGCGGCGGAAAGCGTTCCAGTAGACGGAACCGCGCCCCGCCTGTATCCGGGTCCCGGTTGCCGTGTCGTATAGGTCAATCCAACTCTCTTCCGGCTTAAGCCCTCCGGCCGCGATTAAATCCCGTATCCTGCCGGGAGAGAGCCGGTCAGCGCC
>Ga0315293_10004947_pt1 | contig 12583 bp, 10 predicted proteins | sample YL17G13_20_MG_FD_203071 | JGI IMG/M metagenome (GOLD analysis project Ga0315293, IMG submission 203071) | Sediment microbial communities from Yellowstone Lake, YNP, Wyoming, USA - YL17G13_20 | ecosystem: Environmental > Aquatic > Freshwater > Lake > Sediment | place: USA: Wyoming | collected... | reverse complement strand
GCAACAAGCGATACTGCAGTGACTGACAGCGGCTATACCGTGATATCAAGCCTCAAACTGACAATAAGGAATCTGAGTGAAAAGAACAAACAATGGGCTCATTTGTGCATTAGCGACAGTCTCCTTTGCGATACCTTGGATGAGTTCTCAAAGGTGATAGGAAACAACTAACCGAAAAGAGAGAACCGATATGTCATTCCTCAGACCTCAGCTGGCTCCAAAATCGAACTTCAGGCCTCAAAGGGACACCCTATGGACATGGCTATCCACGCCAAAGAAGAGAATTGATCTGAACCCCTACCACCTGCCCGGCCTGTTCCACACATACAATCTAGGCGCATACATAAGCGGCGTCTGTGCAATACTCATTCTTGAAGGGGGAGCGGCTTTCTGGTCGATCAGCCAAGGGGTTTGGTGGGTAGCGCTGGTCGCCGCACTGATAATCGACTTCGTTCTGGCCTATGTCTCTCACTTGTTCCAAGCTTCGATCTGTTTCAACAGGAACAAACTCATGGTAGTTTCGCTGGCAGTCAGCGACCCCAATGAGCAGGCCAGACAAAGAGCAAGGCTTGAGAGGGATCTGGGGTGGCGCACATTCTGGCAGAAGGTTTTCTATCTACTGATTCTTGTAGACGCAGGATTCAAATGTTGGTGCTTCCACCAGGCGTACCCATTCATTGATGCCGTTGGCCTGCTAGTGGTGATATGCTACATCATTGGCGGGATCCTGCACATCTCCTGCACTGGGAACGTGCTCTATTCAGTATGGTTCTCACTGAAATGGCACCGCGATCACAACTTGTACCTCGATAGCCCAACTGATGTCAACGTGAGTTTCTCTAGCGTCAGAATCGAGAGACCCCTGGACAGCAAGTTCACCTTCAAGTCTGCAGTTGCTGGGAACCATAGTATCCAGCAGAAGGATGGGTCTGCCGTATTCACAACAATGGGAGTACTGACCGACGATGAAATCAGAAATCTACTCAATGCCCAAGAGGATTCAGGATCAAGGTGGCACCTGGCCACGTTCCTGCTTCATCATCAGCTCACATTCCTGTAACTTGGTAGGTTGAGCCATCGGAGACACAATTCAAAGTTGTTTCATTCTCACTTCTGACGGTTTGGATGGTCTTGGTTTCAGTCGGCAACCCAACAATACCTGCAGGGCTACCTGTTCTGGAACAAGAATACCTAATGTCAAGGAACGTGCTGTGGTGTACTTGTCGATCTCTTCCTGAGCTATCGGACGGTAGGTGGAATCCGGCACCTGGCCGACCTGCCGAAGGTCTCTGCTCCTCTGCAGCGCGGTGCCATTGTACTCGGATAAAGTCCAAGTTTTGCCAGCAGTTCACACTAGTTGAGCAATTCGTTGCTGCAATAACTTCCCCAGAGGAGTTGCGTCATGACCAAACCAATCTGCTTCATGGTAATGCCCTTCGGCAAGAAGAAGACCGTCTCGCCCGATAAGCGATTCCCGAAGGAAATCGACTTCGACGCACTCTGGGAAAAGGCCTACGTTCCCGCGCTCAAAGACAGGTGCGAACCCATCCGTGCCGACCAGGACCTGGGCGCCCTGATTATCAAAGAAATGATAGAGAGACTCGTACTCGCCGACCTTGTTGTCGCGGATGTAACCATCCCCAATACCGAATGGGTTCGGCCCACCTTGCTCGGTGCAGCGTTTGACAATGGGGACCCGACTGAAGCGAAACGGCTGCTGGGGGAGATACGGCTTGAGGGGCCGGCAGCATCGAGATGGAAAAGCGACACGATGATCGAAACCGCCAGGATCAGCATTGGCCTGCACCGGAACCGAAGGACGAGAACGGAGCTGGAAGAGATCCTTTGGGAATTGGGTAGGACGTGAGTGTCGAAGAATAGTACGTGAACTGCATCAGACATCGGCAATTGCTCATGACGCAGCCAATAGAGGAGGATATCGAATGAACCAGAGGATATTGTGCTACTTGTTGGGGTTCCTGTTTGCGGTGCCATGCGTCACCAACGCGGAACTCAAACTGGGACCCTTCACTTTCGCGGAGGCAGTTGCCAAACACCTTGATGTCAGAACCAGCCTTCGTGAAGGGCTGGGATCGCTTCGTTTTGTTAACCAGGTCGGTGGAGTTGCGTTCGATGGCATCGCCGTGGAGGCCAGGAATGACACTTTTGTTTCTGTTTGTTTTGACTACAGCAGAAGCAGGAGCGACGGAGAGAGACTTCACGTGATATTCAAGGATCGTAACAACGTTGAACATGTGGTTACTGCATCCATATGCGATTGGGAGTTGTTCCCGATTGCCCTATTCGCCAACAGCACTTCCTACGCGTGTGCCACATCCCAAGGGCAACTGGCGGATTCAGTAGAGCAGCATCGGCACACGTCACGCGGAGATTGGATTCTCAACTACCATCCTGCATTCGAGAACACACTTCTTGGGCTTCGGCTCGCGCAAGCCGACTTCCTTGCGGTAGTCCCGGAGGCGGGGGACCTTCCGAAAGCGGATGGCCAATATCTACTGGGGAAAGGAGAGGATCGTCCAAACCCCGAAGCCAATAGACGAACATGGGACGCCTTCCAGCGGGCTGCGCGCGGAATACGGCAAGACTACACAGCATATGTGATTTGCGACCATGAATCACCGGTTACTTTCTCAGCAGTGAACGGGCAGCTGGTCCTCACGGGTGAACCGGTTTGGCGCTATGTTTACTGCACCAAGGGTGTGACGGACACGGTTGAGGCAACACTCCGGAAGGAGGTGTACGCTCGAAGGCAGGAGTTATTTACAAATGGAAAAGAGAACCGAACGGCCACGAGGACAGACCAACAGGAAAGCGCTCGTGCATACCGGCAGTTGTTGAGGGAATACACCGACACCTATCTCGAGAACCGCCGCGCCCAACTCATTGACAGCCTTTCCGAACCCAAGCGACTGCACGTTCTGCAGCCGTATAGCACCCAAATGACGGACTTGATTCGACGTCACCGAGATATGAATGCCGAGGTGTATGATGCGCTGACGACCACTATGCGATACGCTGCCTTCTTTCGCTGGGTCAATCGCATTTCTCCAGCAAGCCTTCGGACGCTTGCCGATGCTTCAGTTCAGTCCGACGCTGCCGGCAAGGCCAAAACACCAAGCATCCTAGTCGTTTCGGAGTGACTAATGCAGACGCCGCAAGTATTTGTCAGCTTCTCGACGAACGACTCCCTAGGAGTGCGGCGTCTGATTGCGCGCCTTGGCGCCCAGCCACTCGACATCTGGGATTACTCCATGGAAGGCCAGGAAATCCCGTTTGGGGTTGACGTGAACGATTATCTGGAACGGAAGATCGCGGGCTGCAACGTTTTCGTTCCAGTACTGTCAGCCTTCAGCTTTGCATCAAAGTACACCAAGCTGGAAGTCGAGTGTGCTGTCAGTCGGTACAGAGAAGGCAGTCTGACGATACTCCCGCTGCTAGCGCGCGACTGTGAGATGGCCAGCAATTGGCCGCATCCTTACGACCAACTTGCCGGCATGCGGTTCTATCGGATCGATTTCTTCTCCCGGCAAGTTTTAGAGGAAGTCATTATGATTATGTGCGAGAGGTTGGGCATAACCTATCGCCCGCTGCTGATGAGTGACGACAAACTCCCTTTCACCGATAAACTTGCGTCGGAGCTGAGAACGAAGTGCCCACAGAACGTGGAGCGAAATATCGGCGTATATCGACGACTGATGCAAATACTTAATGATTTCCAAGGCGCCTACGTGAGTGGTGACTTCCGCGCTGCATTGGACAAGACGAGCTACCTCGTTTTGACTCTGGAATCCGAATTCGGCAAAGAATCCTTCTATTACTCCTACATCGTCCAAGCCGTATGCCAGATATCATGCGGGTTCCTGGTGCAGGCGATTGAGACAATAAATAAGACTTGGGATAGTCCTTTGCTTGACGAAAATGCCTTCGCTGCGATGGGATACATCAGATACCAGGAGGGCAAATACCATGAAGCCCTTGATTTCTATCGAGCAGCGAGCAACTATGACAAACAGGATCCGGCGGCGAAAAGTTGGGTAGTCAAGACATCTCTTCTACTTGGCGTGCCAGTGGAGGTAGATGGGCTGTTTGATGCCGCCACCGAAGCCAGGATTGCCTCCGCCAAGGATAAACTCGCCTTTAGCGTACTCAAGGCGCAGGCATTGGCGAGTTCCGCACGCTTTGACGAAGCCGAAGCTCTATACCGAGGAATCACCGAGCGCGGGGTACACGACCCGAATATCCTTGTCAACTACGCTCATGTCCTGATTGAGATTGAACGGGGCCGCGAGGCACTGGACATGCTGGAACATCATCGGGCGAGCATTGAGAATGAGAACCCCAACTACTCTCATCTTGTTGCCAGTCTCTACTATCTCCTGGGTCGACCTGAGACGGCAGCGGATAGATTCGAGCACCTGGTGGAGCGCTGGCCCCACAACCGACAGTATCGGTTGGATGCTGGGCAGGTGCTTTGCAGGATTGGCAGAACAGAAAGGGCAAGGGAGATCACGGAGCCCATGGTACGGGGCACGGGATTTCCGCTCCCGGCAACGGAACACGACTTCTACTGTGATGGGTATGCAAATTGGTTGCGCGGCGAATTTGCGCTTGCGGAATATGACTTTCGGAGATCGAACGAGCCCATCGAGAACCACTACGCCCGGCTGAGTGGCGACAGGGTTCTTTTCAATATTGAGGAATGACACAGCTGAGGGAGGGGAAGAGGGGATCGCCGCCAATTCACTCAACAGCAAAGGACGCTCCAATGTCAACCAAGCAAGAGAGAGTTCCATCCGGGGCACGTGATAAGGAAGGAGATGCGGCAAATTGCCCGCCAAACATGCAACGACGCAGGTTTCTCCTATACTCAGCTGCCGGGATCGCTGCGGTACTGATCCCTGGACATCTCAGTCCGCACAATCGTTACAGACAAGATCAACCCGAAGTGGCTGCGCCGGAGCCCGGCCAAGCCGCTGCACCGAGCAAGCCTATGCTGCAGAATGGTGTGATATCGTTCAGGGAAGGCGAACTGCACGTTTTCGAGTATCGCTCCGGCAACGATAATCAACTAAGATGCGGTTGCGCCGTTAACGAGGCTGGAGCCAAGGTAATTCATCACCTTGACGGCCAGCATACGGTGGAGCAACTATCGAGGCTGATTTCGATGGAGGGCGGTCATGCTGACCCCCATACAGCGTGTGCGGAAATAGCCCAGTTCGTTGCTGAACTCGGCGGCATTGGGTTCTTGACCAAGCCCTACTACGCGCAAATCTACGAGAGGTACGAGTCATGAAACAGAACGTGAAGAGCCGTCAAGAGGAAGTCTTCGTTGTCGATCAGGCCGACGGTGCGAGGTATCTCTACGCACCCCTGCGCAAGAGGCTGGTCGCCGCAAATGACGATGTTATTGATATTGTGGCCGACTATTGTCGCGGCAGGACGGTGGATAAGGGCTCCCGGAAAGGCCAGATCATAGCAACACTCATCGATGAAGGCGTAATCGGCGGCATAGCCCCAGACTTTCCCACGCACCCGCAAAACAGCACCTTCTGTCCGCATGAAGTAACACTCTTCCTGACGAGCAGGTGCAACCTTAGCTGCCGGTATTGTTATGCGGATGCAGGCCGAAAGACCATCGACATGCCTTGGGCCGTTGCTGAAGCCGGAATTGACTTGGTGGCGAACAACGCCGGGGTTCTTGGGCACGACACGTTCGCCGTGGGTTTCCACGGAGGCGGCGAGCCGACTGTAGCTTGGAGCCTACTTGTTGATTGTTGTGAGTACGCGGGGAGTGTGGCGGATCGGAAAGGGCTAAAGGTGGAACTCTTTGCCGCCACAAACGGCGTTCTTGACCGCGCGAAACGCGAATACATTGCCCGGACGTTCAAGACGGTCAATATCTCGTTGGACGGCCCGGAGGACATCCAGAACTACAATCGTCCCCAGCAGAATGGCCACGGTTCGTACAGAGCCATCCACGACACACTATCCTTTTTCGACAAGGTCGGATTTCACTACGGTATTCGCTCAACGGTACTGGGGAGGAACGTGGCGCGAATTGAAGAGATCTCAGAGCATATCTGCGCGACCTTTCGGCCGGCGTACCTTCACATAGAGCCGGCGTGGTTCTGCGGAAGGTGTCTCAGCACTCACGAAAGCCCTCCTGAAGACGGGGCCTTTGCCGACGGATTCTTGCGCGCGAAAGCGAAGGGAGCCGAATACGGCGTTGCAGTGCACTATAGCGGCGCAAGGCTAGACACGCTCACCTCAAAATTCTGTGGTGCCCCCGGCGACAGCTTCACCGTATTGCCGGAAGGCATTGTCACTTCCTGCTATGAAGTCACAGAATTGGACGATCCACGCGCCCATGTGTTCCATTACGGAAAATACGATGGCGAATCGGGGCTCTTTCGTTTTGACTACGATCGCATTGAATCTTTGCGGAAACTGTCGGTTGATAATCTGCCTTTCTGTCAGGACTGCTTCTGCCGATGGCATTGCGCAGGGGATTGCATAGCAAAGGCGATAGGCCAAGGAGGGGCAGCGCATCACAGTGGAACTGAACGATGCACAATCAACCGGAAACTGCTCTCCGCAGCACTTTCGGAATTGGTACAAGCATCAAAGATGGAGGGAACCCTACAACAAGAGGAGAAGTACCCCAATGGTCAAACCGAATGACCGACCTGTTGTCAGCAAACACATGACCGGAACTCCGCGAATCTACAGCATTGTGCGCGGCGAGTCGTTCCCGCGTCCCGGCCTGCAGTCATATTTTGTCGATCACTCAAGTACCAAAGACGGTGAAGCACCGCCGGTATCAGGCGTCTATTGCTCCTGCGACAAGGTTTCCCAGTGCTCATGTGTGCCTGTGTGCACCTGTCAAGCTGTCTGCGGTTGTGTAGGGCACACCGCATGCTCGTGCAACAGCCATTCTTCGGGTTCATATAGCAGCGGCTGTCGTTGTGCTCCCGTTCACTGAGTCAAGACCACTCCTTCGCAAGGTAACTAATAGAGAGGAGGATGCGCTGTATGAGAGCCCCCTGGAGTTTGAGAGTTCGGTACACGTACATCCGATGTTTGACGCTGCTATTGATGGGTTTCTGGTTCGTCTATTGTTCCGGGAGTGAGAAGAACGAGCGTAACACGTCTGAACTGGTATCAACGATCGCAAACATTGGCGCCGGCAGAGATGCGATCGAATTTGGTACCTACGAGCAGATGGTGAATACTGCACCAACCAAGCCTTTCGACATTCGTGCGGAGCTGCTGATTGAGTTCGTGGATGCACGAATACTTGACGGCGGTGAACCGGAGGACAACGACGTATGGGAAGCGCTACTTGCCATGACCCCATACCGAAAGACCAAGGAAGTTCAGGATGCACTTACCAAATGGGCTCTTCTGGTGGCCAAACGAATTTCAAATGCACAGGTTCAAAGCAAGGAATCGGGAACCTCCCTCAAGACAGCAGCAGCAGCATACAAGAAACTGGACTTTAGCAGGTCGGCGGGAATCTACGTCAATGTCTTGCGGAAGCAACCGGGGAATCTTGACGTCAGGAACGATTTGGCGTTGGTGTGCATGCATCAATGCAACGATCCAGCCGCCATGCTGGAGCTGCAAATCACTGTTGAAGTAAAGAGGGACTACCTCCCCGGCCTGATCAATCTGACCGTCGTTTTCGAAAGGCTGGGATCGCCGAGCAAGGCACGCGAGACGGCGCGCCGGGCTCTGATCGTACAGCCTCTTCTGCCAGCGGCGGCGGTGAATGCCGCCTGGTTTGAGAATGTTTCGGGGGACCATGCCAAAGCGAAGAGGATACTGTCGCCGGTAGTAAAACTTGACACATGCAATAAGAGTGCGTTGAATCTCTACCTGCAGACCGGCAATTAGCAATGGATACTGCATGAAATGGTAGCCGTACAATGAGTGCTGGCATCGCAGTGGTAGGCCGTTTTAGTACGGTCCTACCGGACGATGCATATGGGAGACGCAGCATGAGATGGGTTCTAATCCGGCCCCGTAACCTCAGTCCATACTATGATCCTGAGGTACAGGAGCCGTTGGGACTGGAGTATCTGTCGAGTTCCCTCCAGGAGATGGGAGACTCGGTTCTGATCTTGGATTGTTCTCTTGACGGACTTGATGAAACACGTGTCGCCCGGCGCGCATTGAGCTTTCTCCCCGATGCGATCGGCTTCTCTTTGACCACCGCTCAGGAGCTCAAGTCCGTTGGCAAGATATACTCAGAGTGCTGCAGATCGTGCGATCCCGGCATAATCGGATGGGTTGCGGGAGGGAATTTCGTTTCCACGGAGCCGAACCATGCCGAGAGACTCTTGCCCGCGAATATGCATCTGATCAGATTTGAGGGCGAAACTGCTTTGGCCAGACTTCGTGACATGTTGCTGTCGCCGGACCCAAATATTGGTAAACATGCATCAGAATCGCGTATCCCTCGGCAGCTGATGGCTGGGGACCCAGTCAGTCATCTAGATCAGTTGCCGTTTCCTTCAAGACCTTTTGCCCGCAAGATTGTTGCCCATGCCGGCGCACTCAACCTACAGGCATCTCGAGGCTGCTGCGGGAGCTGTGTCTTCTGCGCGTCGCCGGGCATGGCACGGAACGGAAGAAACCAATGGCGTGCTCGATCTATCGAGAATATCGTGGATGAAATCGAGCTATCGCGCCGAAAATATGATGCCCGATCCTTCAATTTCGTCGATGAGGACTTCTTGGGGGCCAACAAACAGTCGTGTGGACGCGGGACTGCTTTCGCCGAGGAGATACTGAGGCGTGAATTGGACATCACGTTCAGCATCCAAGTACGCCCAGACTCCTTGAGCTTGACAACCATAAATTCTTTGGCCAAAGCAGGACTGAGTTTCGTGTTTATGGGTTTGGAGACAGACTCGGCTGATCTTCTGCACAGGTGGAACCGGCCGATAGTTAGAAATCCATGGCGGTTTGTGCAGCGCTTCAGGGAGAAAGGGGTAGAGGTGAATGTTGGGGCCATGCTCTTTCACAAGGACGCGACGTTCCAGGGCATTCGCACCTTGGCGCAGAAACTGGACGAATATGAGATGCTTAACTATCGTTCAGCGACGAATCGGCAGGTCGCAATGCCAGGATCGCGCCTCCATGCCAGTGCCGTAATAGACGGGAATATTGATGGAAATGCTATCGGCCCACAAATGATCGTTTGCACGGATTCGCGGGTCGAATCTCTTTATTCTGATCTATTGGCTGCTCTTGCACCCCTAGGGCCACCATCGATGGAAGCTGTCTGTGCATTGCCTCGGGTTGTGGCGCAGAAACGCTTGAACGGTGACAAGGAAGATCATTACAGCAGCATAAAACGCATAGATCGCCACCTGCGACAGCCCGTCATGCACACGCTATCATGCTTGATCGACCATCATGAGCAAGGCGGTAGAGGTGAGAATCCGGTAAAGAATCTCCGCGAGAGTAACTTTCACACCGCAATGAGCGGCGTAGCGGAGCTGTCTCAACGGATTGGACGCGTCTCGATTGAAGAACTGAGAGAAGCGATCAGAACTGACGCGGGAATATGAGGACCGGATTTGAGGCACCTTGTGAATGACAAACCCATTCTGAGGATACGACCGAAAATCGTTTCTCCGGTTTGTTCGTCAGATGAACTGAGAAATGCAGTCGAAATGGGGGCGAATGAAGTCTATTGCGGCATGATCCCCCCACTGGTCGGGAAGCGTTTCGGATACGACGACATCATCTCTCGGCGCCAGGGGCGCCTCGCAAATGTAACATCAATGGAAACCATGAAATCCATGTTATTGGAATCCTCAAGGCTGCATATTCCCGTCGCTCTTGCCATCAACAGCCACCTTAGCCGATCATTGCTCCCTCACGTCGTCGGACTGGCGGAAACCTGGGCGAGGGCGGGAGGCAGTGCAGTACTCTTGTCTGATATCGCGCTACTAATAGCCCTCAAACGGAAGGCGCTCCCGCTGAAGTACCACTTATCAATTATGGCTGCTGTGTTCAACACGGCAGCCATCGATTTCTATGCGGAACTTGGCGTACAGAGAGTTGTTCTGCCTCGAGAGCTTCTCTTCCCCGAGATAGCACGCATGACTGCATCCCATCCGTCTATCGAGTTCGAGGCTTTGGTGCTACACGATCGTTGTCCATTCATTGACGGCCTCTGCGGGTTCTACCACGGCACCTCTTTCGCACCTGGAACGGCGACTTCGGAACCATGTACGTCATCAAGCCGGACCCATGAGCGGCGCGTCTATTCCAACAACCTGTTCTATACTGGCCATGGGTGCAGCATTCTGCTGAATTCGACAGACGCGAGCCACGTTCAATACTGTGAGGAAGTTGAGCACAAGAACCTGCCGGCGTGTGCTGCATGCCAATTGTCACAACTGGCCGAGGCTGGTGTCGGTTTTCTTAAGATCGCCGGAAGGGGCCTTCGCGCCACCGACAAAGCCAGATCAGTGAGTTTCGTAAGAACAGCCGTCGACCAGTGGCATTGCACGACGGATGCTGCGAAGGCAAGAAGTACCATCAGGCGGCTCTACCAAGAAGCGTTTGGCCAGCCGTGCGACGATAGCAAATGCTACTATCAGGCAGGAGCGTGAGGAATGGCCGTTGATACAGTGGAGTGGTACGATTGGAGTGAACTTCCGCCCGCGCGGCCTCTACGACATGAAAATCGTCGGATATATGTCGGCAGCGAGACGTGTGCACGTTTCTTGCCCGGACTTGAACAGGCTTTGGACTATTGTCAAGCACAGATCGACATGGGCAGGTATCTCACCGTCGTGACTTCCTGGCTCTCAGACGAGTTCCTAGCAAAGGCAATCGAACTGATCGAATTATTGAGCGAAAGGCATCAACAACTGGAAGTCGTCTGCAACGATTGGGGTCTGCTGCACGCAGCGAATGGACGTTTTGCGTGCGAATTGGTGGCTGGCCGTCTGCTTGCTGTTCAACGTACGGATCCGCGTCTTGCCATGTTCGGTCGAGTTGCGTTGCAGAGAACTATGGAGAAAGATGTGCCGCATGTGGAAGGTTTCACTGCACGATTGAAGCACTGCGCCCCCAGCTCAGCGCTGCTTGCCCATCTGCGTCAAAGCCCATTGGACTGTCCGCAAACACTCAATTTGCTACAAACGAAGCACGTTCACAGATTCGAAGTCAGCAATCTTCTTCAGGGTTTGGAAACCAGTCCACGCGCCGGCTGGCGAGTTACACTGCACTACCCGGACGTACTGATTGCAGTGGCCCGGGATTGCCGAAGTCTATCGTCAAGGAAATGTCCCGGAAAGCCCGATTCCACATGTTCCACGCCTGTCGCTCATGCCTATGATGATTTCCCTGTTTCTCTCTATCGCGACGCCAACGCGTGGTTCTATGCCAATCCAAACGTCCCTGATAACCTTTCAGAAATGGGTATTGACCGGCTTGTGCGCAAGAGAAAGCTTAGTTCCCGTCCTTGGTAGGCATCCATTGAGGATGGTTCACTATGCCCGGAGGATGTTTGCTACAATAGAAGGCTGTCGCGGCAAGGACACTATGAGCCATGGACAATAAAACCATTACTATTCTCTTCTCAGGGCCCTCCGATGTATCGTCTGAAAAGGATGCTCTTTGTTCAGTGCTGCAGGAACTTTCTCCAACTTTCCAGCTACTTGGCTTCACCGTTGAACCCTGGCGGTATGAATGGAATGCCCTGCCCGATATAGGCCCTGATGCGCAGTCGGTAGTATCAAGAGGCATTCCGGAGAGCTATGACCTATTTGTCGGAATCATCCATTCACGATTCGGTACGCCGACACCGCGTCATGGCTCGGGCACAGCGGAGGAATTCCATGACGCTATTCTTCGGAGAAATAGAACTGGGAGGCCCGGAAAGATCCTGTTCTATTTCGCCTCCCAGATGAGACCGCCCGGTAACGCGGATGAACGCGAGCAACAGAGATTTGTGTTGAAATTCAAGAAGACATACCCAGGATTGAACGCGGTATATTCAAACAAGAATAAACTCGTTTCGCAATTTAAGACTCACATTATGCATTACGTTGTTTCGGAGATGAAGGGGAAAAATGCTTTCGTTCAAGGAAGAGACCTGCTGCCTTGGGAAAGCCTTCTTGCCTATGCGCAGAAGGTTGACGACTCTTCACGCTCCTCTTTTTCGTTGTCTGGTTCGCTGGAAACGGTGATATCCGCGATGCATCAGCTCTGGAATATCCCCGGCTTCTTGTCCGAGGCCGACGAGGAGATTCTCCATGTGGCGACACTGTTGTTTGTCAGGAACCGAATCTTCTCCACACCCGATAGAAAGGAACTTCCATTTCTTGCGAGGGAGAAAGCCGAACGCGCCAAGCGGATTGCCTTGGCTGCACAGGGAGATATCGATCCCTCTTTCCCCGACTGCATTTTAGCTTCGTTCGTGAAGCTTGCGGGTCCGCTTTTCCTACAACGATCATCGCTGAAGCACACGCAAACATGTCCAATATCCGATGGGACACTGGACCATTGGATGGCATGGTCAACCACGGAGATACAG
>Ga0315293_10004946_pt1 | contig 12583 bp, 4 predicted proteins | sample YL17G13_20_MG_FD_203071 | JGI IMG/M metagenome (GOLD analysis project Ga0315293, IMG submission 203071) | Sediment microbial communities from Yellowstone Lake, YNP, Wyoming, USA - YL17G13_20 | ecosystem: Environmental > Aquatic > Freshwater > Lake > Sediment | place: USA: Wyoming | collected... | reverse complement strand
CTCGGGCAAGAGCTTCATGCTCTCCATCCTGGGGATCACCAAGGCGTTCCTCCAGGGCAGCGATGTCAACCTTCTCGGAGGGTCGTTGAGCCAGTCGGCAAATATCCATCTTCATATGCGCGCCGCCATGTACTACAAGAACTCCCCTCGCTACATGATCGAGTCCGAGGGCAATCAACTTATCCACCTGACCAACGGCGCCAACATCCGTCCGCTTACCGCCAGCCAGAAGACCGTCCGTGGCCCTCACCCTGCCACACTCTTGATCGATGAGATTGACGAGGTTGACCAGAGCATCCTCGACGCAGCGCTGGGTCAGCCGATGCCGCAGAAGAACTACCTCGGGGAGATCAACGAGCCTTTCACAGTGCTGAGTTCTACATGGCAATATCCGGACAAAACGTTCGCGGAGATGCATCGTCGCTTCATCGACAACGGAGATCCGATCATCCAGTGGTGCATCGCTCAAGACTCCGAGGTAACTACGGATCGCGGTCAGGTTCCTGTCCAGAGCGTTACTACTGGTGATCACGTCATGACCAGAGAAGGATGGAAGCCTGTTCAGCATGTGACGTTCATGGGATACAAACCGACTATCACCGTGATGCTTAGTAATGGCCTAAGCATCACCCTCACGGCTGACCACAAGGTCGCCACTACTGAGGGCTTTGTTGAGGCGGGCCTTCTCACCAGCAGCAGCGTTTTGTATTCTGACGCACGCAACGCAGACGCGATGCCCCCTATCCTTTCGGATACGGATGTTACTGGGGTCAGTCATGTCATGCCCCCTGCCACAGACGCTATTCCTGGGCTGGTGAACCTTGGCGCGGATCATGTTCGTGGATCGGGACACGATTTCCATGTGCCGGGGATTGACGCAAAGAGTAATCCGGCACAGATGGTCAAGTTGCTTGTCGGCGGGGATCTCCCCGTAGATCTGCTCCCACACCCATCTGTGAGCGGTGGTGGAGGTAACCTTCCCGTTCCTCTTATAGACCTTGTGCCCATAGCCATTGAGCGTGGACCAGCGCCAGAGAATGCAATCGTCGGTGTCGAAGATCAGTTCTTCGACAGTGATTCTCTTGGCCTTGAAGACGTTGGAACATCGCTTGCACCGCAGTCCGTACCCCTTGGTAGCAATCCCACAGTCACAGCAGTGATCAGCCATGGTCTAGTCCTTCCCGTATGGGACATTGGCGTGGAGGAGTGCCACGAGTTCCATGCCAATCATATAGTGGTGAGTAACTGCATGTGGTGCTCGGCCAACCCCATTGACGGGTGGCTGACCCCTGAGACGATCGAGGAGAAGAAGCGCACCATCCCCGAGGCCATGTGGCGCACGGAGTACGAGCTGGGTGAGCCCTCCATCGGCAACCGTGCCTTCAACACCGAGGCCGTGGAGGCAATGTTCCACGTGAAACCAGAGCCCCTGAGGGAGAAGGTCAGCAAGGACTTCGAGGAGTACACCTTCGCCGAGTACCAGCGGGACGCCTACTACGTGGCCGCGGCCGACTGGGGCAAGGAGAAGGACTACACGGTCATCAGCGTGTGGAGAGGGGACCGGGAGCCCTTCGAGCTGGTCTACTACCTGAGGGTCAACCGTCGCCCCTACCCGCAGATGATCGGCTGGTTCAACGACGCGATCACGAAGTACAGCGCCGATGCCATCCATGACTCCACGGGCCTGGGCAACGTGGTCTCCGACTACGTGGACATCCGTGCGCGAGGGTTCACCATGACGGGCGAGAAGCGGGCGGCCATGCTGACCGAGTACGTCAACGGCGTGGAGAAGGGCAGGCTCAGAGCCCCGCGCATCAAGACGGCCTTCACCGCCCACAAGTTCTGCCAGGTGGGGGACCTGTACTCCAACGCCCAGGAGTTCCACCTTCCCGACGAGGTCTGCTCCTTCTCGCTGGCCTTCAAGCTGATGAGCCGTGGGGGCAAGCCGGCCGGACCCATCACGGTGACCCGGGACAACGAGCCCAGCGCGACCGAGAAGATGTTCTCCCCGGCCCAAGCCGAGGTCTATGTCAAGGATCCCGAGCCTGTCGGCGGTTTCAGCCTGCTGGTGTGATTGCCGTTGCTGAGAGGATGAACGCATGAGCGTGACTCGATATGAGGGTGGGACAGACATGTTCCCGGGGCAAGAGGTCCCCAAGAACGTCTCCCCCATGATCGAACTGGGCGCCACGGGCCTGCGCAGGACCTCTGGGTACATCAGCGAGGAGTTCCTGCCCCAGCTCAAGGGTCGTAAGGCCGTCCAGGTCTACAAGGAGATGAGTGACAACGACCCCATCGTGGGGGCGCTGCTCTTCGCCGTCGATCGCCTGCTGAGGCAGATCACCTGGCGCGTGGAGCCCTCCGGGACGGATGCCGAGGCCAAGAAGGCCGCCGAGTTCGTGGAAGAGTGCATGGAGGACATGTCCACGACGTGGGACGACGTCATCTCCGAGATCCTGTCCATGCTCCCCTTCGGGTGGAGCTGGCACGAGATCATCTACAAGAAGCGCGTGGGGCCGTGGGAGCGCGATCCAAAGAAGCGCTCCAAGCACACGGACAACAAGATCGGCTGGCGCAAGATCCCCATCCGCGCTCAGGAGACCCTCACACGGTGGATCTTCGATGAGACCGGTGGCATCACCGCCATGGTCCAGATGGCTCCCCCTGCCTACAAGCAGGTCGTCATCCCCATCGAGAAGTCCCTGCTGTTCCGGGTATCGACGGCCAAGGGCAACCCCGAGGGCCGTTCCTTCCTGAGGAACGCCTACCGCCCCTGGTACATGAAGAAGCGCCTCGAGGAGCTGGAGGGCATCGGCGCCGAGCGCGACCTCGCGGGCCTGCCCATGGCACGCGTCCCCTCCGACTACCTCTCCGCAGCCAAGGGCACGGAGAAGGCCAAGATGGTCGATGCCTTCCGCACGATGGTGCGCAGCGTCCGTAGGAACGAGCAGGAGGGCATCATCATCCCCAGGATGATGGACCCGGACACCAAGACCGACATGTTCGACTTCACCCTGCTGGGAGGGGGTGGGACACGCCAGTTCGACATCAACGGGATCATCAACCGCTACGAGGAGCGCATCCTTGGCACGGTGCTGGCTGACTTCATCCTCGTGGGGCACCAGTCCGTGGGCTCCTACTCCCTGCACAGCGACAAGACCGGCCTGTTCCGCTCGGGCATCCAGTCCATCGCGGACTCCATCGCGGACGTGTTCAACCGCTACGCGATCCCCCGTCTCTTCGAGGTCAACGGCTGGAAGGTCGATTCCCTCCCCCAGTTGGTGGCAGGCGACATCGATCCTCCGGATCTGACCCAGTTGTCCCAGTTCATGGGACAGCTCACCTCTGCCGGCATCACCTGGTTCCCGGACCCCGAGCTGGAGAAGTTCCTGCGCGACGCCGCTCGCCTGCCCAAGATGGACGAGACGAGTGAAGCGGTCAAGGAGACCGAGGCACGTCAGGCGTCCATCATGCGGCTGGCCACCCAGCGGGTGGAGATGCTGGGGCTGACCCAGCAGGCCGAGCAGGCACCGTTGCAGACCGAGCAGGCTCGTATGGGCGTGGAACAGACCAAGCAGCAGATGACCCTGCAGGAGCAGCAGGCTCAGGAGCAGTCCAATCCTGAGGTGCAGGCGGCCCAGTCTGCCCAGACCGTCCAGAGCGGGGAACTGGATCTGGCCGGCAAGGAGCAGCTGATGCGCCATGCCGAGGAGAAGCACCAGATGACGCTCGAGGAGATGAAGGCTCAGGCTGCTCTGAGGACCGCTCCCCCGGACACCCGGGACAAGGACATGGCTCTCAAGCACACCGACGCCGTCAACCGGCAGGCCCTGGAGCGGGAGAAGATCGGCACCAAGACCGAGGCCCAGCTCGCCCGCGAGAAGGTACGTCAGGCTCAACTGGCGTCCCGTCAGGGCCAGGAGGTCCACGGGGAGAAGCTCAAGCAGATGAAGCTCAAGCCCAAGGTGGACAGCACGAAGGGCAAGGCTTTCCCGCCGAAGAAGAGCAAGCCTGAGGAGAAGAAGAAGTGACCACCTACACGAAGGCGTTCTTCGGGGTTGCCCAGGATGAGCCGTTCAACCTCACGGCTGCGGTCGAGACCTACGAGTGGGTGATGGCCAACCCAGAGGAGGCCCCCTTCGTGGTCTCCAAGATGCTGTTCGACAACACCACGTCCTTCATGGAGTACCACAAGGACGCCATCGAGGAGGTCTGCAAGGGCTACGTGCAGCACCGCTTGGCCACCGTGCGCCGTGGGCTGTCCCGGCAGGTCTCCAAGGGGGCCATAGACACCCTGGCCATCGTGGACGAGATCGCCAAGGCCTGGGGCGATGACGAGTACGACCGCGACTGGCAGGGCCACTTCGCTGCTGCGGAGACCCGCCGTGCCCAGCGCCTGCAGGCTCGCGACCAGCGCCGCACCCTGAAGCCGATGTCCTCTCGCCCAGTGGCATGGGACGGCGGCGGCGCCATGCGCAAGGTGGGCATTGACGCCCTGGCTGCCATGGGCTCGTCCCCGGACTTTGCCGACTACGTCGCCAACCTCTCCCGTGATATGCCAGGCGCTCTGGAGTACACCGCAGACGGCAACACCACCTTCGCTGACAAGTTCGGCCGCAAGCCCGATGACCGTGGGACCACAGCAGGGCAGTGGCGGCGTCTGGAGGCCTCCTCCAAGCTCGCCTACGACATGGGCGGCAAGTACCTGCCCGAGCAGGCTCAGCTCGCCCTGAAGGCCGGAGAGTACGCCGGAAAGTACGAGCCGCAGGCAGAGCGGGTCATCGGTCCCAGCGCCCGTCGTGCCGCCTACCGCTACCGGGGCGTGGAGAAGAAGCCCGACGCGGTCTTCCAGAACGACATCGACTCCCTGCGGGTCTCCCAGAAGGGCGGCCGGCCCGCGCACGAGGCGCTCATCTTCGGCACCCCCACCCCTGCCCCTCGCGGGCGCGGGCCTGAGCAGGGCATGTGGGAGGACAGGACCGAGTCCCGCACGATTGCCAAGATGAAGGACCTGCTCCCCAGCCCCGAGCTGTACGAGCTCAACAAGAAGTCCGGGACGCTCCCGCCCTCGCAGGGCATCATCATCAACCGCTCGGGCAAGGTCATCACCCAGGCTGTGGGCTACGGCGAGGACTGGTACCTGCCGTTCAACCTGCGCAACCTGTCTCAGTTGTCCGGTGGGGAGTACATCCGCACCCGCGCCTACGGCGGCCTGACCACGGAGGACGTCTACGTGGGGCTGGTCTCGGGCGCACGGGCCGTCACCGTGGTGTCCCATTCGGGCACCTACACGATGGAGTTCGACGACAACTTCCGTGGGGCGCGGCGCTTCAACGACAAGGCCGGCCGGATGCACGCCCGCTATGCCCAGCTGCTGGACGCGGTCAAGTTCGGGGACGTGACCCTCGGGGACATCTCTCCTGCCCGCAAGCAGGAGCTGCGGGACAAGGTCGCCCGGGAGACGGGCAAGGACCCCGCTGACATCACCGAGGGCACCCCGGAGTTCAAGGTGCTGCGCACGCGGGAGAAGGCCAACCCCAAGCTCGCCAAGGCTGACATGGAGGCCGCGGCCATCCAAGCCCTCAACGAGTCCCCCAAGCTGCTCGGGCAGGGACACACCGGCTACCGCAGCTTCGACGACTACGTGGACCAGGGCGGCAACCCTGACCCCATCAAGGCGGCCGAGGAGTTAGGTGCCCAGCGTGAGGTCACCCGGGCCATCGACAGCGCCACCATCACCAACGCCGAGAACCTCAACCCGCTGATCCTCAACGGGCGTGGCTACGGCAAGGCCATGAAGGCCCTGCAGGACCAGTTCCCGTACTACATCGCCCGGGCTGAGTACATCGCTCCGGGACCCGGTCGCACGGACGCCGGCTACATCAAGCCCCGGTTCATCCGTCCTGCCGAGGCCCTGTCGGGGTACTACGACAAGACGATCGAGGGTAAGGCCAAGCTGCACGCCGACCGGACCAACTACCAGAACGCCTCCATCATCGGCACGCCCAAGTCCCCCAACGAGACAGTCACGGGCCCCGTGGACAAGCCCGGCAGCGGCTGGGACTACATCCCTGAGCGCGAGAGGACAGAGGACAAGGACGAGGCAACTGGGGGTGCCACGGGAGGGCCTACAACGCCCAAGACCCCCGAGCAGATCAAGCAGGCTGCGGACTACGCCAAGTTCCGTAAGAGCGAGGCGACCATGAAGCTCATCGCTGCCCTGCGTGAGCAGACGAACTACAGCACCGACAATCCGAACGCCCCGGGTATGCCGGTCAACCCCAATGACCTGGCCAGCATCAAGATCGCCCCTGTCATGACGGCTGACCTCGACGTGATCCAGCGCAAGCTCGATCAGGGCGATCCGGGCGGAACCATCGCCGCCTCACTGGCCGAGATTCGCAAGCAGAAACTGTTCGACGTCGATCCGGTGCTGTGGGACAACTACAACAGCGGGGGAACCGCCAGCGTGGCTGAGGTCCCCACAGACCCGCTGGCCCTGCTGAGCGGTATCGGCACCCAGTACTACAAGTTCCCCGGACTGGACAAGGGGCGCAGGGTGGAGGACTACGCCGCCATCATCGACGATCTCCTGGCCAGTGATCCGGAGCTGCAGGCTCTCTCGCCTACGGACAAGCCGCTCACGGCAGCAGCGACCTGGAGTGAGATCCGACCCAAGGTGCTCGAGCGGGCGAACTTCCTCAAGGGCAAGCAGGCCGCCATCATGGATCAGCGGGCTGGTCACACCCAGTACGTGGATCCGGTCTGGAACCCGGCCGTGGTGGAGCAGTCGAGCAAGCGTCTGGCCCGGCTGGCACAGGCGTACAAGATGCGCGACGAGAAGGCGGCCGAGATCGAGCGCGATGCCAAGATCGGCAAGCCGATCATCGAGGTGCTCGAGTCAGGCTCTCCCGAGGAGACAGAGAGGATCAAGGCCGGGCTCCCAAAAGCTGGAGCCCCTGAGCAAGGGGCTGACTACGCCGCACAGCTTCAGGCAGCAGCCGCCCCGCACCAGGAGAAGCTCAGGTCGATGATCGGGATGAGCGGAGTCGCTCATCAGGTCGATGGCCTGGTCGCTCAGGCGGTCATCGCCAGCGCCCGGGAGAAGTCAGGTCTGAAGACCTCCTCACGCCCCATGCACCTGGTGTTCACCGGCAGCCCCGGCACGGGCAAGACCACCGTGGCCGAGCTGATCGCCCCGCTGTATGCCGATCTGGGGCTGACCAACGAGCCCAAGGTCACCACGCTGACCAAGTCGGAGATCACCGGCCCCTTCGTCAATCAGGTCGAGCAGCACACCCGCAAGGCGCTGAACGACGCCGCGGGCGGGGTCATCATCATCGACGAGGCCTACACACTGGCCAACGACGACTCCGGTCGCAAGGCCATCGAGGAGATGGTCCCCATGCTCACCAAGGAGCTCAAGGACACCGTGGTCATCCTCGCGGGCTACCCCGACCGGATGGACCAGTTCATGCAGGTCAACGAGGGCCTGTCGCGCCGGTTCCCCAAGACCATCACGTTCCGTGACTACTCCGCCCCGGAGATGAAGAAGATCGCGGACAAGATGCTGGTGGACCGGGAGTACACGGCTACCACGCCGTCTGTCCACGCGGCCATCAACGACGCGGTGACCCAGCTCGCTGCCCGGCCGAACAACGGCAACGGCGGCGGGGTGGAGAACATGGTCAACTTCATGCGGGAGTCCCAGGAGTTCCGGCTGATGAAGGTCAAGAACCCGACCCACAAGCAGCTGGCCACCTTGACCTCGCACGACGTCAAGTACGCCATGCACGCCATGGGCCTCAAGCCCGGAGCTAGGCAGGCCGCGTGAGCATCCAGCCTGAGATGCTTCGCGACCCCTCCGAGGCCTTCCTCAATCAGCCGGGGTTCCTCGACAGGGGCACCCTCACACCCCCTCCGCAGGAGCCCCGGCCTGACCACCATCCCGACTTCTTCAAGATCGCCATGGGGATCGCGGCAGCCCTGGTGGTGCTGCGGATCGTGATGAAGCACGAGCTGGGCAAGACTGAGGCGCAGACCCCTGAGGAGATCCGTGCCTCAGCCGACCGCATCTACAAGCGGATCATCCCCGCGTGGCTGCAGGCAGCCGTACCGGCCGTCACCCAGGCCTACAAGCTGGGGTCCACGGGAGGCGTCTCCTACGACGAGCTCGAGAAGATGGCCACCGAGTACGCCGCTGAGCTGGGGCAGTACGTCAACGACTCCTCCATCCTCGCCCTGACTGACGCCTTCAACGCCCAGGTCAACGCTGGCTGGTCCGAGCGTCTGGCGTGGCAGCGGGCACGGGAGGCCTACGGGCTGGACTCCACCCAGATGCGCTCCTACGTCAAGGGGCTGCTCGCACAGGACAAGGCCAACTACGTCACCGATCCCATCCCGGCCACCAGCCGCGCCTTTGTCGATCGGGCCTTCCTCATCAGGGCTGACCGGATGGGCACCAACGAGGCGTTCAAGGCCACCCAGGTGGGCCGGAACATGGTCTGGCTGATGCTGTCCAGCGCTGGACAGCTTCCCCCGGGCACCATGAAGCGCTGGGTCACCGCTGACGACGAGCGGGTCTGCGTGGTCTGCGGTCCCCTCGATCAGGTCGTCATCCCTCTCCACCGGCGCTTCGAGTCCGCGGGCAGGTACTTCTACGCGCCCGGGGTCCACCCCAACTGCCGCTGCACGCTGGAGATGGTCTACCCCGATCTGGGCACCGACGTCGTCAAGGCCATGCCCGGTGACCCCTACGACCGCAACGCGGATGGGGAGTTCGCCGAGGAGGAGGGGCGCAGCGCTCTCACCAAGGAGACCAAGCACAGCGCCCTGAAGGCGGTCCGCGGTGACCTCACCGCCCTGAAGGCTGAGGACGAGGAGATGCTAAGCGCCCTGAGTACCAGCGCCTTGGGGACCAGCGCCCTGAGTCAAGAGAGTGCCCTGAGCGCTCCCAGCGCCCTGAGTGCCTTGGACGCCACTGAGGGTGCCAGCGCCCTGAGCCAGGCCGAGCGCAAGATCTTCATCGTCCAGAACAACGAGAGGGGCAAGAGCGCCCTCAACGAAGCCGAGGCGGTTCTCAACCCCGAGGACCCTCAGGTGCATGATTCGCCAGTTGTCATCCCCGCTGAGACCTTTCTGAAGGCCCTGCACATCGATCGGGACAGCCTGTTCACTCACGGCACCCCCGTCGATCTGAACGTGCCTCATCCTGACGGTGTACCCCATGGGATCGCTGGGTACGTCGATTTCGACGAGTTCGATCCGGGGGACTCGCCAGCCTGGGACAAGGCTGTCGCGGACTACATGAAGTTCGAGGGGTCCTACATCCATAGCGCTAACCAGCAGGAGGCGCTCAATGACGAGGAGCGAGCCTTCGAGCACACGGACTATGCCCAGTACGGCGAGGAGTTGGACGAGCGGTACTCCCCTGCTCGCAGGGCTCTGGCCGGTGAGAACAGGGATCAGTTGCTGACCCTGATCAGGAAGACGATCGGCACCAGCGAGTTCGCCGGCTACTACATCGACCACCCTGATGCGTTTGAGAAGTCGAGCGCCAACGAGATCGCTGGAGCGATCATGTCCGCGCTGGTGAACGAGTCCGCGGACCGAGAGCGCCACGGCGATGACACCAATGACGGTGCCTGGACGTCGGCCCTGTACTCCCTCGGGGAGGACCTGGGGACCAACGACATGAACGAGGACGCCATCATGAGCTACGTCAGCTTCGCGTCAGGCGCCAGAGGCTCCGAGGTCCAGAAGGTCGAGCCGATCTTCTTCTACATCCCCGAGTGGTACGGCCGGCGCCTGCCGCTCGACTTCAGCGACGAGGTATGGCCCAGTAGACCTGACCAGGCCGAGGTCAGTGGGAAGTACCACGTATCCAATGCGTGGATCGAGAGCATCCCTCAAGCCACGCGCAACGAGGCCATCGACAGCATCATGAACCGCATGATCGTGGTCCAGCTCGAGCGTGACACCCCGGAGGTGGAGTGACTGATGCGCGACGATAGGAACATGGACGCACTCGATGTGGTCGTGGCTGAGCTGTTCGGTGACGCCGTAGACCCACGCGAGGTGCGCGACGTCATCGCCAAGGCCAACGATGCCTCCGAGATGCACGTCTCCAAGCCCCTGGGCACCCCGGACAACCCCACCAAGGAGCAGCGCCGCAAGTACAAGAGGCAGGCGCAGATCGGCCTGGTCTCCAATGTGGTGGGCCTGACAGCCGGTGTGGCCGCGGCCTATGGCGCCTCCCGCAACCCCGCCCTGCGGAACAAGGTCATCCCCGCCTACTACAAGGGCGGCCCCCTCACGGCCAAGGTTGCCCCCTACCTCAAGACCGATGCCGGCCGAGCCCGGCTGTACCGCGTGGGCGCGGGTGGGGCGCTGGCTGTCCAGGGCGGCAACACCGCGGGGGACATCATCGCCAACCGGGTGCTCGACCGGGAGTCCAAGAAGAAGGTGGAGAAGGCTCTGGGAGACGTTCTCCTCGCCAGAAGGCAGGGGAGGATCACCACCGAGCAGGCCATCGACCTGAGCGCTGAGATCGTCCAGAAGGCCGTCACCCCTGACTCCAAGGCCATCCACGATGCCGTGGACGCCATCGCACCGGCCCTTCCCTCCAAGAAGGTCCAGATGGGGCTCAAGGCCGTGAACACCATCCAGCAGGGCGCTCAGGCGGCCCAGCCTGCCGTGCAGCAGGGCAGGAGGAGCGGCAAGAAGATGCTGTCCTTTGCCCGCAAGGCCATGCCTCAATCCATCACGGGCACCAATGCTGAGCCGGCGCTCTCGGCCGTGCGCAAGAAGGGGCGGGTCGCCCGCTACGTCGCCAACATCGCTGAGGAGACCTCACGGGCATCCTCTGCTGCTGCGGCGGCCGAGGGCGCCAGGGCTGCCCAGCAGACCATCTCAGCAGCGGAGAACTCAGGCAAGCGCCTGATCCTCCTGGGGGCTGGAGGGCTCACGGGCGCGACCACGCTTCCTGTGGTGGCCAGCCAGGGGTTCAAGCGCTACCGGGAGAAGAAGAATCGTCAGCCCCTGGCCAAGCTGCTCGTCCCCAGAGCGCCCAAGATGAAGCTGGCACCGGCGCTGGACAAGGCGGGGGAGAAGGTCTTCGGACCCACCCACCTGACCGTCAAGGCCAAGGAGACCGTCAAGAAGGACGACTCCCCCTCGGTGACGTGGAGCGGGGACATCTCCAAGCGGGACGACGACAAGCATCAGGTGTTCGGATTCGCCCTGGTCACCCACGTCGATGGGGAGCCGGTGATCGATCGCCAGGGGGACTACACCCCGCTCGAGGAGATCGAGAAGTCCGCGTACACCTACGTCATCGAGTCCCGCAAGGGTGGGGACATGCACCGCAGGGACGGGGAGAACCCCCTGCACACCTCTGACTTGATCGAGTCCTTCGTCATCACCCCGGAGAAGCTCTCCACGATGGGGCTGGCCGAGGACGCGCTCCCGCATGGCTGGTGGGTTGGCTTCAAGGTCAACGACGAGCAGCAGTGGGACGACGTCAAGACCGGCAAGAGAACGTCCTTCTCCATACATGGCCGAGGAGTACGCAAGAACCTGATGATGGGAGTCTGAGATGTACGACGCATTCGGCGTGGAACGGGACGAGGAAGTCGCCAAGGTCATGGGCCTCAAGCCCATCGCCAACTTCGCTCGTGGCGCAGCCAACGCGGTGAAGGGCAAGCCCGCGGGGATGGGACCGTCCACGCTGGCCGGCAGCCGCGGCACAGCCATGGGCACCCAGGCCAGGGGGCTGGCCGGGGCCACGAGCAACAAGATCAAGAACGCCGCTGCCACGGGCATAGTCAGCGCAGCCGCCCATCCTGGTCGCACGGCAGCGGGTGTCATCGGCGGTACCGCCCTCGCGGGCGCGGGCGCCGGGTACGCCATCAAGAAGAGCGCCGACCCCTTTGAGGTCAGCAAGGCGTGGAAGAAGGAGTACCAGAACGGTGCTCTTGCGGCTGGTGGCGGGCTGGCTACGGCGGGCGGCGCGATGGCGGGTGTCCATGGAGCCAATCAGCTCATAGAAGGATTGTCCGTGCCATTCAAGACGGACGCCTATCGCTTGAAGCTCGCAGGCAAGAAGAACCTCGTTCGTGCAGGCGCCTTCATCGGAGCCGGTGGCCTCCTAGGTGCTGCTGCCCGTCACCATACGGCGAAGCCCGAGTCTCACGCCGTCAAGAAGAGCGCCCACGACATGTTCGTCGGGGAGAAGCGTCCGAAGCGCTGGGGCTACGAGAAGGGTCCCGAGGGACGCTCGGCACGCTGGAAGGCGAGCAAGGTCGCTTCACGCGAGTCGGCGCTGTTCTCCCCCAGAGGCACCAACCGGAAGAAGAACTGGGCTGTCCATGGTGCCAACGTCGGTGCAGGCACGGCCATCGGCGCTCCGGTAGGAGCGGCTGTGGGAGCCCTGGCCGGTCGCAAGTTCGGTGTAGGCCCCAAGACAGGGGCTTTCATCGGGGCTGCTAGTGGGGCTGAGGTGGGCGCCAATGCGGGCGGCTACAACGCCTTGCGCGTGGTGGGCAACCGTTCTGGCAACAAGGCGCGTGAGGCAGCAATAGAC
>Ga0315293_10004945_pt1 | contig 12584 bp, 9 predicted proteins | sample YL17G13_20_MG_FD_203071 | JGI IMG/M metagenome (GOLD analysis project Ga0315293, IMG submission 203071) | Sediment microbial communities from Yellowstone Lake, YNP, Wyoming, USA - YL17G13_20 | ecosystem: Environmental > Aquatic > Freshwater > Lake > Sediment | place: USA: Wyoming | collected... | reverse complement strand
TCTTGGCCGTCACCCTGGCCGTGCCGAGCACCAAGTCAGATTGCGTGTTACAGGTCACGCTCAGTTCCGTTCCCAGCGAATTGTCCCGCGTGACCATGATGCGACTAGTGGTCGTGACTGCCGTAGTGTTCACTACCACTGAGGTCGCCGTTGCCGAGATGATAACCGCCCCGGCAGCAGCCGTTCCGCAATCGGCAGGGGTGGCGGTGCCGTCGGCGCAGTTGGTCGTTGTTTTATATAATGCCGCCGTTGTTGAGGTCGGCCCAATAACGGCACCGCGCAGCACCGTCTCCGTAATACTACTTGGCCCCAGCACCGCCTGATTGGCCTTTGTAGGGTTCGCATCTACGCCGATGGCAATAGAGTTGCTGGTGTCCGTGGAATTGTTGAGCGTGCCCGTAAACGCCGCAGCGGGAAACGCGATTCCGCTTAGCGTGAGTACATCTGCCGAGGTGACGGTGAACTGATAAATCGTATTGTGGACCAAGCCCACAGGCGGCGTACCGCCGGTCAATAAGTACCGCACGTTCACTCTGCCGCCCGGAGTGCCGAAACCGTGTGCGACATAGGTAATTGTATCTGCCGCTGTGATGCTGGCTTCGGTGATGTTCTTGAGGCTTCCTGCGTCGTCGGGGAAATAGACTGAACTTTGGTAGCCGATTCGAGTAATGTTAGGCCAGTTGTTCTTTTGGCCTGCGTAGTAGCCCATAGCTGTCTGGTAGCCTCCGGTGTTAAACTGGCCTGCGTTGAGGCCCGTAACTGTCTGGTTGGTTCCGCTGTTGAATTCGCCTGCGCCGAGGCCCGTAGCTGTCTGGTTGGCTCCGGTGTTGGAGTGGCCTGCGTTTAAGCCCGTGGTTGTCTGGTTGGCTCCGGTGTTGCTGCCGCCTGCGCCGAAGCCCATGGCTGTCTGGTTGGCTCCGGTGTTGGAGTGGCCTGCGCCGAAGCCCATGGCTGTCTGACTGGCTCCGGTGTTGGACTGGCCTGCGTAGGCGCCCATAGCTGTGTAGTTGGTTCCGCTGTTGGAGATTCCTGCATTGACACCCCAGGCCGTAGACCCCGCCGTGCTCAAAGAACCACCCGGGGCACCCATCACCGTAATATCCACACGCCCAGTCTGCGTAGCGTGCGCCGCAACCGGGAAACTGGCCTGAAACCTCCCCGCCTCTTCGATATTCCCACTGGCGTCTTCGGCGTACAGGACAAGAGCCGTACCGATGCCATTGCCGGCGGTGCCAGTAGTGCTTCGAGTCAATTTCAGAACGTCGAGGATGGTGTTTGTGCTGGCGGGATTCGCGGTAATCTGCAACTGCTTGTTCGTGTTGTCCCACGCCAGGTTCGGTATGCTAACCGGCGTAGCCCCGGCCCCGCCGCCTACCACGACCTCATTCGCCCCAAGTAGGACGGACGATGCCAATGTGGTAGGCGTAGGAAAACCCAGTATGCCCCCTGACGTGCCCCCCGTAAGCCCCGTACATCCCATGGGAACCGGGCATGGCGTGTCGATGTTCCAGGCCATGGCCGCCGGGCTCGCCTGGATATTCACCGTCGCCGTTCCGTTGGTGTAGGCCGACGCCCTCACGCGCAGGTTCGTCAACCCGGCCACCACAATCCGCCATGTGCCGTTCGCGGTCGTGTTGTTTACGCCCGTGCCCCCCGGCATCGGCGTGGCGTTTGCCGGCGTCCATACCCCGCCGTTGTTTGCCGAGCCCTCAAATTGGTTGGTTGCCACCCACGTCCCGCTAATGACCACCCCGACGGTCGCGGCATCCCTATTCAGGGCCAAACTCACGCATCGGCCAGCCGTCAGGCAGTCCGCTCCGCCCGCCGTGATGCTCCCGGTCGTCACTTGGCCCCAAGCGCTGGCCGCCAAAAGCACCAGCGCGAGAATCAAAAAGGTTGGTCGCTTCATCTTTTCCCCCCGAATTGCACCGGGATTTTCCCGGTTGATTCATGGGCGGCCGCGAAGGCCGCCTGACTCGGTACGGTGTCCGGCTTATCCAGCCGTTCCCCGCAGAACCGGCACTTCACGGCCACCCCCTGGATCTGCTCGGCGCAGAACGGGCAAGCCTTCATGGCCGGGTCTTCCTCCACCTTCTGCAGGGTTGCCAGCGTGTCCGGCAACTCCACCCCGGCCTCTTTCGCCCAGCCCTTTTCCGCTGAGTTGTAGGATGTGATGCCGTCCTTGTGGCCGGCCGACCCGCGCCGGTAGCGGTGTTCGGTGATCTGCGCCTGCTTTCTGGCTTCCGCAAGGCGATGTTCCTGCGCCCGTTCGATCTCTTGGGCCGTCGGCAACTTGCCGGCTATCAGGATCACGCCGCGCGTCCGCCAGGCGTCCGCCAGGTCACGCGCGCGCGTCACTCCGTCGTGAAGCTGGCGCTTCTGTCCCACCCCGCCGCCCGGCAATGATTGATCCGGGTCCGGCAGGGCTTCCTCGAAATCGTTGACGATCAACAGGCTGTAGGCCGCATCCTTCGGGATTTCCTCCAGAACGATGGTTTCGGTGCCACCCGTCGGCCAGGCAAAGCATTTGCCGGGCTCCGGCATCCGGTACACCCGCCCGTTCTCTCGAACTTCCGGTTGTGGCCGCGTCTCGGGTGAGTCCTTGCCTACCCCGACCGGCGTGTAAATGATCCGCCCTTCCATAAAGCTCCTTTTCAAATTGAGGTTGTTGCCGTGCTTCCGATCTCCCTGGTTTTCCGCCCGTAGGCCGCGTGCGGCTTAAAGGCGTATGGCCCCATCGCTTCCTTCGCCCAATCCACATACCGGGCGTCCGATTCCTGTTCCTTGCGATCTGTCTCCCGCGCGCCGTCCGCATCTTTTTCGGCCTGGCTCCGCATTCGCCCAGCCCGATAAAGACGGATCGCCGCTTCCACCAGAAACGGCGTCATGGGCGCCCACATCCGCCACCGGCCCGGTTCAACCTCCACCGCCGTGTAGCGGTTGACGAATACCAGCGGTGTGCCCATCCCTGACTCGATGGCCTCGTAATCTCCGAACTGCGGAAGCGGCGGAAGTTGCCGTTGGCTGGCGAACGGCCCGTCCCAAACCACTTCTCTCTGCTGCCGGCCACGCTCGCCGTAATACTCCGGTGGGAACCACCGCTCCAGCACCCACCCCTCTTCCAGGCCGTCGGGCATCCGGTACTTCAGCATCCCCAGTGTTTGCGGCCCCATCGGGACCACATTGCCCGCCGCATCCCTCCGGCAGGTCTCGAAGTCACCGAACATCTCGAAGCGCCGCGGTGCCCACACCACCCGAAAGTTTGGACCCCCGAAGCGATTCACCCCGCCTGCCCGCAGGCATGCCGCCTGTATCTCCGGCCCGGCCTCGACAAGAATGCCGGCTGGGTTCCGCAGGCTGGTTTCCGCCCACCCCTGCCCTGGTATGAGTAGTTGCATGCGTCCCTTTGAAATTGGGGGCGGAGCCGCTAGGCCCCGCCCCCGTGAGCTCCTACCCGCCTTATGGCGTGGGGTAGTAGCCGGCCGGTTGCCCGAGGTTTCTCACGTACCCCATGTTGGTGACGTCCTTGCAGTAGAGCTGCATGCGGCCGTCGATCTGGAACCAGAAGGAATTGCTCGGCACGCCGTTGGCGCCGTAGACCGGGTGGATGGTGTCCCCGTTCGGAGTCTTGTAGAACTCCAGCTTCTTCGTGGCTGCCCACCCGAACGCCGAGCGTTCCAAGAACTGAATCTTGGTGGGGTCCGCGTTGGTGCTGGTGCGGAGGCGTCGGCCGGCCAGTTTCAGGTTGTCGCCCAAGTACAGGTCGGCCGCTTCGTTGCCGCTGCCCTTCGAGACTTCCATCACCGCCTGCACCAGCCGCTCGTAGCTGTGCTTCTGCGCCACATGCGTGTAGGGCACCAGTTCCTTCGGCAGTGTCTCCCCGCCCTTGCGCATGATGATTTTGTTGAGAAGCAGCCGCCCGTGGTCGAGGTCGTACTGCGCTCCGCCGGCGTCCACTTCGCGGCAGCGCGTCCATTCGTTGGTGCGCGCCATGGTCTGCCAAGTGCCCGCGGCGCTGTGTGAGACGAGTTGCTCGAGACCCGCGAAGGCTCCGGTCGGGACCGTCGGGGTGGTCGCCCCGGGTTGGACCATGACCAGCCGGTCGTTGGCCGCATACCCCGCCACCACCGCAGGCACCGTTGGAGCGGCAAACGTCGCCGTAACGATCGTCCGCGCTTCGTAATCAACCGCGAGGATCGTGTACGGACCGCCGGCCCGCAGCACGTTCAGGGCAGCCGCGTAGACGTGGTAGGCATTGCCCTGCTCGATCAGATAGGCCCCAAACGGCGTGTTGGCCGGCGTCACCAGATCGTGGACCGAGTAGGTTCCGCCGCCACCGTCAACCGTCAGGATGGCCTTTTCGCCCGAGATGCTGCGCTGCATTTCCTTGTCCAGCATGGCCTTGAGCGACTTCATCGCCAGGCCGGTCTCGGTGGTCATAGCGCTTTCGATGGCCTGTTCACCGCTCGCTGTGGCAGCAATCGCCTGCCGCGTGATCTGCCGGGCATGGGCGATGCTGGTGGTCGTGATCGTGCATTCCTGGATGGCGTGGCCGGTGCCCAGCGCGTTTGCGCCGCCGTCCAGGTCCACGTAATTGGTCTGCCCGCCGCGCACCGTGCGGAATTCGATTCGCATGGCGCGGTCGGAAACTACCTTGCCTTCGCCCGGCGGAATCCATCCGCACAGGAAATCCTCCCAGGCGAAGATCTCGGCGATTTGCGGCTCAATGCGTTCTTTCATCACGCCGCTAATCGACGCTACATTGACTGCTGGCATTGCTTACTCCATCCCGCTTTTCAGCAGGTGTGAGTCAGCGTGCTATCCCCCAGGTAAGTTTGCTGATGTATGGGTCTTCCCCCTTGTTGAACGCCTCTTTCATCCGGTCCCTCGTGGTTCCGGCTGGCGCCGAAGGGTTCGCCGGGCCGCCGCCTGCCCCCGGCTCTTTGCGAACTTCCGCCGCTGCCTGTTCCGTGGTTTTCGCTGCTGCGACCTTGGCAATCGCCTGCTCTGTGATGGCGAAGTGCGCGAGTGCCTTGGCAACAGACCGCTCCCACAATCCGTTTGCCATGGCCCGTTGAATTGCCGCCTTCGCCACCGATCCCAAATGCTGATCGCCGTAATCGCCGCGAACGAGTTGGCGCATGCGGCCATCGAATACCGTGTCCGCATCCACCGTTTCCTTCACGAAACTCAGCGCCTTCTCGAAGACCTCATCCCTCACCGTGTCGCTGGGGAACACCGCCTTCTCGGTTATGGTTTTGAATGTTTCCCGCAACTTTCCGCCGACCTTCTCCTGTACTCGCCCGTGAAAGCCGTCGTATTGCTGTTGCCCGATCTCCCGCTCGCGCGCCGCTACTCCTTCTTCACGGCGCCGCAGGGCATCATCGGGTTTTGCGGGGGTGGATGGTTGAGCGACCCCTTTTGCTACACGCTCCAGAAAGGCGTAAGCGGCTTCATCGCCTTGTGCCCGTGCCGCGTCCATTAGGTCCGCGACCATCCCGGGCCGGAAAGCGTCTAGTACTCGGTCGAATGCCTCGGGTTGGGATTTCTTCCACCACTCGGCAACACCGATAGGGTCGTTGGCGAGTCCGTTCCGCAGGGTGTCAAAATGCCCGACCACTTCCTGCAACTCCTGGACGGACTCCACCAGATGTTGTGCATCCTCCGGCGTGGCGACTTTTTCGAGAATCGCCCGAATCGACTCTTTCTGCTTGATGAGGTCCAGGTCATCCTTGAAGCGCGGATCGGTGTGCCAGGGCGGAGCCTTCTCCTCCTCCGGCTTGCCGGGGGCCGCTTCCGGCTGCACTTCGGCCTTCGCTACTTCAGGTGGCCTTTCTGGGCCTACTCCGGGGACACTTTCGGCTCCCGCCGGCCGCCCGTCCGCCGGCTGTACTGCGGGCTGCGATGGTCTGCCCATCGTTTCGTAGGAGAAAGGGGCTGGCTGCGCGGGTGACGACACCGCGGGCACAACGATTGATGTCTCAGCGCCCGTACTCGGCGCCGCTGTTGCGATTGAGCTTCCCACGTTACTCCATGGGCAGCTCCCACTGCGGTTTTCCCAATAATTACATGGTCGGCAGTGCCGCCTGGGAGAGCGGCATCTTCAGGACGTCTCCCTATCCGACCAAGTTTGCGGGGGCTGGAGTCGAACCAGCGACGGGCAGGTTATGAATCTGCTGCTCTACCACTGAGCTACCCCGCGTCAAAGTCATACCGCCCCCTGCATCGGCATACTTGGCTGATCTCCACCCGGCGGAGGCAGCGGCGGTTTCTCCGGCGGTGGCCCGCCTTTCGGCTTCTCCTTACCAGGAGGCATTAGAGGCATGGCCGCTGCTGCCGCCATCTGCTGCTGCACAATGATTCCTTGCGCCGCGCGTCCGTAGGCGATCACGTTGGCGAAGCCTTGTTCGTTCTCCCGTTCCGCCTTCACCCCGTCGGCGCTCACGCACCAATCGCGCACCGTCTGAACCACCTGCCGCGGATCGTCCAAAAAATCGTCCAGCGGAATCGACGGCTGCGGCGCCGGTGGAGGGCCAGGCAAGACCGGGCCCGGCCCCGGCATAACTGGTGCCCCCGCTGGCCCGGTTTCTATCGGTAACGCCGGTCCTGCACCCGGCGGACCCGGCCGAGGCATCGTGGGCGGCGGGGGCATAATTGGGTCCTGTTCAAGCAACTGCGAAATGATCCGCAACGTCCGTTTCTGGTACTCTTCACCCGGTATCACCAGTTCGGGAATCGCGTAGGCTTGCTTCAGCACCGTCAAGTTCTGTGGCGCCGTCAGCCAGCTCAGAATCGCCGGATTCCCGCTCTGCATCATCCCGGTAATCGCCACTGCCTTCTGGTTCCAGGTCGAATTGAAGGCGCCTTCCGCCTCGACGTAGGTGAACGCGCCCTTCGCCCGGCCAGGCTGGATGTCCCGCGCCTCAACCTGCAATCCCTTGTCCGAAGGCATCGAGTAGGACACTGGCTCATCCGTCCGGTTGGCGAGAAATTCCCGCACCAGCAGGGTATCCATCTGCGCCCAAAAACCCTTGGCGGCGTCGATCGGTGTCCCGATTCTCTGCTGGGCGCTCGACTGCGCCTGCCCGTACCCGCGGGCCGTCCGAAGATTTTCTTCCGACCCGCCGGCCAAGACCGGCATGGCACCCGTCAGCACCTCACCCATTTGCTGGCCCAGTTGCAGGGTGTCACGGACGGTCGAACCGGGTTCCTGCCACTTTGGTTGCCAGACGCACTCCGTAAGGCGCTTGTTCGGCGCCACCGCAACAGGGATGTCCGCGCCCGCCGATGGCCGCCTGATCACCGCATCGTCGCCGAGCATCCCCGAATCACGGTAGACCGGCGGCAGCGACGATTTCTCCATCGCTTCGGCCTGAATATTAACCGCATCGTTCACCATGATTGCCACGTCCAGGAAAGACGTCCCAATCCCGTTGCGGTACATCCCGTCACCCGGCAGCGCGTGCGCGACCCACAGATGGTCGTCCATGGTTTCAGCCACCGCCGTGAGGAACTGTGGCCCTGCCCACTCCGCCCGGCACCCGTTTGGGAATAACTTTAGGAGCTGGTCGCGCAGGCCGCCGACTTCCGGGTCAAGTGCGTAAAATGCCTCCGGTCGGAACCACCAGAGGGACCATGTGATCATCTCCGCGTTCTTGCCGCGACCGGCCCAAGTCTGCGTACCCGCCGGCGTGTTCAATTGCGCGCGGGCTTGCGCCGCCGCTTCTCCGACCGCGTCGTTCACGTAACCTGGCTGGATCTTGTCGGCCAGCAGCGGATGTTTCGCCCGCATGGTGACGACGTGGCGCTCCGTCTCGATCCCAGCATAGGGGAACTGCGCCACTTCCTCACACCACGGTGGCAACCGCGTTTCCAGAACTCCGTAGAGGTCCGCCAACTCGCGCCCGTTCGGTACTTCGCGTGTCCCAGTGACTTGCGGCACCGGAATCGAGATTGCCTCTTTCAAGTCCGTGGGCATGAAGACCGCGCCGCACGTCGGGCATACCGGCATCTCCGGTTTCACCTGCTCCGCCGGCGTGAACTGCTGGCATTCATCATTCGGGCAGTCGTACCCCGCCGGGCGCCCCTTGTCCACCGTGCCGATCTCGTCTTTCGGGGTCGTCCCAAACTTCTCGTCGCGCACATGGCGCGCGTAGCCAAGGATCAGGCCGTCCGTGTAGAACAATTGCTCCGTCTGCTGCCATTTCCGCTTGTTGTTGAACCACGGCTGGCGGTGGATATAGTCGCGGATACTCTCGGCTTCCTGCGCCGTAGAAGCATCCTTGGAGTCCCGCGGATTGGCCGGCAGGAACCGCGTCTTCGGCATTCCGAGCGCGGTCCACTGGCCCAGGATGATCTCTTCGTTCGCTGCGTACAGGTTCAGGACAAAATCGAAAATCTCTTCATCCGATGCCGCGTCCGTCGGGATGCGCGTGCGTGCTGCGTCCATGTAGCGCCCGAAGGTCTTCGAGTAGAAGCCGTACTGGATGCCCTTGCGGAAGGCGCGCGCTTGGGCGACAGTCTCGACGGCCAGGAGGTACTCCGGGTTCGCTTCGGTGTTGAAGCGGTCCCGCAGCGTCCGTAACGCCCCTTGCTGGTCTTCCGTCAGTTGTACCGGCTTCTCAGGCATCTGTCTTCACGGTTTCTCGCGCCATTTCCGCCAAGACTGCCCCGAAAAACATCAAGAACGGTTCCGTCCTGTTCACGTCAACGTCCACGTTCACGATATGGACCTCTCCGTGTTCCCGAAGGCGACTCAAGGCGATTTCAAGCAGAGACAGGCACATCTTCTGCCCGCCCACATCTACAACCGACCCGTCTTTCGGAACCTTCGCGGCCACATAGCCGTCGATGATCGGCATCAGCAGGTTCTCGACAAATTCCGGCGCCGTCGTCAGGTATTCGCTGGCCGTCTGCAAATCGTGAATCAGTTTGTCTCTCGTCACAGGCATCTACTTCTTGGCCTTTTTCTTCCGCCCGAAGAATGACCCGGCCACGGTGCCCTTGCGCTTGTTCTTGGTCGCGAAGAACACGGACTCCCCTTTTTCCGGGCCGTACTCATCGAGCATCGCGGCATGGGCCTTCGACGCACTCCCCGGCTTGCCGCCGAACTGCGCGTTGTACTTTGACAGTGGCATCACGCCTCCAGTTTCCCCTGCCGGTCCAGAAGTTTCAGCTCCGCGATCCGTTCCCACCGAGTCCGCCGTCTTGCATCCCGCCCGCCCGATTCCTTGGCCTCTTCGCGCCGCTTCTCCTGTTCGGCCGGCTCAATCGGCATCATCAGGTACCGCTCGAACAGCGCCCGCCGCTCCAGCCGAAGCTGCCGGTTCTCCAGCGCCAGAACTGCCAGGGCCGCCAGCGCGATAATCACAACCGCTGCTATCGCCATTTCCTCACCAACCCTTTAGGTGCAACCACCATCGTGCAGCGTCCGAATGTCTCTGGATTAGCCGACGAGCGCAGATGAAGAACACGATGCCTGTTGCGAAACCCGCCAAAAACGACCAATTCATCGCCATTGAATCGCTCCCGCCTGTTCGCGGTGCGCCTGTTCCCGCTTCCACAGCATCGCCAGCGTGTTTATGTCCATCGGCTTCCCGGCATCCCGCCGCGCCTTCAACGCCTTCGCCCACTGAACGTCCTTGGTCGGCTTGGATACCGTCGGCTCACTGTTCAGGGCATAGGTCAGATCATCGAGCGCATGGTTGTTTTTCTGCGCGATGCCCTCCGGCGCGTTCTTGTTGAGCAACTGGGCCGCAGTGGCTTCCTCGAACCGTGCGTTGTACAGTTCCCAAAGCAGATTCGGACACCCGAAGTTGAACGTCCCCTCCTGCTTTTTCTCCCAGGAAATTCCGCGGGGGCAGCAAATCTTCAGCCGCGGCGGGTTCTCTTTCCACATCTCCTGGACCTTGCCGATCATCAAACTCTCGCCGCGCGTCCCTGGTCGCATGATCTTTATGCCGAACAGTTGCGCCGTCGATTCGTATCCGCCGGTCCTCTGCGCCTGAACCAAATCGAAGATTCGCGGGTCACACCAGATCACCGATACCCGCTTGAAATAGAACATCTCGCGCATGATGGCGGCGTGAGAAGAAGGTTCCAGGTTCCCCCCCTGGTAATGTTCCCCCAAGGCCACAATGTCTCCGTCGTCGTCGATGCAGTAGATGTGGAACGAAGTCGGATTCGTCTTGCCGTAGTCGAATCCGCCAAAGTAATTCCAGTACGGCGACGGCTGATAATTCGGGTCGTCAATCACGATGAGCCCGCGCTTCGCGTCCATCACTTCGGCGAACACCCTCTCGCCCCCGCCGGCCGATGCCTTGATTTCTTGCTCCTGGTCCCATCGTGCCTGACTCGAATACCGCTTCCGTTCGCGCTTCGCCCACTTCGGATTGAGAAGCGGGTCGCGCTCCGGGATCGCCGAGTAGTGCAGCCAGATCACCAGCAGCCCGTTCTTGGTCCGCCAAGTCTTGACGCCGCGCATCACGTCAACCGTCGCCGGATCGTTCGCCAGGTCGCCTTCCGTGAAGTCCTCAAACCACCCCGGGCCCGCCGAACTCACCTGAATCACCTTCTGCGCGCACGCCTGCACCGTGTCGTAACTCTCGCCGGCCTCCGGCTGGAACGAAACCTCGTCACCCATGAACTCCGTCGGGTGGAAACTCCGCACCTTGTTCCCGCCCTGCGGAATTGACCGCAGCGCCGACCCGTTGGCGAACTCCAGCGTGTCCTTTCGCTGCTTGTCCAGCGACTTCACCAGCGGGAAACGCTCCTTCAGCCATTCATCCTGCTGGTCCCACAGGCAAGCGGCGTAATCAATCAGCTCTTCAGCCTTCGGGTCGGTTTCCGACTGGAACAACACCTCCTGCTCCTGTCCGGTCATCGCCATGTGCGTGTAGAAGCCCACCACGTCCCAGGAGAGCATCATGTCCCGGCTCTTCTTGACCAAAATCACCGGTTCATCCTGGTTTCGGAACTGTTCAAAGAGGAATGGCAGGAACGGATACCGGGAAGTCGACGGAAACGCCTGATAGGGACCGCCGAATTTCTCCCGTTTCCAGTGGGGATTCTTCGTTTTTGTGAAGTTCTGCAACCAGAACAGCGCATCCGCCTCGATCCGTTCGATGGCGTGCGCCCGAAGCGCCGGCAAGTCCATCTCGGCGCCCCCCGGGCCCAAATCCAACACCCGCCGCAGGCGCCCACGCTCATCCTCGACCGTATCCCGTCCCGCAACCACCAGTTCCGGCGTCTCTGTCGCCGCTTTCAGGTACACGCGGCCCTGTCTCTGCGCCTTCTGCTGTTCCCGCGCCTCCGCCACCCGCACCCGGTCTTGCTTTCGCTGCTCCTTGGCCTGCCGAAACGCCTTCTCATGGTCTACATAGGTCGTGACCATCCGCTTCGACACGCCCAACTTCTGCGCCACGAACTCCTTGCTCTTCCCCCGCTCTTCGATATGCGTGTAGGCGTAGGCTTGAGCCGCCAGCTTCCGCTCATGCCTCGGTAGCGCCTTCAGCGATTCCAGCGTCCCCAAGTTGTACACGCGGTTGTCCTTCCACCGCGGCCGGCCAGATTTTTTTTCGGGATTTTTTTCGGAGATAGAACCAGCAGGGGTAGTGACCGCAGGCCCGACTGCGCCCGCTACCCCCAGTGGCCCGCCGTAAGGAGTACGGTCGTCATCCATCGGTCTGATGTACCGATTTCACCCTCTATCGACATTTTGTCCCTGTCCCCTACCCCTTGTCAAGCCCTAAATTCTGTTGTATTCTGAAACCAGCATGCCCGAACTCCCAAAACCCTTCTATGAGGAGCCCGGCATCACGATCTACCACGCCGACTGCCGCGAGATTCTGCCGCTACTGCCAGCGGGGAGCGTGGACCTGGTGCTGACCGACCCACCATTCGGTATTTCGTGGGGACGCGCTACGTGGACCGACTCCATCGAAGTCTATCCCGAGTTAATGCGATGGTTTGTCTCAGAATGCAATCGGCTCGTAGCGAACGGATGGTGCTTCGTGTTCCAGGGCATGCCGAATGTAGCACGATTTCACGAATGGTTCCCCGATGCTTGGCGCATCTACGCGGCCTGTAAGAATTTCGCCCAGATCAGACCCACGGGGATATGGCATTCATGGGACCCGGTTGTGTTTTGGAGTAACGGAACAGTAACCCGTAACTTAGGTAATAGAGGACAAAACGTAAACCGCGATTACTTTGTCGGCAACGTTGCAGGAAGATTCAGAGAAACATCAAAGCATCCCTGCCCCAAGCCGATAGACACGATAAGGCACATTGTCAGCATCAGCTCGCAACCCGGTGGCGTCATCCTCGACCCCTTTTTGGGCAGCGGCACAACCCTGGTCGCCGCAAAGCAACTCGGCCGCCGCGCCATCGGTATCGAAATCGAGGAGTCCTACTGCGCCATCGCCGTCAATCGCCTCTCCCAAGCTATCCTCCCCCTTCAGCCCCCCGAACCCCTCCCCCTCCAGCTCCCCCTCTGATCCCCCAGCCCCCCAGTTGGTTCCCCGGTAGATGCCTGTGGAGTACACTTTCAGCGACCGGCCCCACCCCCACCCCGCCGTCCCTCT
>Ga0315293_10004943_pt1 | contig 12588 bp, 11 predicted proteins | sample YL17G13_20_MG_FD_203071 | JGI IMG/M metagenome (GOLD analysis project Ga0315293, IMG submission 203071) | Sediment microbial communities from Yellowstone Lake, YNP, Wyoming, USA - YL17G13_20 | ecosystem: Environmental > Aquatic > Freshwater > Lake > Sediment | place: USA: Wyoming | collected... | reverse complement strand
CCTCCCGCACACCCCCCATCCTCCCCTACTTAGAGAAGATACATGAAATCATTATACATGTAAGGATGACATGCGTCAAAGGAAAATGCATCCAAGCTGGTATGTTATAATTTCTTCAGTGACAGACATTTTCCTACTTGCGTAAGGATGAATCAGCATGTTGCTCAAAATTACGATCGTTTATTGCGCGATTTGACATTATACCGACCGGGCCGTGAGCCTGGCAACCGACCTGCTCAAGAACTTCGAGCCTGAAATCGAGACCCTCAGCGTGGTGCCCTCCGACGGGGGCCGGTTCGAGGTCACGGTGAACGATAAGCTGGTTTATTCCAAACTCCAGACCGGACGCCACGCCGAGCCAGGCGAGGTGGTCGGTTTGGTGAAAAAATTGGCAAAAACGTAGGGCGGGATTCCAATCCCGCCAATTACCGGCGGGTAAGATACCCGCCCTACTGAATTTGCGAGGCAAACATGACTCCCAAAAAAGGCCGCGTGTTTTCCGGCATCCGCCCCACCGGGCGCGCCCATCTGGGCAACTACCTGGGCGCGTTCAAGAACTACGTCGCTTTGCAGGACGACTACGAGTGCGTCTACTGCATCGTGGATCTGCACGCCCTGACCACCGTCGAGGACACCCTCAACTTGCGCCAGAACACCTACGATTTGGCCCTCGACCTGCTGGCCGCCGGCATCCGGCCTGAGGAGACCATCCTGTTCGTGCAATCGCACGTCCCGCAGGTGACCGAGCTGCACACCATCCTCTCGATGGTCACGCCGATGGGCAAGCTGACCGACCTGCCGACCTTCAAAGAAAAGGCCCGCCAGCAGCCTCACAACGTCAACTACGGATTGGTCGGCTATCCCGTTTTGATGGCTGCCGATATCGTTTTATACAAATCAGACGTTGTGCCGGTGGGCGTTGACCAGGCGCCGCACATCGAGTTCACCCGCGAGGTCGTGCGTTCATTCAACTATCGTTACAGCACGAAAGTGCTCATCGAGCCGCAAATGAAGAACACCGCGATACTCAAGGTGCTCGGCACCGACGGCAAAGAGAAAATGGGCAAGAGCCTGGATAATCAAATCGAACTGGCTGCCACGCCCGAAGAGACCCGCCAGCGCGTCATGAGCATGGTCACTGACCCAGCGCGCATCAAACGCACCGATCCCGGCGACCCGGACGTGTGCAACGTCTTCACCTTGCATAAAAGCTTCACCCCCGCCGAAGAGGTGGCGATGATCAACGTGGAGTGCCGCCGGGCGGGCATCGGCTGCGTGGACTGCAAGAAGCGCTTCGCCGAGAACTTGAACAAGGCGCTCGAACCTTTCCGCGCCAAACGCGCCGAACTCGCCGCCAAACCGGACCTGGTGCAGGTTGTGCTGGACGACGGCGCAGCCCGCGCCCGCGCAATCGCCGAGAAGACGATGGTTGAAGTAAGGGCGGCGATCCAATTGCCTTAATGCGAGAATAGATAATCGAGATTCGAGAATCGTTCACTCGAATCTCGATTTGCTTACCCAGCCTCTACTCTCTTTTCACAACTCGCTAAACTCAAACATGCGCGCTCTTCTACAACGCGTCAAGCATGGCAAAGTTTCCGTAGACGAAAAGCCCATCGCCGAGATCGGGCAGGGACTGGTCATCCTGCTCGGCGTGGGTCACGCGGATGGTGAGGAGCAGGCCCGTTTCTTGGCCAAGAAGATCGCCACGCTGCGCATCTTCGAGGACGCACAGGGCAAGACCAACCTGTCCATCCTGGATGTGGGCGGATCGGCCATCGTCGTCTCGCAGTTCACGCTGTACGCCGACACGCACAAGGGACGGCGGCCATCCTTCACCGACGCGGCCCTGCCCGAGGTCGCCGCGCCGCTCGTGAAAAAGCTCGCAGCTTTCCTCGCTGCTCAAGGCGTTCCGACCCAAACGGGGGAATTCGGCGCGCACATGCTGGTCGAGATCGAAAACGACGGGCCGGTGACCATCTGGTTGGAAAGGTAGCGCAATAATCCGATTTTCTTCTTCATGCTATAATCAAATTATGGTTGACTCCAAAATAAAAGCCTTCCGCCAGCGCTGGCAGGCAGTTGAAAAAATCGAACAGCAGGAACAACGCACTGCTTCAATAGCTACCCGCTGGCAGCAACTGAATGCTATCCTGCGGCTGGCCATCGGCATGGGGTTATGGCCTAGGCAGGAGGATGGAAGCGAAATTGAAGTGCGCGAACGGTGGGCCAGACTGAAAGGAGCAGGGTGACTTCGCCGGCAGGCTTCGCGCCGCTTTTAGAACCACTGGCAGCCTTACAGCGTCTACTTTCCCACTTCAGCGAGCGCGGCGTGATTATTGGGGGAATTGCAGTCAGCCTTTTAGGCAAACCACGCCTGACGGCTGACCTGGATGCCATGTTCCTACTGTCAGTTGATGATATCCCACATTTGATCACAATGGCTAAATCTGAAGGGATTGTGCCTCGAATCGGAGCCGTAGAGGAATTTGCCCATAAGAATCGGGTTGTGCTGTTACAACATCAGGAAAGCGGCACAAACATTGACATTTCATTGGGCATGTTACCCTTTGAAGAAGAAATCGTCGAGCGCAGTATTTTGGTTCAGGCAGGCACCTTGTCTGTACGCCTGCCGACGCCAGAAGACCTGATCATCCTAAAAGCCGTGGCCAATCGGCCAAGAGACTTGCTGGACATTCAGACAATTATCGAAAGTCATCCTGACCTGGACCGCAGACGGATTGAATCTTGGGTAAGGCAGTTCGCAAGCGCGCTTGAGATGCCAGAACTTTGGACGGATATTGCGGATTTGCTCACTGAAAACAGCTAAAAATTAGAGAGCAAGCGGTTGAGGGCGCTATACTATTCCTGTATCGTATTCGAGACTGGAGAAGCCAAGATGATCCTCTTGAACCCCAAGCAGCATGACCGTTTCTATCCCGACGAACGCTCACGCGAGATCATGCGTAAGACCATCGCCTTCTTCGAGAACAAGGGGCTGAAGAAGGTCAAGGAAGACGACCACGCCCGTGCCTGGTACGCGGACTTCCTCGAATTCGTCAAGCAGGAGAGGCTCTTTGCCACGCTGCTGACCCCGGCCCAATACGGCGAAACCGCCGATTACCGCTGGGACACCTGGCGCAATTGCGAGTTCAACGAGATTTTGGCGTTCTACGGGCTGGCCTACTGGTATACCTGGCAGGTCTCTATATTGGGGCTTGGCCCGATCTGGATGAGCAAGAACGAGGCGCTGAAGCGCAAGGCCGCCCGGTTGCTCGAGGAGGGGAATGTTTTCGCCCTCGGTCTCTCCGAACGGGCGCACGGCGCGGACATCTATTCGACCGAGATGAGCCTGGCCTCTCAGCCGGACGGTACGTACCGCGCCAATGGCGAGAAATACTACATCGGCAACGCCAACCTGGCGCCGATGGTCTCCACCTTCGGAAAAATAGCTGATACGGGGGAATACGTTTTCTTTTCGGCGGACTATCGCCAGAAAAACTACGAGCTGATCCGCAACGTCTGCGCCAGCCAGAGTTACGTCGGGCAGTATGCCCTGCACGATTACCCGGTCAGCGCGGCAGAAATCCTCCATCGCGGGCAGGAAGCTTGGGATGCCTGCCTGAATACGGTCAACGTGGGCAAGTTCAACCTGGGCTGGGCTTCCATCGGCATCTGCACGCACGCCTTCTACGAGGCCATACGTCACGCCGCCAACCGCCGCCTGTACAACATGGCCGTGACCGACTTCCCCCACGTGAAGCAGAAGTTCACCGACGCCTACGCACGCCTGGCCGCCATGAAGCTCTTTTCGTTGCGGGCCGCGGATTACCTGCGCGCCGCCTCGCCAGACGACCGGCGTTACCTGCTCTACAATCCCATCGTGAAGATGAAAGTGACCACCCAGGGCGAGGAGGTCATCAACCTGCTGTGGGACGTGATCGCCGCCAAGGGTTTCGAGCGGGACACCTATTTCGAAATGGCGGCGCGCGACATCCGCGCCCTGCCCAAGCTGGAGGGCACCGTCCACGTCAACATTGCCTTGATCGTCAAGTTCATGCCCAATTACTTCTTCAACCCGGCGGAATATCCTGAAATCTCCCGCCGGGACGAGCCGCAGAACGACGATTTCCTCTTCGACCAGGGCCCGGCCCGCGGCCTCGGAAAGATCCGCTTCCACGATTACAATCCCGTCTTCGACCAATTCAACCTGCCCAACGTCAATATCTTCAAGGAGCAGATGGCGGCTTTCAAGGAATTCCTGGCCCTGGCGACTCCCGACGAAGCCCAGCAGAAGGAGGTGGACTTTTTGCTTGCCCTGGGCGAGATCTTCACCCTGGTGGTCTACGGCCAGCTCATCCTGGAGAATGCCAGGATCTACGCCGTGGGCGACGACCTGCTCGACCAGATCTTCGACTTCATGGTGCGCGATTTCTCACGCCACGCCCTGAACATCTACAGCAAGCCGATCAGCAAACCGCAGCAGATGGACTACTGCCTGCGCATGATCCGCAAACCGGCGGTGGACGCGGCCCGCTTCGGCCGTGTGTGGAGCGAGGTGCACGCGTTGAAGGATGCTTACGAGATGAATCCGTAGAGGCTTGCCTGTTGCGCCCGGCGACTTTTTATAGATCCTCACTCCCTCCCCGCCTGCCCCCGCACTTCGCGAAGCACCCTGCGGGTTGGGGGCGCGCCCACCGCCTCCCCACCCCTCAGACTCGCCAGCGTGCGGGATTGAAAAATCTTCGCGCCAATTCTTGACAAAATGTCAACTCGTTGTATAATCAAAACATACCCCCCTGGAGATAGCATCTCCGGGCCGACGCCCGCCCGAAAGGGCGGGCTGTCCCTTAATAGCAGGGTGTTTATCGTGGATAGAGTCGTCGCTTACATTGATGGGTACAACCTATACTATGGTCTGCGTGACCAGGGCTGGAAACGGTTCTACTGGCTTAATCTCCAACGCTTGGCAGAGCAATTTCTAAAATCCAATCAGGTACTTATAGAGACGAAGTATTTCACTACGATCGTCAAATACCCTGACGATAAACGTCGCCGCCAACAGGTGTTTTTGGAAGCCTTGCAAACAATTCCGAATTTGTCCATTTTCTACGGCCACTTCCTTTCCGACACCATTACTTGTCGACATTGTGGACACGCCTACACAACACACCATGAAAAAATGACCGATGTCAACATTTCGGTCGAACTGATGAAAGATGCCTTCCAGGACCGCTTTGACATTGCCTTTCTAATTTCAGCCGATAGCGACTTGGTCAGCCCAATTCGTTCGATTCAACAGTTATTTCCAAACAAAATAGTGACTTCTATCTTTCCTCCTGGGCGGTTTTCGTCAGCGCTCAAGAGCATTTCTACAAGAACCTTGCGTATGGGGCACCTTGAGCTTGTCAAGAGCCTATTGCCCGACCAGGTCATCAAAAATGGCATAGTCTTAAACCGTCCTGCTTCATGGCGTTAATCTCGCCAACACTTTCATCCTTCCGCCTTCATCCTTCATCATGATCTTCCTCACCCCCTCCGCGCTGACCGGCTCCCGCGCGCCCTAGCTGAGGCGGCCTTATGGGTAATCAATCCCACCACTGGATCCTAACATACAAACTACATTTTTCCTGTCTGGTAGATGTAAACAGAATTACTAAAACTAACCAGTTGACATTGATGATCTTTGACTTATAATGAATGTGCAATCCGTTTCACCTCGTCAACGGAACACCGAACGAGTAGTTCGCATCCAAGCCGCTGACGACATGTCAGCGGTTATTTTTATGAGACAAAGGAGGAAGGCTAATATGAAGATTTCATCGGGATTGAAAACTCTATTTCTGGTCCATTTCATCTTCGGGCTTGTCTTCGGTCTGGGTAACCTATTAATTCCAGCCATGTATATGGGCTGGTTCGGTATACAGGTTCAAGATCAATTTCCTTGGCGGATAGTTGGTGCCGCAATTCTTGCCTTCACTGTCAGTTCCTGGTATTGCTACAAGGCTGCTGAATGGGACAAGGTGAAAATTGTCGTCATTGCTGAGATTGTATGGACAAGCCTGGTAGCCCTAGTAGGATTGTATGGGCTTCTCTTTGCCGGGCAGCCAGCAGGATTTTGGGTCAATGTGATCATCATGGCTGGCTTCGCGGTTGCGTTTACCTATTTTTATTATAAGAAGTGAGAAAAGGTCGCCCTTGACCGGCTGAAGTATCGTGGAACGGATTGCGATACCTTCTTTTAGGAAGGTAACGTTGGGTTTCCAAGCGATAAAGTCCATCAGGAACGCGAAACCGCCCTCAACTCTCCCCTCCCCGCTGACCAGTCCCTCCGCGCACCCTAGCCGAGGCTTGGCTGAGGCGGCGTCAAGCCGCCATCAGCCACTTCGACGCCATGAGGCGTCGAAGGAAGAGCCGCCTTCGGCTGCTTCGGGCTCATGAGAGCCCGAAGTTTCAAGCCGCCATCGGCTGTTCCGGCGACATTGGCTGAGGCGGCTTCGAGCCGCCATCAGCCATATCGACGCCTTGAGGCGTCGATGTGAGTCGCCGGAGACGGCTGTTTCGGCGACATGAGTCGCCGAAGCCCCCCTCCGCGACTTCCCTCTCCCGTTTTTGGGAGAGGGGTCAGGGGTGAGGGCCTTTCTCATTGCCCCTTCCCCTGCCTCGCAGACTCGCCTGCCCTCACCTGCAGAGACCCGATGTCTCGATGAACTCGACACATCGCCCTCCGCACGACCGCCGAATGATACGAAGAACCTTTTTAATTCATATGCCGCTCCACAAAGAGCGGCACATGAATCGTATTTAGGTTATTTGGTTGGGGCCTTGAATTGGAAATAGGCAAACCCAAGCGAGATCAGAAGATAGATCGCGACTGCTGACCAGCCGACTGAATTCATGACACCGTTGAGTGTTGCCATGAGAGCAAAGAAAGCGCCAACGATGTCTCCGATCAGACTTCCGGTGATGATGGGGCGCACACTGGTGCCAGTCAGATCTTTTGCCAGCCAGGTGATCAGCCCAACCACCAGCATTTCAACGCCGAAGAACCGCCCAAGCAGTATTTCGGACGCGCTCGTCCCCAAGCCATAAGTTGTGGCCATGAACGCTGGCATCAGGATCAAGCCAAGGGCATACAAAAGCGCGATGACAGCTACAATAGTTAGAAATGTGCGCAGTTTCATGAGATTCTCCTTTTTGAAAATGAATTGGATACACCTTTAACAACCCCAACACTCAAGGAGTGGTTCGGGCTGCATGACCGCCGCGAGAGCAACGTCCCGCAGGTTTGTGCAATGCATGAAGGTTGTTCGAGAAAATCTGCGGGACGGTTTAGCCATGAAACACCTCATGCAATAATAATTGAAACAACCCCTCCCCCCTCCCGCCTCTAGCCGAGGCGGCTTCAAGCCGCCATCGGTTGTTTCGGCGCCTCGAGGCGCCGAAACCCGCCCCGCGCGCCCATGAGGCTGTCCCAAAAGGGGTAGCCCATAGACGATGAAACAATCCGCCAAACATGAGGCGGGTTATTTCGCAAATTGCGGTGATTGGCGAAGTCCGGCGAGAGGTATAATCAAATGTGGAGGGAACATGGGCTCTCTTGCTCTTTCCGTTGCCCCGGGCGACCGATTTGCCCTGCTCTTCCGTCTGACTCAGGCATTCACCTCCTCCCTCGACTTGAACGAGGTGCTCAACCGCGTTATGGACGAAGTGATCGCCACGATCCGGGCCGAACGCGGGTTTGTCATGCTGGTGGAAGAGGGTGGAAACCTGGATTTCCGGGTGGCACGCGGCCTCGACCGCCGCGACATCCAGTCTCCGGAATTTGAAATCTCGCGCGGGACCGTGGAACGGGTTGCCCAAGAAGGGCAGCCCATCCTGACCAGCGATGCCCAGACTGACGAACGGTTTAGTGGACGTCAGAGCGTGCTCATTCTCAAGCTGCGGTCTGTCATGTGTGCCCCGTTGAAGGTCAAGGACCGCGTGACAGGCGTCATCTACGTAGACAATCGAATCAAGGCCAACATTTTTACTGGCTCAGACCTGGACCTGCTAAGCGCCATTGCTTCCGTGGCCGCCATCGCCATCGAAAATGCCCGGCTGTACCTGGTATCCGTGGAAAAAGCCCGCATGGAGCAGGAACTTCAAACTGCCCGCCAGATGCAGACCAGCCTGCTGCCAAGTGAGGTCCCGCAAATTCCCGGCTGGGATTTTGCCGCTTTCTGGAAACCAGCTCGTGAGGTGGCGGGCGATTTCTATGATTTCATCCCGCTGCCGGATGGGAAACTCGGCCTTGTCATTGCGGACGTGTGCGACAAAGGGATGGCCGCCGCGTTGTTTATGGCAGTCAGCCGGAGCATCCTGCGCGCCAGTATTGGAAATTCAGCCACACCGGCTGACGATATTTCCCATGCCAATCTATCCATTTGCGGGGATTCCAATATCGGCTACTTTGTCACCCTGTTCTACGCGACGCTCGATCCTGCCAGCGGGTTGCTCACTTATGTCAATGCTGGTCATAACCCGCCTCTGCTCTGTCAGCCTAATGCCAAGGAAAACCAAAGAATTCCCACCCAGTTGACGCGCACCGGCATTGCGTTGGGAGCGGATACCTCGCTCCCCTATCAGCAAGAGACCGTACAACTCAACCCGGGCGATTTCATCTTTCTCTATACTGACGGAGTCACCGAGGCAGTGGATCCGGCTGGGCAGACATTTGGCATAGAGCGCCTTCAACAGATCCTACAAGAACATTACGACGAGAACGCTGCTGAGATTATTTCTTGGGTTGAAAAAGCTGCCACAATGTTTACTGCCTCTGCCACTCCGTTCGATGATATCACCCTCATGGTCGTGAGGCGTCTATGATCGGCTCGCTGCTCCACCAGCGTTATCGGATTGACGCCGAGATCGGCCAGGGTGGAATGGGGACGGTTTACCGCGCCCACGATACACTCCTTGACCGGGACGTGGCAGTCAAAGTCCTGAACAGCTCAGGCCTCGGTACGGAAGGCCGTGCCCGCCTGCTGCGTGAAGCCCAGGCAGTCGCCCAGCTTAATCATCCCAACATCGTCACCGTATACGACGCAGGTGAAACCGATGGTGTGCCGTTCATTGTCATGGAACTAGCCACCGGAAAAAGCCTGCATGACTTCGGGACCCTGACCATTCCCCAAGTCATCAGCACCGCCAGGCAACTGTGTGACGCCCTTCATTATGCCCATCAGCATGGCACCATCCATCGCGACATCAAGCCAGAGAATATCTTGATCCTCCGCACAGATGACCGGCTGACCGCCAAGCTGATGGATTTCGGCATGGCGCATACGCTCGGAGCGGAACACATGACCGAGGAAGGTGTCATTGTCGGCACCGCGTTATACCTGGCGCCCGAATTGATCCAGGGCCAGACCGCCACCGTCCGGTCAGATCTGTATGCGCTAGGCGTCACGCTCTACGAGTGCGCCGCTGGGCGTCCTCCTTTCACCGGCGAGAATATGCTGGCAATCCTCTCTCAGCATTTACATGCGCCGGTTGTTCCGCCCAGCACCTTCAACGACAAGATCCCTCCTGACCTTGACCATCTGCTGATCAGGTTGATGAGCAAGCAGCCTGAGGATCGGCCCGGTTCGGCGGATGAGATCCGAAAAACGTTGGAGGAGATCGAAACACATGGAGTCACACGAACCCCTGCAGTTGAACTGCCGCTTCTCGATCGGATCGTGCGCGGCCGTCTGGTGGCGAGAGACCACGAATTAGAAGAGGCTAACGCAGACTGGCAGAAAGCAATTGCTGGGGAGAGCAGGGTTCTGCTGATCAGCGGGGAACCGGGCATCGGGAAGACGCGTTTCGTGCGCGAGTTGATGGTCCAGGCACAGTTTCAACGGGCCAGCGTGTTGCTTGGTGAATGCTATGCCGAAGGCGGCGTGCCTTATGCACCCATTGCACAGATGATCCAGGGAACCGATCTAAGCGGGTTGTCAAACACCCACTTGGCCGAGTTAATCGCCATCGCACCCGCTCTCCAAGCACGCTTCCCGGATGTGTCCCCCAACCCACCGCTCGAACCGCAGGCCAACCAACAACGCCTTTACGACAGTGTGGTGGAATGGTGTCTGGCGCTCAACAAGAAAGCGCCGGTCCTGCTTGTACTGGACGATGCCCACTGGGCAGATGGCGGGACGCTTACGCTTCTCCGACACCTGGCCCGACGTGCCCTGCGGCTGCGGCTCAGGCTGCTGATGACATTGACCTACCGGGAAGTGGAGCTGGATGAAGCTCGAGCCCTGAACGATGTACTGCATGACCTCAACCGTGAGCGGCTGGCGACGCGCCTGAAGTTGAAACGTCTCGATCGAGACCAGACCCGCGACCTGCTGGCCGTCTTATTTGCGGAGGAAATCACCCCCGAACTTCTGGATGGCATCTACCGCGAAACCGAAGGCAATCCTTTCTTCATCGAGGAGGTCTGCAAGGCACTCATTGAAGATGGGAAGATCTACCGTGCAGGGACGCGCTGGGGCAGACCGGGCATGGAAGAGATTGACATCCCGCAGAGCATCAAAGTCGCCATCCAGACCCGCATCGCCAAGTTGCCGAATCGGGTTCAGGACACGCTGCGCCTGGCGGCTGTCCTGGGGCGCGAGTTCGATTTTGATGTCTTCCGGATGGTAAGCGAACTGGAAGAGGAGGCATTGATCAGGGCGCTGGAGCAGGCGGAGCGGGCGCAGTTGATTCAGGAGGTACGGCAACCTGCACCGGAACGCACGGCCGGAAGCCCAAGATTTGCATTCACGCACGCCTTGATCCACTCGAACTTGCACGAGAGCCTGAGCGGAATACGCCGCCAGCGCCTGCACCGCCAGGTGGCTGCGACCCTTGCCAATATGAAGCCGGACGCTTATGAAGCTTTGGCTTACCACCACTCCCAAGCGGGCGATTTTGAATTGGCCCGGGCTTATTCTCTGAAAGCCGGGGAACGTGCCCTGGCCACCTATGCCAACCAGGAGGCCGAAAAGCATTTCCGCCTGGCGCTGGAGCTCAATGGGCCGGATGCTGAAAAAGCGCAGGCGCTTTCCGGCTTGGGCAAGGCGCTCTACCAGCAGGATCGTTTCGTCGAGGCCTCCGAGAGATGGCACGAGCTGATCCCCCTCTACCGCCTCCTTGGGGACCTCGATCAACTTGCACGCACCTATGCCTGGTTGTCTGATACGGAGCGACAGAGAGGGAATATCGTCGAGGCAATCCGCGTCGGTCGCGAGGGACTGGCTGCTGTTGTCGGCCAACCTGTCACCATAGGCCTGGCAACCCTGCTGCGGGAAACAAGCAATGCCTGCGCAATGCACGATCTAAAAACGGAAGAAATTGCCGGTTTTCTCTATCAGGCATTATCCATCAGTGAAGAGCTCGGCGACGTCCCCGGTCAGGCCGAGACACTGGCCAGGCTTGGGTATGGTCTGGCATTCCCTCCCAAGCCGGATCCAACCGAAGGCGCCAGACTGCTCGAAAAAGCCATTCGCTTGGCGGAGGGGGCCGGCATCCATACGACCGCTGATCTGGCCTGCAACTATCTGGCGCAAGTTGAATCAGAGATGCAGACGGACTTCCAGGCAGCCATCGGCCATTACCAGCGCGCCATCCAGCATTGCCAAAAAACAGGCTCCACTTCGCGAGAGATATTCAGCCTGAGCACACTCTCTGGTATTTACCTGCAACTCGGCAACCTTCAGGAAGCAGACAAACTGCTGGAAAGAGGCCGCTACCTTCTGGGATTGATTGATAATACCGGCGCGCCGGCTCTCCTACTCCGCACCGCGGAAGCCGTTTTGCTCCATTTTCATGGCGAATGGGCAACCGCGGCCCAGCGTCTGAGAGACATCGTTGTTGAAACCCGACAAAAAGGAAATATAAACTACTTCGGCATTGCCGCGTTCTTCCTTGCGTATGTGTTGCTTGACATGCAGGCGTACGACGAAGGCGAACAACTTCTCGAGCAAGTCCGACCGTTTTTGGGCATGGCACCCATCCCGGGAGACTTTTATACCCCAATCCTCTTCTCGCTCCAACAGGGAAATCTTGAACAGGCCAGGGATTTCCTGGCAAGAGCCAGGGATTTATCCGGCCCGAATATTGGCTTGCCTGCTCAAAGTTTTTTCCTGCTGGAAGAAGCACTTGTCGCGGCTGAGGAAAGGCGCTGGCCGAAGGCCTTTGAGGGTTTCAAAACGGCCGCGCAAAACTTTGCCAACGCAGGCCTGGTGTGGAATCTTGCCCAGGCACAGTGTGTATGGGCGGAAGCCCACCTGAGACGCGGGAAGCCGAAAGACATTCAGGCGGGGCGTGAACTCCTGGGCGAAGCACTTGCCTTGTACGAGAAAATGGGTGCGGTAAAACACGCTGAGGTTGTAAGAGAAAGGCTGAAGGCAATCGGATAGAAGGATCCTTTTCGCGCAGGCATCTGGCTGTCCTCCCCCGCGCGCCCCCTAGCCGAGGCGGCTTCCAACCGCCATCGGCTGTATCGGGCGCCATTGGCTGAGGCGGCTCGAAGCCGCCATCAGCCATATTGACGCCTTGAGGCGTCGATGTGAGGCG
>Ga0315293_10004940_pt1 | contig 12590 bp, 18 predicted proteins | sample YL17G13_20_MG_FD_203071 | JGI IMG/M metagenome (GOLD analysis project Ga0315293, IMG submission 203071) | Sediment microbial communities from Yellowstone Lake, YNP, Wyoming, USA - YL17G13_20 | ecosystem: Environmental > Aquatic > Freshwater > Lake > Sediment | place: USA: Wyoming | collected... | reverse complement strand
GATCAAAATCTCAGTTTCAACCCGGTTATAACCAAGAAAAATGAGAAGATACATATCGAGCTCAAGACTGCTAATGATGGGATAGAGGGGGAATTCGGGTCTTTTGGGGGCAGTGTGGCCGTCATAGAAGGGTTTTTACTCAGGGTTTTATGTATTTTGAAGAAAAATTATGCCAGATTACTGCTTCTGGATGAGACTTTTGCCTCTGTCGGTGAAGAATATGTAGCAAATACGTCAAAATTGATCAGTGAACTTTCAAAAAAGCTGGGTTTAGATGTATTATTAGTAACGCACCAACGGTCGTTTCAAAATGCGGCAGATCATGTATATAGAGTGATTAAAGAAACAGATGGTTTAAGGATGGAAAAAATTAAATGAGCGAAACATCGGGAACGTACATCCAGATTGATCTTCAGAACATTTCAATGGAGGCCAAAAATAGGGGTCATAAGGTAGATCTTGAAAAAATATGGAATTATTTCTCTTCCAGAGAATCAGAGTTCATTTTAGAGTCTACGGTGTATCTGGTCAGAAGTGACGATTATGACAACAGTAAATTTGAAAGCAAGTTGTTAAGTGTTGGCTATAAGATTAGTCCTCATGTCACAGAAAAGGTCAATAAAGACGGTTGGTTTTATTATAAACCAATCAGTTGCGATGTAACCATTGTGATGGATTGTTTGAGTAAAATAGAGAATTTTGATAAATGGATAATATTCCACTGTAATGCTAAACCCATAGCTTTTAAGTCGTTATCATTTAAGGTAGATAGAAGGTCTACTCCATATATATTACCAAGTCAGCCGGATTACTCGGGGCTATGTCGGTATTTGAAGGAAAGAGGTAAAAAGATAGAGCTATGGAGTTTTAAGGAGAGCTATGACCCTCGTCTGGAGACCTGTGTAGATAAGATTCAGTTCATAGATGAATCTTTTTTTTATAAACAGCCTTTTGTGAATGTTTTTGGGTTTAACTGGGACGATCGACTGGCAATTAACATGGATCGCACATGAAAACAATAAGAGATGTGTATCAGAAACTCAGAGAAGTAAAGTATCACCATCTGGTAAAACTTTATAAACGGTATCTGAAAAAGAGTCCAGAAAATTGTAAATACAATTATAAATATGAATTTATATCGGATGGTCAGGTTCGGGAAATCAGGTTGTGTCTTCTTCACCAGCCTAATTTGGATCTTAAGTCTGGGGTATTTCCTCATCTGGTGGATGTGTGTGAGCTACCTAAGCACAGTGTGAATTGTGACGCTTTCATCCCAAAATATAGTAAGGATGATATAAAAAATAAATTTGAAGAGATACTGAAAGAGAATGCTTTGAGGGAGAAACTGTATCCTGATATATGTGCTTTAGAATGGGTACTGGAGAAGTCCGTGATAAATATTCCCTTGCTCGGGTCAATACAGAGGTTGTACTATATGATTAAGCATAAGTTATCGAAAAATAAAATATTATAAGAAGGGCGGCATGCAATGAAGAACACAACAAAGATGGAGCTATGTAATAAAATAGCCGGTCGAATGGAGAATTCTGTCCCTATTCTGACCGTGAAAAATATTTTTGATCTTCTTTTGGATGAAGTGCTCAACACAATGGCTAATGGTAATAAGATAGAGCTTCGTGGGTTTGGGGTGTTCAGGGCCAAGATCAGAAAAGCTATCAAAGCACGTAATCCTCGAACAGGTCAGGCTGTAGATGTCCTGGAAGGTCAGAAAGCCCATTTTAAATTTTCTAAAGACGCACAAAAGATATTTGAAAGTAAGATCAAGAAGCAGGTTAATTCATAATAACCACTATCAATCTACCTTTAATAGAAGTATTATAGTAATAACCTTTTAATAATCTTTTCTTTAGCAGAAGAGTTATTTATTTAAAAGGTATTAAATTATGCAGGTATTGGTAGAAAACTGTAATGTGATTAATATAAATAGTCTTCAGAAGGCTATAAGGAATAACATAGATAGAGATTTACCAGATCCGTCTGAGGAAGTGGTATTTGATATTACTCAGAAGGAAATGGATAATTTTGTTATAAACGGTCAGAAGTTCAAATATCTTTACATTAAAAATAAACTTGGCGGGTATAGATGGTTTTTTATATGTCCGTCATGTGAGAGACGTTGCAATAAATTATTTCATCCTCCGGAAATGGCCATAGACAGAAAAAAACTTTATTTATGTAAAGTCTGTCATAAATTGAAGAACCAATCTGCTCTGACAGGTCAGAACTTTATATATAGGAAAGTGACCCGACCACTCAAACGGATGAGCGTAATAGAAAAAAAGATAGCTCGAGGGCATTTGAGAGGTACAACAGTTCAGTCACTACTTGATGAATATGAAAAGCTGGAATCAAAGCTTAAGAATTCCCCTGAATTCAGGCTTTACTCGTTTAAACAGAAGCATAATATAGTTCTGCCTTCTAAATCTTAATAATCTTATAATAAGACTATTTTGTTTTTGTGTAACTGAACAAAGGGCATTATATGCTAAGTAAGACTTCTTTTATTCTTAAGAATATAGCTGATAATATCAGGGAAGCTAAAGATTTTGATGTAAATAGTGTGAGAGTGATTCAACAAGCTCAAAAAATAGACCCTGAGAAGCTTTTTGAGGTTGCTAGAGAGGTATACGGTTACTTCCATGGAACCCGAACTAGAGAATCGATGCTGATCTATATAGTTAAGGTTATTGGAAAATATTTCAAGTCTATACCAGAGCTAAAAAAAATATACGACATGAATGAAGCTGTTACTAAGCTTAAACAGGAAGTTGGTGAGAAAGACAATAAGATTGTAAATGAGCTAGAAAAAATTTTTGGAGCTCCACCTGATATGGATGAGATTAAATCCATTTTTAATACTATGCATGGGCATTTGTACGGTGAAAAAGACGCAGGTAAATAGTGATAAAGATAGCTGTTAGACTTAGAATAAGGCCACCCAGAAGACGTTCTCCTTCTCAACGTTTAAAAGCACGTCTTTATTACAGAAGAAATAAATCTAAGATTTTAGTACAGAGACGACGTTATTTAAGAACCCATAAAAGTGTGCTCAAGCATCGTAAGATGTTTATGAGATTTAAACCAAAGTGGTTTAAAGGGCCCAGAGTAAAGAAACCTAAAGCTCTTAAGCATATAAGGCCTAAGGTACATATACCTAAAGCTGTAAAACATTTAAAGCCGATGAAGCATCCCAAAAGACATTCCTCCTGATTTATTTTTTTCTATTAGCTTAACATTCAGCCCTTTTTCTTGTATAATCTTGTATGGACGAAAGACTGAACTATTACCGGAAGATATTAAAAACCTTACTGGTAAAAGAGTTCATGAATCTCCCTTTTAAAGAGCAGAAAATTTTTTTAGTTATGGCTGAGAAGTTTGTAACTGATTGTAAAACATTGCATAAGGAAGCTCAGGAAATCAAAGAAAAAGTTATTTCTGTTGTTGTTCAGAAAGTAATCGAGAGCAAAGATTATTATGCAGTTGAAGGGGAGTTTAATGGAGAGATTATTAAAATGAGTATTCCTGTCTACTTGAAAAAACCTATCCCTGGGGATCGCATATCTTGTACTGTATTTAGTGATGACAACAATATATGGTATTCATCTAAAGAAGAGCTTATATCTAAAGGACTTTAAAATGGAAATGACACGACCAAAATGGTATCTATCCGACATTAAGAAGAAGACTAATAGAGACTGGACTCTTAATGAGAGGATCCTTATCCTCACTTTAAGAGAAAAAGGTGTGTCTTCTGAGGAGATCGCCAAAAAAGTTGGTACGAGTAAAATCAGGATATATAATGTGGTAAGGATTACCAGGAAGCAAGTGGATCATAAATGCTATGCTTGTGGTAGTCTTTTGAGTGAAAAAGAGCTGAAAGCTAATGCCCACAGAAAAGTGAAAAACTGTTTCAGCTGCAAGAAACAGATGAGTGAAAGTAAAAAGGACAGAAGAGAAAAAGCTCTTGAAAGAGGTCTTTGTGGGTATTGTCAGAAAAGAAAAGTTACTCCGGGTAAAAAATCATGTCATAAATGCGTGTCGGCAACACATCGTCGACGGTATATTCTGGGAATCTGTGGCATATGCGGAGAAAATCCAATAAATAAGAAACGATCTATAACTATGTGTTCTACCTGTCTGGATGCCATGCGTAGTAAAGCAACAAAATACAGGATAAATTATGCAAAAAGTTGATAGCAACAGTGATGAAACAGAATGCTCTAATTGTGGCTCGGATATAAATGACATTGCAAATTTTGTGTATAATAATGTCACTGTATCAGAGCCTACATATAGGGAAGAGCTGTGTAAGTGTAGAAAATGCGGAACATTGTTCACTATGCATTATGATCTTTTTGATGCAGACGGCCATATTTATGCCAGAGTATTCACTGAGGATACTAATGACCCGGAATATAAATGGTCGGATATTCTTTCAAAAAACCAGCTTGATTTGATAATTAAGCATATCACGAAATGTCAGGTATGTAAGGATCGGTTGGAGACCCAGATAGTTAATGAAGCCTGGTTTAACGACTTGATGAATGAAACGAGAGGCCTAAATGGTCTGCCCAGAATGTAATAAGGATGATATAAAGGTTGTCGACTCAAGAGATAGTTTAAAAACTATAAGGCGACGTCGAGCGTGTAAATCCTGTGGTCATCGCTGGACTACGTATGAAATTCCCAGTAATTTATGGAAAGTCCTTCCAATGATAGTGAAAAATATGACCCATCTGAGTCATACTGTTCATAAATCTATAGATCTTCTTAAAACTTTTTAAAATAATCTTATAATATTTTTTGTGTGACTATAATCCTCATAATAGATAGGAATAGCCATGCATTTTGATTTTTATGATAGTGCTTCTGGTAAATTGATAGGGACATCTGCTTTTTTTGACTTTGGTAACATTATTCAAGGACAGCACAGCCAGGTTCCAACGGTCTTAAGGGCAATGTCTGATCAAGAGCCTAATATCAGTAACCTTAAGCTATATTTGACCTCTAAAGGCCTTATTCAGGCCGATTTCAGATACTACGTTAATTCCCTTTTTCAGCCAAATATAGAGTCCGGAGCTAGTTTATTTAGTAATTTTGTAGAAGTATCTGATGCTAGTTCGACTTCTCCCAATGGTGTCCCTATAGGATGGGATACTACTTCTTCGTATTATGTTTGGTTTGATATAAATACCCCAGCTAATAAAACAGGTCTGAATGAAGCAGAATTCAGAATGTTTTTTGACCATTCTTAACTTTTAATAATCCCCTATAAAGTTGTATCATATACCATGGACTATTACGAGGTATTAGGAATAACAAGAGATGCCTCAGATGATGATATAAAGAAAGCTTTCAGGAAATTAGTTAAAATACACCATCCGGATAAGGATAATTCATCCGGAGCTTCTCAAAAGATTAAAGAAATATATGAAGCATATTCTGTTCTTAAAAATAAAAGAGAAGAATACAATAAAAGATTTGAGACAGAATCAGAGAATGTAAAAAAAGGTCCGGATTTAACGGTAGTAATTAATGCCAAGGCAGTGGAACTGGTAAAATGTATAAATAAACATATCATTATAAAAAGGCAAGGTTTATGCTCAGATTGTAATGGTACTGGGGCTTTGTCCAGAAGAGTGAAAAAATGTATTTATTGTGGAGGAACAGGATATCAAGGCCTGTCAGTAATACTGAGGCAGAAAAAGAAGTGTCTTTTCTGTAGTGGAAATACAGTGGCACCTGATGGCCCTGTATGTGCAAAATGTGGAGGAAAGGGTTTAGTAGAAGAGATTTTAAGAGAAAAGATAGAACTAAACCCGTTGTCTTTTACTATTATTCTTCCTGGCAAAGGCCACTACAGTCTTGGTTCTAAGATACCGGGTAATTGTGTTATAGACGTGATCACAGAGCAGCACCCTAATTATTTTATTAGGGGTCTTAATATAGAAAGTCAGGTTACTATCAGTCCAGTCCAGGCTATAATAGGAGACAGTATTGATCTGACTTTTTTTGATAGAAAAGTGGAACTCAAAGTGCCTTCAGGAATAAAAGATGGCCAATATATATTCAAGAAAAATGCAGGTTTGACTCTAGGACATAGAATGGGGTATTTAAAAATTCGTGTTAATGTGATTATACCTCAGATTATAACTGAAAGAGAAAAAGAATTATATCAGGAAATTTTACTAATGGAAAAGGAGATAACGCCATGGCCGAAGACAATAGCCCTGACATAATGAATCTAAAGATTGCTCAGCTCAATCAGATCATTGATCAGTATCGGATGAATATTTATCAGCTTGAGCTGAAATTAAACTTATTGGTTAAAATGTTTGAAGAAAAAGGGATGATGGCACCGACAGAATTTGAAAAGCGTTGGCCGATGTATCTTGAAAATGACGTCGGGGCAATTGGTCAGGATGGTATGATGAAAGGGACTCTTAAAGTCAAAATTTACGATCTTGCGAACGAGAAAGCCCACGGATTTATCCGTGGGAGCTGTCACGGTTAATAATCTTCTAGGACAAATTTGTGCCTTATAAAGACCCGGTCGTGGCCGAAAAGTACAATCAAGAATACCTGATAAAAAATAAAGAGTACATTAGAAAGAAAGCTCGGGAGAGGTATTTAAAAAAAGTAGATGAAAAACGTAAGTATTCTCTTGAATATTATAGGGATAATAAGGATTATGTTCTTAAATATAGGAAAGAATATTACCAGAAAAATAAGAGCAGGATTTATACAGATCAGAGGATATGGCAGTCTCTGAATAAAGAAAAAGTTAATAAGATAAAGGCTAGATACAGAGCAAAGAATAGTGAAAAATTAAAATTATCAGGAATAGCCTACAGTAGAGAACATAAAGATGAAAGGAATGTCTATCGAAAGGAGTGGAGAAAGAAAAAAGGTAAAGAAGAAAAACTTCTTTATCAATATGGTCTTACTCTTTTTGATTATAATGCTATTTTAAAGAAGCAGAAAAATAAATGTGGGCTATGTAAAAGTGATTTCGATTTTAAAGTATCTAATAAATTAAATTACCCGTGCGTAGACCATGACCATGAAAATAATAAAGTGAGAGGAATTGTATGTCGAAGGTGTAATTCTGGGTTAGGTGGATTTAAAGACAGTCCTTCCCTGGTAAAAAAAGCTTTCAAATGGCTAAATACTGCCAGATACAACGGTCAGGAAGCTAGTCCTGGTACTGTAAAAGGTGTTAAATATAATTATGAGTGTTTAATAAAACGAGTTTATGGTATTAGTCTGAATCATTTTTATGGTATGATGAAAAGTCAGAAGTATAAGTGTGGTATTTGTGAAATAGATGTGAATAAGAGTAAAGGTTTTAATATCGATCATTGTCATGTTACAGGAAATATACGTGGTATTCTTTGTCCAAAATGTAACAGAGCTTTAGGCCTGTTAAAGGAGGACAGAAAAATTCTAAAAAGCGCTGTAAGATGGTTAAAAAGAAGTCAAAAAAAGAATATATAAAATGGGCCCTTAATTGGTTAAGAAAGGATCTAAAAAATGAGAATTGTTGAGTGTGTGAAAGAATTTACTGAAAAGGGAAGGAAGTTTGAAGCCGGACATAAATATGTTTTAGCGGAGGACACAGAGCAGAATTATCGGAATCTGTACGGTCAGTGCATGGGCATGTCCTATCCTATTGATCCTGTGTACAGACCGTATAAGGGCCAAGACCTCAATAATAAAAGAATCATGGCCTTTAGAACAGGAGGAATTGGGGACCTGTTTTTTATGCAGCCATCAATTCGATACCTTAAAAAGCTCTATCCTAAATCATTTATCAGGGTAGCTTCTGGTTGTAAAGAACCCATGGAAAATGTCCCGGAAATAGATGAGCTGTATGACATGCCTTTTGATGCCAATCTTCTTAATGATGTGGACACGCACCTTTACTTTCAGGGAATCATAGAAACATCGAGTGAAATGTCAAAACGGACACATGCCGTAGACATGTTTTTCAGCTATTTTGGTATTGATAGTATACAATTGCCAGCAGAAGATAAACGACCGAGACTGTTTTTTACTGATAAGGAAGTAGAATGGTGTAAACAGACTACGGTAAGTCTTGGTATAACGGATGCAGACTATGTTGTTGGGATTCAAATGGAAACCTCAGCTCCGTTGAGGAATTTTCCCAAAGAAAAAATGAAAGCAGTCATAGACATTTTGTCCCGGGAAGAAAATACCAAGGTAGTCCTTGTGGGTACTGCCGAACAGCATGGTATGATAGCCGGCTTTTTTAAAGGCGGTAATCCTAATGTTATTCCGGCACTGACCTTTAATGTTCGTCAATCAATTGTTCTGGCCAGCAGGTATGATCTTATTATATCACCAGACTCATTCATGGTTCAGGCAGCAGGAGCTATGGATAAGCCTTTGGTAGGTCTTTACGGGCCTTTCCCCAGTGAAGTCCGTATGAAGTATTTTAAAAATGCTGTGGGTCTGGATCCGGCTGTGGTATGTAGTCCATGTTATAAGCATGATTTCAGGGCGTGTATAAAAGGATTTCCGAGTCCTTGTTTTACTCAGATGAATATAGAAGACGTTTTGAAATCAGTGGACTATCTTAAATCTAAAATGACCGGCAGGCATATGAAATGCATGGAGGGTATTTTAAAGACTCCGAATCTGAGTGAAATAGAGAAATATATGCTGAGTGCTGATAAAGGGGTATGTTTTTTTAGTGGGCATTATACTCATCATAATATAATCAGGGTAGATCCGGATATTTTTGTTAAGCCGGATATCTCGGATATGAATGGGGAATTTAATAAGGATGCCTATCCTTTTGTGTTGTACCTGAATCGGTTTGATGCTAAATACAGGCCCGTGTTTGAGAATAGTAAGAAGATGGTCCGACCCGGGGGTTATTATATAGCATATGCTGAGAATGCTCCTGAGCAGTTTTTCAATGAGATTGCCAGGGATTTAGGTACTATTTTTTCTATCATGTTCAGTAAGTTTGATCCTGTGACCAGGATGATGATCATTGTGGGTAAAAAGAATTATTGATATGGATGAGATGGAGAAATTTTTCTTATTTAAAGTAAAGGCATTGGCGGGGGATAAAGAGGCAGAGGGATTCATTAAAACAATCGATCATTTATTGGCAGAATTGAGGAGAATTAAATGATTCGAATAGGATTTACAGGATGCCCAGGGACAGGGAAGACTTCTACTGCCCGGGCAGTGTCAGCTTGCTGCAGATCTATCGAGAAGTTTAAAAAAGTAGAACTTATTTCTGAGTATGCCCGGCGTTATATAGCAAAGTATGGCCTTGTAGAATCATTAGCTGATCAATATCGAATATTAGAAAAGCAGCAAGAGTGGGAGCAAGCGGTGCCGGAAGTTGAGACAGATTTACTTATCACTGATAGTCCTATACATATGGGTTGGCTTTATGTAATGGAATTTTTTCCATTGAAAGCCAAAAAAGATTTGATGTATTCAAATGACATATTTAAGAGGCTTAATAAGCTTAACTATCCGAGTCGTTATGATGTAGTGTTTCATTTACCGCCTATTTTGGAACCGATCAGGGATGGGGTAAGGGCTGATCATCATTTTGATCAGGTTTGGAGAAAAGAGGCGGATGAAAAAATAAAATTTATTTTCAAGATGTTTCCTCCAAGAAAATTCATTGAGCTTAAAAAAGTTGAGATGTCAGATAGAGTGGAAGAGTGTTTCAATTATCTTAAATATTTGTAACACTTTTAGTGAACAAATGACTTGGTGAGACTTTTTCGGGTTTTCCTCTTAACATCCTGTTTTTTGAATAGCTTACGTTAATAAATTTACGAGCACGAGTACAAGCCACATAGTAGAGGCGAGATTCTTCTTCCAGGTTCTCTGATAGTTTATGAGGCCATACACCGTCTTCGACACCTACGACAAAGACCTTGTCAAATTCCAGACCTTTTGAGGAGTGGGCAGTCATAAGTTTTACGCCCTGGCCACTATCTTCTTCCAGGAAAGTACTGGCAAGTATGAGCTCTTCCAGAGTATTGAAATCATAGACAATGTTTAAAAAGGCCTCAAGCATGCGCTGGTCATTTTCTTTTATGAGGGATTCTTTATACTGAGTCTGTCTCAGTATATGTTGTACAGCGTCATACGGTTTCATTTTTCGTATGTCGTTTAAGATATGAATAAGGTCAGATATTGCCGGTATCTGTTCGGCACATTGCTCGAGATAAGGCCATCCTTTAACAAGTAATTCTTCTTGTTTGGCAGCTCCGAAACCTCTTTTAGGGGTGTTTACTATTCTATTAAGACTCTCAAGGTCGGATCTATTTAGTGCAGCTTTGCAATAAGCCAGTAGATCTTTAGATACACGGCGTTTATAGAAAGGCAGGGCCCCTACTATTTTATAGGGGATTCTTTTCATAGTGAATTCACGTTCAAATAAAAGGGATCGTGTATTTACTCTGAAAAGGACTGCAGTCGACTCATACCCTCCCATTTTCAATATAGCGTCAGATATTTTATCGGCTTCATCTTCCTGAGTATTGAACTGAGAAAAGCTTACCAATCCTTTAGTATCAGATTTGGTGACCATAGTTTTGCCAAACTGGAGAAATTTATTGGCATGTTTTATTATCTCTGGTGCTGATCGATAGTTAAAGGTTAGGTCATAAACTTCTGGTTTAATTGTGGTAATGTAATGCATTATATTTTCAGGCTTTGCAGCCCTCCAGCCGTAAATCGACTGGTTGATGTCACCAATGCATGTTATTGATTTAGTTTTATTTATATTATACAGTTTACGTATTATATCATATTGAAGTGTGGAAGTGTCTTGAAATTCATCGACTAAGATATGTTTCCATAGGTCATTGAAATGTCTTTGACAGGGTTCTTGTTTCAGGCAATCGTTGGCATAGATGAGCAAATCATCGAAATCACAGGCATTGTTTTTAAATAGAATGTTTTGATAGGCAAGATAGACTTCTCGTTCGTAACCATCCAATGAGTCTTCAGATTGATCAGATTTGGCTCTGCTTATGGCTGAGAGCATTTCATCGTGTTTGCCTGGGATATCCCGGGATTTCATGACTGTTTTGACCACGGAGAGCTGGTCGGAATCATCATAGATGCTGAAAGGGACTTTTAAAACGGTGAAATTACTGAAAGTTCTTATTATTCGGACACACATGGAATGGATGGTACTGACCTGTATTTTGCTGACATCGCAGAACTTTTTCAGACGTTCCTTCATTTCCTTGGCGGCTTTGTTTGTAAAAGTGATGGCACAGATACTATCAGGGGAGGCTCCATTGTCCAAAATGTACCTAATTTTGGCAATTAGACATCGAGTTTTACCGCTTCCGGCAGAGGCTCGTATTAAAGAGGCCGGGGAAGGGCTGGTCACTGCTTTTAGCTGTTCTTCGTTAAGTCCGTAGTCTGCCATACTCAATAATACAACTATAAGTCTATTTTTTAAAACTTCCTTTTTTGATAATCTTCTAATTGGCCGGACAAATCAAACATCATTGGTTGACTGAAATAACCATTTTTTTATTCCTAAAACCTTAGTGGGATATATCCAGGAGTGCGGTAAAGCGCACAAACCTGGCAAAAAGCTAAGGGAGGCTTAATGGGAAAAGTAAAACGGAAATGGATCGAACTTAATTTTACCGATCCAGGTGCCTTAAGAGCTGCAGATATTTACTACGATTCTACTACTACTGTATACCAAGCTATATCTATGGGTTATTCTGGGATCCGGGGTTATACCGGTCTCCAGGGTCCTACCGGATTTCAGGGCCAAACAGGTATCGTAGGTGATACCGGTATACGGGGTTATGCCGGCCAAACCGGTATTCAGGGCTATACAGGACTTGCATATGGATCAACAGGACTACAGGGTCCTACAGGATTCCAGGGTCAGACCGGTATACAGGGACAGACTGGGATACCCGGAGGAGGTACAGGTCTTGGAGGACCTACAGGAGTCCAGGGACAGACTGGTATACGTGGTGAGACCGGATTAGGAATACAGGGAGAGACGGGATTACAGGGTCAGACTGGGATACTTGGCCAGACAGGTATACAAGGTATAACAGGGTTAGCATTAGGTGAGACAGGGTTACAGGGACAGACAGGGTTACAGGGACAGACCGGTATACAGGGACAGACAGGATTTCAGGGACAGACAGGGATACAGGGACAGACAGGAATACAGGGACAGACAGGGATACAGGGTCAGACTGGGATACAGGGTCAGACTGGGATACAGGGACAGACAGGAATACAGGGTCAGACCGGATTACAAGGTCTTACAGGAGTACAGGGTCAGACCGGATTACAAGGACAGACAGGGATTCAGGGTCAGACCGGATTACAAGGACAGACCGGGATACAGGGTCAGACCGGATTACAAGGTCTTACAGGATTACAGGGTCAGACAGGATTACAAGGTCTTACAGGAGTACAGGGGCAGACAGGAGTACAGGGACAGACTGGGGTCCAAGGTAATCAAGGAGTAACAGGTTTTGAGGGTCAGACCGGATTACAAGGTCAGACAGGGATACAAG